>OBKV01000078.1_pt1 | contig 105508 bp, 99 predicted proteins | sample 1517301 | NCBI WGS metagenome assembly OBKV01 (sample SAMN04571685, study PRJEB22368) | human gut metagenome | biome: human gut; material: stool | host: Homo sapiens | place: Luxembourg | collected 2012-06-29 | reverse complement strand
CTTTTAATTTTTTACTTCTACTTGGATGTCTTAATTTTCTTAAAGCTTTTGCTTCAATTTGTCTTATTCTTTCACGAGTTACCTTAAATTCTTTTCCAACTTCTTCTAGTGTTCTAGCTTTTCCATCTTCTAATCCAAATCTTAATTTTAAAACTTTTGCTTCTCTTGGTGTTAATGTACTCATTACTTCTTCTAGTTGCTCTTTTAATAATGTATATGCTACAGAATCTTGTGGAGCTGGTGAATCATCATCTTGTATAAAATCACCTAAATGGCTATCATCTTCTTCTCCAATTGGAGTTTCTAATGATACTGGATCTTGTGCTATTTTTTGTATTTCAACAACTTTTTCTACTGGAATTTCCATTTCTTTTGCAATTTCCTCTGGGGTAGGCTCTCTTCCAAGTTGTTGTAATAAGTGTCTTGATGTACGAATTAATTTATTTATTGTTTCAACCATATGCACAGGTATTCTTATTGTTCTTGCTTGATCTGCTATAGCTCTTGTTATAGCTTGTCTAATCCACCAAGTTGCATACGTACTAAATTTATATCCTTTTGTATAGTCAAATTTTTCTACTGCTTTTATCAATCCCATGTTACCTTCTTGAATTAAATCCAAGAATAACATTCCTCTTCCCACATATTTTTTTGCTATACTTACAACTAACCTTAAGTTTGATTCTGCAAGTTTTTTCTTAGCGTCTTCATCTCCAGCAAGGACTCCTTTTGCAAGTTCAATTTCTTGTTCGTATGTTAAAAGTGGTATTTTACCAATTTCCCTTAAATACATTCTAACAGGATCATCAACACTAACACCTTCGATATTATTTACATCTATTTCTTCTAATTTTATTTCTTCTACTTCTTCTAAATCTTCTAAATCTGGCTCATCATCATCAGTTTCTTCTTTGTATATGTTTATACCATTCTTTTCAAATTTTTCAAAAACTTCTTCTATTTGCTCAGGTGTTACATCTCCAAGCTCTAATGCAAGTTCACCATATGTTATACTTCCAGCTTTTTTAGCCTTTTCTATGATTTTATCTATTTTATCTTGCTTATCTTCAGATTTTTTTGTTGTTACATCTTTTTTTGTTTCTGATTTTTCACTTTTAGTTGTTCCTTTTTCAACTTTTTCAGAAATAATTTTTATTAAAATCATTTGATTTTTCTTATTAAACTTCCAGGCAATATTATCCACTAATGTTTGTTCTTCAACATTTACTTTTTTCCCATCTTTAATAAGATTTAATTTCAATTTTTTAATATCAATTTCATTATTATCTCTTAAAACAACATTTACATTTATTGTTTTATCCGCACATTCTATTTTATAAGAATTTTTTTCTCCTACTTCTTCTATTTTTTCTTTTAATAAAAACATTCCATCTTTATTTTCAGGAACTTCTTTGTCATTAATTTTACAAATAAATTCTTTACCATTTATATTTTTTCCAGATTTATCTATAATTTCAATTTCTATTCCATAATTTTTCATTTAGACTTAATACCTCCTACTTCATTCTAGCTAATTTTATTATTGAATCACTTAATTCTTTTTCTAAACTAGCTATTTCATCCTGTGTTAATTTATCTGTATCTTCAAGTTTCTTTATAATGTCATTTCTTCTTGTTATTAATTTTTCTTTTTCATAGTTAATAATTATATCATCAATGCATTTTGTAACTTCAGTTATTTCAAAATCTGTTGCCATTATTCCACTTAAATAATTAACTATAGACTCATCTGTAAAAATATCTAAAATATTTACTATATTACTATCTCCTTTTTCTAATTGTTCATACATTTTTTGTATAATTTCTCTGTTTCTATCTGATTTAATTTCATTAATGCTTATATTATCTTTTATTTTTTTGTATGCCAAATCTGGATAATTAACAAGTAAATAAATTATAAGTTTTTCTCTTTTTAAAATTGCCTGACTAATATTATTATCAACTACTTCTAACTGTGGTTTAACTGTAGTATTTTTCTTTTCTAAAGGTTTAGTATTGCTTTTTTTTGAATACATAATTTTATTTATTTCAGCATATATTGCTTCTTTTGAAATTTTATAATCTAAAGAAATTTTGTCTATGTATACTTCTTGTTCAATACTATTTGTAACTTTAGCTAGCTCTTTTGCTATTTCTGTTAAAAATTTTATTTTATCATTTGCTACATCTAAATTTAAGTCTTTTTTTAAATTTTTAATTTTGAATTCAACTAATGATATTGCATTATCTATGTATTTTTGTAATCGTTCGGGTCCATATTTTAAAATAAACTCATCAGGATCTTTTGCTCCTTCTATTTGAAGGATTCTAACATCACATCCTAAATTTTGTAATATTTCTAAACCTCTTAAAGTCGCAGCTTGTCCTGCACCATCTGCATCATAACCAACAATTACTTGTTCGCTTGATTTTCTAAGTAATCTACCTTGTGCCTCTGTTAAAGCTGTTCCTAATGATGCAACAACATTAGTTATTCCTCTTTGATGAAGAGAAATTGTATCCATATAACCTTCTACTATTAAAACTTTTTTTAGTGTAGGTGTATGTGCAGCTTTTTTTGCTGCATACAAACCAAAGAGATGTCTTCCTTTTGAATATGCTATGTTTTCTGTAGAATTTATGTATTTTGCTTGTTTCTTAAATGCCAATTTTTCTTCTTCACTAGCATCTGCTTTAGGTGGATCAATTAAAATTCTTCCTCCAAAAGCTATAAATCTTCCTCTTTCATCTTGAATTGGAAACATTAGTCTTTTTCTAAATCTGTCAATAAATTCCCCTTTTTCGTTTTTGTTGACTAATTTTGATTCTAATATTTCTTCATCTTTAAAGCCTTGTGCTCTTAAAAACTTATATAATTCATTATAATTTCCAGAATATCCTATAAAAAAAGTTTTTAAAGTATTATTATCTAGTTTTCTCTTTTTTACATATTCTTGCGCCTTTTTTGCTGATGAATTATATAAATTTTTATGATAAAACATTGCTGTAGCTTTGTTTATTTCATATATTTTTGATCTTATGTAATATAATTTGTCGTCTTCATCCGATGACTGTGAAACTGGTAATGCAATATTTGCTCTATTTGCCAACATTTCTACGGATTCTCTAAATCCTATTCCTTCTATTTTACTTACAAAGTGAAAAACATTGCCTCCTACTCCACAACCAAAACAGTGAAAAATTTGCTTGTCTGGTGATACTGCAAATGATGGTGACTTTTCATTATGAAATGGACATAACCCAAAAAAGCTTCTTCCGCTTCTCTTTAATGCTACATATCCTGAAATTACATCTACTATGTCATTTCTGTTTTTTATTTCTTCCAAAAGTTCATCACTATATCGCACCCTACAAACCCACCTTTCTTTCATTGTCATATTATATAATTCGACATAAATTATCGAAATCCTTCTATATTTACATAAGTTGTGTACTTTTTTAATTTTTAGTTGATTAATAGGAAAGCTTTTGCTTTCCTATATACTAATTGTGGGCAGACAATCTATATATTTATAGAATCTACCCAACATTTTATTTTTGTGATGTTCCTGTGCTTTCTGCATTGAAAGGTATGAATTTGCTTACTATATTGTTAGTGCTTATTTCTGTATTTATTCCTTCATGCTCTCTGTTTTCTTTAAAAGAAACATCAATTTTATTATCTACTAATTTTTCCATTTCTGCATTTGTAGTATTTTCAACTAATACTAATTCACTTACTAGTATTTGTTTTGCATTGTTTAACATTTTTTTCTCACCAGTAGATAAACCTTTTTCTTTTTGTTTAAAACTTAAATTTCTTACAACATCTGCAACTTCATAGATATCTCCGCTTTTCATTTTATCCATGTTGTCTCTGTATCTTTTGTTCCAATTGTCAGACATTGCTGTTTCATCTGTTTCTAATACACAGAATACTTTTTCGACATCATTTTGAGAAATTATATTTCTTAAACCTTGTTTTGACGCTTGATTGCTTGGTACCATTACCTTTACTCCTCCAGGCATTGAAATATTGATATATTCTACCTCTTCATCTAAAATATTTTTCTTATCAATTGAATCTATCGTTCCAGCTCCGTGCATTGGATATACGACTTTGTCCCCTACATTAAACATGTAAGTCACTCCTTCCTTAAGCTAAATTTTATTGAAGTCAATAAAGGTATCGTTCTTTTTCAACTACATTTATTATTATACTACAAAAGATGGCAAAAGTCAAAACATTTACCATCTTTTTTATTTTATGTCATTCTTATTTTTCGTTGATTTTTCTACATTTTTTTTGGCATTTCAAAAAAAATTTTTTTATTTTGTTTACCAGATATTGTTTATTTGCTTGTTGAACCAAAACCACCAACTCTTTCCCCTGATGCATTATCTGAATCAATTATTTCATATTTTTTAAATATTGCCTGTCCTATTACATCACCTTTTTTTATTTGAACATCTTCGGCAAAGAAATTATAAAATGCATACATAATTAAACCATCATTATCTGGATTTTCATAATAATCTGCATCTACAATTCCTACACTATTAGCTAATATTAAACCTTTTTTACCTGGATTAGAGCTTCTATTACATAACATTAAATATTCATCATTTTGCATATATGCTTTTATACCTGTTTTTACAAGTACTGGTTTTTGTCCTGGTTTAAAAGCTGGTATTACGCAATCTTCAGCAGATTCTATATCATATCCGGCTGAATATTTTGTCTTTCTTTCTGGTAAATTAATTCCTTTATCTTCAAAACCTTTTGCAATTTCAAATCCTCTTGTTTTTTCCATCTTTTTCCTCCTAATTTTTAATTTATGGTCTCATTATATTACCTAAAAAAATTTTTTTCAACAAATTTTAAACTTTTTTTATTTTATTCATATTCTATAATAGGGGGTTTTATGAAAACATTAAATAATGCAAATTTAAATGAAACCGTAATTATAGATTCTTTAAATTGCTCTGGAAAATTGCATAGACGTTTTTTAGATTTAGGAATTATTCCTGGTACTCAAATAACTCCTGTTTTTTCAAGTATTTTTAATGATCCTGTTGCATATGAGGTTAGAGGCTCTATAATTGCTATTAGAAATGAAGATTCAAAAAAAATTAATATTTTATAATTTATAAAAGAAAAATGAGACTGGCACAGTTGTACCAATCTCATCTTTCTTTTTCTTGGGAATTTTTTCATCACTTTTCAAGCATTCGCTTTACTACCATTGATGTTAAACTTCCACTTTCTTCAAGCATCCATAATTTCATTAACCGATTGTATGACTCACGATAAATATTTCTACCAGAATCATATACAAATGTTTGAAAATTAAGGAACTCTATTTTGCCACATTCAAGAAACGGACTATTTGCAATGCTAATATAGTTCCTTACATCTCCATTGAATTGCGATTTTACCTTCTGCTTATGTAGTTCGAGAATAAGATTTCCTCCAGAAAAATCAACTTCATTTAGATTTACACATCCTGCAAAAGCATTGTTTCCAATTCTTTGCAAATCCGCATTGATTTTTACTGAATTCAAACCTTCACATGAAAGAAATGCTAAATCACCGATTTCTTGAAGTCTTTCACCAAATGTCAGCTCTTCAATATTAAAGCATCCTGCAAAAGCCTTTGCCCCAATTGAAACCAAGTTTTCAGGCATAATCACTCTTGTCAAAGATTCACAACGGTAAAAAGCTTCTTCCTCGATTTTAAGAACATTTTGAGAAAACACAACTTCTTTCAGAAATTTGCAATCTTCAAATGCTCCTCTTCCAATAATCGGGACATCAATGATTGCTGTCTTTATACCAGAATGTGCAAATGAAAATGGACCAATTTCCTCTGCTTCCTTTTTGACGATAATCATATCATCTAATTCATCAAGAATTCCAGTATTTTTTCCTCTTGCAACCTCATCCTTTTTTTCGTATATACGCAACTTTTTTTCCTCCTTAATTGGCATTTCAGGTTGATGTTCAGATGCTTTTTTGCAAAACACAAAAAAGTTGTATTTGATATTATATATTAATACTATAGCTTTTGCAATACTTTTTATTTATTTTTATTAACTATACATGTTTACTAAACTAATTTTTTAGGACCATCCCCGTTTTTAGTATAATAAAGTTAATTTGTTGCCATTCTTTTTTATAAATCCTTCATCTTTTAAATTTCTTATTTCTCGCATCATTGCACTTCTATCTACACTTAAAAAATCTGCTAAATCTGTTAGTGAAAAAGGTAATTCGAATGTTCTTGATAAATTTCTCATTGAAAGTATTGAAAAATATCCTAATAATTTATCTCTAATTGTTCTTTTTGTTAATACTTCTATTCTCGTGTTTAAATTTGTAACTTTATTTACAACAATTCTGCAAAACTTTTCTGTTAATAATTGATGAAATTTACAGTTTTGTTTGCATCTTTCATATATATTGTTATAAGAAAAAAATAATACTTCACAATTTTTCTTTGCCTCTACTAACAATTCATTATTTACTGTCACTATATAAAAAGCTTCCCCAAATATATCATTTTTTGTATAATGCTCTATTATAGATTTTCCGCCATTTAAATCATATCTAACTAAATCTGCCTCTCCTGTTAATAAAACGCAAATTTGATTTCTCTTTTGAATATATGATGTTATTATTTGACTTTTTTGAAAGAATTTTTTTTGTACATTTTTGCAATTATTTGAAAATTCTTCAAAAAAATCAGTTAATTCTAGTTCATTCCTCATATTCGTTTCTCCTATTTTTTTGTATATACTCGAAATTATACAATATTTCAGTTGCAAATGCAACAAATTGATGTAATAAAAATGTAATAATTTTCTTTTCTTAGAGCAATCATATTTATATGCTTTTAAAAATTTTTTTTGCTAATTTGGTGCTTTTGCAACAGAAAAGTTTTTAAGTTGAGATATAATAAACGCATACGAAATAAAGGAGGTAACTTGGAAATGAAAATAATCAAAAGAGACGGAAGAATAGTAGACTTTGACAGACAAAAAATTATGGTAGCAATTCAAAAAGCTAACGAAGAAGTAAGAGGTAGACAAAAAGCTAGTAAAGAGGATATAAAAGGAATCGTTAATTATATTGAAGATTTAGATAAAAAAAGAATGTTGGTTGAAGATATACAAGATATTATTGAAGAAAAATTAATGGAAATGGAAAAATATGAACTTGCTAAAAAGTACATAGTATATAGATATACAAGAGCACTTATTAGAAAACAAAATACTACTGACGAAACAATTTTAGGTATTATTAGAAACGAAAATAAAGAATTAGCTGAAGAAAATTCTAATAAAAATACAATGCTTGCATCAACTCAAAGAGATTATATTGCAGGTGAAGTTTCAAGAGATTTAACAAAAAGATTGTTATTACCTGAAAAAATTTCAAAAGCAAATGAAGAAGGAGTTTTACATTTTCATGATGCAGATTACTTTGTTCAACCAATTTTTAACTGTTGTTTAATTAACATATCTGATATGCTTGATAATGGTACAGTTATGAATGGAAAGATGATTGAAAGCCCAAAAAGTTTCCAAGTTGCGTGTACGGTAACCACCCAAATAATTGCTGCTGTTGCAAGTAACCAATATGGTGGACAATCAGTAGATATGAAACATTTAGGAAAATATTTAAGAAAAAGTTATAATAAATTTAAAGAAGAAATTGAAACAAAATATAAAGATAAACTAAGCCAAGATATTATTGAAGACTTAGTTCAAACAAGATTAAAAGCTGAACTTAAAGCTGGTGTTCAAACTATTCAATATCAAATAAATACATTAATGACAACAAATGGCCAATCTCCTTTTGTTACATTATTTTTACACCTTGAACCAGATGATCCATATATAAAAGAAAATGCAATGATCATTGAAGAAATTTTAAGACAAAGATACGAAGGAATAAAAAATGAAGCCGGAATTTATGTTACACCTGCCTTCCCTAAACTTGTATATGTTTTAGATGAACACAACTGTTTAAAAGGAGGAGAATATGATTATTTAACAAAACTTGCTGTTAAGTGCTCTTCAAAAAGAATGTATCCAGATTACATATCAGCAAAAAAGATGCGTGAAAATTATGAGGGAAATGTATTTAGTCCAATGGGCTGTAGAAGCTTTTTATCTCCTTGGAAAGATGAAAATGGAAATTATAAATTTGAAGGTAGATTTAATCAAGGTGTTGTAAGTATAAACTTACCTCAAATAGCAATAATTGCTGATGGTGATGAAGAAACTTTCTGGAAACTTTTAGATGAAAGATTAGAGCTTTGTAAAGAAGCATTAATGTGTAGACATTATGCCCTACTTGGTACAAAATCTGATATAAGTCCTATTCATTGGCAATATGGAGCTATCGCTAGACTTGAAAAAGGTGAACCAATTGATAAATTATTGTATGGTGGATATTCAACAATGTCTCTTGGATATATCGGTGTTTACGAGATGACAAAACTTATGACTGGTTTATCTCATACAGACCCTATTGGTCGTGAATTTGCTATGAAAGTTATGAATCACTTAAGAGAAACAACTGACAAATGGAAAGCTGAAACAAATATTGGATTTGCTTTATATGGTACTCCAGCTGAAAGTTTATGTTACAAATTTGCTCGTATTGATAAACAAAGATTTGGTACTATAAAAGACGTTACAGATAAAGGATATTACACAAATTCTTACCATGTTGATGTTAGAGAAAAAATTGATGCTTTCGATAAATTAGCATTTGAAAGTGATTTCCAAAGAATATCTTCTGGTGGTGCAATTTCTTATGTGGAAATTCCAAACATGCAAAATAACATTTCTGCACTTGAAGAAGTTGTTAAATTTATTTATGACAATATTCAATATGCAGAATTCAACACTAAATCAGATTTTTGCCATGTTTGCGGATTTGATGGTGAAATTATAATAAATGATAATAATGAATGGGAATGTCCAAATTGTGGAAACAAAGATCATTCAAAAATGACTGTAGTTCGTAGAACTTGTGGTTATCTAGGTGAAAATTTCTGGAATGCTGGAAAAACTAAAGAAATAAAACAAAGGGTTCTTCATTTATAAAAAAATCTGAGAAAAGGGGACGATTCTTTTTTCCCAGAAAATTAAAGGAGGAGATATGTGTGAATTATGCGGATATAAAAAGAGTTGATGTTGCTAATGGTGAAGGTGTTAGGGTTTCAGTTTTTGTTAGTGGCTGTAATCATCATTGTAAAGGATGTTTTAATCAATGTGCTTGGGACTTTAATTATGGCAACAAATTTACTGATGAACAAATTGATACAGTTTTAAAATATTTGGATCATGATTATATTTCTGGTTTATCTCTTCTTGGTGGTGAACCACTTGATCCTAAAAATCAAGAGGGTTTATTGCCTCTTGTAAAAAAAGTAAAGGAAAAGTTTCCTGATAAAAATATTTGGTGTTATACAGGATTTGATTTTGAAAAAGATGTTGTTGGGAAAATGGTTAAAGTAAGCAAAACTTCAAATGAATTGGTTCGTTATCTTGATGTTGTTGTTGATGGGAAATTTGAAGAAGATAAAAAGGATTTAAAACTTCGTTTTAGAGGTTCTTCTAATCAAAGAATTATTGATGTTAAAGAAAGTTTAAAAGAAAATAAAGTTGTTGAATTTAAATTAAAATAAGAGCTAAAAAAATAGAGAGTTGAGAAAAATTTCCTTCAACTCTCTATTTTCTAGTTCTTTAAAAAGAAATTGCACATATCCCGTGCAATGCAGTTATAGCAATGTGGATGTATTTCATCTGTTGCCATAGACGCAATAACACAACTTTCTGTTTCTTTTACTTTGAATTCACTCAATTTTTCACAGCATTTTTGTGCTTTGCAGTTTTGACACTTTATTAGATTTAAATTTTCCACAGTAGCATTGCATCTTTTTAAAGACCTTTTTACTGCAATTTTATTTGCAATTTCATCTTTAATCATTTTGAGCAGCAAAATAACTCTCCTCCTCTTTATTACTAAGATGTCTAATAATATTACCATAATTTTTGCTATCTGTAAATATCATTCACCATTTTTTCTAACTTTTCTAAAACAACAAATGAGAATTACAAATTGTAGCTATAACTTTAAAGAGATTTTATTTATTATTTTACATATATTCTATTAACTCGTTTACCAATCAAACATATTACTTCATACGGAATTGTATCTAGGTATTTAGCAACCTCTTCGATATGCTCTTTATCTTTTAGTACATATACCATATCATGAGTTTTAACTGTATCATCCACTTTTACAAACATCATATCCATACATACATTTCCAACAATTTCATACTTTTTGTCATTTATATATACAAATCTACCTTTGTTTTTTCTTATAACTCCATCAGCATAACCAATAGCTACAACAGCTATTTTTTCATTTTTTTCTGCTGTATATGTGCCATTATACCCAACTGTCTCCCCCTTTTTTATTTCATTGATTTGAATTACTTCACTTTTTAATACGAATGTAGATTTTAAATTTAAATCTTTTGGTCCATAAAATCCATACATTACTATTCCTAATCTGCATCCATTTGCAAAATCTAACTTTGGATAATTCATTGTTGCTTCACTTGCCGATATATGAACTATTTTTATATTTCTAATATCTATTTTTTTCGTTACATTTTTAAATCTTTCTACCTGTTCTTCATAGTGCTTTTTATTTAAAGCATTATATATATGTGTATATATTCCTTCTATTTCTATGTTATTATCTTTTAAAATTTTAACAACTTCCTCTAACTCACTTCCATTAGAAATTCCCAATCTATTCATTCCTGTATTTATTTTTAAGTGTACCTTTATTTTTTTGTAATCTTTTAACTTTAAATTTTTCAAATAACTCAATGAACCTATTGTTATTGTGATATTGTTTTCCTCACATATTTTTAGAAATTCTTCATCTATAACACCTAAACATAATATTGGAATTTTAGTATATATTGCTCTTATTTTTATTGCTTCTTCAAGAGTCGCAACAGCTAAATAATTACAACCGCCATCAATAACAGCTTGAACAGTCTTTTTATACCCATGACCATAACAATCTGCTTTTACAACTCCCAAGTAATAATTATACCCTTTATATTTATTTATAATTTTATTAACATTTTCTCTTACATTTTTTAAATTAATTTCAGCATATGTTTTTCTTAATAATCCCATTTTATCAACCAACTTTCCTTTGTTTAAATTAAATATAAAATCTTAAATTTCAATAATAACACATCCGCTATCAAAATTAGCAGATTTATAATTAGTTTCTTTTAATTCTTCTGGTGCATCTTCAACCATACCTTCATATACAGTCACACCATTTTGTATTACTTGAATTTTTAATAATTTTAAATCCCCAATTTTTATATACATATTTTTCCCTTCTTTTTATAAATTTTTCACAAAATCCATAATTTTTTTGCTTTTCTTCAAGAATTATAAGGCAATGTTATCCAAAATTCAACTATTTATTTTTCATTTTAATCTAAAAACCTACTCAAAAGTATTATAGCTTTATACATAATAAAAAAAAGTAAATATAAACACAAATTTTATGCTACATTTACTCTTTTATAAAAATTCAATAAACTTTATATATTATCTTTCATCTTGATCTATATTTTGTTCCTGAGTTGGAACTGTTTTTTGTGTTTTCACAGTATAATGAGATTGTTGCGGATCTACTTTATATAATTGTGCTGCTGTATTATTAATTTGTACATCATTTTCCTTCTCACTATTTGAAATACTCTTATTTTTTTCTATAAAATTTTGTACAAATGGTATGTTTTTGAAGTACTTACTTTCACTTAAAAATTTAGCTAATTTTTGTTTGAATGACATTTTAGGTGCTACTGTAACTGCTGTTCCTAAATCAACTGGTATACTATTTTCTCTAGCGTATTTTAAGTATTCTTCGTCTACCATCTGATTATATCTTAACTCATTTGCTATTTTTAATGCTTCATCTACTTCTGAGTCTGCATATTTATCACTTAAATATTTACTTGATATTGATGAATCATGTTTTGATGTATTATATGTTCTTGTAGTTGTTCTATATCTTTGTGCATTTTCTCCTCTTTCATATGTAGGATTATATGTTTCATCCTCATCATGATCTGGAAAGTCTTTATCAGCTTTTAAACAATATTCATATTTTTTTCCGACTTTGTTTGAATCCCATGTAGGATCACAGTTGTACCATTTTCCATCATCAAGTTGTACCTTTACCCATGCATGATATTCTTTATTATTTTTTCCTGCCATACCTTGTACATACTCTACATTTATTCCTTCGCACTCACATAAATTTTGAAATGCTGTTGCAGTACCTGCACATACACATGATCCACCATTTAAAAAGAATCCTTCTAAATTTCTTGATGAAATTTCTTTTGGGCTATTTTTTTGTAATGCTGAATAATCATATTTATTTACTTTTAATACAGCATTATAAATTGCCATTACTTTATCTTGTGTACTTGCATTTTCTGGTAAATTCTTTAATGCACTATTAAGCATTTTTTCTGCATTACCAACAATTTTATCATATTTATCAAAAGAATATCCTTGCTTAGCAGCTTCATCCCAACCAGTGTTTACATATACTTTATCAATTTTACAACCAGTTTCTTCACAGATAGCTCTAACATTATCTACATCTGATTTTCTAAATTGAGCTATACTTGATACATCTATACTCATTGACATATTTAGCTCTTTTAATAATTTTTTTACATTTTCGTTATTTCTATTTTTTGATAAAAATTGAATCGTTTTTGAATCCATACCAACTTTTAAATTCATTGATTTTATATCATCACAGATATTTTTAATATCTGATTCAGACATATTATCAATATCTTGCATAAGATCTCCCAAACTAATAGTTGATTTTTCTTTTATTTCATCTTTACCTTTTGCTTTATTTTTTAAAGATTTAACCTTATCTACTAATTTTTGCACTACACCACTTTTAAATTTTCCATTTGTACTATTTTTAACATTTCCACTGTTTGTGCTTTTTACATCACTTTTTGTGACACTACTATTTTCCAAAACATCCACCTCTTCTTTAATATTCTTCGTCATATAGTCCATTTTTTTCTTCATGTTCTATATATAAATTTGGCATTTTATTTATTCTGTCGAGATTTTTTATTGTACTTCCATTCAAGTTTAATTTTTTTAATGATTTTAGACCTTGAATTTCATCAATATTATCCATTAAAACATTTTGTAATAATATCTCTGATAAATTTGACATTTTTGATATACCTTTTAAATTAATATTTTTGCAATTTACAATTTGTAAACGTTTTAATGTTTTAACATCTTCGTATAAAGACATATTTACATTTTCGCATTTATTTATTATAAGATTTTTTATATTAAGCTCTACTTTTATTTTGGTTGAAAAATTACAATCATTTAATTGTAATGATTCTAAATTTGATAATCTATTTAATACTCCAAGCTCTTGGTCAGATATGTTCATATTTGATATTGTACATTCTTTTAAATTTTTAAAAAATATTAAATCATATATTGTTATATCTGTTGGCTCTCCTATTAAATCTAACTTATTTAAATACAATGAAGTGATTTCATTTAAATCATCATCATATATTGGATCTTTTTTATTTTTATTAAGTTCCAAATATACATATTCCTTTAATTCATTACTTTTTAATTCAACTTCAAGCATATTCATTTCTCCTTTTGTAAAAACTATATCCATTATAACATAATTTTTTTAAAAAATCTAGAGTTTTATGTAAATAATGCAAAAAACTGATAATAGTTACAATTTATTTTAACTATTATCAGTTTTAATTTTAAATTTCCATTTGTGTACTTAAAAAACTTGCTGCTGATTGCACTACTTTTTGCTCTACTTCTGTCATTTGGCTATTAGGCTCTTTTGAAAGTAGTATTACACTTCCTATTGATTCTCCATCTACAATTATTGGATATACAACTTGTGCATTTTTTGTTTTATCTGCATTTTCATTATTTGTTATTGGAATTGCTGTATTGTTATTATCTTTACTTGTATAATTTTCTTTTTCATCCATTATTTGCTCTAATTGTTTACTAACACCTTTTTCAAGATATTCTTTTTTAGATCCTCCAGATATCGCTATTACTGTATCTTTATCTGTTATACATGCTATATGACCTGTTGTTTTTGCAAGTGTTTCTGCATATTCTGTTGCAAATTCTGAAAGCTCCCCTATTGGAGAATATTTTTTTAGTATAATTCCACCTTCTCTATCTGTAAATATTTCTAGTGGATCTCCTTCTTTTATTCTTAAAGTTTTTCTTATCTCTTTTGGAATTACAATTCTACCTAAATCATCAATTCTTCTGACTACACCTGTAGCTTTCAATTTATATTACCTCCTTTATTTATAATGTATAGTTTTATTATGTCAAAAAGGAAATATTTTATGCTTTTTTATAAAAAATATTTATGCTTTATTTTTATTTAATTCATTGTAGCAATTTCTACAAACTGGAATATATTCTAAATCACCTAGTTTTATATCACCATTTTTTTTACCAGCTTTATAATAGCTAAATACAGCATTATCTCTTCTGCATATTTCACAAATTGAAGTCATTGTTTGCACATTATCTGATACACATAGTAAATCCCCCATTTTTCCAAATGGTTTTCTTTCTGATGTTAAATTAAGACCTGCTATATAGAATTTTTTTCCAGATTCAGCCATTTCTTCTATACAATTTACATTTCCATCTAAAAATTGAAATTCATCTATTACATATACATCAGCATCATATTTTTTTATATCTTCTATTTTATTTATATTTACAGATTTTAATTTATTACCATTTCTGTCTGTTATATAGTCTTCTGCAAATCTTGTATCTATTTGTGGTTTAAAAATTTTTATTTGTTTTCCAGCTATCATTTGTCTTTTTGCTTCTTCTATTATTTTATTACTTTTTCCACATTTCATTGGACCTGTGTATACATTTATATCACCCATTTTATTTATTCACCATTGTTCCTTTTTTCAATATTTTTCTACTCGAAATTATATCAATGTGACATTTATTTTTCAATATATTATAGCAAATTAATTATTTTTATTATATTACAATTTATGATTTTATAAGATACTATTTTGCGCATATTAATTCTAATTATTATTTGAACTTTTATTTCACTTTAATCATTAATTTTTATTTTTTTTATATAATTTACTGAGGTGTTAATTTTGTTTGTTATTTTTAGAAAATTTAAATTTAGTTTGAAAATTATTACAATTTTTAGTATTACTATTTTGTTGTTTTCTTCTATTTTTATTTATTATAGTGTTAAAGCTAATAAAGTTCAAAGTATCCATGTTCCTATTATTATGTATCACAGTGTTTTGAAGTCTAAGAGTGGTAAATATATCGTTCATCCTGAAACTTTAGAAAATGATTTAAAATATATAAAAGATCATGGATATACAACAATTACTATGACTGATTTAATTAATTTTGTTTATTCTACTGTAGCATTACCCGAAAAGCCTATTATTATAACTTTTGACGATGGACATTACAATAACCTTACCTATGTATTACCTTTATTAGAGCAATATGATATGGTTGCTGTAATATCTATTGTTGGTGAATATACTGATAGATATTCAAAAAGCAACGAAGCTAATCCCAATTATAGCTATTTAAGATGGTGTGATATAAATGATTTAATAAGAACCAATCGTATTGAATTTCAAAATCATACTTATAATATGCATAGTATGTCTAATGGCAGAAACGGATGTATGAAAAAGAAAACAGAATCATTGGAATCTTACCAAAATACATTAAGTGAAAATTTAACAAAACTTCAAAATGAATTTAATGAAAATACTGGTTATATCCCAAATACTTTTACATATCCTTTTGGTGCTGTTAGTAATGCTTCTTTTGATGTTATAAAAGGACTTGGTTTTAAAGCAAGTCTATCTTGTGAAGAAGGTATAAATATTATTTCGAATGACCCTGAATGTCTATATATGTTAAAAAGATATAATAGACCTAATAATATTAGCAGTGATTTATTTTTTAAAAAATTTAATACTTAAATATGTATATTTAATTTTTCTTTTGGAAATATTATTTTCAGGTGGTGATATGTTATGACAAGTAAAGAGCTTTTATATGTTGAAGATGCTTTAGGACATGAAAAATTTATGAAAACAAGTTCATGCTCTACTTCAAGTCAATTAAAAGATGTTAATCTTTCAAATTATGTTAAACAATTAGAACAAATTCATGCAGATTTATTTAACAATTTTTTTAATTTATTATAGGAGGATTTTATGGAAGACAGAGAATTAATGGAAAAAGAGCTTCTTGTTATTAAAGGTGTTTGTGATTTATATATGCATGGTGCAATTGAATCAACTACTACTGAAGTTCATGAAACTTTTAAAAATGCTTTAAATACAAGTTTAAACATTCAAAATAAAATTTATAATCTTATGGCTGAAAAAGGTTGGTATACAACAGATGTTGCTGATCAGTCAAAAATTGAACAAGAAAAACAAAAATGTCAAAACTAATAAAAAATCATTGAATATACATATGTGTATTCAATGATTTTTTTAACATTTACTATATTAAAAATAATTATTTAGCATCTTGGTTATCCTCAGCATTTCCATTTTTGCAAGCTTTTACCCATAGGATTCTTTTATCTTCATAATCTTCTATTTTATATGTTACATCTTTAGTTTCTATTATTGGCTTCTCACCATCTTCTGGTATTCTTCCAAGCTCTTGAGTTAAAAAACCAGATAATGTATCATATTCGCCTTCAGGTATTTCAACATTCAATATTTTTTTAAGCTCAGATATTGGAACACTTCCTGCAATTTTAAATGTATTTTCATCTATCTTTTCGTATTCATTTTCTATGTCATCATATTCATCAAAAATATTTCCAACAAGCTCTTCTAATATGTCTTCCATTGTTACAATTCCTGATGTTCCTCCATATTCATCTAATACTATTGCTATTTGTTTTTTATTTTTTTGTAACTCTCTAAACAATTCATTTATTGGCTTATTTTCTGAAACAAAATATGCTTCTCTCATTATATCTTGTATTTTTATTTTTTTATTTTTACTTATATATTTTAAGATATCTTTTACATATAAAATCCCCTTTATTTCGTCTATAGTTTCTTCATAAACGGGTATTCTACTATATTTATATTCATCTATCTCATTTAATTTTTCTGATATATCATCTGAAATTTCTATAGCAAAAATATCTTTTCTGTGAATCATTATTTCAGATACTGTTTTGTCGTTGAAGTCAAATACATTGTTTATAAGCTCTTTTTCTTCTTCGTCTATTGAACCTTTTTCTTCACCAACATCAACCATCATTCTTATTTCTTCTTCAGTAACTATTTCCTCTTCGTTTTCGCTTACTCCAAATATTTTAGATACTAAATTTGTTGAAGCTGTTAATAATTTTACAAATGGTGCAGTTATTACTGATATAGTTTTTATTATTCCAATTGTGAAATATGCAAATTTTTCACAATACTTCATTGCTAATCTTTTAGGCACAAGTTCTCCAAAAACTAAAGTAAAATATGATAGTAAAATAGTTATTATAATTATTGATATTCCCTTCCATGTTCCAATACCAATGCTTGGAATTAAATTATTTAAAACAGGTGCTAATTTTTCTGCAAATGCATCTGATGCAAAAGCACTTGATAAAAATCCTGCAAGAGTAATTCCTATTTGTATTGTAGCTAAAAACTTACTTGGATTTTTTAACATTTTTGAAATTTGAATTGCTTTTTTATCTCCATTCTTAACACTTTTTTCAATTTTAGCATCATTTAAAGATATAAATGCAATTTCTGTCGCCGCAAAAAAGGCGTTAATTAGTATTAAAACTACTAATATAATTATTTGTCCCATATTAAAATTTTGATTCTCCTTTAATAATATTTTATACATTACGCAAACTAATATTATAAGTTTTTAATATATTTGTCAATGATTTTCAAAATAATATTTATTACTAAAAATTTCCAGTTTATTTTTTTTAAATATGCACATCATAATGTTAGAAAAAGCGATACAGTTTTTTCTGAAATAATTAATTGTTTATTATAAACAACAGGAGGTGAACAAGATAATGGCAAACTCAAATAACTATAAGAAAGTTGTTCCTGCTGCTAAAGATGCTTTAAACAAATTTAAATATGAAGTAGCTAGCGAAGTAGGTGTTAACTTAAAAGACGGATATAATGGTGATATATCAGCTAAAGATGCTGGTAAAATCGGTGGTCAAATGGTTAGAAAAATGATACAACAAGCTGAAGACAACATGACTAAATAAGTTTATTATTAGTGTAATTTAATAAATTTATTCACTTAAAAGACAGGGATATTTTTCTTGGTTTTATGTGTTTGCTATTATTAAATGGTAGATGCAAAAAGGCAGGGATTGTGTCCCTGCCTTTTTATTCAATTATATAATTATTAACAATTACCGTTTTCTACAAATTAAATTTTGTAAAACTATTTATTGTTTTTTCTATATTTTATAAAAGATATTGTTGCAATTACAATTAAAGCTATAAAAATTGGTGCTACTGATGCAGATCCTGTTTTAGCTAATTTGCTTGTTGATGTTGTGCTATCTTTTCCATTATTTGAACTTCCTGATTGATTTCCAGAATTCTGACCATTTCCATTATTACTGTTTCCATTATTTCCGTTGTTTCCACCATTACCATCATTTGAACCTTTAACTTTAATAGTCCATGTATATTCTTCATTATTTATTGTTGCAATACCAGTCATTTTAGTTTCTCCTACTGTTTTTGCAGTTATAATTCCATTTTCTATAGTTGCAATATCAGCATTTTCTATTTTTAAATCTGTTGCAGTTTTGCTAAAATCTATTTTACTTCCTATTTCTAATGTTAATGGTACAGCAATTTTTGCTGACTCTGTTGAACCATCTTCATATTTTAATGATATTGCAGCAATCGCTCCTTGTACCATTGTTCTTGTAGCTGTATCTCCTGAATAATCCCAATCTTTTAGCTTTTCTTTTGCTTCTGGTGTATCTGGTATATTTTGTGAAAATTTAACTGTAACTAAAACTCCAGCATCTGTTGGTTCTCCATATGTTACTGTAGCTGTTTTATTAGTTGGGTTTACCGGATTATTTCCATCATTTGATATTGTAACATCCCATACTAAGTCAAATGTTTTTGTTATTTTCTTGTTTGTAACAGCACTTGTATATGTCATTGTTGCTGTTGCAGAATATTGTGTTTTTCCTTCTTTAATAAACTTAATTTTTTTCCCATCAACAGTTCCAAATGATGAATCGGCAATTTTTAAATTACTTAATTTTGTACTACTTAAATCATTTAGTGTTACTGTTTCATTAACCTTCGCTTTATTTTGAACAGCAACTACCGCACTTTCTGCATCCTCTGCATCACCTGTATATATGTACCATTCTCCTGGCTTCATGTTCTTTGTAGCTGTTTTTCCACTTAATGTCCAACCGCTCTCTTCTAATTTCGTAATTCCTTCAACATTTTCTGAAAATGTTATTGTTACTTTTACTGTTCCATCTGTATTTTCAGCATACTTAACATCTGCTAATTTTCCTTCGGCAGCATTAGCTGTTTTTGACATTGTCATTACTATAAATAAAATTACAGCACACAATGTTAATTTTAAAACTCTCTTCATTTTTTATCCTCCTCGTGTTTAATATCTAAATTTATAATAACATTATTTTATTTTTAATTCAACATTTTGTTTTATTTTTTTCTTTATAAATTTATATAATATAGAAAAAATGCCATAAACATAGTGTTTACAGCATTTTTAAATTTAAAATTTCATTATTTAACAGATTTCATCTGTTTTACCATTAAATCACCAAATATAGCATATCCAGTAGTTGGATCTGACACTAACACATTTGTTATTGCCCCTACAAACTTTCCATTCTGAATAATTGGAGAGCCACTCATTCCTTGTATTATCCCACCTGTCTTTTGTAATAACCTTTCATCTGTTATTTTTATCATCATGCTTTTGTTATCATAGTTATTACTTGTATAAATTTTCGATATTTCTATTTTATATTGCTCTTTTTTTCCATTTTCAAGTTCACAAATTATTTCCGCTTCTCCTGTTTGTATTTCACTCCTTAAAGCAACTTCATATTCTTTAGCTCCATTTAAATTCAAATTATTTTTATTTGATACTAACCCAAATACTCCAAAATTTGTATTTTTTGAAATATTACCTATTGTTACACCAGAATCTATAGATCCTTTTATCTCTCCTGGAGTACCTTTTTCACCTTTTTTTATTGCAACTAAATTACTAGTTACTAATTCACCATTGGCAATATTTATTATATCCCCAGTATCTACATCTACTATTCCATGTCCAAGTGCAGCAAATTTTCCTGTAGATGGTTCATAAAAAGTTAAAGTGCCAACTCCAGCTGCTGCATCTCTTACCCATAAACCTAATTTATATTCATTATCTTCACTTTTTATCGGTTGTATACCTGTTGTTATTATTTCATCATTTCTTACATATTTAATTTGAATTGCTTTTCCTTTTGAACTGTTTACTGTTTCAACTAATTCATCTGTATTAGCAATTTTTTTGCTGTCCATTTCAACAATCATATCTCCCTCTTCTATACCAGATCCTTCATATGGTTTATGTTTTTGCTGATCATCCCCTTGTATTTCTGACATACCTACTACTAGCACGCCAGAAGTATATAATTTTGCACCAATTAGATTTCCCATTGGTACAACTTTTGTTTTAGGAATCACATTTACATCTATCTCTTTTACAGGTATAGTTCCAAATAAATTAAGATTAAGTTCAAAAGTACCAGCTGTCTCATATTTACTACTTTGCTCAGACTCCCCCAAGTTTGAAGCCTGAATTACTGGCATATTTGTACCATTTGCTCTTTTGATTTTTAATCCAACAACAGTTTTTAAATTAAGCTCTTCACCTTCAAATATTATTACACTATTTGGTAATAAAGTTATATTACATACATATACATATATTACTATTAAAATAGCTATACAAAAAAATTGTTTTAATTTATTCATATTCTTCACCTGAATATATAATATCCATTTTCTTCATTTTTAAACTTCTATTTCATAATAATTTATTTGGCTTTGCTAAAAAAATAAATGTCATAACATATCATAGAAAATAAAATTATAAAATTAAACAAATCTATTTTACAAATTTTTTTTATATGTTATAATTTATAAAAAAATACGACAAAAGAAGAGGTAATTATGAATTCAATTTTAAAGTATGAAATAAAAAGTGATATTCGTGATATTATTGCAGAAATAGACTACGAAGAATATATGTTCAACAAAATATTTAAAACACATGTCACATTTAAAAATTCTTATAAAAAATTTAATTTAATATATGATATTTATGGTCCTCAAGCATATAGAAAATTTGTTCCATCTTCATATCAAAAACAAGACTTAGTAAATTTAATAAATACTCAAAACTATCTTATTTTATATGATAGACATGGTAAAAAAATTTTTAAGAACTTGGCTTATACTGTAAATTTATATAATTTTAATAAATATTATAGTAAATTTAGGGCATTTTTTTATAAACTATCTCATTTATTTACAAGAAAAAAATTAAAATTAAAAAGTGAAATTCCACTTATGCTACCTGAATCTATACCATCTATAGATGATTTAAAAAAATCTGAGTAAAAAATAAAGCTTCAATCATGTTGAAGCTTTATTTTTATATATCATAATCATCTAATATTGTACTATTATATTCATAATTATGATTTCTATAATATGATTTAGTTTCATTATAATAATTATTTATTTCTGTATCATATTTTTTTATTTCATCTACAGCAGTTGTCGCAAATATAAATATAATTATATATACAATAGTATATATAATATTTACAACAATTCCAACAGATCCACAAGATATACCAGTTACAGAAAGTCCTTTCCCTTTGTTTATAATTCTCGAATTTTTTAATCCTTTAATTGATAAAATTAATGCTACTATGCCTAACACCAATCCAATAACAGGAACCCAACATAATATAACAGATAATATACCTAAAATCATACCAACAATAGCATTTGTATCAGTTATATTTTCATTTATTTTATTTTCTTCCATACAAACCTCCTAAATTTTCTTTCATTAATTTTACAATATAATTAATTAAAAAGCAACCAAAACATTTTAACCATTAATTTACATATTTTTTGCATATTTTATAATTATTAGTAAATACTACAATTACTAATTTTATTTTACGAAAGGATTATATATGAATAAGTTTAATAATTTTATAAAAAATCTTTTCACTTATAAACCTAGTGAATCATACAATTTCACTATTGATAATGAAAGCCGGGCATGTTCAAAATGAAGATGGTAGTAATTACAATTTGGACAATAACACAACTAAAGATGTTGAACCGCAAAAGATTTTTACCGAAATAGATAAAAATCTTGATTTTTTGAAATATAAGTATAATGCTTTAATTTGCAATGATGTAATAATTAGAGAGTTTTCTTTACTAGCACAAAATATAGAATACAAAGCTTTTGTTATGTACATTGATGGAATGGTTGATTCTCCTGTTATAAATGAATTTATTTTATCTCCTTTAATGATGAGAAACAGGGCAAATATTTTTGATGATAAACAAAAAAAATTTGTTTCTGAGAAAAAGATAGATAATGTTACTTTAAAGAATTTTAAGAAATCTAAAGAAAAAAATTTAGTAGATTTTATTTATAATAGCCTAATTCCTCAAAATAGTGTAGATAAAGTTACAGATTTTTCTGATGTATATTCTGCAATAAATATGGGAAATTGCATGCTTTTTGTTGACTCATTAGATACAGCATTTAATTTAGATGTAAAAGGATTTAAACAAAGAAGTATTGACTCACCAAGCAATGAAGTAGTTGTTCGTGGCTCACAAGAAGCATTTGTTGAAAATATTAGAACTAATACATCTATGATTAGACGTCTTGTTAATAATGAAAATCTTGTAATGGAAACTTTAACAGTTGGACAAATTACTAAAACTCAAGTTTCTATTGGTTATATAAAATCATTAGCAAATGAAGATTTAGTTGCTGAGGTTCGCTATAGAATTAATAACTTATCTGTAGATTATTTAATTTCTTCTGGTCAATTAGAGCAATTAATACAAGATTCACCTGAAAGTTTATTCCCTCAAATGGTTGCAACAGAAAGACCTGATAAAGTTTCAAATTTTTTACTTGAAGGAAGAGTTGTAATTGTTGTTAATGGTAGCCCATATGTTTTAGTTGCACCTGGTGTTTTTGTTGATTTTATAACATCTCCAGAAGATTTAAATTTAAAATACCAATTTTCTAATTTAGAAAAAATAATTAGATTATTAGCTATTTTTCTTTCTTTGTTATTACCAGGAATATATATTGCTGTAACAAATTATCACCAAGAGCTCATTCCCACTGAGTTATTGTTTACCATAGCTGCTGCAAGAGAATCTGTTCCTTTTCCAACATTTGTTGAAATTTTGCTTATGGAAGTTTCTTTTGAATTAATTCGTGAAGCTGGGCTTAGAGTTCCAACCCCTCTCGGCTCTACCATAGGAATTGTTGGTGCTTTAATTTTAGGTGAAGCTGCAGTTTCTGCATCACTTGTTAGTCCTGTTTTAATAATAATTATTGCAATAACTGGTATATGTTCTTTTAGTATACCTGACTTTTCACTTAATTTTACATTTAGAATTTATAGATTTGTATATATAATTTTAGGATATATGGCTGGATTTTTAGGTATTAGTTTTGGAATATTTATTCAATTAGCTATAATGTGTAAATTGAAATCATTTGGCTCTCCTTATATTAATCCATATATACTTGGTAAAAACAAAAGAAGTATTTCTTCTTATTTTATTCCACCAATATGGAAAAGAGAACGAACATCATCATTTGTGCATGCTCAGAAAAAATTTTCACAGCAAAAAATAAGTATGGTTTGGAGGAAAAAATAATATGAATTTATCTAAATTAGAAACTTTTGAAGCAATTGGTCTTGTTGCTGTTGTTATGATCAACAAAATAATTTTAAATTTTCCCAAAATCATTATAAAAGACACTGAATCTTCTGCATGGATATCAACTATTTTAATATCTATTATTGCAATATTTTTCGCTTATTTGATTGCAACTTTATTTAAAAAGTTTCCTGGACAAGATATTTTAGATGTTTCTAATTACTTAGGTAAAGGATTTTTAAAAACCTCAATTGGAATAATTCATTTACTTTGTTTAATTACAGTTTCAGCATTGGTTGTTAGAAATTTTACTGAATCACTTAAAATTATATATTTTAATACTTCTCCATTAATATATTTGCTTTTATTTTTTTTAGTATCTGCTTGCATTGCCAATAAATTTGGAATTAAAGTAATTAGTAAAATTAATTTAATAATTGCTCCTATAATTTTTATTAGTATTTTGGTTATACTTGTTTCAACTTCAAAAAACTTCGTATTCCAACGACTATTCCCTATATTAGGTTATGGAGTTAATGAAACATTTTTTAGTAGTCTTACTGATATCTTTGGTTTTACTGGACTTGCTTATTTGTTATTTATCCAACCATTATTGAAAAATAAGGATGATTTGAAAAAAGTTTCTGTGCTCTCAATGATAATTTCTAGCGTATATTTACTACTAAGTGTTATATGTTTGCTTCTTGTTTTTTCTTTTATAACAGATAGTAATGAAACCATATCTATTTATTTGTTAGTAAAAACAATTAGATATCGTGAATTTATTCAAAGGGCAAATGCTTTATTTATTTTTGTATGGATTTTATCTATATTATCTTATGTTAGTATTGTAATCTTTTTTTCTGTGTATATAACAAAAAAACTTGCTAATTTATCTAATACTAATAGTATAAATTATTGTTATTGTTCAATAATTTTGGGAAGCGCACTTTTATATGAAAATGTTGCTAAATATATAAATTTTATTGAGGGATTTCTTAAATATGTTATTCTAGTATTTCTGTTTATAATAAATATTGGTATATTGATTTGTAGTAATATTAAATTTAATATATGTTTGAAGAAATCTAAAAATACTAATTAAGCCAGCATTATAGCTCTTAAAGTAGCCATTTCTAAAATTTACGACATTTTTGTTGTTAGAAAGGATTTTTTATGAAAGTTTTGTTAAAAAAATGTTCTATTATATGTACTTTACTAATTCTTTTATTTAATTTAACTGGTTGTTATGATGCTCATGGTATTGAAGAGCTTGCATATGCTGTTGCTATTGGGCTAGATACAAATGAAAATAATGAGCTAGAACTTACCATACAATTTGCCCAAACTGGTAGTAGTGAATCTAAAAATTCAGAAGGCTCTTCGCAATCTGAGGGCTCTATTATTTCATCTGTAATTTGCTCTTCTATTAGCTCTGGTATTGCATTAATTAATAGTCATATTTCTAAAAAAATTGATTTATCACATTGTCAGGAAATAGTATTTTCTGAAGAGTTAGCAGAAATTGGATTGTCTGAATACTTGGACACTTTTACTAATAATGTTGAAATTAGAACTGATTGTGCAATCGTTATTTCCAAAGCAAAGGCTAAAGATTATTTAAAAAATGTAAAACCTTCTTTGGAAAGTCTAACAGCTAGATATTACGAATCTACTTTAAATACAAATGATTATACAGGATATACTGTAAATGTTAAACTTGCAGAATTTTACTCCGCCATAAAAGATGACTATTCTCAGGCATGTGCAATTTTAGGTGGAATTAATACTAACAATTATACAAATACAGCAAAAATAAATGCAGATTATACTGCTGGAGAAAATCCTGTATCTGATAGTGATGTTATTGAAACACTTGGTATTGCTGTTTTTTCTGGTGATAAACTTGTTGGTGAACTTACTGGATTGGATAGTATTTGTCACTTAATTATTAATAATGACTTTAAGCAATGTACTCTTTCAATACCTAATCCATATGAAAAAAACAATTATATCGATTTACTTATTACTTCTACCAAAAAAACAAAATGTTCTGTAGATATTATAAATAACTCTCCTCTCATAAGCATTGATGTTTATTTAATTGGATATGGTTTATCGTTAGATTCAAACACATATTACAATACTGAAGAATCTTTAAATGAAATAAAAAATTATGCTGAAAAATATATTCAAAATAAACTAGAAAACTACTTGTATACTACTTCTTTAGCATATAATTCTGATATTTCTGGTTTTGGAAAATATGCTGTAAAGAATTATTTAACTCTTGATGAGTGGAAAAAAGCTGATTGGCTTGCAAATTATAAAAATTGCTTTTTTAATGTGAATGTTGAATTAACATTGAAATCCGGCTCTTTATTTGGTGAATCTTAGTGAGGTGATTATTTGTGATTAAATTTATTGTTTGTATTGTTACGATTTATATTTTAATTAACTCAATTAGTTATGGTATTTATGAGTTTAGAGAGCAAAAAAACAAAGCTGGAGGAATTACTTCTATTGTGCTTGGAGTATTCCAGTGTGCTTTTACTAATACTATGCTATTTATGCTTAATAGATAATTATTCTTGTTATTATACAATAAAGCCAGATATGTGAAGATATCTATTCACATATCTGGCTTTTACATATTAGTAATGTTATGTCATTTTCATTATAAAGATTTTTTTGAATATCTGTCCCTATTTCCCCAAAAATGGGAAAAGAGAACCGTCCCCTTTTCCCATTTTTTTATTTTAGTTTTTTTAGTAGCCATTTTCCTTGTTGTGAGAAGTCTCTTTCTTGGAAGCCTGTTGTTTTGTTGCAGTTGCTGTTTAGTATTGCTGAAGTTTCGTTTTTGTTTGATAGGTTCCAGCATACCCAACTTATGTTGTAGCTGTTTAATAGGTCTATCCATTTATCTCCTTCTGATTCACTTATTGTTCCATTTCCACTGGCGTCACTTATTCCAAATTCTGTTACAAATATTGGTAGTCCTTTTTCGTGTGCATTTTTTAATTTATTTCTTAGATCATCTTTGTGTGTTGCTGCATAAAAATGTAATGTATACATTATATTTTCATAATCTGTTATTGGGTTGTTTGCTACTATGTCTACATCTTGTGACCATGTTGGTGTTCCTACTATTATTACAGAATCTGGATCAATTGCTCTTATTTTTGTTATTACTTCTTCTGCATATGGTTTTATATCTTTATCCCATTTTACATTTCCATTTGGTTCATTGCATATTTCATATAATACATTATCATTATTTTTAAATTGTGTTGCCATTTCTTCGAAAAATTTTATGGCTTCATTTTTATATGTGTTTGGATTATTATCTTGTAGTATGTGCCAATCTATTATTACATATAAACCTAAATCTGTTGCATAATTTACCGCTTCTTTTACTTTGTTATGTAGCTCTGGTTTATATCCATCATTAGGATTGCTATACATGGCAATTCTTACTACATTTATATTCCAGCTATCACGCATTTCTTTAAATGTTTCTTTGTTTATATATTGTGGAAATGCAGATATACTATGTGTACTTACACCTTTTAATTGAACAACATCTCCGTTGCTTCCTACTAAGTTTGTTCCTTTAACAGACAACTTTCCATATTTAGCAACAGGAGTTTGTCCATTAGATTTTTCTTCTTTTTGCTCTTTACTTTCTTCTTGTACAGTATTTTTCATATTTTCCTCTTTATTATCATTTTGAATTTCATTTGAAGTTTCATCTATGCATTTCATATTATTTAAGTCTTCTTTTGAAGATGAATTTGCAATAAATCCAACTTCAATTTTTTGCTTAGACTGTATTTCCATATTATATTCCTCAGGTGTTATTTTTAATATACCATTTTCAATTGTACTTTTTCCATTCCATATTTGTGTTATTTCGATATTAGTTGCATATAAATTAACATACCAATCTTTAATTGTTTCTTCTGAATTATTATAAATTTCTAAACTAAACTGTGCAAAACTTTTTCCTTCTGATTCCCAAGAGTTTCCAATTGTTAGATTTTTTTCTAATGCTGATTTTTTAGTTTCTATATTTTCAATTTTAGTTTCATTTTCTACACTTTCATTTGTTTGATTTTCTGGAGTCTTATTTTTATGTAATAATAAAACTCCTACAATAATTCCTATTATAACAATTACACTAATTAATGATATTATAATAATTTTCTTTTTCATTTTTCCCTCCATTTTATTCGCCCTTCTTTTGAACCTTTTCCACATCTTGTACTATCTTTTGCCTTATTCCTTTGTCTGAAAATTTATAATAATATGTTTGTATATCTGGTAATAAACTATCAAAATATACTATTTTTCCATCATTATCTTGTAATTTTAAGTTTGGAAGAGTTTTTATCATTTTTTCGTCTCCCCAATATTTGTAAATAAAGTCAGATTTCTTTTTATTTCCATACATTTTATCATATTCTTTATCTATCATTTCTACATTTCCAATATTAATATTATGTAATTTTACCATTCTTATATAAAAAGCTTTTAGCGCATATGCTGTTAATAGACAATCAACAATTAAAAATACCGCAGTTATCATTTCTATTATTTTTAAAGCCTTATCTGATATTTTTCTTTTTATAAAGTTTATTAATTTATCAATTTTAGGATTTATATATGATACTAAATAAATTCCAAGTAATCCCCAAAAAATTGAAAAATATACACAAACTCTACCATTTATATTTAGTGGCATGTCCGAATAATCCCACCAAATAACATGAAATATTAATTCACCTATTAGGCTAACTAAATATTCTATTACAGAGCCAGCAACAAATCCTCCCCAAAATAATGTATTATTATTCTTTTTAAATGGTTGCAAACACAGTATCATAACAACTGCCCCTAAACCATATATTGCGCAAAAAGGACCATATAAAAAGCTTTTTCTACTTTCTATTACTCCTTTTGTTACTGCACCAAATGCAGTTTCTATTACAAATCCTAAAACACTATATATAATAAAATATGCTATTAATCTCCATATTGAAAAACCAAATATAGTCTTATTTTTCTTTACTTTATTTTCTTTATTGTTTTTTTCTAAATTATTTTTTACAATATTTTCATTTGTTTTTTCCATTTTAATTCTCCTTATTACTACTTATTTTTCTTCTTTTTTCGTTTTTCTAATTTATTTTGTTTTATTAATAAATCCTCTAATTTTGTTTGTTCTATTTCTTGTGCAGTTTTTCTTTTTGGAATAAACCATTCTGCAAATTTATATCCATCTCTGCCTTTAATATAACAATAACCTATAAGTGAATACACTATTGCACCTACAAAATTGACTAGTAAATCTTTCATGGTGTCTTTTATACCTAAATCTAAATATCCACCATCTATTACTTGTTCTTTTTGCATTCCATTTTGATCAGTGTAATATATTACTGTTTTATTTATATTATTTATTACAATTGCATTGTTCTCTTTATCTGGATTAAGCTCCACTGATGATATTGTCTGCACAATTCTATCTTTTTGCATATCTGTTTTAAATACAGTATCCATCCCGAACTCAAAAAATTCCCATAACACTCCAATTGTCATTGAAAAACAAAATGCAACTAAAGCTACAAAAATTGGCTCCATTTTAGCATGGAATTTTTCTGACCTGTTTAAAATATCAATCATTGAAAAACCTATTGCAGCACATAAAAAACCATTTATCGTATGAAGCATTGTATCCCAATTTTTAAATATCCCATAAAAATTTTGAACCTCTCCTAAAATTTCTGCAGAAAAAATAAATAATAATATTATTTTTTCAAGTGTATCTGGTAATTTTATGTTTAATTTTCTATCAATAAATATTGGAATTAAAAATAAAATTAATGTAAGTACACACATAAAAACATTCTCGAAATTTCCCCTTAATAATTGAATTATCATTGTTGCAATTACTAAAACTCTTAATATTATATATATTGTAATATCTTTTTTCTTATACTCACCAATTTCAATTTTTTTCATTAATCAACTTCCTTATAAAATATTTTCTTTTATTTTATTATATGCTAATTATAATAAGATTATTTTTTTGTATTGTATCATATTGTATTAAGAAAAGCGACCAAATAAAAAAAATTTAGTTGCTTTTTTTATATGCAGTCTCCTGCATTTTTCTTTTTTGATTTTTTATATTTATCTCCATCTTTTTTTGATAATTTTATATTTTGTATACCTAATTTAGTACATATCTTAAATTCAGTATATCCTTTATTAATTATTGGATGTCTTAATATTCTATTATCTGCTATATTTACAGTTTGTTTTGAAAATGCTATATATGAAAATTTTTCATCTTCATATGATAGTTGACCATCTTTAAAAAGTTTATGTATTTTGCTTCTTTGCACTCTTGCTGTAAATTGACACCAATCATCTTGTGGTAATGTACATTCATTTTCATGTGGACATGGCGCAATTATATGTGCATTTTCTTGTAATAATTGAGAGCGTATTTGTTTTATATTTAAAAATCCTCGTGGTGTTCCTGGCTCTATTACAAGTAGAATTTTATTTGTTGCTTTCCACAGTTTTGAAATTATTTTATTTACTTCATTTTTTGGTAATTCATTTATCATATATGATACCATTATAAAATCTGCTGTTTGATTAATTTCATCTTTTACAATGTCAAACTTTTTCCATTCTGTGTTTTTCAATTTTTCAGAATATGACATTAATTTTTTACCAACTTTTATCATTGAATCTTCTCTTTCAAAACATGTTATATTAGGTGAATTATCTACTAATTCTGTAATTGCCCATGTTGCAGATCCTGTTCCAGCTCCTATATCAAATACTGTATTTATATTAAAATTGTTATTTTCTAAAGTTTTGTTTATTGCACTATAATCAGCCTCATATGTTGCAGGCATTCTTGAAAGAGCATATGCTACTGCTTCATCTGATTCAGTTAGTAATCTTTTACCATCATTATCATTTTTTCTGTATTTTTCACTTATTGATTTTGCTTTTTCATTTATATTTTGCATATTTATAATTTGATTTAATTGATTTTCTAAAGCTCTGTTTAAATCTATTGGAATTGCCATTTTATCTCCTTATTATTTCTTGTTATAATTATATTTTCTATATAAAAAATGAACGCTTTAACATAATGTTAATAATACGCTCATTTTATTAATATTAACTTATTAGAATTTATACCAATCTGGTACCATTAGTAAATCAAGTTCCATTACACCTAAAACAATGTATAAGAATATTGTAACCGAAATACTTGCTATGCCTATAATTAGTCCTGCTGTTCCTATACCTTTCTTTTCAATAATACAACTTACTATACCAAGAACTATTGATAAAACACCAAATATTACAGATACAACTATGTAGCACATTGTTACTACAGATAATATTCCTAATACTAGTGATGCAATACCCAATCCGTAATTTTTCTTTTCTTTAATAACTTTTTGATTTTCTTCCATAAAATTTCCTCCTTTATGAAGTTTCTACTGCTTTATTTTAATATATATTGTTATTTTTTTCAAGTTTCAAATTTAAGAATTTGCTATTTCTATATTTACATTTTTTCCTTTTATTGGCTTATCTTTCATACCAGTTAAAACTTCATCTACATAGTTTACTGGTACATCAACAAAAGAAAATTTGTCTAATATATTTACTTTTCCTATTTCTTTACCTGATATTGCTGTGTTTGCTGACATACTTCCTATTATGTCTTTTACCATTATTTTGTCTTTTTTACCTAAACTAAAGAATAATCTTACATATCCATTTTCATCTGGTTCATAGCTATTTTTTGAAGTATTGTTTTGCTCTTGCTTTCCATTTATTATTGTAAACATTGCTTTTGCTAAATCTTTTAAATCTATATTTTGATTTGATATTAGTTCATCAAAAATATCTGATTTAATAAATTCTTTTTTACTCATTATATCTGTAACAGATTTAACAAATTCTGTATCTTTTGCTTTATTTATTTCAGATACTGTTGGTATTTTTCCATAAGATATTTTTGTTTTTGCATAATGCTCTATTTCTTGTAATTTATTTTTTTCTTTACCAACAACGTATGTTATTGCTTTTCCTACATTTTTATTTCTACCTGTTCTTCCAATTCTGTGTACATAATACTCATTTTCTTGTGGAATATCATAATTAATAACTAAATCTAAATTTGCAATATCAATTCCCCTTGCAGCAACATCTGTTGCTATAAGAATTTTTACATCACCCTTTTTAAACTTTTTAATTGTTCTATCTCTTTGATCTTGTTTTATATCACCATGTATAACATCAACATTATATTTTTTAGATTTTAAGTAATCATGTAATTGGTCAACTTTTTTCTTTGTGTTACAAAATACTATCAATTTTTCTGGTTTGTATAAATCAATAACTCTTGTTGTAATTTCGTCTTTCATATTATTTTTTGTTTGAAAAGCTATTTGGTCAATATTTTCTACTGTTAGCTCTTTTGCTTTTATTTTTATTTTTTTAGGATTTTTTAAATATTTTTTTGTAATTGCCATTATCTTTTCATTCATTGTTGCAGAAAATAACAATGTTTGTCTTTCTTCTGGAACTTCTTGCAAAATTGTTTCAATATCTTCTCTAAATCCCATATTTAGCATTTCATCTGCTTCATCTAATATAACCATTTTTACATTTGATAATTTTATTGTCTTTTTTCTCATATGATCCATTATTCTACCAGGTGTTCCAACTACAACTTGAACTCCTTTTCTTAATGGTATTATTTGTTTTTCTATTGGTTGACCACCATATACAGTAAGCAATTTTAAATTTTCAGTATATTTTGTAAATTTTCTTAATTCATCTGTAATTTGGCAAGCTAGCTCTCTTGTTGGTGCTAATATTAATATTTGTGTTTTTTTATTTTTTACATCAACATTTTCAATTGCTGGAATACCAAAAGCAGCAGTTTTTCCTGTACCTGTTTGTGATAATCCTATTATATCATTTCCATTCATAATTTCTGGTATTGATTTTTCTTGTATTTCTGTTGTCTCATCATATCCTATATCCTGTAATGCTTTTAATAATTTTTCTGATAAATTTAACTCATTAAATTTCATATTTTCTCCCCTACTCTATTTTTTTATTATGATTATTGGCTAAAAAAACAGACTTAAAACAAATTTCAAAATATGTTTTAAGTCAAATTTTTCCTTTTTTCATTTATATGATATATTTTTACATCAACTAATAAACATAAATTTCACATTTATTAGTATACCATGTTTTTGAATTTATGTAAAGTTTTGTCTATCAAAATTTTTATGTTTATTTTATTATAATTCACGGTAGAAAAAACATTTCCAAAATATTATAAAATTATAATTATATTCTGATTGCAGTTTAGTGTAGATTATTGTTGTTTTCTTTTGTTCTTGCCAAATAAATATATATATGATAAAAATATTTTATAAAATTTTTATGTGAAGGAGAATAAATATTATGATTAATATTGTAAGAAATCTTGATAATGCAAATTTTGTTACACATGCTGGTAAATTTCATGCTGATGAAATTTTTGCTACAATATTGTTAGAGGAAATTTATGGTGAAATTAATTTAATTAGGCTACCTGAAGTAGATGGTCTTAATTTAGATAATAAATTTGTATATGATATTGGTGGTGGAGAATTTGATCATCATCAAATTGGCGGAAATGGTCAAAGAAATTCTGGTATAAAATATGCAGCTTTCGGCTTGGTTTGGAAAGCTTTTGGTAGAAAATTTTTAGTGCAAAAAAATGCAAACAATATTGAAGATTGTTTTTACATGTTTGACAAAAATTTTGTTCAATTTATAGATGCAGGAGATAATGGGCAAATAAAATATGAAAATATTGATATAAAATTAGTAACACTATCTGATGTAATTGAAGGCTTTAATCCCAACTGGAATGAAGATATTGATTCTGATGAAAAATTTAAAGAAGCCTTGCAAATTGCAAAAAAGATTTTTAATAATAAAATTGAATCAACAATTGCCAAATGTGATGCTAAAAAGTTTGTTGAGCAAGCAATTGAAAAATCCGAAAATGGAATAATGATTTTAGATAAATTTATGCCATATCAAGAATTTGTATTAGAATCAACTAATCCTAAGGCACAAAATATATTATATGCTGTTTTTAAATCAAATCGAAAAGGATATACAATAAGAGCAATTCCAAAAGAGCTTGGAAGTTTTGCAAATAGAAAAAAATTTCCTGATACATGGTGTGGCTTAAGAAATGAAGAATTACAAAAAGTAACTGGAGTATCAACAGCAACCTTCTGCCATAATGCAGGATTTATATGTGTAGCTGACAATCTTGAAGATGCCTTAAAATTAGCCGAACTCGCTGTAAGAAATTAAACTGTGAGAAAAGTGGACGGTTCTCTTTCTTACCTTAAATTTTTTACTTTTTTTGCTTGTTTAAACTCTTGACATATGTATTCTTTAGAAATATAATTTTCATATAAATTTTATAAGGAGGGACACATATGAGAAAATATTTATGTGAATTTATCGGTACTGCAGTTCTTGTATTATTTGGTTGTGGAACAGCAGCAATAACTGGAGGATCATTACTAGTAACAGCATTAGCTTTTGGTTTATCTATAGTAGCTATGGCTTATGTAATTGGCAATATTTCTGGATGTCATGTTAATCCAGCAGTTTCTTTAGCAATGTTAATAAATGGAAAAATATCAGTAAAAGATTTTATTGGATATGTTATAGCACAGGTTTTAGGTGGTTTTGCTGGAATTGCACTTTTCTGGGCAATAATTTCTTGTACATCTTATGATATTACTTTAATTGGTTTTGGAGCAAACGGATTTGATGCTTCATCATCTCTAGAAATCAATATGTTGGGTGCTTTTATTGTAGAAACTATCCTTACATTTGTATTTATATATACAATATTAGGTGTAACTTCAGACGAGAAAAAATCTTCAATTTCTGGATTAATAATTGGTTTAACTTTAGCATTCGTACACATATTAGGAATTCCTTTTACAGGAACTTCAGTAAATCCAGCAAGAAGTTTAGCTCCAGCTGTATTTTCAAAAATACTATTACCAAATAGTACTGCATTATTGCAAGTATGGGTATTTATTGTGGCTCCATTAGTTGGTGCAACAATAGCTGCTTTTGTATATAAATTTTTAAATAAAAAAGAAGCTTAAGAGCAAAATATTATTATTATTATTAAAAAGAGATTTAAGTTAATAATTAACTCAAATCTCTTTTTTATTAAAGTTCAAATTGTGAATTATATAAGTCAGCATAGAATCCTTTTTGTGTCATTAGTTGTTCATGGTTTCCTTGCTCTATAATGTTTCCCTCTTTCATTACTAAGATTAAATCGGCATTTTTTATTGTTGATAATCTGTGTGCTATTATGAAAGATGTTTTTCCTTCTGTTAGCTTATCCATTGCTTTTTGTACTAGCCCTTCTGTTCTTGTATCTACATTTGATGTTGCTTCATCTAATATTAAGAATGGTGCATCATGTATCATTCCTCTTGCAATTGTAAGTAATTGTCTTTGTCCTGCTGATACACTATCATTATCTGATATTTTTGAATCATATCCATTTGGTAATGTTTTTATAAAGTGATGTAATCCAACTTCTTTACATACTTCCTTTACCATTTCGTCTGTAACATTTTGTCTGTTATATATTATGTTTTCTTTTATTGTACCATTAAATAACCAAGTATCTTGTAATACCATTGTAAATAAATCATGTATATTTTCTCTTGTTAAATCCTTTGTTGACACCCCATCTATTTTTATATCACCAGAATTTATATTATAAAATTTCATAAGAAGATTTACCATTGTTGTTTTTCCAGCTCCTGTTGGACCTACTATTGCAACCTTTTGTCCTGGAAGTGCTGTTGCTGTAAAATCTTTTATTGTTGGCTTATCATTATTATCATATTGGAATACAACATTTTTAAATTCTATTTTTCCTTTTACATTTTTTCTATCTAGAGTTTTTGTTATATTGCTCTGATTTGTCATTTCTTCTTCATCAACAAACTCAAATACTCTTTCACTTGCTGCAGCTGTTGATTGTAATGATGTCATTGCTTGTGCAATTTGAGATAATGGTGATGTAAATAATCTTACATATGTTATAAATGCAACTATTACACCAAATGAAATACTTCCATCTGCTGCTAATAATGCTCCAACTATACATACAGCTACATAACCAAAGTTACCTATAAAGTTCATTATTGGCATCATTAATCCAGAGAAAAATTGACTTTTTCTATTACTGTCACAAACCTTTTGATTTAATTTATCAAATTCTTCATCAGCCTTTTTTCTACCATTATATGCTTTTACAACATTTAGTCCAGAATATACTTCTTCTATATGACCATTTAAATTTCCTAAATTTTCCTGTCTTGCGACGAAATATTTTTGTGATTTTTTTAATATTAAAATCATTCCAATAAATCCTATTAAACTTGCTACAATTGCTGTAATTGCTAATATCCAATTTGTAACAAACATCATTATAATTGTTCCTAAAAATAATGTAACGCTACTTACCAATGTTGCAAGTGATTGGTTCATTGATTGAGCTATTGTATCAACATCATTTGTTACTCTTGATAAAATATCACCAGTTTGATGTCTGTCAAAATATTTTAATGGTAGTTTATTTATTTTTGTAGAAATTCTACTTCGTAAGCCTTTTGCAAATTTATTTGCTACTATAGTCATTGATATTGATTGAATATATGTGCATAATGCACTTGCTAAATAAATACATACTAATATTAAAGTTATCTTTTTAATTTTATCTATATTCATAAATGGTTTAACAACTTTTTGTATAGATTCTGGCATTTTATCTATTTTAGCATATAACTCGCTTGCACTTGTTCCTTCAGTTAAAGTACTCATTTCTGTTATATATTTATATTGATCATCTGTAGAAATTTTTGTGCCATCTATTTCAAATTCAGAAAATAAAATATCTTTCATACTTTCAGGTATTGTTATATTTGCATTTTTTTCACCATCTTGCATTTGTGAAATTAATGTTAATAATTCTATTTTATCTTTAGAAGAAATTTCTTTTCCTTCATATGTAGAATTTGGTAGAATTATATTTAAAATGCTTTCTGGTAACTGAGCAATACTTTTAAATAATTCATCTTGCTTTTCTGATTCGCTTGATTGTTTAATTACATCTTGAAATTTTTGTTTATCTTCTGTACTAATGTCTTGTGATGACATTATTTGTGTAATAGAATCTTTTGATAAATTCATTTGTAATATTTTAGGCATTACATCTGCCATTTTTTCTTGACTAAAATTTTCAGTTATTTTGCTTGAAAGTTCTTGCATATTGTCCTTATTAACTACCAATCCTGTGGAAATTTCATCTGTTAAATCTGATAATATATTTGGTGCACTTATTGATAAAATTGAACCAGCTATTGCTAAAATTAATGCAACTAATATAACTGCTTTAAAACCATGCAATTCACTAAACAATCTTTTTATTGCACTATTAAAATCTTTTGCTTTTTCACCTGCACCAGCTCCTGGACCTCCCATTGGTCCTCTTGGCATTCTTCTAGGAGTTTTTTCATTATTATTTTCTATTCCGCATTTTCTAATTCCTCCTTTGATAATTGTGATAGTGCTATTTCTTTATATACATCACAGTTTTTTAATAGCTCTTTATGTGTTCCCATTCCTACAGAAACACCATCTTCTAATACTATTATTTTGTCTGCATTCATTATTGTTCCAATTCTTTGTGCTACAATCAAACTAGTTGCATCTTTTGTGTATTCTTTTAATGCTTTTCTTAATAAAGAATCTGTTTTATAATCTAACGCTGAAAAACTGTCATCAAATATATAAATTTCTGGATTTCTTGCTATTGCTCTTGCTATTGCTAATCTTTGTTTTTGACCACCAGATACATTTGTTCCACCTTGAGCTATATGAGTATCATATTTTTCATTCATTTTTTCAACAAACTCTTTTCCTTGTGCTACTTCTATTGCTTTTTTTATTTTTTCTTCAGATATTTCACCTTTTCCATTATCACCATATGCTATATTTGAATTAACAGTACCATTAAACATTACAGCTTTTTGTGGCACATAACCAATTTTATTGTGTAAAAATTCTTGTGTATAATCTTTTACATTAACTCCATCAACTAAAACTTCCCCCTCTGTTGCATCATAAAAACGAGGTACTAAGTTAATTAATGTTGATTTTCCACTACCTGTTGAACCTATAAAAGCTACAGTTTCTCCTTTGTTTGCTTTAAATGAAATATTTTTTAATAAATATTCATCAGCATCTGGATATTTAAATGAAACATTTTTAAATTCAACAGTTCCAACTTCATTTGTTTTATTTGTATTTATATTTCCATCTTTTATTGTTATGTCTGTATCTAAAACCTCATTAATACGGTTTGCAGATACTTGCGCACGAGGTGACATCATAAATATCATAGCCAACATTAGGAATGACATTATTACTTGCATTGCATATGAACTAAATACAACCATATCTCCAAATAGACCTAGTTTATTAACCATTGAAGCATCTCTTATTAAATATGCTCCTATAAAGTAAATAGCTAAAGTTAAAAAATACATTACTAAATACATTACTGGTTGCATTATAGCAAATTTCTTTTGATTGTACATTTGTTGGTTTGTTAATTTTGTATTAACATCTTCAAATTTATTTTCTTGATAAATTTCTGCATTAAAGGCTCTTACAACTCTAATTCCTGTTAAGTTTTCTCTTGTTACTCCATTTATTTTATCTGTCAATTTTTGAACAATTTTAAATCTAGGCATTACAATTATTGTTAATATTGAAATTACTGTTAATAAAATTAAAACCGCAATTCCAGTTGTCATACTCCATTGCCAACTTTTATTTAATATTTTTGTAATTGCCCATATTGCTGTAATAGGTGCTTTTATCATTAATTGCAATCCCATTGCAACTAACATTTGAACTTGTGTTATATCATTTGTTGTTCTTGTAATTAAACTGCTTGTAGAAAATCCATTTACTTCGCTCATGGCTAAGTCTTCAACCTTATCAAATAATTTTTTTCTTACTGATTTTGAAAAATTAGCCGCAACTGTAGCAACTAAATATCCAACAATTACTGCAGATACTAAACTTCCAAATGCGCAACCTAGCATATATGCACCATTTTTTATAATATCACTCATTTGACTTCCTTCAGTTTGAACTAATACAGTAATTTCTGACATATAATCTGGCATTTTTAGCTCTAACCATACTTGAACTATAATTAATATTAAACTAATTAGAGCTAAAAACCATTCTTTTTTTGTTAAATTTTTTAATAGTTTTATCATAATTTCATCCTTCCTATATATTAAATATGTAAAATACAAACATTATATTTATATTCTTTTACAAATACTTTCTGTTCCTTCAGACATATTTTCTATATTCTCTTTCATTTTATCAATTACATTAGAAAAAATTTCTAAATCTGTTTTTGAAATATCTTTTATTACTATTTTTTCCAATTCATCTAATTTTTTTTCACTTTTTTCAAATATTTCTTCTGCATTTTTATTTAAAATTATTTTTTTTATTCTCGTATCTTCTTTATCTGTAATACGTGTTATAAAACCATTTTTTTCCATAGTTTTTAAAACACCAGATACTGTTGCTCTTCGTAATTTTAAAACATTTTCTAAATCTCTTTGATATATATCTTCATTTTTATGTTTCAATATATATGCTATTATTTGCATTTGTGTAGGCGTAGGAAATATTTTTTGTTTTTTTAAATTACATTGCTCTGGAATAAATTCTTTTTCATCAATAAACAGCCTTATTATCATTTTTTCTAAAGACCTTATTTTATATAAAGTCTCATGACTTTTCATAAAATCCCCTCTTTTCATTTTGTAAGTTGCCTTACGTTATATATTATTATCTTTAAAAAAAATTGTCAATTGCCTTACAATTTTTTCACTAAAAATTCACATTTAGAAAAAAATAAAAAAGCCCCTTCGAAAAGAACCTAATATGGTTTCTTCGAAGAGACCTTGCCAAGTGAGGTTTTTATCTGCTCTTTGCAAAGTTTGATTGCAGAATACTTACAACATTTATCGGCATGAACGAAATTACAATAGCATCTGCAATTGCGAGTCCCATATGCAAAAATGTTCCAATATCATTGGTTACCCGATAATCCATATATGGAATCATAAATGCACTAGAAATAATTCCAAAAATGAGACACACAGTCGCGATTTTCTTGCAATTCTTCAACAGCCGAAAAACATTTGTTACAGTGCCAATTACGACCAAAACTCCCCAGATCAAAACGACAACTGCAGCCTGAGTTAATGTAAACATAAGCATTTTCCTTTTCTGCCACAATTCTGTGGTCTTTTGTAACATAATATTTTGTACTTCATATATGTAAACGCTCAACTACCAGTTTGGTAATTGTGCGGATAAAAAGATTAAAGGCACTCGCCTAAAATATTCTTTCCTCCTTTTAAATAACTTAAAGTATTCATTTATTTTATCATTTTTATGTTAACTTGTCAAACAATATTATACAAAACTTCTTAATATTATGCATATTAATCAATCATATGTTATACTTTTTTGAATATATATACATCTTTTCAATTTCAATTTGTTTATCTAATATTTCATTTACTCTTTTTAAATCAGTTAAACTTAATTTTTTTAAGTCCAGCTTGTTTTCTTTTAATTGGTTATATAATTCTGCAACTCTTCTTTTCTCGTCTTTTTCATTATCATAATATGTATCTGCTTTAAAATCTATTGTTTTAGTATCATATTCTTGTTTTGGTGCTTCTAAAGCTTTCTGCTTTGAAAAAATTCTCTTAAATGAATTTAAAATCTTTTTAAAAAAATTATTACTTTCCATATCTTTATTTTATTGAATATATTGATATATCAATATATTCTCTCCTTTCTTAAATTTATCTCTCGTTTGCTGATCCTGAATTTCTAGGTTCCCCTTGTGCTCCTTGTCCATGTGGATTTCTAGCTCCCACTTGTGTTCCCTGTCCATGTGGATTGCTAGATCCCACTTGTGTTCCTTGTCCATGTGGATTGCTAGATTTCTCTTGTTTTGCCTGTTCATGTAGCTCTCTATCTCCGCTAATTGGTCCCAATATAGCTATTGCTTTTCTTTTAGCTTCAAATACCTCTGGCGTATTTTCGGCCATAAGTTCCTCTTTTGTCTTTCCTGTCTCTTTACTTCTTTTATATAAATATTTACTTAAAGATTTAGAAGCTAAATCTATTTTACATTCTGTATATATTCTACAATAAGAATCCATTAAATTATCATAATAATTTTTTGTATGCACTACAGCTTCAAAAATCTCATTATTTTCTTTAGCTTTATCTCTTGTTTTCTGTCTTTGATATTCATTCAGAATTATTTCATCTGCATATTCTTTACTTAATACATAAGCTGCCTTTTTGGTTGTTTCTTCTAGTCCTTTTGGGGTACTCCTGTAAAAACTTTCAATTATAACAATTCCCGGATTATATGTCTCAATTATATATGTACCATCTAAATTAACAAATGAATTTCCCAAATCATCATTACTTCTTGCCGGTATAAATATATCTTTAATTCCAAAACATCTTTTTATATAAGTCAATCTATCTAATGGACTTGGGCAATTTCTCCTTCTATTAGAAAGAATTCTTTTCTTTAATTCACTCTCTGAATCTTGATTTTCATCAGGAAGTATTTCTCTTGGGAAAATCTCTCTAGCCAAATAGGTTATATCCTCATTCATCAATAATTCTCTAAATTTCTTCTGTTGTTCTTCGTCACTTTCAGCAACTATTAAATTTTCAGTACTTTCATAAACCATACCGACTACAGCTTCATACATAAGAATTGTTCTTCAATGCAAGTACAAGCCGTATGATTTCATATTTAAGCATAATTTAATCTCTCTTTCAAAGAATATATTATTATAGTACATATTTTACTTTCTTTGAGAAATTTATATAATTTTTTGTAAAATATACTGTTCTATTTTATTGGCAATTTCACTATCATTCGTGTTCCCTTTTCTATATTTTTATTATCTACTTTTATTGTTCCTTTATGCAATTTTACTATATTGTATGCTATAGATAAGCCTAGTCCCATTCCACCTTTTTCGCGTGCTCTTGATTTTTCGGCTCTGTAAAATCTTTCGAATATATGCTCTTGATCTTGTTTGCTTATGCCTATTCCTGTATCTATTACTTCTATTATATATCTGTTTTCTTTTTTGTATGTTTTTATCTTTATTGAATCTTTTGGCTTTGTATATTTTAAGCTATTATCTAGTAAAATTATTAATTTTTCTTAAAATAAAAAATAATTATATTGTAACATTTTTTCTTATCATTAATATTATAAAATGGGGTGATTTTATGGGATTAACTTCTTCGTCAACAGGTAATAACTTAATAAATACTAATAATCTAATCCATAATCAAAATTTTACTATTGGTTTAGCTGGCAATCCTAATGTTGGCAAATCTACTATATTTAATAGTTTAACTGGAATGCATCAACACACTGGTAACTGGCCTGGAAAAACTGTTTCAAATGCTTCTGGATATTTTGAATATAATAATAAAAACTTTTTAATTTTTGATATTCCTGGTACATATTCCTTAATGTCGAATTCTGAAGAAGAAGAAATTGCTAGAGATTTTATTTGTTTTCAAAAACCAGATGCAACTATAGTAGTTATTGATGCTACTTGTTTAGAAAAAAGTTTAAACTTAGTATATCAAACTATGGAAATTACTTCTAATGTAATTGTTTGTGTTAATTTACTTGATGAAGCAGAAAAAAAAGGTATTAATATTAACTTAAATTTATTATCAAAAGAGCTCGGCGTTCCTGTTGTTGGAACAATTGCAAATAAAAAACATACTTTAGATAAATTAAAAAGTATAGTTTTTAATTTTTGTACAAATAAAATACATTTTCAACCAGTTTTAGTTACTTATCCTGATAATATAGAAAAAAATATTTTAGAAATTTCTAATAGTTTAAAAAATATTTTACCTGAAGAATATACATATCTTTCTAGATGGATTTCTTTAAAAATTATAGATTATGATGACACCATAATACAAAACATAAATAACAAAATTTTTAAAGCTAATGCTATAAATGTAAATTCCTTGAAATCATCTAATGAAAATATAAAAAATACAATTGTATCTTCTATTGTAAAACAATGTGAACATGTTGGAAAAAAAGTAACAACTTTTACTCGTAATTCAAAGAATACTGATAGAAAAATTGATAAAATTCTTACTTCAAAAACATTTGGTATTCCAATAATGTTACTTTTTTTAGGCATAATTTTTTGGATTACAATTATTGGAGCTAATTACCCATCACAATTGCTTTCTACTTTTTTTAATTTTTTACAAGATAAGTTAATAATCTTGTTTAATAATTTGAATGTACCAAGTTTTATTACTAATCCACTAATTTATGGTGTTTATCAAACTACGACTTGGGTGATTAGTGTTATGCTTCCTCCAATGGCTATATTTTTTCCAATTTTCACTTTATTAGAAGATTTAGGATTTTTACCAAGAATTGCTTTTAATTTAGATAAATGTTTTAAACGATGTTGTACTTGTGGAAAGCAAGCATTAACCATGTGTATGGGATTTGGTTGTAATGCTGCAGGTGTTGTTGGTTGTAGAATTATTGACTCAAAAAGAGAAAAAATTATTGCAATGTTAACAAATTGCTTTGTTCCTTGCAATGGTAGATTTCCTTTTTTAATTACAATTGCCACAATTTTTGTTGGTGGATTATTTAGTGGTGTTTTTTCCTCTTTAGTATCAACTGCAACTGTACTTTTTATTGTTTTACTTGGAATTTTTATGACAATTATTGTTTCAAAATTTTTATCAAAAACACTGCTAAAAGGTAAACCTACATCTTTTATACTAGAGCTACCACCTTACAGAAAACCACAAATTGGAAAAGTAATTGTTCGTTCAATTTTTGATAGAACAATATTTGTTCTAGGTAGAGCTTTAGCTGTAGCTGCTCCTGCAGGTTTAATTATTTGGTTATTAGCAAATTTACATATTGGTGATATAACATTATTATCATTTGTTGCAAATATTTTAGACCCTTTTGCTAGACTTATGGGATTAGACGGATATATTTTAACTGCATTTATATTAGGATTACCAGCTAATGAAATTGTATTACCAATTATTTTAATGTCATATCTTGGTGATAGTGCTCTTGTTAATTTAGAAGATACTTTTTCAATTGGTAATATTTTAGTTCAACATGGATGGACTTTTATTACAGCAATAAATGTTATGATATTTTGCTTATTACATTTTCCATGTAGCACTACTTTAATTAGTATAAAAAAGGAGAGCCGGAAGCTTAAAGTGGTGCATACTTGGTTTCGTAATTCCAACTGTTTGTGGAATAGCTTTATGTATGTTTACTAATTTAATTTGGAAAATATTTGTATAAAACATTTTCTATGAAATAAAAAAAACAGCGATTGAATAAAACAATCGCTGCTAATCCATTTACTGCTTTTTGACATTCTTATTTTTTTCTCTTGAATACGCGAGTTTTTCCATCATCGTTATCCTGCTCATGTTGGCTGAATTCCAATGTGTCATCTACATATTCATCTTCCTGTGCTTTTGGCTTTTTCATTGCGGATCCTCTATATATAGCTGATTCTTCATTTGTAGTACTATATCTATTACCATATATTGGTTGTCCACTCAAATTGCCATTTCCATACATAGCCTGTTGATTATAATCGTATGACTGATTAGGTTGCACTGCATTTCCTGTATTTCCCACATAATCTCCTCTTGGAATATATATCGTATTTTCCCCATCAGAGTTTTTTATGCGAGTTTGCCTACGAACCCGATGTTGCACATACATGTCTTCTGGTTCATCATAACTATAATCGTCTTCATACTCATCATAGCCTAATTTTCCATTACCATCAATGTACCCACTGCTAGAAGATTTTGTTTTTCTTACTTTCTTTCTTCTAACAAATTTAAACCTACTAAGTAAATTTGAAATACCTCCGCTTCTTCTACGATAAACTTTCTTCCTATGACTTCCGTTTTTCTGAGTCTGCCTCTGCTGATTTCTTTTGATGTTTCTTTTTCTCCTCAACTTATTATACAAGAAGTTTACAATCTTCTTGATGATCCAAAGAAAAATCAATACCACCAAAATATCGCTAATCAGTATAACAATAGAATTAACAGTTTCAGCATCCACTGCCCTAGTTTCAAACAAGCTATTAATTCTGTCATTCTTTTCCAAAATCAAAAGCTTACCGTTGATAAATTGGTTTAATGTTGCAAAAATGCTTTTCATCCAAACCAAAAACTTGTCCATATCGCTCTACCTCCGAAGTTACAGTAAATGGATTCATGATTTTACTTTTCGTAAACCACTATAATATAATACAATTTTTATCGAGTTATGTCAAGTATCTTTCATTTTTTTCATTTTTTTATAAAAAAACACTTACATGCTCAAAAAAAAATATGATATAATAAAATTTAGCTAAAAATAGCTTACATATTTCATATGTATCTATATAGATTAGCAAAATAATGAAAAGGAGTTTTTATATGAAAGAAACAAGATTACCTCAAAACGGAAAAGAAGGTTTACTTTATGGTAGTATTATTTGCTTAATAACAGTTATTGTAATGCTTATGCTAAATATAGGAACTGCATTTGGTGGATTAACTAAAGATGCATTTTTAGTTATTGTAAAAATGTTGCCAGTTATTTGGATTGTTGCAATGCTAGTAGAATCACTTATTGTTGGTAGAATAGCCGAAAAATTAGTTAACAAATTTACTATGCCTTCAGATGGATTTAATACACACATATTATTTAACATATTATTTTGTGTAACTGGTATGTCAGCAATTATGACAATATTAGGATCTTTAATAGGTAATGGCATTAGTTTTGAACCATTTTTAACATTTTTCTCACATTGGCCAAGAAATTTTTGCGTCGCTTTTTGGTGTGAAATTTTACTTGCTCAACCAACAGCTAGATCTGCAATGAAATTACTTCATCAATATAAAGAGCGTAATTTACCATTAGTAGAATCAATTAATGAACCTGATTCAATAAGTGAAGATTTATCAGAATAAAAAATAGGCAAAAGAAAATATTATCTCTTTTGTCTATTTTTTATTTTATCTTTTAATAAATTTTCCACTAATCATTTTTACTATCCCTTTATTCATTAATATTGCATATATAACAGTCAATAATAATGCAATTGCTTGGAATATTACATTATTTGAATAATATGATACAAATACTACTAATGTAATTAACACAGTCATCGTTAAATCTTTTGAGTGTTTTAATTTTACAAACTCTTTCATTTTATTTTTTCTATACCAATATAAAAAGATTGATGATAATAATGTTGATAAAGCTGCAGCATATATTCCTATAAATTTGATTAGTGCTATATCTACAATAAGATTAATTATAGCTGATACAAGTGTTGTAGTTCCGATTATTTTTGTTCTTTTGTATGCACTAAATATTCCACCATAAAAACTTGCCATATTAGAAAAATATACAGAAAATACTAGTATTGGAATATATAAATATGCTTCTTTATATCCCCCATTAATTAAAATTTCAAATATAAATGGAACTACTGCAACAACTCCTACTGTTGCTGAATATACTATATTTTTTAATGATGTGTATATTTTATTATAATATTTATTACTATCATCTTCATGAAGTGCCTTTGCTGCTGACTCTTTCCATGCTATTGCAAAATAATTATATACTGTATTTATTATTGTTGGGAATTTATTTGATACAGCATATATACCATTACTTGCTGGACCTAAAGCTGATGTTATTATTACTCTATCTGACAAATTTATTATTGTCCACGATAAGCTGTGTGGAATTAATGGTATTGAGTATACAAGCATTTCCTTCATTAATTTTTTATTTATTAATTTTACATCAATAAATTTTAATAAATGAACATTTGCTGATAAAAATACAACCATTATCATATTAGCAATAATTACTGATAATAGTAAACCATCTACTTTTAAATTTGTTCCTAATATAAATACTATATTTAGAACTATTGTTATTACACTTAAAATAAAATTAGATAAAGAATATAATTTTATTCTTCCTAGACCCCTTACTAAAGCATTCATTAATGCCATAAGTACAACTGCTATAACATATGGTATAAACAGTTTTGTTGTATTAATTGAAAATATTTTTATTACTGCAAATATAATTACACATGCTATTACAAGTGTTGTAAGTATTGTTATTACAGTTTGCGTTATAATACTTTTTTCTTCTTTTTTACTTTTAGCATCTATCAAAAATCTAAACATAGATTCTTCTAAAGTTAGTGTTATAAATGGTGTTATAAATGTTATTATTGTTATTATTAAATCATAATTACCATACTGCTCTGTTGTTAATTTAGCAGTGTATAATGACACTAATAAAAAAGATACTATTTGAGTACTAAATTTTCCAATTGCTATTATAAAAGTATTTTTTATTAATTCTTTTTCTTGTTTCATTTACAATCCTTTCTCCTTTCAATATTAACCGTCTAGGCAAAATTTTATCATATTGCTTTTTAAAATACAATACTAATTATTTTTATATTATTATTGTAAATTTTATCTTTTTATGTAATAATTAGGGCATAAAATAAATAAAGGAGGATTTTTTATGAAAAAAGCAATTATTATAATTGTATCAGTCTTGGTTGTAGCACTTGGTACTTGCACATGTTTATATTTTTTCACAGACACATTTAACTTTTTAAAACCTGCAAGCACAAATTTTTCAAACCAAGCAAAAAAATTATTAGGTACTGATAAGGATAACAAATATTCTAATTATGAGGAGTTTTTAAACAGATTAAAATTAACAGACAAATCTTATGTTGGAAATGCTGATATTAGTATGAATGTATCTTTACCAAGTAGTGTTGTTGATTCTTCAACACAAAAATTAATAAACTCATCAACTGTTAAATATTCAGGCAGTTATGATGCATCTTCAAAAGCTATGTCTAACAATATAGGATTATATAAAGATAGCAAAGAGTTTTTAACATTAAAACTTTTACAAAAAGATCAAACAATGAGTATAGGATGTTCAGATTTATATGACAAAACTTTAAATTTTGATATGTCAAAATATGAAGAATTTTGCCAAAAAAACAATATTACTGTAGATGATGAAACTAAAGAATCTATAAATATGTTAAATTCTTTAAATGATAATAATTCTGCAGACTTGTTATATGATTTATTTTATCTTTCAGAAGCTGATTATAATTCATTAAATAAAACTTATGGAAACTTATTAGTTGATCTTATTGATAAAGATAATTATTCAACTAAGAAAAACCAAAAAATTTCAGTTAATGGTGATGATGTAAAAACTACAGCATATTCTTTAACATTATCTGGAGAAGATACTTATAATCTTATCAACAAATTTGTTGATTTAGTAAAAAAAGATGAAACTACTAAAAAATTAATCATTGATAAATATAAAGTACTAAAAAAATACAATGGAGTATTATATTCATCATATTCTGAAACTTCAAGTATAGTAGAATCAACAAATTCAGAAGAGTTCCCAGATTTAACAACAGATGATATTGATAAATATTTAGATGAATTAGTAAAAAAATTAGAAGAAAATAAAGATAAACTTACAAAATCAGATGAATGTTTAAAATTCACAATTTACTCTAATAAAAAAAGCGAACCAGTAAAATTTGAAATATCTGCTTTAAAAGATAAAAAAGATAAAGATGGATCTGTACTATTTACTGAAGACTTATCAGATGGAAAAACAAAATATACTATTAGTATAAAAGAATTAAATAATATATTAAACAATGATAGTAATGATGATGACGATGATACAGACATAGATATATTCTCAAATACTTCAAAAAATACAACATCATCAAAAAATAATACTTCAACTGATAACATAATTTCATCAATAAATAGCTCATCAAAATCAAATTCAAAATCATCAAGATCATCATCTTCTAGTTCATCAAGTTCAAGTACTATTAGCACACTTATGAATTCACTTACAGATATTATTATCGAAGATGATTACACAAAAACTGATGATTCTAAAAAAGGTACTATAACTGTATCTGCAAAAGCTTCTGGTTCAAAACAAGACATGTTAAAAATTGATTATGAAAATATAAATTCAAAATCAGAATATAAATCAAGTTTTTCTGTATCTTGTCCTCTATATTCATCTGTATCTCTTGATTATACATATGATATAACCGGTTTAGACTCAGATACACAAAACATAAAATTTGAAGTTAATGGAAAATATAACTATTATTCAGCAAAACTTTCTGCTACAGGTTCTATAACATATGGAAAATCTAATATTCCAGAATTAACTGCTGATAATTCTGTTGATGTATTTAACTTATCAAAAGAAGATTACCAAAAATTAGAAACAGATATAATTACAAAAGCTTCAGATACATTGCCAGAAAAATTAGCATTATATGGAATTAAAGTAACAAAAGAAGAAATTTTATCAGCTATACCAGATACTCAACCTACAGCAACTCAAGATGCTACAACACCTGATACTACAACACCAGATGCTACAAATCCAGTTGTAACAGAACCAGCTGCTTAAAATACAAAAAAGAAAAATCTTCGTTTATGAAGATTTTTCTTTTTTTATTTTTCTATATTTATCTTTTTTTCAATTATATACTGTGGTCGATTTTTACTTTCATCATAAATTCTTGCTATATATTCAGACATTATCCATAATGATAGTAGTTGAACACCTGCAAAAAATGTTATACCCAACATTAAAGATGTCCATCCTGCTGATAAGTTATTTAATTTAAATATATATGAAATTAATGCATATATTAATAATATAAATGATATAACAATACTTATTATTCCAAGTCCACCTACAATTTTTAATGGTTTTGTTGAAAAACTTATTATTCCATCTGATGCCAATTTTAACATTTTCTTTAATGGGTATTTTGTCTTTCCTGCAAATCGTTCTTTTCTTTCATATTGAAAAGGAATTTGTTTATATCCAACCCAACTAAATAAACCACGTAAAAATTTGTTATGTTCTGGTAATGAATTAATTGTATCAACAACTTTTCTATCCACCAATCTAAAGTCACCAGTATCTTTTGGAATTTCAACATCAGATAATGCATTTAATGTTTTATAAAACATTTTTGCTGTAAATAGTTTAAATACAGACTCCCCATCTCTTGTTTTACGCTTTCCATAAATTACATCATTTCCTGCTTCCCATAATTTAAGCATTTCTGGAATTAACTCTGGCGGATCTTGTAAATCCGCATCTATTATAACAATTACATCTCCAGTCACAAATTTTAAACCAGCTGTTACTGCACATTGATGTCCAAAATTTCTTGAAAATGACAATACTTTTAATCTTTTATCTTTTATAGCCAAATTTTCTAATATTGTTAATGTTTTATCTTTACTACCATCATTTATACAAATTATTTCATAATCATAGTTTTCAATATTTTGCAACACAAATGTCATTCTTTTATAGCATTCTTCTGCCACTTCTTCCTCATAATACATTGGAATTATAACTGAAATTTTTTTCATTATAAATATCCTTTCATTATTCTATTTTTTATCATTTTCCTCACGAATTCCATTATATTCTTTTATAAAATACAATGGTCTATTTTTCGTTTCATTAAATATTCGTCCTAGATATTCTCCCATTATTCCAAACAACATTATTTGAATTCCAGCAAAGAATAATACTAATAATATTATCGCTTGAAAAGCTTGTATTGCAACATGTTGTGTTACACATTTCACAATTACATATACAAAATAAACTACTAATGCTAAAAATGTTGGTATTGATAAATATGTAGATATTCTTAATGGAGATGTTGTAAATGACGTTATTCCGTCTATAGCTAAATCTATTAATTTTTTATAATTCCATTTTGTTGTTCCTGCAACCCTTGGATCACGATCAAATAAAACTTCTTTTTTATTATATCCTATCCAACTAAACATACTTTTTGAACATCTTTGGGTTTCTCTTAATTGTTTTAACGCATTTACACATCTTCTATCTAATAATCTAAAATCACCAGTATCCTTTTGTATTTCTACTCTTGTTAAACTTTGTAATACTTTATAATACATTTTTGATGTAAATTTTTTTAAGAATGTTTCACCTTTTCTTGATTTTCTTCTTGCATATACATCATCATATCCCTCTTCCCAGTATTTTATTAATTCTGGAATTAGCTCTGGTGGATCTTGTAAATCTGCATCTATAAAAATTACACAATCTCCTTTTGCATAATCTAAACCAGCTATCATTGCAACTTCTTTTCCAAAATTTCTTGAAAAGTCAACATAGCTTATTTTTGAATCTTTTTCTCTTAGCCCTTTTATTATTTTTAATGTATTATCTTTACTTCCATCATTTATAAACAATAATTCAAATTCATAATTTTTTAAATTTGATATTACTTTACTCAACCTATCATATAATAAAGGTAATGATTCTTCTTCATTATATGCAGGTATTATTATTGATACTTTTTTCATTTTCTTCTCCTTTTTATGCATATTTTATATAATAGCATATTTTAAAGGATTATTCAATTTTTTCACAAAACTTTCATTTATTTAATTATAATTTATCTAGCTCTTCTGGTGGCAATATTTTTAATAGCTCCAAAGCTAAATCTAATGTTTGATTTATATCTCTAAATTCATATTTACCTTGATTTATAAATTTTTTTTCAAACTGTTCTCCAAATTCTAGATATTTCTTATCTTTTGGTGTTAAATCTGCTTCACCTAATACTTTCGCCAAAGCTCTTACCTCTTGAACTTTAGAGTATGAAGCAAAAATTTGATCTGATATTTTACTATGGTTATCACGAGTTACACCTTTACCAATTCCATCTTTCATTAATCTTGAAAGCGAATCTAATATATTAATCGGTGGTGTAATACCTTGTTGATACAAATCTCTACTTAAAACAATTTGTCCTTCTGTTATATATCCAGTTGTATCTGGTATTGGATGTGATATATCATCATTAGGCATAGTCAAAATAGGTATTTGTGTAATAGACCCATCTTTTCCCTTTATTTGACCAGCTCTTTCATATATTGAAGCGAAATCACTATACAAATATCCTGGATAACCTTTTCTACTTGGTATTTCACCCTTTAAAGTAGAAATTTCTCTTAAAGCCTCTGCATAAGCAGTCATATCTGTCAAAACAACCAAAACCTGCATATCTAAATCAAAAGCCAAATATTCAGCACAAGTCAAAGCCAACTTAGGAGTCAAAATACGCTCAATAGAAGAATCATTCGACAAATTTTCAAACATAACAACTTTAGAAAGAACACCATTCTCCTTAAAACTTTTCTTAAAAAACTCCGCAGTTTCATACTCAGCTCCCATTAATCCAAAAACAATGGCAAAATCACCACCATCTGTTATATCAGATTGTCTAATAATTCTTTCAGCAAGTTCATTATGATTAATACCACTACCAGAAAAAATAGGTAACTTCTGACCTCTAATCAAAGTCATCAAACCATCAATAGTAGAAATACCAGTTTGAATAAAATTTCTAGGATACTTTCTAGAAACTGGATTAATAGAGCTAGAATTAATATCACGCTCAACACAAGCTTCAATTTCACCTAAATCATCAATAGGATTACCAGTACCATCAAAAATTCTCCCCAACATACTAGGAGACAACTTAAGCTTCAAAGGCTCTCCCATAAAAACAGAGCTAACATCTTTAGTATCAATACCATTAGTACCCTCATACACCTGAATAGTAGTAATATCATCATCCAATCTAATAATATTACCAAGCCTACGCTCACCATTCTTTAAAATTAAAGTAACCTTCTCCTCAAACGACACATCCTTAGGAGTCCTAATAAACACCAAAGGGCCATTAATCGAATCAAGTCCAACATACTGAATCTTCATAAACCAGCACCAAGCCTTTCTCTAATTCACTAATTCACTCTTCCCCCTACCAACTTTTCCTCTCAACCAGAGCCAAAAGCTCAAAGCCTGGCTAAGCGCAGGGGGTTGTATATATTTTTGAAAATAAGCTAGGGTGGGGACCGACAAGCTAGAACCTGTTAATTTCGCGAGCGAACAGCGAAGCAAAATTTACAGATTCTTCGCAGTTGGGGCGTTTTTCAAAAATATATACAACCCCCTGCGCTTAGCCAGGCTTTGAGCTTTTGACTCGGCCTCAACACCACACACATAAACAAAAAATGCCGAAGGCATTTTTAGATATGCTCCACATACTCATCTTCCAACCTCTTAAGCCTATTCTTAATCCTAGAATTAAGCTCACTAAACTTTCCAAGATCATCATTAGCCACATTCATCTTAAGCTTAACATACTCCTCAAAAAATCCAAGTTTCTTAATCTCAGAAAGTGGAATTCTCTTCTCAATAAGTTTAAGAGCCCTCTCATACAACAAAATAATAGTTTGCATCATTTTATATTGCTTAATAAGCGGTACCTGACTATCAATATCAGACATAGCATTTTGTTGCAAAAATCCAACCCTAATAGCCTTTGCTACTTCTAAAACTAATCGTTTACTATCAGACAAAACGTCTTGCCCAACAACCCTAGCAATTTCCAATAATTCATTTTCTTCTTCCAAAATTGAAACAATTTTTTGTCTACACTCTAAAAAGTCTACATCAACATTCTCCTCATACCAGCTTTGCAAATTATCAAGATATTCACTATAACTAATATTCCAATTAACAGCTGGATAATGTCTTGAATATGCTAAATCTCTATCCAATCCCCAAAAAGTATGAACAAATCTTTTAGTATTTTGAGTTACAGGTTCTGAAAAATCTGAACCTTGTGGAGAAACAGCACCAATAATTGTAACAGATCCCATTTTTCCGCTATAACTTTTTACTAAACCAGCTCTACCATAAAACTCTGAAAGTCTAGATGGTAAATAAGATGGAAAACCTTGCTCAGCTGGCATTTCCTCAAGTCTACCAGAAATTTCCCTTAATGCTTCTGCCCATCTTGAAGTTGAATCAGCCATGATAGCGACATCAAATCCCATATCTCTATAATACTCAGCAATAGTAATACCTGTATAAATAGATGCTTCTCTGGCAGCTACAGGCATATTAGAAGTATTAGCAATAAGTACAGTTCTTTCAATCATTGGCATACCAGTTCTTTTATCTATTAAACGAGGAAACTCCTCTAAAACATCAGTCATTTCATTTCCACGCTCTCCACAACCAATATACACAATAATATCAGCATTACTCCACTTAGCAAATTGATGTTGAAGCATTGTTTTACCAGTACCAAATCCTCCTGGAATCATACCAGTACCGCCTTTTGCAATTGGAAAAATAGAATCAATTACCCTTTGCCCAGTAACAAGTGGTGCATTTGTAACTAAACGCTCTTTATATGGTCTAGGTTTTCTAACAGGCCATTTTTGCATCATTGTTAGCTCTACAACACTATTACCAATTTTTATTTTAGCAATTGTATCAGTAACTTTGTATTCTCCTTCATTTGCAATTTCAACAACAATACCATCACCATCAAAATAATTCAAAATTTTATGAATAATCAATTTTGTTTCTGGAACTTCACCAATTATTGTATTAAAACTAACTTTATCACCAATTAAAACCTTTGGTCTAAAATGCCATTTTTTTTCAGTACTAATTCCTAAAGATTTTGTACCTCTTTTTAAAAAGTCTCCATCTTTTTTTCTTAAATCCTCAAGTGGTCTTTGTATCCCATCAAAAATATTTCCCATAAGACCTGGTCCTAATGTAACAGAAAGTGGATTTTCATCACTAACTACATCTTCGCCAATTTTTAGTCCTGTAGTATTTTCATACACTTGAATTGTAACAATATCTTTATTAATTTTTATTACATCTCCCAATATTTGCTCTTTACCAATATACACAATATCATGCATAGAAAAGTCGCCATCACCTTTTGCTAAAATAACAGGTCCATTTATTGAAATAATTTTCTTAGTTTGCAAAATATTGCACCTCCATTTCTCTTACGTGCTTTTATTTTATATTTCATCTAAATTCGTTTTTAATGTATTATCTATAATAACACCTAATTTATCATTTTTTAATTTACAACCACCTATAAAATCATTATCTAATACATCAATTTTTATATTATATCTATTTAAAACTTCTTCATATTTTTGTTTATCATTATTTGTAACAAAAATTATAGAAGAGTTGTCATTATTCACAACATTTAAAGAATCATTTATTGTTTTTATCAAATATTGCAAATATTCTTCTTTTTCAGTAAATATTTGTAACTTTCTTTTTACTTCTTCTTTTAGCTCTTTTTTTATAATATTCTTAACATTTTGAACATTTTTTTTACATTCAACTTCATACTCAAATAAAGCTTTATTATAATCTTTAACAATTTTTTCACACTGTTTTTTATATGAAGCCTCTTGCTTTTTTACATATTCAGTTAGCTCTACATTTATTTGCTCTTCTATTTCTGTATTTATTTTTTCATTAAGTTTTTCAGCATCAATTTGAGCAAGTCTTTCACAACTTTGCTCAAATTTTTTTATCTTATTATCTAAGTCCATAAAAGTAAAATCCTCCATTTTAAATTTTAACAATTAAAGGCAAATTTTTATTATTTTTTATATAATCCAACTTTTCATTTGCTAAATTATATATTTTTTCTGTTACAATTAAAATTCCAATTTCTTTGTCTTTTACAACCTTTTCTATTTCTAATTCAATTTCTTCTTTGTTTTTTAAAATTACAGATTTTATTCCGGTTAATTTCAATCCAACAGCTGTATCAACATCATCACTAATACAATATAATTTCATAATTTTTGCCTTTCTTACTTTAAATTTTACTTAAAATCATAATAGAAATTATAAGACCATATATCGCAATACCTTCAGCTAAACCTGCAAATATAACCGTTTTACCTAATAAACTTGGATTTTCGCTTATTGCTCCAACGGCACTTGATGCAACTACAGCAACTGCTATACCAGATCCAATTGCAGCTAGTCCAACAGCTAATGCTGCTGCTATCATTCCAATTCCTTTATCTTTTGAATTTTCCTCATTTGAAGAATTACTTTCTGTTGCAACAGTATTTTCTGTTGATGTTACTGTTACTTCATCTGCCTTTGAAATTTTAAAACCTCCTATGCATATTACTAGACAAAAAACCATTATAAAAGTTATTTTTAAAAATACATTTTTCATTTTTCTCTCGTTCCCTTCTTTTAAAATTTTTTACTCTTGTATTTGTTTTTTTATTGATTTAAATTCTCTACCATTTCCTTCATAGAATCTACTAAATAGTTCGTAATATTCTAGTCTTAGTACCTGAATTCCTACTATAAGACCTTCTAAAGCAATTACTACTATGTTTCCTATTATTGCAATTGCTATATTTCCTACTCCTGATGACATATCAGCTAATAGGTATACTGCCATACATAGTCCAACATGGTTTATTGCAAATGCTGCAAGTCTTAAAAAAGATATTGTATTACTTGCAAATGATAGTGTCATTTCTATAATTTCAAATATTTTTTCTACCATCGGAGTTTTAGCTTGCTCTTTTTTCTTTTCCAATTTTGATGAAATTGTATCTCCAAATAAAATTAATAATATCAATATTATTGAAACTATTACAATTACATTAATAGGAATTAACATTTGTCCTTTTAGAAAATATACTGCTACATCAGCTAAAATTAATCCATATAATAAAAATCCTGAAATTCCATTTTTATCAAATAAACATTTTTGTAAATCTTTATTTTTTATTCCATTTATTATATTAAATATCATTGCAATTAATATAAATATACTTCCTACTGCAATACCCGATATAAGCATTGTTTGTATGTTATCCATTGGACTTATTAGTATTGGTTTTATTATATCTTCTTTTCCAAATACACTTCCATATAAAACACCAAATATAATAGAAGATATTCCTCCTATAGCTAAAACTGGACCTAAAGATGCTTTTCGTTTAGCTAAAATTAAGCCTAATATAAAAATTACTAATCCATGTCCAACATCTCCAAACATAAATCCAAACATTATGAATGCAGTTATTGCTACAAGTCCAGTTGGATCAATTTCTTTTGAATTTGGAACACCATACATTTTTATTAATGTTTCAAATGGTCTAAATATTTTTATATTTTTCAGTTTTGTTGGTGCTTGTATATCTTCATCATCATCAAAAATATCGTAATCTACATTTTTGTAATTTGACAATATAGATTTTATATTTTCTACATTATCTTTAGACACCCATAATACTATATAAAATGTTCCATTTTGATCATGTACTATATATTTTTTTAAAATATTAACATTTTCATATAATAATAATTGTTTATATGCACCTATCAATATTTCTTTTGCATCAATTCTTAAATTTCGTAATTCTTCTTTTTCTTTATCAATTTTTGTCAAATTTTCTTTTATATTTTTTTCAATTTGATTGATAAATTCCTCTGGTGTTCCGCTTGCTTCTTTTGGTAACCAAATTCTTTCAAAGTCTTGTACATTAAAAAAACTATCAACTTTTCCTAAAAATTCTTCTGTAGTTAAATATAATATCCATGTATATTCTTCTTCTCTTTTCAATTCAAAATATATTGCATCTGTATTATCTATTTTTCTATTTATTTCTTCTAAATTCTTAGTTGGTACAGTTCCGTATCTAAACTTCATATACTTTAAATTATATAAATTTTCAATTTTTGAATCCACAGAAACTAAATTTTTTATAATATCGTAATTTTTTTGCATTAATTCATTTTCTTTTTCTAAATCAACTATTTTGTTTATATACTCAGTATATTGGTTATTAATATTATCAATTTTTTCTTTTATTTCACTTACTGAGTTTATTATATTATAATTCCAATAATCATCATCTTTTTCAATTTGTAACTCATCAAGTATTTTTTCACATTTTTTTATATACTCTTTTACAGTATAATCATAGCTAAAATACTCTAATTTCCAACCTTTTTTATATACTTTTTTTGCATCTTCTATTTGTATATCTAAATTTATTATGTTTTTGGCCAAAAATTTTTCTAGATCAGTATCCTTACCTGTTATACTTAAGAGCTTCATTTTCTCAACAGCCATCTTTTTATCATTCCTCCTAAGTGCATCTATTATAAAATTAAATTTTATTTTTATCTAATTTATCAATTTTTTAAGTAACTTTTCTTTATCAATTCCATATCTTACAGCTTCTATTATACTTATAATATCTTTATTTTCAAGCTCTACTAAATTTAAATATGAATATATACAGTTAATACTTAATAAATTTGATTTAAAGTTTTTTATATATAATCCATGTAAATATTTTTTCATATTGCATTCTAGCTCATAAATATCATCTGTTGCAATATTTGAATAAACCGTTTTTTTCAATATTTCATTTAACTCTTCTATATTTTTAGCTTTTACCAATAATAATATTTGATTTTTTTTAAGTGCATAATTTATATCTATTATTGATTTTTCAATTTTATCTTCTGAAAAATTATAATATTTTTTCATTCTATATATCCATAAAATATTTGTAAAATCAATTTTTGCTCCTATCATTTTTTTTAAGTTTTTATTATTACCTGCTGAATTATATATGCTTTTTAAATACATTTTATCCAGTTCATTTTCTATCTCAAAAATACTATATTCTGTATCCTTATTTTCAAAATATTTTTTTAATATTTTTTTATATTTTGTATTATTAATAATTTTAAAAAATTCATCAATACTTTTAATACTTTCAAGACCTTTTAAATCTGTAAATATTGTATTTGTCCAAATTTTTATATTTTCATCATACTCATTTTTTGAATATAATAATTTTATTGCTTTTTTTATGCATCTAATTTCATATTTAGAAATTAATAAATTAAAAATTTGTGTATCATTTTTATCTAAATATTTCACAATTTTTTCTATATCATATATAATTTCACCATTTAATACTTTTTCAATTTGTTCTCTATCTGCATCTTCTGATAATACATTTAAACTTGAACTTTTATTTTTTAATATTGCTACTGCACTTTTCAAATTATTCTGTTTTGCTAAATCTTGCAAATCGTCATCTTTTAACCTTTTAGCATACATTCCTTTTAATTTTGCATTGATACTCGGATATTTTATTGCTGAAATTGACATTTTTTTTCACCTCTCTAGTCTTATTAATGTCTAATACTACTGTTTAATAATTTATCTAAGTATTTTTTCTATCATCTCATTTATTTTTTCATCTTTTTTTTCATTATAGTCATTTTGTATGTCTTGAATCACTTTTTTTGTGTTTTCATCTATTTCTTCTTTTTTATTAGAAAAATCTTTGTCACATTCTGATTTCAAAAAATTTATTTTGTATTTATATTTCGCATTTATTTCTGCTTTTCTTTTTTCAAGCTCTATTGTTACATAATTATCTAAATTTTCTTCTTTTTCTTCACATTTGTTTATTACTGCTCTTGATTGATTATCAATATCAACTAATTTATCAATTGTGTCTTTCATTTGTAATATCTCCTTAAAATTTTTCTTTATTATATATCTATTATTTATTTTTAACAACAAAAAATTCAAATATTGTGTAATTTATTCTAAAATTAACTAATAATTTTTATTTAACGAATCAAGCCAACAGATAACAAATTATATCTGTTGGCTTGATTTGTTAAAACTTTGAAATAGACTCTTTAGTCTCTTCCAAAATAAACTTTGTGAACTCATTTTCGAACATCTTTGTTTGGAAAGTAATATCATAATTACCTTCTTGGTCGATTGCAATTGTGGATTTGTTCATTTCCATCCACTCTCCATGTGGTCCTTCTTGTTTTAATGTAAACCGAAGTATATAATATGGTGGCATTAACTGCACCCATTCATGTTCGGTTCTAAATGTTATATGACCAACTTGGTATATATTCATTGACCATTCCTCCTCTATACTATAGACGATGTTTGTGTACATTCGAACATATTGTTATAATATCATGCATTATTAATTTTTTCAATAGTTATCTGTTTTTTTAGTTAAATAGTTGATATTTTTGTGGCTTTTAATAATGATTCTCTATTTTATACAAAAAATATCTTAATAATCAAATTCAATGTTACATAAAATAGAATCTAGTTAATACTAGATTCTATTTTTTTATTAGATTTCATTTTACTAATTGCTAAACCATCTCCAACTTCTAAAATTTCAGTTTCTAAATTTGGATTTTCTGTAGTTTCTTTTATATATTCTCTTAAATTTCTAACTGCAGTACGTTGCTTGTGCTTATTATAATCACTCATAACATATCCTTTATATAATATGTTATCTGCAAATATAATTCCATCTTGTTTTAACATTCTAAGAGCTTCTTTTAAGAAAAATGGATATTTCCCTTTAGCTGCATCAATAAATACGACATCATATTTTTCATTAAGTGTTGGAAGAATTTCAACAGCATCTCCTTCGTATAAATTGATTTTGTTTTCAACTTCTACTTTTTTAAAGTTTTGTTTGGCTTCTTCTATACGCTTTTCATCTCTTTCAATTGTATCTATTAATCCATCTTCTGCTAAATATTTTGAAAAACACATTGCTGAGTATCCTACAGCTGTACCTATTTCTAAAATTCTTTTTGGTTTCTTTTCGATTAAAATTTTTGCAATTACTTCCAATGTATCATCCATAATTATTGGTATGTGATTTTCTAATGCTTTTTCTTTAATTTTTTCTAATTCAAATTCATTCATATTTTTATCATCTTCCATAATTTATCTTTCTTCATTTTCTCTTTGTGATTGAATTTTATTTAATAACATTTCCATTGTAGCATCTGTTATAGACTCTGGATTTATGTTTAATTTAATAGCATATAATCTTGATTTTATACGAACTTTTTCCTTGTCTTCTCCTTTTTTTAAGCATTCAGTTGCATATTTTAATACAGTGGATCTCTTTTCAGCTCTTTCTAACTGTTTTCGCTGATTTATTATTGTTGTTGTGATACCATTTTGAATACCTGGTTTTTTTGATATTCCACGAACTGCTCTAAAGTCTTCAGCATTATTTTTTCTTACTCTTGCCATACTATTTTCCCCTTCTAGCTTCTCTTTCACGAGTTTTGCTATCTAATATTACTTTTCTTAATCTAATATTCTTTGGAGTAACTTCAACTAATTCGTCTTCTGCTATAAATTCAATTGCTTTTTCTAGTGACATTTGTAGTGGTGGAACTAAACGAAGTGCATCATCTGATCCTGAAGCTCTTGTGTTTGTTAAATGTTTTTCTTTACATACATTTATTGCAATATCTTCATTTCTTGAATTTATTCCAACTATCATTCCTTCATATACTTCAACACCTGGTCCTATTAGTAATTCTCCTCTTTCTTGTGCATTGTATAATCCGTATGTTACAGATACACCTGGTTCAAATGCTACTAAAACACCTCTTGTTCTTGATGATATTTCTCCTTTGTAAGGTTCATATCTATCAAATACACTATTCATTGTTCCTACACCTTTTGTATCTGTTAAGAATTCTGTTCTGTATCCAATTAAACCTCTTGCTGGTATATCAAATTCTAGTTTTGTATGTCCAGCTTCTGCTGGTTCCATATTATTCATTTCAGCTTTACGTCTTCCTAATTTTTCAATTACAGTTCCAATTGCATCATCAGGTACATTACAAACTAATTTTTCGATTGGTTCGCATTTTACACCATCTATTTCTTTGAAAATAACTTTTGGACGAGATACTAATAATTCAAATCCTTCTCTTCTCATTGTTTCAATTAATACTGATAAATGAAGTTCTCCACGTCCACATACTTCGAAGCTATCAGCTGAATCTGTTTCTTTAACACGTAAACTTACATTTCTTTCTAGCTCTTTAAATAATCTGTCTCTAATATGTCTTGATGTTATAAATTGTCCCTCTTTTCCAGCTAAAGGTCCATTGTTTACACTAAATGTCATAGAAACTGTTGGTTCATCAATATCAACAAAAGGAATTTTTTCTGGGTGATCTATATCACATATTGTATCACCTATATTAATATCTGCAATTCCAGATAATGCTACTATATCACCAGCTTTTACTTCATCAACTTCAACTTTTTTAAGTCCCATATAAGTAAATAATTTAGCAATTTTACCTTGAACAACTTTTTCACCTTTGCATATAGAAATTGCCATACCGTTTTTTATTGTTCCTCTTTCAATTCTTCCAACAGCAATTCTTCCTAAATAATCATCATAATCAATATTTGAAACTAGCATTTGAGCTGTTCCATCCATATCGCATTTTGGTGGTTCTATTGTATTTATTATAGTATCAAAAATACAATGAACATTATCAGATTCATCATCTAAATGCATTTTTGCAATTCCATTTTTAGCTGATGCATAAATTACAGGGAAATCTAATTGTTCATCAGATGCATTTAATTCAATAAATAATTCTAATACTTGATCAACAACTTTTAATGGATTTGCTCCTGGTCTATCTATTTTATTAATTACAACTATTGGTTTTAAATTTAATGCTAGTGATTTTTTTAGAACTTCACGAGTTTGAGGCATTGGTCCTTCAAAAGCATCTACTAATAATAAAACACCATCAACTGTTTTTAAAACACGTTCAACTTCTCCTCCAAAGTCAGCATGTCCTGGTGTATCTACTATGTTTATTTTTATATCATTATACATAACAGATGTATTTTTTGAAAGAATTGTTATTCCTCTTTCTTTTTCAATATCATTTGAATCCATTACTCTTTCTGCAACTTGTTCATTTGCTCTAAATACATGACTTTGTTTTAATAAAGCATCTACTAATGTAGTTTTTCCGTGGTCAACGTGTGCTATAATAGCTATGTTTCTTATGTTTTTATTATTCATTTTTATTACTCCTTTTATATTCATTTTTTATTTATCAAAAATCATTTTGATGGCAGACATAGAATTTTAATGTCTGCCATTTATTTGCATGCAATTTTTATTGCATTAATCTTTTGTTATTATTTCTTTGTTGTTATCTGTATTTATCATTGATTTTTCTGTTTCTTTAGTTGTTGTCATTCCTTTTTCTTCATCTTGTACTGCTACTGATTTTTCTTCATTTACCATTAAGTCTGTATCTTGGCTTGTGCCTTCTATTTCTCTTATTGATAATTCTATTTTTTTGTTTTCTTTATCTATGCTAATTATTTTTGCATTTACTTTTTGTCCTATTTTTAATACATCTTCAGGTTTTGCAATTCTTCTTTCACATATTTGTGATATATGTATTAAACCTTCTATACCTTTTTCTATTTTTACAAATGCACCAAATGGAACAAAGTGTAGTACTTTAACTGGAATTACATCTGATACTTTATACTTTTCTTCTACTTTCTCCCAAGGATCTGGACCTTTTTTGTCATAAATTAATTTTAATCTTTTATTTTCTTTATCAACTTCTTTTACTTTAACTTTTATTTCTTGTCCAACTTCTAATATATCTTTTGGTTTTTTATCTCTTTCCCATGTCATTTCTGATATATGTAATAATCCTTGAACTACTCCGTTTATATCAACAAAAGCACCATATTCACTTAAACTTGTTACTGTTCCTGTATACATTTTTCCAACTTCTACATTATTCCAGAATTCATCAAGTTTTGCTTTTTTTTCTTCATCAGCTATTTGCTTTATTGATCCTATTATTCTATTTGTTTTTGGATTATACTCTATTACTTTGAATTTTACTTCTTTTCCTTTATATGTATGTGGATCTTCGTTTCTATTTATTCCAGATAATGATAATGGTATAAATATTTTTATTGTATTAAAGTTTGTTATTAATCCTTTTTCATTTACTTCTGAAACTATAGCTTTAAATATTGTATTATTATTTACTTTGCTTTCAAATTCTTTTTGATCAATTTCTCTTCTTGCTCTGTTATATGATAATAATACATTACCTAATCCATCATTTAATTTTACAACAACAGCAGTTACCCTGTCGCCTAATTTGAATTTTTCTTGTACTGTTTCGCCAGCATTTAAAATGTATTCGTTTGCTGGAATTATTCCATCAGCTTTATATCCAATATCTATAAACACTTCATTTTTAGGTGTTATTTCAATTACTGTTCCTGTAACAGTTTGACCAACTTTAATTTCTTTTAAAGTTTGATTTAATAATTCTTCAAATGTAATATTTTCATTAATTTTTTCCATAAATTTCTTACCTACCTTAACATTTTTTTATTATATATTATTTATCTTTATTTGTCAACATAACTATATTATCCATAATAATATTAGTTACTTTTTCTAAGGCTTCTTTATCTTTTTCTTTGCCGTAGTATTCTGAAAAATCTAGTGGCTCTCCAAAAACTAATTTTACTTTCGTAAATGGTTTAAATGAACCTTGAATTCCCATTGGAATTACCTTAGTTCCTGTTTTTAAAGAAAAGAATGCAGCTCCACTTTTTGCCTTTAAATTTTTTGCCATACCTTTTCTTGTTCCCTCTGGAAATACGCCTAATACTTCTCCATTTTTCAATGCCTTTAAAGATCTTTTCATTGCTTCAATATCGTTTTTTTCTCTATTTATTGGTATCGTATCTGATAGTTTAAGAGCCCATCCCAAGGCTTTGTTTCTGAACATGCTTTCTTTACATATAAATCTAACTTTTCTCTTACATCCACAAACAACAGCAAGAGCATCTAACATATTTACATGATTTGCACATAATATATAAGCTCCTTCATCAGGTAGATTTTTTTCATCAACCTTTTTTATTCTATATACTAATTTATAAAACACATTATATACTATAACTTTAGTAAGCTTTAATCTAAATCTTTTAAAAGCTGTATCTGGAGTTTCCTCATAAACCTTTTGTTCAAGTCTTTGCTCTTTTTTGGTATCTTTTATTAATTTTACAATTTTTTTAGTAACTTGTTTTATTGTCATATTTGTTGAATCAATCACTATTGCATCTTCTGCAACTTTTAATGCGCCAAATTCTTTATTTTTGTCATTTTCATCGCGATTTTTCATATTTTGTAATACTTCTTCATATGTTGACTCTATATTTTTTTGCTGATTTTGTTTAAATCTTCTCTTTGCTCTTTCTTCTACATCTGCATCTAAATAAATTTTTACATCTGCTTTTGGAAATACAACTGTTGTTATATCTCTACCTTCCATTATTATGTCTTTATTTTTAGCTATTGCTCTTTGCAAATCTACAAGTTTAAGTCTTACTTCTTTTATACTTGAAACCTTTGACACAAGTTTAGTTACTTCCATACTTCTTATTTTCTCAGTAACATCTTCTCCATTTAAAAATACTTTTTTGTTTTCTTCATCTAAATTTATATCTATATTGTTCAATAGATCTTTTATTTTATCTAATTCATCTAATTTAATATTTTTATTTATCATATCTAATGTTACACATCTATACATAGCTCCTGTGTCTATACATTCTAAGCCTAATTTTTGGGCTACTATTTCTGTTATACTTCCCTTTCCGCTTCCTGCAGGTCCATCTATTGCAACTACAAATGACATTCTTACTCCTCCTTGTATTATAACTGAACCAATACTTTGATTAGTTATTGGTTTCATCCATTATTATAGATTTTACTAAGATTTCTATTTTTTGAACATTCATTGATGTCAATCTTTCAATTTCCTTTTTTACCTTGTTTTGAAACTTTTTATGACATTCTTCTATATTACAACCATATTTTACTATAGATTGCATATAAATTGACATTCCTTCACCATATTTATCTATTCTTATTTTTGAAATTTTAACTATGTCTTTTTCTTTTTTTACTAACATTTGTATTATTTGTCTAAATACTGTATCTGAAATTGTAAAATTTCCTAAATAACTAAATGTAGGTCTTATTATTGATTTTTCAGCAATATATGGATCTTGACCTCCACCTTTCATTTTAAATATTTGCAAAGGATCTAATAAAAATCCTGAAAAATCTTTTTTTATTTCAAATGTAGGCACTGGTATAACATGTTTACCTTGTGTTACACGAATTCTTCTAGCTTTTTGCATTTCTTCTTCTGTTGCAACATCTGATATATAAATAGTTTTACTTATTGGTGGTAATTCTAAATTTTGAGCAATTTTTGATACCATTCCATCTGATGTTCCTAATATTAAAATAGATTCTGGCTTATATTTTTTTATAGCTTCAACAATCACATTTTTTTCGTCTTCATTAATAAAAAGAGCATGCCTTATTGTTTCTATTTTAGTTGGTGCTTTTTTCGCTGATGTACCAGCAACTACTTCATTGTCATTTACAAGTAATCCGTCATCTATTATGTATTTAATATTATTTTCACCCGCAACCATTTGAGCTCTATAGCTCTTTCCTGTTCCTGATGGTCCAACAAAAGCATAAACTCTTATTGTTTCGAACATAATTTTATTCCTCCTAAAACATTTGTATGTATTATATCATTATTGTTTACAAAGAAAAAGTATTTTTTTAAATTTTTCTTTGTATTTAAAGCTGTTTTAATTTAATAAAAAAATCAAATTTAGAAAAATCCAAATTTGATTTTTATTTTACTCATTTAATATTTTTATGATAACTTTATTTTTTCATATTTCCCCAATTTTTAGCTGCTTTTATTAGATTAGTCATCAGCATTGCTATTGTCATTGGACCTACACCTCCTGGCACAGGTGTTATATATGAAGCATTCTTGCTTACTGATTCAAAATCTACATCTCCTACTAATTTACCATCCTCAGTTCTATTTATACCAACATCTATTACAACAGCACCTTCTTTTACCATTGTATCTTTTATATACCTGGGTTTTCCAAGAGCTGCTACTAAAATATCTGCATTATTGGTTATTTGATGTATATTTTTTGTTCTTGAATGACATATTGTTACAGTAGCATTTTTAGCTAACAAACATTGGGCTAATGGTTTTCCTACTATATTACTTCTTCCAACAACTACAGCATTTTTCCCTTCAATATCAATGCCATATTCTTCCAACATTTTCATAACCCCAAAAGGTGTACATGATATAAAGCAATCTTCTCCAATTACTAATTTACCAACATTTACAGGATTAAATCCATCCACATCTTTTCTATAATCAATTCTATTAAAAGCTTTATTTATATCCAAATGTTTTGGGATAGGACTTTGCAATAAAATACCATGAATATCATCTCTAGCATTCAATTCATCAATCAAACTCAAAAGTTCATCCATTGTAATATCAGAATTTCTTAAAAATTCCTCATACTCAATACCGATCTCCTCACATGCTTTACTTTTATTTTTAACATATACTTTAGAAGCCTTATCATCGCCAACCATAATAACTGCAAGTTTAGGAATAATTCCCTTCTTTTTAAGTTTTGCAACATCATCCTTAAGACCGTCTCTAATCTTTTTAGCTAAACTCTTTCCATCAATAATAACTGCCATATTCAATTCTCCCTTCTATTCTTTCATGCAAACTTTTTTAACCAAATCACATAGTTACCCTTTTTAGTACTCCCAGCAATTTCATCAACAATAAACTTGCCTTTTCCTCTAATAGTTATAATATCTTTTTCTTTAATCAATTTAGTTGCCTTGCTTTCAACCTCATAATTAACCCAAACTCGCTCTTGTTCCAAAATATCAATAGCTTTACTTCTAGATGTTTTTGCCAAGTCAGCAATAATATTATCTAAACGAAGCGATGAGGCAACAATCTTAATGTCTATAAACTTTTTTTCAACTGATTTTATTTCATTCAATTTAATAAGGCAAACATCACATCCGCAAAATCTATTTAGAGATTTTATGTTTGTATAAATAAATTTTTCAAGCTCCTTTTTTACAATAACATCAGCACCATCATCATATGAAATTATGTCACCAATTTTAGTTCTACTAATTCCAAGTTTTATTAGTCCGCCTAAATACACACTATGATTAAATTTTCCAATATCTTCCTTACTTAATTTAATTCTAAAAACAGAAAATATAGTATCATATTTAAAATTATTTTGTTCAAAAATCATCTTCATTTTTTCTGGATATATAACAACTGTTTTTCTATCTGAATTATCAATGCCACCAGAAAAAACATAATTTTCAAATTTAATTATATTAAGAACATTTTTTAAAATATTCTGTTCGTGTTCGTTTAAAAAATCTGTAGTTTCAATTTTATTACTTTTATTAACCATTTCAATTTTATCAAATAATTTAGAGATTAATAATTTTTCTTCTGAATTTCTATATTTTTCTAAAATTAAATGTTTATCCATGTAATACCTCATTTACAATATTTTCGTTTTTTACCCAGGAAGCAACAATACTATTGCAATCTAAACCATTAATTTGCTCAAGCTCTTGAACACTACCTTGTTTTACAAACTCATCATAATATCCGCAATTTTTTATATTTACATCTATAATACCATTTTTCGCAATTAATTCATTTACTGTAGTTGCTAATCCACCTTTTATAAAACCATCTTCTATTGTTATAACATTTTTTGTTTTTTCTATTGATTCTATTATTTTATTTTCATCAAATGGTTTTAAAAATCTAGCATTAATAATTTCAGCATTAACTCCAATTTTTGAGAATTCATCTGCAACCTCTACTGCCTTTTCAACCATTTTTCCAATAGCAATTATTGTTACATCTGAACCTTCTTTTAATAGCTCTGATTTTCCTAATACAATTTTTTCATTGCATTTTAGCTTCAATTTTCCTTCTCCACCTCGTGGATATCTAATTAAAATTGGTCCATTAAAATTTACTGCAAAATTTATCATTTGTTCAAACTCCTTAAAATCTTTTGGAGCCATAATTGTCATATTAGGCACAATTGAAAAAGATGCCATATCTAATAGTCCTTGATGTGTTTCACCATCATTTCCAACAATTCCAGCTCTATCTGCACACATTATTACATGTAAGTTTTGCATACAAACATCATGAATTACCTGGTCATAAGCTCTTTGATAAAATGACGAATATATTGGAACAACTGGAATTAATCCACTTTTTGCCATTCCGGCAGCCATACCTATGGCGTGTTGCTCTGCAATTCCAACATCAAAAAATCTTTTTGGATATTTCTTTTTAAATTCTGATAATCCTGTTCCATCAGCCATAGCTGCTGTAATTGCTACAATTCTATTATCGTTTTTTGCAATTTCTACCAGTTTCTCTCCAAATACTTTTGAATAATCTTTACTTTTTGCTTTTAAAACCTCACCTGTTTTTTTATCAAATGGTGCTGTTCCATGAAATTTTGATGGATTTTTTTCTGCAAGTTTATATCCTTTTCCTTTTTTAGTAACAACATGTACTAAAACTGGTCCTTTACATTTTTTGCTTTGCGCTAAAATTTCTTCAACAGCCTCAATATCATTTCCATCTACAGGTCCCAAATATGTATATCCTATATCTTCAAAATACATTTTAGATATAAAAATTTGCTTAATACTATTTTTTATTCTTGATGTTAGTTTTACTATTTTATTTCCAACTTTAGGAATATTCCCCATTCTAATTCTTACTTTTTCATTTGCTTTTGTATATACATTTTTTGTTCTCATTTTACCTAATAATAATGAAATTCCTCCAACATTTTTTGATATACTCATTTCATTATCATTTAATACAACTATAATATTAGATTTACTTGCCCCAGCATCATTTAAAGCCTCTTCAGCCATTCCACCTGTTAAAGCACCATCTCCAATAACAGCAATGACCTTGTAATTTTCATTTAAAATATCTCTTGCTCTCGCCATACCTAATGCTGCAGAAATTGATGTACTACTATGTCCTGTATTAAAACAATCATATTCTGATTCTGTTGTTTTAGGAAAACCTGAAATTCCATCAAGCCTTCTTAAGGTTTTCATTTGATTTTTTCTTCCAGTTAAAATTTTGTGTACATAGGTTTGATGACCTACATCCCAAATAATTTTATCTTTTGGAGTATCAAATATACTGTGCAATGCTATTGTTAGCTCTACTACTCCTAAATTTGAAGCCAAATGTCCACCATTTTTCGATACAACATCTATAATATATGACCTTATTTCTTCAGCTAGTTCTTTTTTATCTTCATAATTTAATTTTTTTAAATCTTTTGGATTTGTGATGTTATTTAAAATGTCTTCCATAAAAAATTCCTTCTTTTAAATTTTTCTTGTTAATGCATTTTTTGCGCCCCACATACATACATTTGTACATTTGAATCCAGGATATGTACATCTTGCTCCTTTTGCATATGGTAATAAATAATTATAAATTTCTTCGTTTGTTTCTTTAGTATTTTCTATATATTTATTTAAAATCTCATAAGTTTGTTTCATTATTTCTAGTTGAGCACAACCACAAACTCTTTCTTTACATTTTAAAATAAAGTTTTCTGCTGTTCCTCTTTCATTTATTTGTATAAGCATTCCTTGTGGATATAAGTCTGCTAAACTGTTCATATCTTCAAGCCACATATTTTTCAGCTCTTCATTGTTTTTAATAATTTCTGGTATATAAAATTTTACTTCGTCTAAAAGTCTTATTTTATATTGTAGTGTTCTATGTCTTTGCGCTTGTGCAAACTCTGCGAAAGTACCTTCATATGTTGTGCAATAGTTTTCTCCAAATTCTTCCTTACGACTTTTTCTTTCATCGAATAATGATATTTTACGCATTTTTGCATCTGAATTTAGCTCTGGGATTATTAAATCTGAAATGCAGTCTAAAAATTCTTTCATATATGATTTTAATTTTTTATTAAATTCGTTATCATCTTCATTTTTTATGTAGTCTTCAAACCAATGTGCAATATAGTTTAATTGTCTTAAACTTACTGTATATTCCATTGTTGTAGCTGGAGTAAAAATACTAATTAAATATCTAGCATTTTCTTGTGATAATTTTTTTACCTTTTTTTCATCTATTTGAGGATATACTTTTGAAATCTCTTTTTTGTAAATTTCTATCCATTTTTCATATACATTTTTTTCTTGCTCTGAAGGTTGCATTTTTGTGTATCTTGCTGATTTTTCTGATGTTGTATACATACCTTCATTGTTTAATATCATTGCCAAAATTTTAGGAATTCCTTCTAATGCTAAATTATATGAAGTATGGTCAAATACACTGTGATGACCAGAATTTAAAGTCATGTTTGCTCTTCTTATTGTTTTTTCTTCTGGTTCAGAAAATAAAGCCTCTATATCATCTGGCATATAACATATACCCGCCGACTTTCCTCCAAACTTTAATGCTTCATCCTTTGTTAATTTATATCCAGGATTTGTTGATGCTAATATAGAAACTTTCATATTTACTACCTCCATTTATTGTATTTTATTACTTTTTTTTTAACATTTATATCCTATCATACTGCATTGCAAAAATAAATATTTTTCTGAATATTTTTTTATTTTGGTATCCATTTAAAATTATCCTTATTTTTACTTTTATAACAAAAAAATAGAGCAGTTACAAATGTACATGCTAGTACATCTGTATGCTCTATATGTATTGCTTTTTTTAAAATTGCAACAGACAAAATATTATTCTTTTTATATTTATAATATTTGCTATCAGTCAATTCACCATAAAACAATATAAATTATAATCTGTTAAAATCAACATTTATATTTTATGCCAAATTTTCTATTTCTTCTTTCGTCAATCCAGTTAATTCTGATATTAAATCAATATTCATTTCCTTTTTCAACATTTTTTTCACAAGTTCTTTTTTTGCTTCAGTTCGACCTTCAGTTCGACCTTCAGTTCGACCTTCTGCACGACCTTCTGCACGACCTTCTGCACGACCCTCAGCAAGTCCTTTAGCTCGCCCCTCGGCTAATCCTGCTGCTAATCCTTTTTCCTTCATTTCAGCCATCGCACTATTGTAGTCATATCGTGCCCAGTCTTCGGCATCTGCTAATTGTTGTACTTCTTCGTCTGCATTTAAAAGTCGTAATTGTCTTACTGCTTCTTCTAATTCAGCTCTTGTTCTTGCCATATTTTGTACCTCCTCTCCATATGGATTTATAAAAAATTCTAACCATGGGTCTATTTCTCCTGTTTGATTTTTATATCTTTTGTATTTTTGTAGCTCTAATATATGTATTTCTGTATTTTTTGTTAATATTTTCTCTTTATGATTTTCTTCCCTGTAATGCCATACTGTATGATATTCTTGTATGCTTTCTAAATTTGGAAAATCTTCTTCAATTAGTACTACTAATACTGTTCTTTTTAGCTTTTTATAATCTTCTTTTACTTTAATATCTGCTACATATGTTTTTGATAGATATGCTATAAATCTATCTGGCAAATAATCATATGCTTTTCTTTGCATTTCTACTATGTACTTTTGAAGATATTTATCTTTTGCTATTAAATCTGCTACCATTTGCTTATCTCTTGGTTTTTCTTTTAGTAATTCTAATTGGAAGTTTGTCGATATTTCTTCAATTTCTTCTCCTGTTATGTGCTCTAAAAAGCTTTTTGTTATTCTTTCGTTTCCTGGATTTCCTAACAAACATTTGAATATTACATCATTTGTTGGTAGGTATTTGGGGCTTGGGGTATTTGTTAAACTTTTTGCCATAGTTTTTCCTTTCTTTTATTTTAACATATTAGTTAATTTTCATGCAATAGTTTAAGTGTTTTTTATTTATGTTGTTTGGAATTTTATTTAGACTCGTGAGAATTTTAAACTGTAGTATCGCATTTACTTTTTCTGAAATTATTTTGATTTAAATTATTTTGAAATATAAAATTATTAGAAATTCATTAAAGTTTTGTGAAACTTGCAAATTGTAGTGAGAATACAATTTTTTTATATATTACTTTAATCTTTTATTTAGTTTGTAGCTTAATTTTATTAAACTATTGCATTGCTTATGCCCTTTGGAATATTTTAGAATTTAAATTTTTGAATTAAATTTATGAGCTTTAAATTTGCTCTGAATAAAAATATTTTGCATTAAGCTTTTAACTTGTATGTATTTTATACTGAATTTATCTACTTTTCAAGAAAAATCGTAAGACAAAATTCGAGTTTTTTTGCAATAAGATTCTATAAAATAAGAAAAGAGAACAATGCTCTTTTCTTATTATTTTTAATCTATTTTATTACTTTTATTGCTTCTTTTGTAACTTTATTTTTATCAAATTTATTTACAAGGAAAATTACTAAACCAGCTAAAATAAATGTTGCTACATAAACCATTACTATTATTTTTACATTACCATCCATTATTTTTGAACCAACTATTGTTGATGATATTATTGATGGAAATCTTGCAAATGTTGATATTAATATGAACCTCCACGATTTGATTGGTAATAATCCTCCCAAATACACTAGCAAATCTTTTGGTGTTCCTGGAATTAAAAATAAAATCATCATTACTAATTCTATATTTTTTGAATCTTTAAAAAACTTACTGTTTTCAATTTTTTCAATTTTTTCTTTTTTAAAAAATTGCTCTATGTATGATCTTCCATATTTTTTTACTAAATAAAAAATTAATGTTGTTGTAATAAATACCGTTGCTAATATAAATATGGTTCCACCAACAGTTCCATAACACATTCCTGCTAATACCTCTAATGGTTCACCAGGAAGTACTACTAATAAAATTTGAGCGAATTGTAATGCTAATAATACCCAGAATTTTCCCATACCCATTCCATCTAATTTTTGCTGAAATTTAAGTCTTCCTTCTGGAGTTGTTATTCCTTTCATTGTTGGAAATAAGTATATTATTAATCCAACAAATAAAGCAACTGATAATATTGTAAATATAATTTTTAAAATTTTCTTCTTATTATTCATATATTACTACACCTTTTCTTTATTATAATTCTATCGAAAAATATTTTATGTACTTAATTTACACAAAATTACAAATTTTTCTATTGTTTTATTATATCACAAAAAAAATAATTTACAAATCAATTTTTCTATGATATACTTTTTAATATAAAATATCCTTAAAGGAGGGATTATTATGGCAATAGCAATCATAATCATAATTGCTGCATTAACCGGATTTAGTGGATTAGCCCTCTATAGTCTTTGTCGAGTTTCGGCAGATGCAGATGACTTTTTTGGAAGTCGCTAATTGCCTGGAGGCCACAGATTTTATTTCTGTAGCCTCCTTTGTTTTATTTTAATATTCGTAATGTATTCAAAATTGTAATTAATGTTACACCAACATCAGCAAAAACTGCTTGCCACATTCCTGCTATTCCAATTGTACTTAATACCAATATTACTATTTTAGTAGTTATTGCAAATATTAAATTTTGTTTAATTATTTTACTTGTCTTTTTTGAAATTTCAATTGCTTCATTTATTTTATCTATTGAATCAGTCATAATAACCACATCAGATGCTTCTATAGCTGAATTTGCTCCAACTCCTCCCATAGATACACCTACATCTGCTAATGCAAGCACTGGAGAATCATTTATTCCATCTCCAACAAATGCAACTTTACCATCTGTGTTTTTATATTTCTTTAATATTTTTTCTAATGCATTATATTTATCAGCTGGTAACATTTCAGCTTCTACATTTTTTACTTCAAGTTCATCTGCAATTTTATTTGCAATTCTTCTGTTATCACCTGTAAATATTCTAACTTTTATGTCTCGATCTTTTAATTTATCTAGAGCATCTTTTGTTCCTTCTTTTATTGTATCAGCTAAATTAATAGCACCAATAACAGTTTCATTTATTTTTAAGAATATTTTTGTCCCTTCTGTTTTATCTTTATCATAATCTACAAGCTCTTTATTTCCAACTAATATAGTATTTCCTTCAAATTTATAACTTAAACCTCTTCCAGAAATTTCTTTAAAATCTTCTACTTTTTGTTTATCAAAATCAATATTAGTTAGTTTTAAAATTGATTGTGCTATTGGATGATTTGAAAAACTTTCTCCCATTACAATATATCTTAATACATCTTGCTCTGTATAATTTTTATCATAAACATCAATTTTTCTTATTTCAAATTTTCCTTTAGTAAGTGTTCCTGTTTTATCAAAAGCTATTTCTTTTATATTTTTTAATGCATCTAAGTAATCACTACCTTTTATTAATATTCCGGATTTAGAAGATTTTCCAATTCCTGAAAAATAACTAAGTGGTACTGATATTGCAATTGCACAAGGACATGATATTACTAAGAATATTAATGCTCTATAAATACTTTCACTATATGTTACCCCTTTATTTATTAAAGGTAAAAACACTGCAACTAATACTGCTAATATCAACACAATTGGTGTATAGATTTTTGAAGCTTTATTTACAAAAGTCTCTGTTTTTGCTTTTTTATCTGTAGCATTTTCAACAAGTTCTAAAATTTTATTTACTGTACTATCTTCATAATCCTTAGTAACTCTAACTTCTAACAAACCTTGTTCATTTATACTTCCAGATAATACATTATCACCTTCGCGTACATGACATAATAAGCTTTCTCCTGTTAATGAAGATGTATCTAATGATGCACTCCCTTTTGTGACAATTCCATCAATTGGAACTTTTTCACCTTGTTTAATAATTATTGTATCTCCTATTTTTACTTCTTCTGGAGAAACTTTTTTACATTCTTTTTCTGTTATTTTTACATTTGCATATTCTGGTCTTATATCCATTAATTCAGATATTGATTTACGAGTTTTATTAACAGCTTTACTTTCTAGTATTTTACCAATTTCATATAAAGTAATAACCATTAAACCTTCCATTTTTTGACCAACTAAAAATGCACCTACTACTGACACTGTAATTAATAAACTTTCATTTATTTTTTTACTTGATATTAATAATTTTATTGCATTTTTTACTGTTCTATATAACAAAATTAAATAACCGACTATAAGTATAGCTGTTCCTAAACCTTCTTGTAATGGTGCATAAATTCCTATTAATGCAATTGCTAAACCTACAATTAATCTTATTATTTCTGGAAGTACGCTTTGCTTTTTTATTTTTTTACTTTTTGATTTTTTATTTTCAATTAAAGTAACTTCTGGCTCTACACTTTGTACTATTTTTTCAACATCTTCTTTTGTTAAAATATCTGTTTCATAGATTAATTTTAATGTATTAAAATTAACTGTTACATTTTTTAAATTCTCATTTTTTGAAAGCTCCTGTTGTATTTTATTTGCACAATCTGCACAATCTAAATCTTTTAATAAATATACATGTTTTTTCATTTGCATTCCTCCTATTCTTCTATATGCTCTTTAACTAATTTATATATTTGATAAATATGGTCATCATCTAATGAATAATATACCGTTTTTCCTACTTTTTTAAACTTAACAAGTTTAGCTTGTTTTAAAACTCTTAATTGGTGTGATATTGCAGATTGTGTTGAATTTGTTATTTCTGCGATTTCACCAACACATAATTCATCTTGTAGCAATGCACTTATTATTTTCATTCTTGTTGAATCTCCAAATACTTTAAAAAGCTCTGCCATATCGAAAATTATATCTTCATCTATCATTTCTTTTTTTATTTTTTCTATTTTTTTATAATCAATAAATCCCTGATCTTCATTTATCAAAATATCACCTTCTTTTATATGAATATTTGCTCATATGTTCATTATATGCTTATAAATTTTATTTGTCAATACTATAAAATATTTTAATTTACAAAATTATATAAATATGGTACACTAATTAACACAAAGATTTTTCTTTGCAGATGCGAACTAATTAGGAGGTTTCATTTTATGCGGACAAAAAGTCTCATTACAATCGCGCTTTCCGTTTTGATGATATTGGTTTTCACACCAACTATCGTCTCTGCTGAAAGCATCGAAACAACAGGAAGTACTTCATTTCTGACCAAATATGATTTGAATGACGATCAGATTGTAAATGGTTTGGATTTGGCTCTCATGAAGCAAAAGGTTATTGGAGGAAATTGTACCTTATGTGAACTAGTTTCTCTAAAACGATTCCTTCTCGATGTTGATGTCACAACTAATACTACTATTGATGTTAGTGATTACACAACTGAAAACCTTGAAATCATATCTAATATTAGCAATGATCCGGTCAAAATTGACATGGAAAAATCGAAATTGATATTTGAACACGAAACATTGCAATTTGCAGGACTTATGAACATTGGTACAAATTTAGAAATTTTTCAAGGAAAATGTACAGACAGTGATAAATCCATTGTACAAACATATAAGGTTTTTGCATTTAATGAAAAGCTTTATATTGATGTAACGGCTCTTCCTCAATTGACAGCCGAAGCAATTTTTCTTGATGAATTAGAAGTATCTGAAACCAATACACAAAAGCTCCTTAATGTATTTTCGTCCAACTATACTGGAGCTATCAACTCTAGTGCTGGAGAACTAACGTTAACCTTTGTAGGTCTTGGAGCTAAAATAAATGTAATTGCAATGGCAGAACCCGATGTTCCTGATTCTGCTACTGAAATTTACAGGCTTCAAATCAACCCGAATTCACGTGTTGTAATCGTTTTGTATCAAAGTGACAACAGTTACTTACTTGAATATCGTATGTAGTAAGTCAAAAAAATATTTTGTGTTCGCATCGGCACTGAGGAGTTTATCTCCTTAGTGCTTTTTATAAAAAAAGGATATTATTTTACAATAATATCCTTTTTTCTTATTCATCAATACAATTATTTAATTTTTCTATAATTCCTTCTTTATCCATATTTCTTCCAATAAATACAAGTTTAACTGTTCTATCTCCATATTTTTCATCCCAGCTTTTCTTTATATCTGGATTTTGAGCAATTATTTGTTTTTGCTCTTCTGGACTAAATGAAGCAACCCATTCCCCTGCACAAAAAGCTTGTACTTGTTTTCCAGATTGTTCAAATACATATGATGACTCTGGCTCATCTGAAAACCATAATACACCTTTACATCTAATTATATTTGATGGAAAATCTACAGCAAATTTATCAAATTTATCTCTGTTAAATGGTGATCTTTTATAATATACAAATGTTCCTATTCCATATTCTTCTGTTTCACCTTCATCGTGATGATGGTGGTGATGACCGTGATGATGCTCATGCTCCTCTTCATGTTCCTCATCTTCGTCGTTTTCATGATGATGTTCTTCATGATCTTCTTCTTCATTATCTTCTCTATTTAGCTCTTCTATCCAACCAGCTGACATTGATGCTTCTTCAAAATTAAATGAATTTGTATCTAATATTTTATCAACATCAACTTTTGAATAATTTGCTTCAATTATTTCTGCTTTTGGTTGAAGTTTTTTTACTATTGCTTTAACCATATTTAATTCATCTTCAGATAATTCATCGACTTTGTTTAATATAATTTTATTACAAAACTCAATTTGTTGAATTAATAGATTTTCAATATCCTCTTCTTCAATATTTTCTTTTACTAAATTGTTTCCACAATTAAATTCATCTCTTAAGCGCAAACTATCAACAACAGTTACTACATTATCTAATCTACAGATTTTTGGTAATCCATATTGTTCTGTTTGCTCTGATAATACAGTTATTGTTTGAGCTATTGGTAATGGCTCACATACTCCACTTGCTTCTATTAATATATAATCAAATTTTTTTGTATTTATTATATCTACTATTTGTTGCATTAGGTCAACTTTTAATGTACAACAAATACAACCATTTTGTAATGGAACTAAACTAGAATCTTCTTCTTGAACTATTCCACCTTTTCCTATTAAATCCGCATCAATATTTACTTCTCCTATGTCATTTACGATTACTGCTACTTTATAACCTTTTTGATTATTTAAAACATGGTTTATAAGCGTTGTTTTTCCTGCTCCTAAATATCCTGTAAGTAATGTAATTGGTACTACCTTTTCACTCATATTATTACTTCCTTTCCTCATCTCATATTTGTATATTATACATAATTTTTGCTTTATTTTCAAGTATTTCCATAAAGTATATTTAATAAAAAAATAGGTACTTTATTTTTACCATAAATAATACCTATTTTTAAATTTTTATTTATCTTTGCTTTCATCTTCATTAGAATTTTTATTAATTCCTTTATCATTATTTCCATTTTCTGTATTCTCAGTTTTATTATCTGCTATTTTTTCGTCATTTTCTTTATTGTTTTCTTTTATTTTTTTGCTTCTTATAAATATGACAGTCACCGCAATTATAATAATCAAAATTATAACAATTGTTAATATCAACATATATTTATCACTTTTATTTTTTATATTAAATTTAGAAATTTTTACATTTAAAGAAGTGTCCTCTACTTTTTTTGAAATTTCTATATGCTCAACATCATATGTTGTTATATCTTTTAATTTTATTTCAGTATTTTTTACTTTAACAGGATCTTTAACTCTAAATTTTATATACCCTATTGTATTTGATCTGTTTTCATCATTTGAATATATTAAAAATGTTGGCTTATCCGCATTTTCACCATCTTCATTACCATTTAATGATATATACCCTATAGACCAGCCTGTTCCAACTTCTAGATTTGTTGAACTATTATTATCAGAAAATTCAAGAAGTTCAAGAACATCCTTATCATACTCTAAAGCACCAAAAACTGCCATTACTTTTTCATCTTCATTATCTAATGAAAGAGATATAATTATTTCATCATTAGAATGAACCTTTGGATTCTTTTTAGTTGACTCACTATTATTAATACAATAACTCGTACCTATTGTTGTTGCTTCTACATTAGTTGAAAAAATAAAAACTGACAACATTATCAAACTAATTATCTCTACAATTTTTTTTACATTTTTCATTTGTTTCCTCCTTCTATCTACATAGATTATGCTGTAATTATATCACTACATAAATAGAATTGTCAAAATAAAAAAAAGGTCTAAAAAAGGAGACGGTCCTTGAATTCATTAAGGACCGTTCCCTTTTCTAAATTTTAGTTTACTTTTTTTATGCCTACTCTTAAGCTTGTTTTGGAAGGACCGTCCCCGTTTTTTTATTCTATAACTTCTAATGCATCTTTGTTGTCTGTTCCATAAAAATTGTAGTAACTGCTTGGTATTTCGCCTACAATTATAGATTCTGCTATTAAAATTTGATTTTTTATTTCTTCTGTTGTACTGTTGAACGGTGTTAGAATTGATACATCGCAGGTTATATCTAAATAAATTTGATGCAATGTTTGATTTATTCCTGCAGTTTTGAATTCTGATTTTAGCTCTGTTTCAACATTTCCTATTGTTGACATTTTTACTTTTACATATGGTCCGCTTCCAGATAATAGTTTAATACCTGTAAAACTTCCTAATCTTATTCCAAAACTTGCATTATCAACACTGTTTAACTCTTGCTGAATTTTTATCGCCACATCGGATATAATTTCATTTACTGGAATAATATTTAATTTTACCATTTGAATTTTACCTGCATCATCTTTTATTACAACAGCTAGATCTTCATATCTGTAGTTTTCCATAACTATTGTCGCTTGCTCATTTGAAATTATTGTTGCTATACTTTTGGCTTTATTAGAGCATTGTCTTTTTACTATTGGATCAATAGCATTTATAACACTGTAAGCAACGATTATTTCAACAAGTAAAATTGCAATAACTTTAAACAATACTTTTTGTTTTTTGGGCATTTTATTATTTTTACGAATATTACCATTATTATAAAACTCAAATTTTGGAAGCCTTATTCTATTTCTAGAATATATTTTTTCCATTTTATTATGATATTTGGGTACATGCATATTTTGGAATATATAATTGTTCTCCTACATTTAATTTATCAACATCTTCAATGTTATTTACAGTGGCAATTTCTTCCATTGTACTTTTAAACTTTTTAGCTATTTTCCAAAGTGTATCTCCTTCTTTTACAAAATATATAACTAAACTACTTGAATTATTATTACCACTGTTTTCTTCTACATTTATATTACTTACAATATTTACTGTATTTTTTTGATACATATTTAATATAAAATTCATACTTATTTTTACATCAACAGTATTATCTGGCATACAAATAAAATCTTTTGAATCAATTTCTATATTTGTAGTTATATTAGAGCTTTTGTTTATTCTGTCACTGTTTATTGTATGTGTAAAAGATATCGTTTGTTCTTTTACTTCTATTCTGTTAGTAGCATTTGATTCATATAAAATTCTTAACATTAATTCTCCTTCATATGATATTGAACCATTTAAAATATTTTCTTTTACTATATTTGGACATGATTTAATACTATATATTTTATTGCTATTAATATCAGAAACATCTATTTTTTCTTGAATGTTACACATGTCTTTTACAACATTTTTATCTTGCATTAAACTTACTTGCTCTTGGCACATTGTTATTTCTTCTTCTGGGCTATATAAATCTTGTATTAAATTTATTTCTTTATTTTCAAAAGCACTACATGAAATTGAAAATTCAATTTCGATAAATATTGAATGATCTTCAACATTATTTGGTTTTATATTAATATTTCTTATTTCATAATTAGTATTGCAAATTTCTTGGTCAGATATATTTGGAATATCTATAAATCCCATAATCGGTATTTGTGCTGTTGTTGTATTTATTTTTTCATCTTCAGTCAAATACATTATTTCTACAATTACATCTGCTTTTGACAAAACTTTATTGTAGCTTATTTTTATATCTTTATTTCTTATTGATATGTCACTGCTTAATATATCAGCCAAATTATCATTAATTGTTATTGTATCTTTTGCAATTGCAACTGTTTCCCCTTTTCCTTTTAAAGAGTTTACTGTTGTAGAATTACTTATCATTTGTATTTTTTGAGTATCATTTATTGATTTAACAAACTCTTTTTCATTATTAGAAAATACTTTTATGTTTGCCTCTAAATTAATCTTAATGTTTATTTTTCTACCATTTAATATTTTGCACTCTATATTTCTTATATTTAAATCACAATCGAAATCCATATCTTGAGTTAATTTTTCTATTTCTATACTTTGTGAAAAATCAATTACAGTATGTAAGCCTCGTATATCATTTTGCTCATTATCTGCAATGTACATAACATACGTATATACTCCTCCATCTATTTTCAATCTTCCATTTACAATTTCTTTTTTATAGATATATACATTTCCTGAAGAATCAATAGTACTTAATATATCTGGTTTTACATCTGGAATTATAATATTTTCCTCTGCACAAAAATTATCCTTTTTTTGATTTATTATTTGATTTAGGCATATTTTTTCAGTTTCAAAGTCAACCATATATTCACATTCCTTTCTAACTTTATTTTGTAAATTTTATATTTTAAAATTCACCATACATTTAGTACTAATATATTTTAGAGCAAAAAAAAAATTCCTTTTTCAAGGAATTTTTTTAATCTATTTTTCTTCTTCTTCTTTTTACTTCAACAACTTCTGGCATTAATGGTGTATAATCTATTCCATTAAATACTTGCATTTCTATTGTTCTTGTTAATACATCTGTATAACTATAAGTAACACTTCTATCATTATCATCATATTTTACTACAAAGATGTTAGGATATGTTTTTTCTATTGTAGCTTCTTTTTCAAACGATTTACTCCTTCCTAGAGAACCTTTGACGATTATTTTTTGTCCTATTTTTCCCCCTATATCAGCTTTTATACTTGTTATATCATTTTTGCAAATCATTTAATCACCTACTTCTTTATTCTATAAAAATTATAGCATCCTCAAAAAAAAATGTCAAAACATGTTTTAAATTGTAGAATCCTGCTTTTGCTCATTTTTCTAAGAGTTTTCGGTGTTTTTTTGCTTATTTCACATTTACATTACATTTTTGTTACAATTATATTACAATCATTTTTCCTTTTGCTCCAATGCCACTTACAGCCCTTCTACCATTTCTTATTTTCCCTTCAAGATCAGACATCATTATTAATTTATTTTTATTTGTTATTGAAACATCTTCTGCTACAATTAAAGGATCCATAAAATCGATTAAAATTCTTGCTGGTGATGATGCAAAATTAGCACCTGCGGACATTATTGCTTCATAATAACTTTGACAAGCACCTGCAAATATAACTAATTCGTTTTTATCTGAATTCCATCTTCTTGCTTCATTCACCGATTTTACAAAATATCTTGAATTTCTATAATTGTTTATATCATTATAATTTTTTCCATTTTTTATCATACCGTCATGTCCTGTAATTACAAGGATATCAGGTCTATATCTTTGTAATAAGTTTCTTACTACCATTGGCTGTCTAAATTCCATTACATGTTTTACTATATAATTTAATCCTCTTTTTTTATAGTATTTTTCTGTTTTTTCACTATAACTCCTATCTCCGTCCAAATGCAAAATTTTACCATATCTTATTACATTTCTGTTATCTATATAATCATTTGTGAATTCTATTTGTTTATCAATTCTTTTTAAATTTTCTTTTATTCGGCTTTCATTTGGAAGTTCTAAATCATCTATTGGTGCATCTGCTTCAATTCTAATTGTTACGCCTTTTAATATAGCCACTTTTCCTCTATTTTCTGTTTTTACTATTTTTTCAACATAAAATAAAATATCATTTTGATACGAATTTCTTGAAACTATATCGCCTTTTTTTATCTTTTTCATATAAATTCCCCCAAAATATGTCAGCTTAGTATATATTATGATTTTTTTCTATTTTGGTGAATTTTAATGTATTATTTTTGTATTAAGTTTTTATTACAAAATCAATCACTTTTTCCAATAAACCATCCAATTTTTCTGCTTTCAAAAAATTCTTTGTATAATTTTTATTTTTTTTTACATACTAACACATAAAAGGAGGATGCATATTTATGAAATTTTTAAATTGTTTAGTACTTACTCTTGTTATTATTGGCTCACTTAATTGGCTTTTAGTTGGTATTTTTGATTTCAATCTTGTAGAAACATTATTTAATGGTTTTTCTGTTGTTTCAAGAATAGTATATAGTTTAGTAGGTATTGCTGGAATTTGGGCAATTAGCTTTTATAATAGAATAAGTGATTAAAAAAGGACTTGCAAAGCATGTCTTTTTTAATCACTTATCATATCTTTAATTTATATTTCTAATTTTCTATTGCTTCTTATTTAAATTTTTTGAATAATAGTACTTATCAATACATATTGCATTTTCATTATGTATTTTCTCATCATAATTATCTTCCCCAAAATTTTTCACTGTTTTTTCATATTTATCAAAACCTTGTTTTACATAGAATGGAATGTTATTTTCTGATGTTCCAACAATCATTTTTTTATATCTTACCTTGTAATTATCTGCTAAATATTTTAGCATTTTCTTTCCATAGCCTTTTCCTCTATATTCTTTTTTAGTTACTATGTTTTTTAATTCTACTGTGTTTTCATCTATTTTAGAAACTACTGCTACGCATGCTATACTTTCATTATATGTTAATACAAACAAGTCTGCATTTTTTAAATATCTATTTATCATGTCTATACTCGGATCTGCTTCAAGTAATAGGTTTATAAACTGTTCTTTGTTATTTCTTTCTTTTTTTATATTTATACTTTTTTTCACAGGAATAAATTCAAATCCTTCTGGTAGTTTTGGTTTATTATTTGTGTTGTCTAAGAAAGATTGCTCCTCTGAAAATATACATCCACAATATTTTTGCATATATAATCCTTGCTCTATTGCTTTTTCATGCCCTTGCCAAAAACCTTTTCTAAAATCTATGTATAAAAAATCTATTTCAAATTTTTGGCTTAAATCTTCCATTAATTTTTTTATAAAATCATGTTTTTGATATATACTGTACAAAAGAGTAGTTGTTACTGTATCATATCCGTTTGCTTTTGCATATTCAAATGTTTTTCTTAATCGTACTAGATAGCAATAATTCACACATCTAGCATTAATATTCCCTGATACATTTTTGCAAAATTCATCAAGTCCATACTCATCTTCAAATACGGCCTTTACATTAATTTTTTGAGCATATTCTTTTACGCAATCTCGTCTTGCCATATATTCTGTATATGGATGTATATTCGGATTATACCAATATAATGTTGGCTCTATTCCTCTTGATCTTAGTTCATCTATGCAATATACACTACACGGTGCACAACATGTGTGCATTAATAATTTCACTAAATCTCACCGCTCTTTCTTCTTTTTTATAACATCATAATAAATTATAGTTATATCTACAATAATAAAAATCGTAACCTTTATTCTTCTGGCTCATATTCTACAACTTGTTCTTTTTCATATATATCATATATACCTACTGTTCCTGATTTAACAAATCTTTCTTTTATATAATTTATTACTTCTTTAGGCGTTTGCCAATTTAAATTATAATTATTATTTAATATCAAATATCTAGTGTTTTCTGAATTTTCTTCTATATTACGTATTTGTTTTTCTTCTCCACCGCTTCCTAAATTTCCTCTTAAAAACATATCATAGTTTTTATTATATCTATCCAATGGAATCATATATAATGCAGCATTTGAATCTAATATATATACATCTTTTTCAGATGTTACTATATAATTATCAACATCCTTTACAATTTTTTCTAGTTTTTGATCAACAATTATATTACTAAAATGATTTAATGATCTATATTTACTTAATGCACTAAGCTCTTCTCTATATTTTATTTCTGTATATCCTGTAAATAATATTATAAATATAAAAGATGTTATTTCAAAAAATTCTAATGCATATTTAAAGCTTTCCCACTTGATTTTATTTAAAACTATTCCCATTCCATAAAAAAGAAGAATATAACAAGGAGTTATTGAAATAAGAAAATGTATATTATCTGTTATTGGATATGATATAGCAAATATTGGTAAGCAATATATCGTTGTTAAAAATAATAATTCATCTTCTTTTTTTAATATTCGCAATACAATATTAAGAACTATTGCTATTGCTAATATTACAGGTACTGCTATACTAAATATTTTAATAGTTGTATTGTCTGATTTTAATAAATTGCTATATGATATTTTATTAGAAAATGTCTTTATTCCTAATATACAATAATCAATAAAATAATTAAAAGCACCTGTTATAAATAAATATCCTATGAAAATTATTACTGGTATTATAATTCCTATAATTCTAAAAACTATATTTTTACAAATAGCTTTAAAGCTTTCTTTATTTTTTATAAAAAATAATTGATTTAATACTACAACAACACTAATTAGTAATCCAATAGATTGTTTAGTACATATTGCCAATCCGCTTACTATTCCTATAATAATATGTATTTTTTTATTTTTGTTTTCCTGTTCAAAGCTTTTAATTTCTAATAATAGTATTATTAATCCTAATGTCATAACAAGAATATTATAGTCTAAACAATAATAATCTTTCATTATAAACATAACAACTAATATAAGTAATTTACCAATTGAATTTGGAATTTTTATTTTTATACATATTCTATATAATATTCCTAAATTTACAGTAGCTAATACTGCAGCTAATACTCTCGTTATAAACATTTCTGTACCAAATATTTTCAAAAAAATTGCTGTTAAGAATCCTAGTAATGGTGTAGACACCATGCTAATCTCTTTATATGGTATAAGTCCATTAGCTATACATCTTGCTACATTGAAATTCCACATTTCATCTAAATTTTCCAATGGTTTTATGACAATATAAGTCAAAATTACTAAAAAAATTCCACTCCAAAATAATACATCTCTTAATTTCTTCATATAAAACCCAAGCCCCTTTATACAACTTTAATTTTTATTAACTTAAATTTTTACACCGTTCCTAAATCATACCCCATATGTTCATACGCTGCTGGTAGCGGTATTCTTCCTCTTATTGTTCTTGATATAAACCCTATTTGTATTAAATATGGTTCATATACATCCTCTATTGTTTCAACTTCTTCTCCTACAGTTGTTGCTAAAGTATCAATACCTACAGGACGACCTCCATATTTTTCTATCATTGTTTCTAATATTTTTCTATCTATTTCGTCTAATCCTAATTCATCTATTTCTAATCTGTTTAAAGCAACTTTTGTAAGTTTTAAATCTATTTCATTATCTGATAAAACAATTGCATAATCCCTAACTCTTTTTAAAAGTCTATTTGCTATTCTTGGTGTTCCTCTTGATCTTCTTGCAATTTCTTCAGCTGATGTATCATCTATATTTACATTTAGTATTTGAGCTGTTCTTTTTACTATCTTTTTTAAATCATTTATATCATATAGCTCTAACCTATTTACAATTCCAAATCTATCCCTTAATGGTGTAGATAGTGAGCCAGCCTTTGTTGTTGCACCTATTAATGTAAATTTAGGTAAATCAATTCTTATAGACTTAGATGTTGGACCCTTTCCAATTACAATATCTAAAGTAAAATCCTCTAGTGCTGGATATAAAATTTCTTCTACATTTTTATTTAATCTATGTATTTCATCTATAAACAAAACATCAAATTCATTTAAGTTCGTTAATAGTGCTGCTAAATCGCCAGCCTTTTCTATTGCAGGACCAGATGTAACTTTTATATTTGAGTTCATTTCATTTGCAATAATGTTAGCTAATGTTGTTTTTCCAAGACCAGGAGGGCCATATAATAGAACATGGTCTAGTGGCTCTCCTCTTTTTTTAGCAGCCTCAATATAAATTTTCATATTTTCTTTTACTTTTGATTGACCTATATATTCTTCTAATAATTTAGGTCTAATTGATGTTTCTAAATTTTCTTCTAAATCATCTTCTAGCTCTGGTCGTATAAGTTGATTATTATCCATAATTATATTTTTCCTTCCTTTGTATTGTTAAAACTAAGTTCAACATATTAATTTCAAAGATATTAGCTTTTTATCCTATTTTAGTAAATTATTTAATACAATTGAATTTGAAATTGTTAGCTCTTCGTCCATTTTGTTTTTATAATAATTTAGTTGATTCTTCTTTTTATCATCTAAATCCTCTATATTTATTTCTTCTCCATTTTTTCTATCATACCATTCACCGTTATAATAATAGTCATCTGAAACAACAATTCCATTGTTTAAACATGCAAAATCTTTTGTACCAAAAATATTTGTTCCTAATGATACTTCGTCTTTTAAACCTGATATATAGCTTAATGTTGGCTTTATATCTAGTTTACTCACTGTCTTTTTTATTTCCATATGTTCAACTCCAGGAATTTTTATTCCACATACTACATTTGCATAATTTATTTCAGTTTCAACATTATTAAACTCATGGTCGCTTTCTTTTATAAAATCCAACATTTCCTCATTATACATTTGCATACCATAATGGTCTCCAAAAATAAATATAACAGTATCATCATATAAACCTTCATTTTTTAAATTCTCTATAAATTTTCCAAAAGCGTAATCAGCATAATTTAGAGATTCTAAATAATTTCCAAAATATGTATCTTTATATTTACCATCATCAATTGATACTTTATCATATTTATTTGCTAACCCTGGTAAATCAAATCCAGTATGTGATGATGATGCAACTATACTAGAAAAGAATGGCTTTTCTACTTGTTTTAATTTTGCGGTAGCTTGTTCATATAAAGATTCATCTGATACCCAATCGTTAATTAATTCACTATTTGGATCAAAACTATCTATAAAGTTTAAATCATCAATTTGTAATGTGCTATATACATTTTTTCTATTCCAAAATGAACCTTCATTTCCATGCATATATACAGTATAATAATTACTTTTCTTATATAAATCAAATATATCATTATATTTATTACCACTATACTGAGCAAAAGCCATTCCATTTTCTAACGGATATAGCGATGACATAACTGAATGCTCTGAATCAGCAGTTGTAGAATAACTTTGAATTATCATATTATCAACTTTTATATTTTCATTTAAAAATTTATTAATATTTGGAGTTATTTCTTTTCCATTAATAGATTTTCCTACTACGAAGTTTTGAAATGACTCTAACTGTAATAATATTACATTTTTTCTATTTGCTATACCATTTAAATTATATATATCATTATCGTATTTCTCATTATAATCATTTTTCAAATTCTGATATGCATTTAACACATCATTTTTATTATTATATTTTGCTGTTTTCTTTAAATTTATATTACTTTTTATATCTAAATAATGAAATGTATATAATGTTCCCATTTCCAATTGCCTTTTCTTATTATATCTACTTTCTTTTGCTTCTGATACATAACTTGGAATTGTAGAGCTAAATATTACAATCATAATCGCAGAATATAATAATGCTGGTTTCCAACTTCTTTTTTTAATTTTTTCAATTTTAATAAATTTAGTTACATATAAAATTAGCATAATTACAATATCTATAAAATAAAATATCTGTCCCCAATTTAATAAATCACCTATTGTTCCTGATATTTGCTCAGAATATTGTAAATTACTAACTTGCGCTACAGATATTAAACTAGATGAATAATTATAATACACCTCATCTGCAAACATTATAATACTCATTAATAAATTCATTATATTTGCACATATAAATCTAGATTTGTTTCTAAACAAAAATAATAATGTAACTATGTACATTGAATAAATAAATGTTTTAGCTGCAATTGCTGTTTGCATTACATCTGAAAAATATATTGTTTGCTCATAAAAAAAACACATCTTAAAAAACAATATAATTCCAGTGCAAATTATAATTAGTTCAGAATTTACTATTTTATTTATATATTCTTTTAGCGCATTTACTACTTTATTTATCATTTCCTTTTGTATGTTATTTTGCTCTAAATAACATACGCTCCTTCCTTTATTTATAATTTAATTATTATTTATGTAATTTTCTATTATAGAAAGTATTTTTTTATTACCACTTTCATATTTTTTAGGTTCAAAGTTTTCCATCTCTTTTATTGTATCACCTAACTTACTTATGTCTATTACACTTCTAACATATCCATTATTTTCAAATTTTTCTGCTATTTGAATTTGATGATCATTAACATGTTCATTATATTTTTTTAATCTTGGTACTACAATTACTTTCTTACCTTTTTCTAATGAAGAAATAATTGAACCAACTCCACCATGTGTTATAATTAAATCAGCTTTATCTTGCAATTTTGAAAGCTTTTTCTTATCTATTAATTTAAATATTTTCATATCTTTTGATTCAAATTTGGTAAAACCTGCTTGAACTACTACTTCATCATTTATTATTTTTTTATCAATATTTTCTTGTACAGCTTCCAATAGCCTAGTAAAACTATTATTTTGAGTTCCTAATAATACTAATATCATATTTACACTCCTTATAAATTAATAAATTGGACCACCATATGTAGCTTTTGGATATAATTTTAACATTTCTTCCCATTGAACAATAAATAAATTAGCTATTGGGTATATCATTTTTCCAGATAAAGTTTTTGACTCGGAATTTGCAAAAGTTTCAATAAAAATGATTTTACTGCCAAATAGCTTTCCTAAGTAACACATTGGTACAGCTGTATGTGTACCTGTTGTTACTATGTATTTAGGTCTTATTCGTATATATAAATAAATCGTTTTCAAACATAAATATAAATATTTAAAAATATAAGTAAATAATTTACTTCTTGTTCCATATGGTAAAAAAAACATCTTATTTCCATATTCTTGCTTAAGATTTACATTTGTTTCATCCTTTTCTGTTATTATATACGAATCATATTTTTTAAATAGTGGTTTTAATTGTAACAATTCACTAAAGTGTCCACCTGTACTCGAAATAAATAATACTTTTTTCATAACATCTCATTCTTTCTAAATTAATTGCTAAAATTTTATAACTTCTATATTTGAATAATTGATAAATAATCCAGATTCTATTACTCCTGTTATTGATTTAATATCTTTTTCTAAATTTTGAGTTATATTATTAAATTTCGAATCTATTATAAGATTATTATTTTCAGTAATAACTGGGCCATCTTTTCCTTTAGCAGATCTTATTTCACATTCTGTAGCCCCTAATTTATATAGCTCTTGTTTAATATAGTTTATAGTTTCTGGATAACATTCTACTGGTATTTTAAATTTATCACCTAACTTTTTTACAAATTTACTTTCATCAGCTAATATATACACCTTTGGAGAATTCAAAATGTTTATTTTTTCCTTAAACATTGCAGCTCCTCTACCTTTTATTAGCCAATTATTTTCATCTATTTCATCAGTTCCATCAAAACACCAATCAGGCTTTTTTTCAATTATAGATACTGTTGGTATTTCAAGTGCTGAGCATAATAATTTTGTCTCGTATGATGTTGGTATTGCTTTTATTTTTAAATTTTCATTTTTTATTTTTTTAGCAATTTCTTTTATTGTTAAAAATGATGTAGATCCTGACCCAAAGCCAATAACCTCTCCATCTTTCACTTTTTCAGCAACCTTTTTGGCTATATTTATCTTTTCGTCCTCATTACTGATAATTCCATTCCAATTTAAATAATCATCTTGCATTGTCCAATTCATATGTAATCCTCCTTATAACTTATATCCAAATTCAACTATGTTAGTTATTAGATATAAGTGCTTTTTTATCCTGATATATTCCCTTAATATTATTTATTATAGCATTATATAATTTTTGCAATTGTTCTTTTGTTAAATCATTTAAAATAATTTTTTTAGATTGTTCATAGTCATTGCTTGTTGAGATGTTATCTGTAATTTCTGTTGTAGAAATATAAGAAATTGTAATATTGTTCTTGCATATTACATTTACTTTAGTTGTCATAGTGTTTTTATCTTCTGAAACATGATTATCTATAATCATTTCATCAACATTGCTAACAATTTTATTTAATACATCTGAAATTGATAATACAAATTTATTAGTTATATTATCATTTAAAAGCTCTTGTTTTAAATTAATTTTATTATTTTCTTTATCATATACGATTTTAATTATTCTCTCATCTTTCACTTTAATATCAGTTTGAATTAGCTCTGATTTTTCTGCATATACTGTAATTTCTAGTAATTCATCATCTGTTGTTTCTAATGAATCTATATTGCTTTTTATCTTTGTAAATTTCTCTGATAAATAATTTATTTTGGTATATTCACTTGGTAAATTAAGCATCTTTAATTTAGATGATATAATATTTAAAGTCCTACTATCTTTAGACAATTCATTAAATACATCACTTAATATCTTTTTAGATTCATTTTCAGTAATTGTCATTTTATATGTTGTTGCAGTATGAATTTTATCATTTATTTTTATTCCAGCAGATCCACTTTTTTCATAATTTTTTTTATTTGTATCATTTATTATTAATTTCATATACTTATTAGATATATAATCAACATCATCTTGTTGAATTTCTAAAATATCTACATATGTTCCCCAATTTATATTATCTGGAAAACTATTAGTATTTTCTAATCCTATTTTTTCTGCTAAACTTTTTAAATCACTATTTTTTAATGTAATATAACCATTTGCAAGCTCATCCATTTTTAATCCAACAACATTATTTTTCTTTACTAAGTTAAAATCAACTATATTTTCAGAATCTTTAGTAAATTCAACTTGCGTAAAAATGTCATTTAAATTTTTTGAATTTGTATTTGAATTTATCAAATATTCGCCATCTTCAGTACTTATATCTAGTTTACTATTTATTTTATACGTGTTATTTATTTTTTTATTTTTTATTTCTTTCACCGAATCATTATTGAACAGCTCTGTAACTTCACTATTTTTTATAGCATAATTCCAAAATAGCTGTTGATTACTTTTAAACATATCTGTTTTTAAATATAAAAAAATACCTACTCCTACTAATATTAATAAAATAACAATTATAATTGATATAATTTTCTTTTTCATTAACTACCTCCAATATTTATTTTATCCTTTGTTCTACTACTTCATACATAACAATTCCAGCAGAAACTGCTGCATTAAGAGAAGTTATCTTTCCTTTCATAGGAATTTTTACTAAAAAGTCACAATTGTCTTTTACAAGTCTACTCATACCAAAACCTTCACTACCTATTACAATTGCAATTGGCATTTTAAAATCTTGATCATAATAATAAGTATTTGTATTCATATCTGTTCCACAAACCCATAATCCTTCATCTTTCAAATACTTAATGGTTTCATTTATATTATTAACTCTTGCTATTTTCATATGTTCCACAGCACCAGCAGATACTTTATTTACTGTACTATTTACCTGTGCAGCTCTTCTTTTTGGTATTATAATTCCATGAACACCTGCTGTTTCTGCAGTTCTTATAATAGAACCTAAATTATGTGGATCCTCTATTCCATCTAATATAACAACAAATGGATCTTCGTTTTTATTTTTAGCATCTTGTAAAATATCCTCAACATCACAATAATCAAATGGTGGAACAATCGCAATAACACCTTGGTTGTTATCAGTTTGAGACATTTGGTTTATTTTATTTCTGTCTACTTGTGATATTACCACTTTACGTTTTTTAGCAAGTTCAATAATTTTATTTATAGAGCCATGTTTTTCACCATTTGAAATATAAATTTTATTTATATCTCTTCCAGATTCTAGTAGCTCTATAACTGAGTTACGTCCTTCTACTTGGTCATCAAATTTTTCATTTTCTTTATTATTTTTTTTCACGATTATCTCCTTAAATTTTATTATTTATTCTCATCATCAAGTTTTAGTACAGATAAAAATGCCTCTTGAGGAATTTCTACATTTCCAATTTCACGCATTTTTTTCTTACCACGCTTTTGTTTTTCTAATAATTTTTTCTTTCTTGTAATATCTCCACCATAACATTTTGCAAGTACATCTTTTCTCATTGCAGATATTGTTTCTCTTGCAATTATTTTACCACCAATTACAGCTTGAATTGGAATTGTAAATAAATGTCTTGGAATTACTGTTTTTAACTTTTCTACCATTTTCTTTCCTTTGTCATATGCCATATCTTTATGAACTATAAATGATAATGCATCAACACTTTCACCATTTACCCAAATGTCTAATTTAACAAGCTCTGACCTTCTATACTCCTTAAATTCATAATCAAAAGAAGCATATCCTTTTGTTTTAGATTTTAAATTATCAAAGAAGTCATATATAATTTCATTTAATGGCAATTCATAAATTAAAGTAACTCTGTTTTGGTCAAGGTACTTCATATCAACATATATACCTCTTCTGTTTTGACATATTTCCATAATTCCTCCAACATAATCTTTTGGAGTTAAAATTTCTGCTGTAACAAAAGGCTCTTCAATATATGAAATTTCATTTGGCATAGGTAATTCTGATGGATTATATAAATCAATTACTTCTCCATTTGTTTTATGTACTTTATAAATAACTGATGGAGATGTTGTAATTAAACTTAAATCAAATTCTCTATCTAATCTTTCTTCAATTATTTCCAAATGTAATAATCCTAAAAATCCACATCTAAATCCAAATCCTAATGCAGCAGATGTTTCCTGTTCGTATTCTAATGCTGCATCATTAAGTTTTAATTTTTCTAATGCGATTTTTAAATTTTCATAATCACTTCCATCCATTGGATATAAACCACAATATACCATAGGATTAACTTTTTTATATCCTGGTAATGGTTCTGGTGCTGGCTTATCAGCCAATGTTATTGTATCACCAACTCTTATATCTGATAAATTTTTAATACTTGCAGCTATATAACCAACTTCACCAGCCTGTAATTTGTTTGAAGGAATGTATTCACCTGGTTCAAAATATCCAACCTCAGTTACAACAAATTTTTTCTTAGCTGCCATAAGTAAAATTTCGTCACCAACTTTTACAGTTCCATCTTTAACCCTTACATATGCAATTGCTCCTTTATAATTATCATATAAAGAATCAAATATTAAACATTTTAAGGTCGCATTTTCATCACCTGTTGGAGCAGGAATATCTGTAACAATTCGCTCTAAAACCTCTTCAACATTTAATCCAGATTTAGCTGAAATACATGGTGCATCTTGCGCTGGTATACCTATTATTTCTTCAATTTCCTCTTTAACTTCTTGTGGTCTTGCATTAGGTAAATCTATTTTATTTATAACTGGTAAAATTTCCAAATTATTATCAATTGCCAAATATACATTTGCTAAAGTTTGAGCTTCAACACCTTGGCTACTATCAACAACTAAAATAGCTCCATCACATGCAGCTAAACTACGAGAAACTTCATAATTAAAATCAACATGTCCTGGTGTATCTATTAAATTAAATTCATATTCTTGTCCATCTTTCGCTTTATATAACATTCTAACAGCCTGAGACTTTATTGTTATACCTCTTTCACGCTCTATATCCATATTATCTAAAACTTGACTTTCCATTTCACGTTTTGATAATACACCTGTCATTTCAATTAATCTATCTGCAAGTGTAGATTTTCCATGATCTATATGTGCAATTATGCTAAAATTTCTAATGTGCTTTTTTCTATCTTCCACTAAAGTTCCTCCTATATGTTTTATATTTATTTTATAACTTACAATTATTCCATTATATTTTTACATAATAATAATACCATATTTATGGCATTTTTATCAATAGAAGTACGATATTTTATTGTTCATTTTCTTAGTTTTTTCTACCTGAAAATTAGCCATTCCAAAGGGATTATATTATAAAAAGTTCCATCCTTCACTGCTCTATTATTTTTTATTTGACAAATCATTGTTTTGCTATATAATATTTGCATATGAAAAATTTAATTGTAACAGATAAATATAATAATAAAAAATTAATGAACTTTCTTTTAGATAATTTTGACGGTTTAACAACTTCGATATTTTATAAAACTTTGAGAAAAAAAGATATAAAAATTAATGATAAAAGAATATCTGAAAATTGTTTGCTAAGAACAGGAGATGATGTGAAAATATATGTAGCTGATGATTTTCTATATAAAAAATTAGATATTCCTATTGTTTATCAAGATAATAACATTGTTATTTTTAATAAACCCCAAAGTATTGAAGTTACTGGTGAAAACTCTTTAACAGATTATGCCAAAAAACTTTTTTTGAATGATGCTAATACATTTATAGAGCCTTGTCATAGATTAGATAGAAATACATCTGGATTAGTTTTATTTGCTCGTGATAAATCAAGTCTTGATGAATTGCTTTTAGCTTTTAAAAATCATCTTGTTGAAAAACATTACATTTGTGCAGTTTACGGAATTCCTAAGAAAAAAACACAAAGGCTTGAGGCATTTTTGTTTAAAGATTCAAAAAAATCACAAGTATATATTTCTGACCAACCACAAAAAGGTTATCAAAAAATAATAACTTCTTATAAACTTATAAAAACAAACCCACAAAAGAATATAAGTTTATTGGATATTCAATTAGAAACTGGAAAAACACATCAAATTAGAGCTCATTTAGCATATATTAATTTGCCAATACTTGGTGATGGTAAATATGGTATAAATAAAATAAACAAAGCATTTAGCCTTTCAAAACAACAATTATCTAGCTATAGCTTATCTTTTCGTTTACCTTTAAACTCAAATTTATCATATTTAAATGAAAAAATTTTTAAGCAATCTAAAATGCCATTTACTTATTTGTTTTAAAACAAGTTACCAAAAACTTCTTTTTTGAATAAAATATGTATATCAGTATATTTTCTGAGAATACTATATTTGTTTAAGAAAGGAGTTTTTTATGATTTCTATATGTTTAAAAAGTTCAAACATCAATTTATTAAATTCCCTAGAGCAACTTTTAGATAAAGTATCATTTGAACGAATATATTATTCTCAAAGAAAATTCAAAATATATAATAATCTTATTATTCATTATTTAGGTAATGATGTAAATGAATTTTATAATGTTTTTTCTGATTTAATTTCATCATTCACAATAAATCATTTTGAGAAAAAATTCATTCAGCAACAATTAAATTTTGACTTTTTTTACTTTTCTGCTGATGAAAAAAAATCTATAAAAAGCTCTGCTTTTAACAATTTAAACCAGCCTATAAATATACAACAGAAAAAAAACATTATAAAAAATTGTACACTAGAATTTTTTACTCAGAATTCTCAATGTATTTTAGATGGATTTATTAACTTTAGGTTATATAATTATAAAAATTTTATAAATCTTATTTTAGAAAAAACAATAAACGATTATGTTATAAAAAAAGAATATATTGAATATGTTGATTTATTATATGAATATATACATATTCAACCATCACAAACACCGACGTTGCATTTAATTTATAGTGAACATATAAAATTACTTTTGGATGATTCAAAAAATATAATTACAGATACTAGTAGTTCAAAAATATATCTATCCGATATATCTTTTTCATCAAATGATTTTATATTAAATTCTCTATTATCATTATTACCACAAAAATTATATATACATTTAAAAAATAATCAAAGTGATAATTTTATAACTTTTTTAAAATCCATTTTTAATGATAGAGCTATTTTATGTGATAATTGTGCCATATGTTCACAATATTTTTCAAAAGCCGATTCAATAAAAAATCACAAGTAATAATTAATTATTACTTGTGATTTTTTATTGGATATAGCCACATTTTAAGTTATATACATTATTATATCCCAATGAATTTAATATGATTTGTGCTTTCTGACTTCTAATGCCACTCGTACAATACACAACTATATATTTATTTCTATCTGTAATAACATTTGTACAATCATTTTTAATTCTATATAATGGAATATTTATAGCTCCATTTATATGACCTTCTTTAAATTCTTGTTCACTTCTTACATCAATAACAACAGCAGAATATTCATTTATAAGTTTACTCATGCCAACATAATCTACAATTTTTTCAAAATTTCTTGTACAGCAACAATAATATCTTCTTATTGCCCTCACCTTCTTTAATATGATTTTTAGTATAAATTATATATATTTACAAAAAAATAGCAAATATAATATATTATATTCGCTATTTTTATTTTTTGATATTTTATTTTTTATTAGTTAGCTTTTCTGATTGTAATAAAAAGCTTTTATTTAAATATGTTACACCAAAAATGTATATTGCAATTGATCCAATTATAACCATTTTATCTATTGGATATCTTGTAATTGCTATTATTGCCATATAGAAAATTTCTGCTAATATTATTGAAATAATACTTCCTAATATAGTTTTCATAGCTCCTAATTTTTTAAATCTTATTGCGAAATATACTAAAATAATTACTGCAGATATTGCTGTATATTTACCATATTGTTTCGCCATATCTGTTAATCTAACTCTAGGAATTTCATTAACAGTTATTACTTGTGTTACACCAATTGATGATGTTTCATTTTTTAATTCATATTTCTCATTTATTTTACTATTTAATTTTTCAAGTTCGTCATTTGTTATAATGTTTGCTTCTATTGTTACATATTTAGCATCATCAGTAGATTTTTCTACTACAGAATCCTCTTTTGCAAAAACCTCATTTGCAATTGCTTTAATATCATCAACATTATAATCTTCTTTTCCTATAGAGATTGTTATTTTTTGCTTTGTTTGATATTTTTCGTTTATTTTATTTTTTAAATTTGTTAATTGCTCATCAGACACATCTTTTACATTAATTACAACACTGTCATTATAAACTCCAGCTCTTTCTAGATATGCATTCTTCTTTCCAAATATCTCGTCAGCAATTGTCTGAACATCTTCTATATTAAAATCTGCATTTATTGGTATATTTATTGATTTATGTGCTCTGTAATTAGAGCTTACATTAAAACCTTTAAAAATAACAACTAATGCTCCAATAATTGCAATAATTATTGTTATTATAAGTAACTTTTTCTTCATTTTTTACACCTCTTTTACCATTATTTATCTATTAAAGTTCTTGTAATAATTATATTATATACATACATTACTATTATACTCCAGAAAATTGTCATTCCTAATGTAGCTAATTGTATATATGGTGCACAACAGAAAACTATTGCAATTATAATGCATGGAATTAATATATTTAGCATTTCAATACTATTTTCTTTAAAAGTTTTTTCACCTTTTAATGTTTTAAAGATTAATGCATAATTTGCAATTGTTATTACAGCAACTCCTAAGACAGTAAATAATGTTATTTTTACATTTGTATATCTTACTACTAATAAAATTGAGGCAACTAAACCAACTAAAGATAACATTGGTAAAACTGCTTTTGATTTAAATTTCATTATTGCATATATAAATGCTATTGCTGATATAATAATAGCTATAATTATTATAGTTTTTACATTAATATTTGAAGATACAATATTTACTGATTTTGCTTCATATTTTACTGGAATTTCTCCATTATTTATTACAGAAACTAGTACTTGAGCACTTTCATAATTTGCTTCTATTTCTGATGTTTTCTCACTTTGTCCTAAAGATAAATCCAAATATCCATTTTTAGCTGTTTCAACAAAACTTGATGCTGTATCTGAATATAATGTTTCATCATCTAATATTAATTCAAAAGTAGCATCTTGTTCATTTCCTTCACTATCAGTATACTTTGTATTTGCATTTTTTATTGCATTTTTAGCATCTTTTGTAAATTTTATATTTAATTCAACTACAGGATTAGAATAACTTGAACTTGTAGTATTTAATTTTGCAGATGCTCCATAAAAACCATTGGAATCTACAATAACTTCAGTTGTATTTTTATTTTTTATTTGAACTTTTCCCTTTGATACAAGCTCCGTTATATAACTTGTTTCCATTGATGTTGGTACTTCAATAACTAAAGTCCCGTCATCTTCATCTAATCTTATATCATATTCATTTGAACTTAATGAAGCTAATCTTCTTTCTATTATATTTTTTGCATTTTCATAATTCTTTTTCTTATCATTTTCTTGATTTTCAGTATTACTGTTTTCATCTGCAGTATTTTCACTTGTTGTGTTTTCACTTGCTGTATTTTCGTTTGTTGTGTTTTCACTTGTTGTATTTTCATCTGAAGTTGCACTATTTTCAGTATCATTTTGAGTTGTAGTTTCCTCTTTTACTGAAAATACAGCAACTTTACGATTACTAAAATCTTTTCCAAATGAATAGTCCTTTACTAAATTTTTTCCTTTGTATACACCTACAAATGATACTAAGGATACTAATACTACAAATAACATAGCTAATGTTATTTTTAATGTGTAATTTTTTTTCACTTTGTTTCCTCCTTTTTATCCTTCTTATTTTATAATAATTTGTATCATTAATTATTAACTTAGTAATTTTAATAATTTTCTCACATAAATAAGTAAAAATTTATTATTATTCCTCACATTTTTAAATTTTATATTAAAACATTAAAAATATCAACCATATTTTAATAAAATTTTAATATTTTTCCTGCTTTTTATTTTTTAAAATTTACACCAATTATTCCACCTATTATTCCCAATATTAATCCAAATATAATCATAAATATAGAGCTTTTGTTTATCTCAAAACTATTATTTGCCAAACTAGATAAAATATATAATATCGATATATACAATATTGATATTATTGCACCATTTATCCATCCATTTTTCTTAAATTTAATTGTTGAAACTGAAGCTCCTATTAATATACTTATTGATGATATTACAATTATAACTCCATTTATCATATTTTCGCTTATATTTGTTTTAACTAATAACATCGAAAAAAACAATATGCATATAATATTTAATGTAAAAGATACAATTAAACTTCCAAAAATTGATTTGATTCTCTCCATAAATATCCTCCTAAAATCTTATTCTATACCATAAATTATTATATAAATTAAAATTTTAGAACAATAATTATTTTGATCATATAATAAATTTCATATTTAATAAAAAACACACAAAAATATTAAACACTTTGAATAATATTTTTGTGCATTTACTAATTAATCTTGAAAATTATAAACATCTTTAAATTTTTCCTTGAAAATAGCATACACAGTTTGTAGAGTTTTTTCATCAACACTTAAATATTCATCTTGCTCTCCTTCTGTTTCTTGCACTCTTAAAATAACAACTTCATCATTATTATTTTCTATTGGATATAGTACAACATAATTCTCATTTTCAAGTTCTATTAAATCTAGGAATTCAAATTTTATTTCATTTCCATCTTCGTCAGTTAAAGTAAATAATTCCTCATCGTCGTTTAATATATCTTCTTCCTCTCCAAAAAAATCTTTACTCATAATATAACTCCTTTCTATTTATTCTCATTTTTCTTTAAATATGTTTCCAATATATATACAGCTGAAATTGTATCAACTATATTTCTTTTTTTATGCTTATTTACATTTAAAAAATTCATGGTTTTATGAGCTTCTACAGTTGTTAATCTTTCATCAATTCTTTCAATCGGTATTTTTCCAAATTTGCATTTCATTTTATGTATAAATTTTTCGGTTACTTCTGCTCTCTCTGTTTTGGTTCCATTCATATTTATAGGCATTCCAATTACAATTGTTGTTACATTATATTCTTTAATAAGATCTTCTAATCTTTTTAAAACAACCTTATCATTTCCCTCATGATGTATAGTTTCCAATCCCTGTGCAGTTATTCCAAGCGGATCTGTTATAGAAATTCCAACTCTTGCATCACCATAATCAATTCCTAATATTCGCATTATTTATCCAAACCTATATAATATTTTACCATTTTTTCTAAAAGTTCATCACGTTCAACTTCTCTTATTAAATTTCTTGCATTATTGTGGCTTGTAATATATGTTGGATCCCCAGATAATATATATCCTACAATTTGGTTTATAGGATTATATCCTTTTTCTTTAAGAGCATCATAAACACTTTTTAAAATTTCCTTTGTTTTTTGATTTTTTTCTTTTTCAACATAAAAACTTACAGTTTCATCAGTCATTATATAACCTCCTTTATAGACAACTTATATCACTTTCACCTGAATTTGCAGAGTCTAAATAATTAGATAAAGTTTTTAAAACTTCTTCTAACGCTGTTTCTTTGTAATATGTTGTCATTGCAATATTTAATTTTGGAGCAACAACTAGTCCATTCATTTTCTCATTTAAACTAGCAATAGTTCTTATTCTTAGTTTTTCTACAGTAGCCTTAACATCTTCCATGAATTTTTCGACACCATCTAAATCACTACCAGAAAAAATTATTGCCAACTCATCTTCAGAATATTTCACACAAAAATATTCAGGTGATAAACTTGTCTTAAAAAATTCAGCTACGCTTTTTTGTACTGAATCAGCTGTTCTTTTGCTAATTTTATCTTCGATTTGTTTAATATTTATAATTTTTATTAATGATACTATAGATATTGGATATTTGTCAAATACTTTTCTTGCAGATCCATATAAATATTCATATGTTTCTAATCCAGTTGTTTTATCTATTCTAGACATATTTTCAAGTATTCTTTGATTTTTTATACATCTTATTGCTGATAATAAATTATTTTTTATTACATCTAATATAGTTGTATCAATTTTATCAAATTCGTGTGGATTACTTCCTTCTATTAACCAATATCCGATATATACATTATCTATATACATTGGAAAAAATATAGCTGATTTAGCTCTTTCAAATTCCATTTCCAAATACGGTAATTTTTCACCCTTACCCACAGTGATATATCTAGGAGTAGCATTATCAATGCTCTCCTTAAATATATCTTGATCACCCAAATTTTCAAATGTGTGCCAATGTTTTTCATTAACATTTGAAGCTTCGATTTTGTAATAAATTCCATCAAATATTACAATTGTTGAATATTTTATTTCATATTTTTCAATAAGGATCTCATTTATTTTATTAATTTTTTCTGATGATGATATCAAATTGTCTCCAATCACTTTCATGAAATCTTGTAATATACTTAATGAATTTACTTTTTGATTTGTATTTTTTAATTTTTTTAATTTCTCATTCATGCTATATGTTTTTGTAAATAATACAAAAATTATGCACATTAGCAATACTATAATAATTATTAATATTGTCATTATAAAGTTCAAAAATATCACCTACCATTTTTTGCTTTCATACTATAATTTATTTTCGTTTTTTTCCATTTATTGGATATACAAATTTAGCCAATTTATTAAAACTACTTATTAAGTTCTTAGAATATCCTCTTATTGTTAATTTACAATCTGCTAATTCATCTAAATACTTAGAATAATTTTTTTCTTCAAATGGAATTGTTAAATATCCTATTTTATCTCTGTTAAATAAATCTAATTGATATGTTGTATCAGGTGAATTATATACTGACATTGCAGATATTAATATTCTTTCATTTAATTTATTTACTCTTAAATCTTTATTTATCAAAATTCTTAATTTTTCTTCATTTAATAATTTATTCATTTTTAATTTTTTCAAAAGAGTTGTTAGTGGTTGTATTGTTAAAACATCTAAACTCTGTACTAAATATATCTCTTGTGCAATTTCAAAATACTCTTGATCTGTTTCTGTATCACAATCAAACAGTACTAAAGAGAATTCACTTAGCAATGTATTTATTGCTGTTTCTTTATTCTCAATTTCACTATCTGCATTAGGTAGTGATGTATAAACAGTTAAATTTTTATTTACAATTATTCCATCAGAAATTCCACTTTTTAATTTTTCGAAACAAGAATATGCAATACCTCTTAAACGCTCTTCGTTTTGTGTAAAAATATAATAAGAATTTTTATTTTTTGTTAAATCTACAATTGCAGTTTTTATTCCTTGCTCTGATAACAATAATGCAAGATTATTAATAATAAATGATGTACCATTACCATGAGCACCAACAAAAGCTACAATTTTCTTTTCTTCTGGTATAGTTATCCTTTTTTCTTCTTCTGTCTTTCCTCTATCTGTATTTCCATTTATCTCATTTATTTGTTTTGAGATATCATAATTAGGATTGTAATTCTTATTTCTAATTCCACTAAATTGTCCTGGTTGATTAATTCCGATTTGATTATCATCTACTTTTAAGTCATCATTATCTAAATTTAATATATCAGCATCATCATCATCTGTACTGTTTTCATTTTTGTTAGTATCTTCTATATTAAACTCGTCATCCAAATTTAATATATCGTCATCATCTGTATCACTTACTAAATTTAATGAATCATCTACATCTTCATCATCACTTTTTTCATCATCTACATCAAATACAAAATCATCATCATTTTTATTTTCAGAAGATTTTGCATTTTTCTCATCATAAAACTCGTTATCATCTAAATCAAAAATTTCATCATCTTCTGTATTGTTATTTATTGCAGAGCTATTACTTGTATTTTCTTTATTGTTATGATCATCATCTATATTATCTGTATCGTCTTCATCTAGATTTAAATCATCATCGTCTTCTATATCATCTGTATCGTCCTCATCTAAATCTAGGTCATCGTCGTCTTCTATATCATCTGTATCATCCTCATCTAAATCTAGGTCATCGTCGTCTTCTATATTATCTGTATCATCCTCATCTAGATCTAAGTCATCATCGTCTTCTATATCATCTGTATCATCTTCGTCTAAATCTAGGTCATCATCGTCTTCTATATCATCTGTATCATCTTCGTCATCTAAATCTAGGTCATCATCGTCTTCTATATCATCTTCATCATCTTCGTCTAAATCTAGGTCATCATCGTCTTCTATATCATCTTCATCATCTTCGTCTAAATCTAGGTCATCGTCGTCTTCTATATCATCTGTATCATCTTCGTCTAAATCTAGGTCATCGTCGTCTT
>OBKV01000072.1_pt1 | contig 110832 bp, 91 predicted proteins | sample 1517301 | NCBI WGS metagenome assembly OBKV01 (sample SAMN04571685, study PRJEB22368) | human gut metagenome | biome: human gut; material: stool | host: Homo sapiens | place: Luxembourg | collected 2012-06-29 | reverse complement strand
TAGGGCTTACTCGGGACTTGCACCCGTTAGATAATGCTCATGCCGAGCGTACAAAGATAGGAGAAGTTATCATTTATAAGATGATAATTTCTCCTATTTTTATATAAATACAACATCTTTCATTTAAATCACCAATTAAGCCAACATACACTTCATATATTTCCTAACCTCTTTACGAGCAGCACAAAGACGATTTTCTACCTTCTTATATTTAACATCCAACTTGATTGCAATCTCACTAATCTGCATTCCATCGCATACGTTCATCCGATAAATCTTACGTTGATTTTCACTTAAGCGCGCAATTCCACGTTCAAGCAATTCGTTAATTTGCTGGACCGAATAGATTGATTCACCCATATTCGTGCAAATTCGAGAAGCATGAGAGTTCACGAAAAAATGTTCATAATCATATACACATTGACGATGGCGCCAATAATCACAAATCAAATTTCTGGCAACCGTATATACCAAACAAGGCAAAGTGACAGAAGATATCATTTTGTCCATTTGCAAGAGGCGCAGAAAGATATTCTGAACGACATCTTCAGAATCATCTGCATATTGTAATCGGGAAGAAACGAAAGCCTTCACTTCTTCATAGTGCTGAGAATAATAGTCAGCGATCAAATCGGATTTAGATTGTAATTGTTGCATCATGATTGTGTTGTTTCAAAAGTTTATCATTAAATTTCTTGCAAAGGTAATAAAAAAAACAAAGCAACCAAATTTTATAAGAAATAATTTGAGCCAAAAAGTCATAAATGAAACATTTCAGATACAATAAGAAACATTTTATCGCTCTTTGGCACGCCTTTTGTAAGTGGCAAACACAAAAACATATGAATAGTAAATTTAAAATTAAAACATATAATTATGGCACAAAAAGGTAATATTGGAGTAACGACAGAAAATATTTTTCCTGTCATCAAGAAGTTTCTTTATTCAGACCATGACATCTTTCTCCGTGAGATGGTGTCAAATGCAGTAGATGCCACACAAAAGTTGAAAACACTTGCTGCTCAAGGTGATTTCAAGGGAGAAATTGGAGACACTACTGTAAGAGTTTCTCTTGACGAGAATGCTGGTACATTGACCTTCAGCGATCATGGTATCGGAATGACTGAAGAGGAAATAGATAAATACATCAATCAAATAGCTTTTTCAGGTGTTACTGACTTCCTTGATAAATATAAGGAGAATGCCAATGCTATCATTGGTCACTTCGGACTCGGTTTCTATTCTTCTTTCATGGTTTCCAACAAGGTGGAAATCATTACCAAGAGCTACAAAGAAGGTTCTAAAGCCGTAAAATGGAGCTGCGATGGTTCTCCTGCATTCGAAATTGAAGATGCAGAAAAGAGCGAGAGAGGTACGGACATTATCCTCCACATAGCAGATGACTGCAAGGAATTCCTTCAGAAAAACAAGATTCAGGAATTGCTGAACAAGTACTGCAAGTTCATGGTCGTACCTGTGGCATTCGGAAAGAAAACAGAATGGAAGGATGGAAAAAATGTCGAAACAGAGGAAGATAACATTATTAATAATGTAGAACCTTTATGGACTAAGGCTCCAAGTACATTGAAAGACGAGGACTACAAGAATTTCTATCGTACCCTCTACCCTATGTCTGACGAGCCTCTGTTCTGGATTCACCTGAATGTAGATTTCCCATTCAACCTGACTGGTATTCTCTACTTCCCACGTATCAAGAACAGTATCGACATGCAACGCAATAAGATACAGTTGTATTGCAACCAAGTATTTGTGACAGACCAAGTCGAGGGTATCGTACCTGAGTTCCTCACCTTGCTTCATGGTGTCATCGATTCACCAGACATTCCATTGAACGTAAGCCGCAGTTATTTACAGAGCGACAGCAACGTCAAGAAGATTTCTACCTATATCACAAAGAAAGTAGCAGATCGTCTGAATTCTATATTCAAGGAAAAACGCAAGGAATACGAAGAGAAATGGGATGACCTCAAGATATTCATCAACTACGGTATGTTGTCTAAGGAAGATTTCTATGATAGAGCTAAAGACTTCGCCTTGTTTAAGGACGTAGATGGTAAGTACTTTACATTTGACGAATATAAGACCGTCATCAAGGACAATCAGACTGACAAGGAAGGCAACCTGATTTATCTCTATGCCAACAACAAAGAGGAGCAGTACTCATATATCGAGGCTGCAAAGGACAAGGGATATTCTGTGCTCTTGATGAATGGTCAGCTGGATACTCCAATGGTGAACATGCTTGAACAAAAGTTTGAGAAATCTCGTTTTGTTCGCGTTGATTCTGATACAATTGAGCGCCTTATCGTGAAAGAAGATGCCAAAAAGACAGACCTCAACCACGAGCAGACCGACAATCTGACACAAGTATTCCGTTCACAACTTCCTAAGATAGAAAAAACGGAATTCACCGTTGAAGTGCAAGCTTTGGGTGAGAACAACAAACCGGTAGTCATCACACAAAACGAGTGGATGCGAAGAATGAAGACCATGAGTCAGTTCCAGCAAGGTATGAACTTCTATGGTGAGATGCCTGACAGCTACACCATCATCTTGAACTCAGACCATACTCTGATAAAGAATGTTTTGGCTGATTCAGAAAGCAATACTGCAGAAGCACTCAAGCCTATCTTGGCAGAGATCAAGGGTCAGGAGGCTCGATTGGCAGTTCTTCATCAGGAACAGACCAAGAAGAAACCAGAGGAGATTACCCAGCAGGAAAAGGATGATGTTCATCAAACCGAAAAGACTATCAGCGATGAAAAAGGCAAGCGCGATGAAATCATAGGCAATTACGCCAAGGACAACAATATCGTTCACCAACTGATTGACCTTGCTTTGCTGCAAAACGGTATGCTAAAGGGCGCAGGTCTCGAAGCATTCTTGAAGCGCAGCGTTGATATGATCAAATAATAGATTATTCCAACCGAATATTATATAACAATTCCCCTCCCGGAAAGACAATCAAGTGCTTTCCAGGAGGGGATTTTTATGTTGACAGATCAGAATTATAGATTACAAATTCAAGAAATAAAGGGAAACAGCAACAATAAATAAGTCAGATAGCATCAGTAAACAAGTCATTTAACATCAGCAAACAAGTCAGTTAGCACCAGTAAACAAGTCAGTTAGCATCAGAAAACAAGTCATTTAGCACCAGAAAACAAGTCATTTAGCACCAGAAAACAAGTCAGATAGCACCGGTAAACAAGTCAAATAGCAACAGAAAACAAGTCAAATAGCAACAGTATCTCCGAAAAATACCACTCCTTCATCTTTTACAATATGATCCAAAACACCAATTGAACTTGCCCATTGAATGAACAACAAAGAAACTGAGGTTAATATTGTTAAAAAATACGTCATAAATTTTGCTATAACATCAAAAAACACTATCTTTGCAATGTTTAAAGGTAAGGATGAATATATATCATGCTAAATTACCAGAGAATGGAAGATTGGCAGAGTGACCGAATGCGCTGGACTCGAAATCCGGTATACCCCTTACGGGGTATCGGGGGTTTGAATCCCTCATCTTCCGCACATATCATTTATAAACCATTCTGTTTTCGCCATTAACAGAGCGGAAAAAGATTCTAAAAGCAAAATAATCATGAAGAAAGTATTTCTCACCATATTCATGTTTCTCCCTTTGATGATGTCAGCACAGACTGTTTTGACACCAGAACAAAAGTTGGAACAAGCTCAAAAGCAATTGGAAGAAGCCAAGAAAGCTGTAGAAGAAGCAAAGGCTGCCGCAGAAAAAGCGAAAGGTACAGATAAAGAACTGGAACCATCCATTGCAAACGAGCCAGCATCTACTACGATTAATGGTAAAACTATCGTAGTCAAAAATCAGCAAAAGAATACAGAAAGCACCAATGCTCCTTCAGAGACAAACCAAGGTTGGATTGTCCCTAAAGTAGAAAAGTGCACTGAAGTTGCCAAGAAAACGGTTACTAAAAATGGTGTTACACTGAAAGATGACCCGAAGTATTTGGAGGGCGCAATACCAACTAATGAAAATGGCAAAATCGAATTTACCATGCAAACAGATGCTAACGGGAAATCTGCGAAACAGATTTATGATCTTGTGTACAATTACTTCAGCAATTTAACACAAGACAAAAATAATATAGCAAGCAGAGTTGCACTTGTCAATCCAAAAGAGAATATCATAGCAAATACTATGGATGAATGGCTTGTTTTCAGCCAGTCATTCCTTTCACTTGACCGAACAGAATTCAGATATCTGTTGGTTGCTCAAATTGCAGATAACGCTTTGACCGTTACATTGTCAAAAATCATCTATAATTACGAAGAAGGACGCTCTACCGGCTTTAAGGAGCCAGCAGAAAATGTAATTTCTGATCGCTATGCACTCAATAAGAAAAAAAATGGCTTAGCACGCATCTTTGGCAAATTCCGCAAGGGAACTATTGATCGTAAGGATCAGATTTTCAGCGACATAAAAGCATTAGTTAAAAATTAACTTTCAAGTTGTTTAATACAATTCTTTCAAAATGCAAGAAGATAACAAGATACAGGATACAGTAAATACTGAATCCAACGAGAATAACGTAACAAAGACATCTTATGCCGTCAGACCCCAACATCGCCAGCGACGACTCATTGACTATGATGGCAGAGACAAGATGCTGAAAGTTCGAAACAAGCTTAATATTGCATTCATGCTTTTGGCTGTCATCGGACTCATTCTTTGGACTCAAACAGAATATCAAACTGCAAGTACCATTGTACTGATTATAGGAGTTGTTCTTAAAATTATTGAAGTCTGTCTCAGACTATTTAAGAAATAACATTTAAGATTTTAAGAAATGATATTAGGTTTTGTCTGTTCAAAAATCATGAGAAAACCATATATATATAGGAATAAGAAAGTAGTAAATGAATACCTACATAATGAATAAAATATTCACTACAATGCTATTTTGTGCTGCAACTACCTCGGTTGCAGCACAAACTGATTTTAATTCAATCAATGAAGATGGAGATTTCCGCCCAGCTTCCGAAAGAAGAATAAGTACAGATTCCCTCGGCTCTAATCAGGAAATTCCTAAAGGAATTAAGGTTTGGACGGTAGATGAAAGATTCGGCGACCAGCAAGATGCTGTTGTAGATACACTTCAGCATATGTACATGAATACGACTTTCACAGAAGGACTTCGCGGAGAATACAACACCTTAGGTAACATGGGCTCTCCGAGAATAGGACGTATTTTCATTGATCGCAGAAATACTCAGGGACAATTCCTTTTCACAGAACCTTATTCATATTTCAACACACCCGTCAGTGATTTTCATTTCACCAACACATACTCACCAATAACCAACATCACACTCAATTCATGTGGTGACCGCACGAATGGTGAGGACGATTTCCATGCCATCTTTGCAGTCAATGCCAATAAGCGATTGGGAGCAGGATTCAAATTCGACTACAAATACGGACGTGGTTACTATAACGCACAAAGTACCAGTCATTTCAAATATACCATGTGGGCTTCCTATATTGGTGACCAATATCAGGCACATTTACTTCTTAGTACTCTCCACCAGAAGGTGACAGAGAATGGAGGTATTACAGATGATGACTATATCAAGCACCCGGAAATTTTCGAAGAAACATTTTCAGAAAATGAGATTCCAACTGTTTTAGAGAAGAACTGGAACAGAAACGATAATCAGCATATCTTCTTATCTCATCGCTATAGCTTAGGTTTCAAACGCAAAGTAAAAATGACAGAAGAAGAAATCAAGGCCAAGAAATTCGCTATGGAGTCTGCAAAAGATAATGCTGAAAGCGAAGCTAAAGAAGAAGCCATAAAAAAGGCGAAAGAAACCGGAAAGAAATTTAACGAGAAGGAATTTGATAAAGCTCAACAAGCCAAATATTCCGGAAGACCAGAAGGTGCTAAAATTGCAGGCAACGAACCTGCAGTGGAAGCTAATGCTGGCACTTTGAAAACAGATACAACCAGAATAGCAGTCAACGGTAAAGCTGCAGCTGATAGCTTATTGGCCATCCAAAAGAAGGCCAAGGAAGACTCATTGTTCTATAAAACTGAGTACGTACCAGTCACAAGTTTTATCCATACGCTCAAGTTTGACAATTACAAGCGTATATACACTGCTTATCAGACCCCAGCGAACTTTTACTTAAACGAATACTACAACGTGGGTAAGTTGGCAGGAGACTCAATTTACGACAAGACCCGCCATTGGGAAATGAAGAATACCTTTGCATTAGCCACTTTAGAGGGCTTCAGCAAATGGGCCAAAGCTGGCATCAAAGCTTTTGCAAGTTACGACATGCGCCACTTCGACTTGCCTACAATGGAGGGCGGTATAGAAAAATATAACGAACATACACTTAGTGTTGGTGGTCAACTCAGTAAAAAACAAGGAAAGCTATTACATTATAATGCCATTGCGGAAATAGGTATCGCAGGCGAAGATGCGGGTACTTTGGCTGTAGATGGAAATCTGGATGTAAATATCCCTTTCCTTGGAGATACGCTTTCAATTATAGGAGATGCTTTCTTCCATCGCGAAAATCCATCTTTTTACTATAGAAAGTATCATTCTCGACACCTCTGGTGGGAAAACGATCTCGACAAGATCATTCATACCCGCATCATGGGAACATTAAGGTTCAGCAAGACTCGCACTTCGTTACGTGTTGCCGTTGATGAAATCAAGAATTATACTTATTTGAGTCAGAGTTACAGCATTACCGATGAAGGTTTGAGAACTGGCGTTACAGTAACTCCTATGCAGAGTTCCAGTCCTATCAATTTACTTACTGCACAATTAAAACAGGACTTTAAGTTGGGCATACTGAATTGGGAAAATGTAATTACATACCAGCATTCAAGCAAGGAAGAAGTTGTACCGGTACCAGACTTGGATATCTACACCAATTTATATATCAAATTCTCTATTGCAAAAGTTTTGCATATAGACTTAGGTGCAGATGCCAGATATTTCACGAGCTACACTGCACCCGACTATTCTCCATATATGGGACAGTATGTTGTTCAGGGAAATGGTGACAAGAACGTAAAGGTAGGCAATTATCCGATAGTCAATGTCTATGCCAATGCATTCATCAAGCATACCCGTTTCTTTGTCATGATGAGTCACATCAACGCCGGACAGGGAGACAGAAATTATTTCTTGACACCTCACTACCCTATCAATGGAAGGGTATTCAGATTTGGAGTAAGTTGGAATTTCTTTAAATGATAAAATGGTAAAAACGAATTCTGTAAAAGCGTGGCTTTTAGCAACACGCCCCAAGACGCTTTCAGCGGCTGCAGTTCCTGTCATGATAGGAACTGCATTCGCCTGGCGAAATACAAGCGAACAATTCAATTGGATTCCTGCAATCCTATGTTTGCTATTTGCATGGATCATGCAGATTGATTCAAACCTTGTCAACGACTATTTTGATTTTAAAAAAGGTAATGATGACGAGACGAGATTAGGTCCTAAAAGAGCATGTTCGGAAGGATGGATAACATCCGACGCTATGGTGTGGGGAATCCTCATTACAACCCTTTTGGGATGTATGACAGGAATACCGCTTATATTATACGGAGGACTGGAAATGGTGATGGTGGGAATAGCATGTGTCGTATTTTGCTTTCTCTACACCACATTATTCAGCTACCACGGATTGGGTGATATTTTAGTACTTCTGTTTTTCGGTATCATTCCTGTATGCTGTACGTACTACGTCTGCATGCCTCTCCACCAACAAATTCCAACAGGTGAAGTCATCGCATCATCCATAGCCTGCGGTTTAGCAATAGACGCACTATTGATAGTCAACAATTACAGAGATATTGACAATGACAGGAGCAACGGCAAGATAACCCTTGCAGTACGTTTGGGAGAAAGCAAGACAAGAAGGCTATACGAATCAATAGGATACATCTCTGCAGGTATCATGATCATCCTCGTATTCTTCGATTTATATCAAATCGACAAGTTAATTCCGACGTATGCTCTATACCTTATATATATCATATTACACCGGCAATCCTATAAAGAGATGAAAAGAATCAACAAGGGAGCAAAATTAAATCAGGTTCTCGGCTTGACTGCCCGCAACATTTTAGTTTTTGGCCTCCTATCAGTTACAGCCATACTTTCTGTAATATTTATATAACAAAGCTTATGAAACAACAGGTAAATCTTGAGATAATGGAATTCATCGAACTACAGATTCTTCCACGTTACAATGCTTTTGGAACGAGTCATGGCTTGCGCCACGTGAATAGAGTTATCAACAACTCCATCAAGTTGGCAGAAGTGACAGGTGCAGACATAAACATGGTATATGTGATAGCAGCATATCATGATTTAGGAATGGAAGGACCAAGAGCCATACACCATATCACAAGTGGTAAGATACTCCAGAGTGATCAAAGATTGAAGCGTTGGTTCAACCCAGAACAAATCAAAATCATGAAAGAAGCTGTGGAAGATCATCGAGCATCTTCCAGCAGACAGCCCCGAAGTATTTATGGGAAAATCGTAGCAGAAGCAGACAGAGATATTGAAGCTCATGAAATTTTCCTGCGAGCTATCCAATATGGAATAGAAAATTACGCAGAGAAAGATAAAGAAAACCAATGGCTCAGATTCTCTCAGCACATGGAAGAAAAATACTCCAACAATGGGTATATCAAACTCTGGATACCAAACTCACCCAATGAAAAAGCATTAAAGGAACTGAGGGGTATTATAGAAAACAAAGAAGAATTAAGAAGAACATTTGAAAGCATCTGGAAAGAAATTGAAGAATGCAAATAAAAAAATGAGAAAATATTTGGTTATTTCATAAGAAAGCATTACCTTTGCAAATGTAAGACATGACAAATGAATAAAAATATTTGGGGTCGTATCGGTTCGATCGGGTTACTCTTCATATTAAATCGTGAAACCGAGAAGACTTCTCTTGTTGATGGCGGGCCATATAAATCGCATTTGCAACTAAGCTGTAAAGCCAGTGGATTACAAAGACGGAGAGCTCTCAAACTTGTGAAAGTTCAGAGTTTCATCACATCATCGAGCGACCCCTCTCTTTTTATAAGTACATAAAAGTACAAACATCAATATCATGCCAGACAGTAACGCTAACAGAAACAACATGGAAATAACAGAACAAACACTTCAGCAAGTTGAGCGATTCATCAAGAAGATAGCTCAAAAGTTTCCACCTCAAGAACTCGATGAAACTTCTGTTCTTACAGATATTCATGTACGATGTTCTCAGGATAGTGGAGAATTGTTGGCATACAATGACGACGAACAGGAGATTACTCGCTGCGTTGTTGAACAATGGATAGACAACAAGGACGAAAATTTCTATGAGGAAGTTGCCAAGTGTTTGAGAGATATTCTGAGAAAGAACACAGCTATCGTTGATAACTTGGGAATTCTCAAGCCATACAGTTTTGTTCTCGAAGATGATGACAAAGAAAATCTTGGAGAACTCTATCTGGCAGATGATGACACGATTATTGTGGGTGGTGACCTGATGGAAGATTTAGACCATGATCTGGATACATTCCTCGATGATCTACTCAAAGAAGTATAATTGTGCTTTTAGTAAGAAAAGTAAATAATAAATTTTTTATAAATTAAATAAGTACATACTTATAAGAACTAAAATTGATTTAGCGAAATCAAGCAAAAGGATGAGTAACTGAGAAGTCACTCATCCTTTATTTTTTTCTGAATACTCCTAATATATTGAATTCAAAATGCTCTACGAATATTAGTAGCTTATTTGGTAATTCTAAACCAATCTACATCTATCCAGCCACGATTGGTCTTACCTGCTGGCTCTTTAGCAACCATACCGACCTTGGCTCCAATCCATTTTCCTTCACGCATCGTAAATTCGTCACCTACCTTCTTAAAGGACTTTCCGTCTTTGCTAAAATAGAAATTAACCTTTCCCTGCTTAACAACCATTCGGAGATAAGAAGAATGATGCATGGCAGGCTGATAATCTATTTTATCAATGGAAGTCGGCGCAAAAGTGGCAAGCACCTTCACAGCTTCAGTTCCCTTCTTGTCAGCCTTATGACAGGTAATCTGCTGCAACTGGAATTCATCCCCTACTCTTTTGACAACCAAAGCAGAATAGTCCAATCCCATCATGATAATACCACCCAGCTGATTCTGGTCTTTAGCTGTTAATTGCAATTTAGCAGTGGCCGTAAAATTATCAGCAGGAGTTTTTTGGAGCAAGAGGTTGGGAGTATGCCAAATGGTTTCATCACTCTTATGGGTATAAATACGATACACACCCCAGGAAGTAGGCATACCAAACTGCTGTTGGTAATTAGCGTGCCACTGCCATTGCAAACCAAGTTTTGGAGTATTAAACTCATCGCTCTCAACAGGATTTACATTCACATGAGTACTTGCTTTAGGCATCTTATAAGTCTCATATGGTTCACCACAATAACCTTTGGCAGGAACTTTACCCATCACTGGCCAATTATCCTTCCAAGTAACAGGCTGGAGATGCACAACACGTCCATAAGCTTCCTTATCCTGGAAATGAATAAACCAATCCTCTCCATACTTGGTATGAACCCATCCACCCTGATGAGGGCCGTTAATCTGACTCTTTCCCTGTGCCAGAACCTTCTTAGATTCATAAGGACCGAAAGGTGATTTAGAGCGCATAGCCACCTGGAAGCCAGTAGGCACACCACCAGCAGGGAACATAACCCAATACCAACCGTTTCTCTTATAGAATTTAGGTCCCTCGCAAGTACGGTTCTCCGTTCCATTTCCATCAAAAACGATGACAGGATCACTGATAGCCTTGGTACCATCAGCATTCAATTCTCTAACAGTAATAACAGAGGCAAAACGATTGCGGGAATTAGCCCAACCATTAACGAGATAAACTCTACCATCTTCGTCCCAAAGAGGAGACGTATCAATCATTCCCTTACCAGGAATCACGCATACAGGATCGTCCCATTTTCCAGCAGGATCCTTCGCCTTGACCATAAACACGCCATAGTCAGGATCGCCCCAATAAATATAGAACTCACCATCATGATAACTGATACATGGAGCCCATACACCGTTACCATGAGAAGGCTGATCAAACTCACTCTCTGGTTGAAGTTTCGTAACAGCATGACCGATGATTTCCCAATTCACCAAGTCTTTACTATGCAAGATTGGCAAGCCTGGGATACAGTTGAAACTGCTGGCAGTCATATAATAATCATCACCAACACAAACCACATCCGGATCAGAATAATCCGCATTGATGACAGGATTTTTATACATGCCATTACCTAAGTCTGGATTCCAGACCTGAGAAACATAAGGGGAAGTCGAATGAGCCTTTTGAGCAAAAACAGTCGAACTACCACCTACCAAAGTTGAAGCTATCAGCAGATAGATTAATTTTGTTTTCATGTTTTAAGTTGTTTGTATAATATAATAGTACTTTTAATGATAAGGAGCAGATTCAGAAGGCAAGCCTGGTAAAACCCGCAGGCGATGTTTGTTACCATCAAAACCAACCTGCATAATATGTCCGGCCGTTTTTTCGGATGCTCCCAAGGACAATGCCACATGTCCCATCGTACGACGAAGATTCAATTCCACACATGGATTAATCTGCAATCTTCGTTCATCATCCGCATAAATCATCATATCCACACCAAAAGGTCCGCTATAGATAGATTTCAGAACCGGCTGGAGAATCTCAATAATATGCTGACGTATTTGAGCCAATTTATCTAAGGAAACATAAGAAGCAAGAATTTCCTCTTTCTCCTCTTCAGAAGCAAGGACATTACCCGCATAAGCCCCCTTGATGGTTTGAAACAGAGATAATCCGCAATATTTCACCACTCCATCAACTATTTCAAATTCCATACCAAAATCTTTTACCTTATTATAATAAGGCTCCACAGTAACACCCCCTTGATGGCGAATCACGTTAGCAGCCCATTTCTCCATATCATCCAGATTGTCGAGTCTGGTGATGCCTGAATTTTGAGCAGTAGCAGAGAAAGAACTGTTCACATATCTGAGTCCACGACCACTTGAACTCCAAGGAGATTTAATAATCGCCTGTCCTTTTCTTGAAACCACATCTTTCAGCATTGCCACATCAGCAACAAAATCCACATGACTCTGGAGATTCTTGGCAGCCCATTCTCTACTACTTATGCATCTGATTTTATTCAGATTTTCAGAAGTAGGCAACATGATATCTGGGCACCCCAAATGTTTCAATTGAGAAACTAAGGCCTTGTCCCATCCCCAAGGATGAATACTGTCTATCTCCATCGTATCCCTGAAAACACCTTCCAGCTGTCTTGGCGTGATAAATTCCACCTTATTATATATATAGCCGAGATGTCTTACCTTATCATAAGCATCATCAATGGAATCCACCATAACGAAATCTCCTTCATCCGCCCAAAGAGCAGGAATGAAAGCTAAATCATTACGAAGTTGTCTCCCAGCATGAGGAGCCGTATAATTCGGTTGATTGACTGCAAGCGCCAAATCATGTTCAGGATTAAATATATGTAATTTCATACTGCAAAGTTAATAAAAAGCACTCTAAAATGAGAAAAAAAAGGCCCAAAAATGGGATTTTAACTTAGAATAGTGCTAAATAATGAAAAAAAAGTTAGTTTTTGCTATCTAGAGTTTGCAAATTAGAAAATATTGATTACCTTTGCATCTATAAACAACACGAACAAACAGAAACTCATGGAAGAAGCTTTCTTCAGAACACATACATACCTGGTAGAGCATATCAATGCGCCAGTACGTCGGTCTCTCATGGATGAGATTGACTGGAACGACCGCATGATAGGTATCAAGGGCACAAGAGGCGTTGGTAAGACAACATTTCTACTTCAATATGCTAAAGAACATTTTGGAGCGAAAGACCGCAAGTGTCTCTTTGTGAACATGAACAACTTCTATTTCCAGGGTAGAGGTATAGCAGATTTTGCTGGAGACTTTGTTCGCCAAGGTGGAAGAACATTACTCATTGACCAGGTATTTAAACAGCCTAACTGGAGCAAGGAGTTAAGAAAATGCTACGACTTGTATCCAGAGCTAAAAATCATATTTACCGGGTCAAGCGTGATGCGACTCAAGGAAGAGAATCCTGAGCTCAACGGAATAGTTAAAAGCTACAACCTCAGAGGTTTCTCATTCAGAGAGTTTCTCAACCTGCAGACGGGCAATAACTTTCCTGCATTTTCTCTCGATGAAATATTACGCAATCACGAGCACCTAGTAAAACAAATCTTACCGAAAGTAAGCCCGATGAAGTATTTCAAGGACTACTTGCATCATGGATTCTATCCATTCTTCTTGGAGCAACGCAACTTCACGGAGAACTTGCTCAAGACTATGAATATGATGACGGAGGTTGACATTTTGCTCATCAAGCAAATAGAACTTAAATATCTAAACAAAATCAAAAGATTGTTCTATCAACTGGCAGTAGAAGGTGCAAAAGCTCCAAACGTCAGTCAACTGGCAGATAGCATTGAGACAAGTCGAGCTACGGTGATGAACTATATCAAGTATCTGGCAGATGCAAGACTCATCAACATGATTTATCCTGATGGTCAATTCTTCCCAAAGAAACCATCCAAGGTCATGCTTCACAATACCAACCTGATGTACGCTATCTTCCCGCTGCAAATAGACGAGCAGGAAATCATGGAGACATTCTTCGTCAATTCCATGTGGAAAGATCACAAAGTACACCAAGGCGGCAAGGATCATTTCTATATGGTTGATGGAACTACTAAGTTCCGTATCTGTGATGCTCATGCCACCAACAAAGTGAGATTTAATCCAGACACCATCTATGCCCGCTATAATACGGAAGTTGGTAAGGACAATAAGATTCCACTGTGGTTATTGGGATTCCTGTACTAAGGTAAATACAACAAAGACTATAAAACGCATCGGTTGGCTTGCAAAAGTCATTCGATAAAAAACGAATTAAATACAAAACATTTTTAATATTTTATCTAAAAGTAAAATGGCTAAAGAGAAAAAATTTATCACTTGTGATGGTAACACAGCTGCCGCTCATGTAAGCTATATGTTTACAGAGGTTGCTGCAATCTACCCTATTACTCCATCATCACCAATGGCGGAGCATGTAGATGAATGGGCTGCCAAAGGTCGTAAGAACCTTTTCGGTCAGCGAGTTTCTATCCAGGAAATGGAGTCTGAGGCTGGTGCTGCTGGTGCAGTTCACGGTTCTCTCCAGGCTGGTGCCTTGACTTCAACTTACACTGCTTCTCAGGGTTTGTTGCTGATGATTCCTAACATGTACAAGATTGCTGGTGAGTTGCTCCCTTGCGTGTTCAACGTATCAGCTCGTACATTGGCTTCTCACTCACTTTGTATCTTCGGTGACCACCAGGACGTAATGGCTTGCCGCCAGACAGGTTTCGCTATGTTCTGCTCAGGTTCTGTTCAGGAGGTTATGGACCTCTCTGCAGTTCCTCACTTGGCTACTTTGGAGACAAAGGTTCCTTTCATTAACTTCTTCGACGGTTTCCGTACTTCTCACGAGTACCACAAGATCGAGGAGATGGATATGGAAGACATCCGTCCATTGGTTAAGGAAGAGTTCATCGAGGACTTCCGTAACCGTGCTTTGACTCCTGAGCGTCCTGTTACTCGCGGTACTGCTGAGAACCCAGAGACATTCTTCACTCACCGTGAGGCTTGCAACCCTTACTACGATGCAATCCCAGAGGTAGTAGAGAAGTACTGCCAGGAGATGACTAAGATCACTGGCCGTGAGTATCACCTCTTCAACTACTATGGTGCTGAGGATGCTGAGAACATCATCATCCTGATGGGTTCTGCTACAGAGCCAGCTCGCGAGGCTATCGACTACTTGAACAAGCAGGGCAAGAAGGTTGGTATGGTTGCAGTTCACCTCTTCCGTCCATTCTCTGTTGACTTCTTGAAGAAGACTATCCCAGCTACTGTTAAGCGCATCGCTGTTCTCGACCGTACTAAGGAGCCAGGTGCAGAGGGTGAGCCATTGTACCTCGACGTTAAGTCAGCTCTCTACGATGACGAGCGCAAGCCATTGATCGTTGGCGGTCGCTACGGTCTCGGTTCTTCTGATACAACTCCAGCTAAGATTGTTGCTGTCTTCAAGAACCTCGAGTTGCCACAGCCTAAGAACCACTTCACTGTAGGTATCGTTGATGACGTTACATTCACTTCTCTCCCAGAAGAGGAGGAAATCCCAATGGGTGGCGACGACTTGTTCGAGGCTAAGTTCTACGGTTTGGGTGCTGACGGTACTGTTGGTGCTAACAAGAACTCAGTTCAGATTATCGGTAACAATACTAACAAGTATTGCCAGGCATACTTCTCTTACGACTCTAAGAAGTCTGGTGGTTTCACCTGCTCTCACTTGCGTTTCGGCGACAGCCCTATCCACAGTGCTTATCAGGTAAATACTCCTAACTTCGTAGCTTGCCACGTACAGGCTTACCTCCACATGTACGATGTAACTCGTGGTTTGCGTAAGAACGGTTTCTTCCTGTTGAACACGATCTTCGATGGTGAGGAGTTGGTTAACTTCATCCCTAACAAGGTAAAGCGTTACTTCGCTCAGAACAACATCACTGTTTACTATATCAACGCAACTAAGATTGCTCAGGAGATTGGTCTCGGTAACCGTACCAACACCATCCTCCAGTCTGCATTCTTCCGTATCACAGAGGTTATTCCTTTGGATCTCGCTGTAGAGCAGATGAAGGCATTCATCGTTAAGTCTTACTCCAAGAAGGGTCAGGACGTTGTTGACAAGAACTTCGGCGCTGTTGACCGTGGTGGTGAGTACAAGCAGTTGACAGTAGATCCAGCTTGGGCTAACCTCGCTGACGATGAGGCTAAGGAGGATAACGCTCCAGCATTCGTTAAGGAGCTCGTTCGTCCTATCAACGGCCAGGCAGGTGACCTCTTGAAGGTTTCTGACTTCGTTAAGCACAATACAGTTGACGGTACATGGCAGAACGGTACTGCAGCATTCGAGAAGCGTGGTGTTGAGGCATTCGTACCAGTATGGAACGTAGAGAACTGTATCCAGTGTAACAAGTGTTCATTCGTTTGTCCTCACGCAGCTATCCGTCCATTCGTATTGACCGATGAGGAGCTCGCAGGCATCGAGGGTCTCAAGACTCAGGATGTTAAGGCACCTAAGGCTTTGGCTGGAATGCACTTCCGCATCGAGATTTCAGTACTCGACTGTCTGGGTTGTGGTAACTGTGCTGACGTCTGCCCAGGTAAGAAGGGTGAGAAGGCGTTGACAATGGTTCCATTCAACGTAGACGCAGAGGATATGGTCAAGGAAGCAGCTAACTGGGAGTACCTCGTACACAAGGTAGCTTCTAAGCAGGATCTCGTAGACATCAAGCAGAGCCCTAAGAACTCTCAGTTCGCTCAGCCATTGTTCGAGTTCTCTGGTGCTTGCTCTGGTTGTGGTGAGACTCCATACGTTAAGTTGATTTCTCAGCTCTTCGGTGACCGTCAGATGATTGCTAACGCTACTGGTTGTTCTTCTATCTACTCAGCTTCTATCCCATCTACTCCATATACAAAGAACGCTAAGGGTCAGGGTCCTGCATTCGACAACTCATTGTTCGAGGACTTCTGCGAGTTCGGTCTCGGTATGGTAATGGGTAACAAGAAGATGAAGGAGCGCATCGCTCACTTGCTCGAGGAGGCTAAGGCTCAGGAGCATGTTCCTGCTGAGTTCGTAGCTGCTGCTGACAAGTGGATGGCTAACATGAACGATTCTGAGGGTTCTAAGGAGGCTGCTGCAGAGTTGAAGCCTCTCATCGCTGCCGGCGCTGAGAAGGGTTGCCCTATCTGCAAGGAGCTCAAGACTTTGGATCACTACCTCGTTAAGCGTTCACAGTGGATCATCGGTGGTGACGGTGCTTCTTATGATATCGGTTACGGTGGTCTCGACCACGTATTGGCTTCTGGTGAGGATGTTAACATCCTGGTACTCGATACTGAGGTTTACTCTAACACTGGTGGTCAGTCTTCTAAGTCTACTCCACTCGGTGCTATCGCTCAGTTCGCTGCTCAGGGTAAGCGTATCCGCAAGAAGGATCTCGGTTTGATGCAGACTACATACGGTTACATCTACGTAGCTCAGGTAGCTATGGGTGCTGACAATGCTCAGACATTGAAGGCTATCCGCGAGGCTGAGGCTTATCCAGGTCCATCACTCATCATCGCTTACGCACCATGTATCAACCACGGTTTGAAGCGTAAGGGCGGTATGGGTCGTTCACAGCACGAGGAAGAGTTGGCTGTTGAGTGCGGTTACTGGCACTTGTGGCGTTACAACCCACTGTTGGCTGAAGAGGGTAAGAACCCATTCACACTCGACTCTAAGGCTCCTAACTGGGAGAACTTCCGCGACTTCTTGCTCGGTGAGGTTCGTTACCTCTCTGTACAGAAGGCATTCCCTAAGGAGGCTGATGAGCTCTTCGCTCAGGCAGAGAAGATGGCTAAGCTCCGCTACCAGACTTACGTTCGTAAGAGCCAGGAGGACTGGAGCGAGCAGATCTAATCTGATTTTCAGTAAATATCTATATAAGGTGGTACATCCCAAAGAGGGTGTACCACTTTTTTTGCACTATCCTTTATACCACTTTGTGAGTTGCTTTAAGCACATATCTGGAATTTTATACTCGTATTTATGCACATATAGTTACCTTCTACCCCATTTGTGGTATATACCATACTATCATAATGTGACCCAAAATACCCCCGGGGTGGTATGGTATAGGTCGCAAAATCGCCGTACCTTTGCACCCAGAAAATAACAAATAATAAATAAGATTATGGCACAGATTATTGTAAACGACGAAAAGCAGGAAGTAACACTTCCTCTCACATTGGCAGAATTGATAAAAATCAATAAAGTGTTCCACCAGAAATGGTAACCATTCAGGTAAACGAAGATTTCGTAGAAAGAGAAGACTACGAGAAAATACAACTGAAAGAAGGTGACCGTGTAGATTTCCTATATTTCATGGGAGGAGGCGCTTGCTAAATTCAAAAGAATCTCTGTCGTCAAGCAGGAATCAACTGTATGCAAAATAGCAAGAAAAAAAATCTTAAAGAGGAAAAAATATTAAAAGTAGCATTTTTTAAGAAGTAAGACAGAAATTCAGTACAATAAAATACTTATTAAATAGTTTAATATATTAGATTACGTTGTCGTTAATGTACGTATTCTGTATCGTTAACGTATTTAATAAGTGATAGTATTCATCCGTAAAAGAAAAACAGTGTAAGATGATAGAATTAAGTGAAGAACAAATTGAGAGATATAGCCGACATATCCTGCTTCAGGATGTAGGCCTTGAAGGACAGGAAAAGCTCCTCAATGCCAAAGTCCTAATTATCGGTGCAGGAGGTTTAGGCTCACCAGTATCTCTTTATCTGGCAGCAGCCGGAGTGGGACATATCGGTATCGTAGATGCAGACGTTGTTGATCTGAGCAACCTGCAACGACAGGTCATTCATCAGACCAAAGATTTGGGAAGACCTAAGGTGGAAAGTGCCAAGGAGAAGATGATTGGCATCAATCCGGACGTAGAGGTAACTACCTATCATGATTTCCTTGATTCCCACAATGCAGAGGAAATCATCCAGCCTTGGGATTTCATCATTGATGGAACAGACAATTTCCCAGCAAAATTCCTCATCAATGATGCCTGTGTTCGATTAGGCAAAGCCTTTTCTCATGGCGGTATTCTCCGCTTCCAGGGTCAGACCTTTACACATCTGCCAGGCACAGCATGTTATCGCTGTTTCTTCAAGGAGCCACCTCCAGCAGGTGTCGTTCCGACCTGTAGTCAGGCAGGAGTTTTAGGAGCCATTGCCGGTATGTTAGGAACCATTCAGGCTGCAGAAGCATTGAAATATTTCCTGGGCGTAGGCGATCTCCTGACAGATAGACTGCTCATATTCGATGCCAAGACGATGAATTTCCGCACCATCAAGGTGAAGAAACGTGCTTCATGTGAAATTTGTGGTGATCATCCAACCATTGACCACCTCATTGACTACGAGCAGGCTGCCTGTGACTTAAAAAAGCACTAATCATATATTAGTGTAAAATGTAAATAGATAAAGACTCGCTATAGCTTATGAAAATTAACGACAACGTAATCAAAGTTATTTTTCCCTGCCGCAGCCTTCGGAGGTAGAGCGGATATCATGAGCGTATTAGCCCCAGAGGGTCCAGTTTACCAGGCAGGTACTTTGAGTGGAAATCCTGTGGCGATGGCAGCAGGTTATGAAACTTTGAAGCAGTTGGGCGAACCGGGCGTTTATGAACTCTTAGAAGAACGCAGCAATCGTTTCCTCTCCCGTCTTGAGAAGATAGTAGAAGGCAAGGGCATCCAGGTAAACCACGTGGGCACGATGTTCACGATGTTCTTCAACGACCAGCCTGTCCGCAATTTCCAAGATACCAAGAAAAGTGATCAGGAACGTTTCGCACGTTATTTCCGCAACATGCTGGATCGAGGCATCTACGTGAGTCCATCCCAGTTTGAGGGCAACTTCATCTCCCTCTGCCACACCGATGAGATTCTCGACTATGTATTGAAGTCGATAGAAGAAAGTATCGAATAGAAAAGATTTGTATAATAAGAAAGTAAAGTCACAATACTCAGCACCATCTGCCGGATATTGTGACTTTTATTTTCAGAAACACCCCAAGCCCAATAAAGAGCAAAAGCCTTGATTATAAGATACTTTATAAAACTTTTCTCCGTTTTATTTCTTGAGGATTCTAAATCCGAATTTATATTATTTCTTAGCCTGCAAACTGCTTATTTGCTCTTTAGTCAAGCCTGTAACTTGCATGATTTGACTTACTGGCATACCTAATGCAAGGAGATTCTTTGCAACAGCAAGATTAGTAGAAAGTTTTCCTTGCTCTATTCCTTGCTCTATTCCTTGCTCTATTCCTTGCTCTATTCCTTGCTTAATCCCCTTCTCATTTCCTTCCAGCCAGGCACTATACATCCCCAGGTTGTAATTATCAACCTGACGCTGGCTCTCTTCATATTTTTCCATTTCCTCCTTGCTCAGGCAGCGGCTGTCAGCCACTTCAGCCAAACGCTTGAAGATCTTCTTCTGCGTCTCAAATGGAATTCTTTCTAATGTAGTCATATGCTTCAATACGTAAATCCACTTTTCAAAATCTGTTACACATTCCTCCGCCTTCTTCGTGAAATACGGAAGATTCAAATAGATGAAGCGAAGCTTGTCTGTGAAAGGTTCTTCGCTATTTTTCTCCCTCAGCATCACATCAGATTTAAACTGACTGATCTCTTCTCCAACATGAGGAGAGAAATTCATAAAACTAATCACATATACAGGAACCAGCTCATAAAATGAAGGCTTATCCTTGGACTTTTCTTTCTCACGCTGATTGGTAATAGCCTTGCTGGCATAACACAACGTGCGATTCACGAAATTAACCGTCCAGTTGTTCTGCATCTCCACAATGAAATGCTTGCCCTCATCTGTCTCGCAATAGACATCATATATACAGCCTCGCAAATCCTTGGAATCTGCCAACTGCTCTTTGTCCTTGAAGGTGACATCCCTGACTTGAAATTCCCCCTCGAACAAATCGTTTAAGAAACTTATCAGCAAATCCTTGCTGAACTCCTGACCGAACAATCGCTTAAAGCCCCAGTCGGTAAATGGGTTGATGTATTTCGCCATAATATTTGTATGATTTACCTACGCACTATTGCGTCTTCGAGGGCAAAAGTACGATTATTTTTTGAAAAATGCAAATCTGAAAGCAAAAAAAATCAATATGATGGAGAATATCGGCGTAAAAACAAGGAAAACTACCTCGTCATTTTCGTAGATTTATGGGATATGAGAAGAAGCCCCAGATTTCTGATCAGACAATTCAAAAGAAAACTATAAAGGAAAGAGCTCTAACTATAGGGGTGAAACGGACTGAAAGCCCAAAAGCTCCTATCCTGGGCAGCACCCTGGGTACACTCGCAGTCAGCAATGCGCCCTGTAAGGACAAAAGCTTAAAAATATATTGTTTTTCAAAGTTTTCTCCCATTTCCCTTGCACCATTCAAATAATAATCGTAAATTTGCAGTAGATAAAATACGCAAGCTTATGAAAGAGAAAAGATATACATTGCCAGAAGAGCAGAAAGATGCAGCTTTCGTAGCAGAGTCAGCACCAGCCTATCACGGAAATGCCGCCATGACACTTCCCGAGGATGAATGTGCAGAAGAAGATATTGACTGGAACAAGATTCCTGTGGGCTGGCATCCGGCAAATGAAGAAGAAGCCGTGGCTAGGATTGAAGCTATTGAGGCGGAGTATGAGAATGGGCAATATATTGATGCAGAAGAATTTGAGAAAGAACTAATTGCACAATATCCATGGCTAACATAAGATTAACACTTTATTTCAAAAAGGAATTAAAGACTGTTATCGACTATGGATTAGTAGAATTCGGTAAGACCACAGTAAAGCGATTCCATAATGAGTATAAAGACATCAAGCATCGCCTGATGCTTCATCCTCTATCTTCACCCAGAGAGCCATTGCTTAAGCGATTCCACCGCCCTTACCATAGTACGATTATCAAGGAGAATTGGAAGATTATCTATCGCTACGACGAAGCCAACGACCTCGTCATTTTCGTAGACTTATGGGATATGAGAAGAAACCCTAGATTTCTAATCAGGCAATTCAAAAGAAAACTATAAAGGAAAGAGCTTATGAAAGAGAAAAGACATCCAGTTGGCTGGCATCCGACCAATGAAGAAGAAGCCGTGGCTAGGATTGAAGCCATTGAGGCGGAATACGAAAGGACAGGTGTTAGCTATAATGAAGAAGAGTTTTTCAATAAACTAAACGAAGAACGAACATGGCTAACTAACAAAGAGTAGGAGGATAAAAATATGGCTCAACCAATAAAAGCAATACCAACACTCTATGGTGAGGAAGCTCGTCGTTTCCAAAATATGGCAGACGAAACAGAGCACAAATATGATATTAGTCCCAAGCGAGACATCAAAAAAGATCCTCGCTATCGTGCTATGCGCACAATACTTGAAAGATCGAACATAAAATAGAACTTTGCAGGTGGTTCAGAAACGGGCTGCAAGCCCAAAAGTTCCTAGTCAAGGGTAGCGCCCAGGTACACTTGCAGTCAGCAATGCGCCCTGCAAGGGCAAAAGCTTCGTATAACACTCTATATTAGAACACATAGAAATAGCGTTTAAGGTCACAAATTGTGACCTTAAACTATTGGATTTCAACTGTTTTGTTTATTTTCCTTTCCCCTTATCACCTCCAATACCTTTCCGAGATGATAAGTTACCAAGCCATCCTCATAGGTAGTATCCAATACCTGAACCACGGCACTATCCCTATCCGAATGATAACCCACATAAAACCTAATCGCATCGAAACGACGGAGATAACGCTTGCCATCAGCCTCATCAATATAAGTATATTTGTTAAGCGTAGTCTGCTTCAGCAAACGGTACTCCTCGGTCTTCACACCAGATATAATTTCCTCGAAATATACCTTCTCGATAATCAGCGTCAAAACCTTCAAGCCCGACAGATTTAACTGCGATGGCTTTTTCTCTATTCGCTGCTCCAGACATTGCTGTTCCTTATTGTAGGCAAAGTAGATGATAGTGCCATTCATGATTTTCTGAATGATACTGTCGATGATTTCCAGCGGAACCTGATACCACTCCGTAGCCTCATGCATCTCTCCCTTATCATCAGCCACCCTGAAACGGAAGTTCACCGTCTGCAACACCTGATGCACCAGGTCCTCAAACTTCTGGGAGTGCATGTTCACTATCTTGTAAGTGCTTACAATCTCTACAGGTGCCATCAGATAAGTAGGCTCGTGCTCGGCATTTGCCACACGCTCCTCCACCTTATTCGTAGAGAAACCTATCTTATAGAGATTCTTGATGTTACGAATTTCCGGATTCTTTGATTTCGAACGAAGCACGTAGATGTAACCCGTCACCTGGTCTTCCTGTCTCACGTCCTCAGGATTGAAGAAATGGGCATCAGTCTCCTCCAGAGTTTCGGTGATGGCATAGCCACTTGTCACCACATTCTTGCGAAGTGTCTGGAGATAGATATCCGACTCCGTACCATTTTCATAGATACAGCGGGTTCTGCCATCGGGCAAACCATTAGTACCCTTTTTCTTCTCAATAATCTCATATAACAAAACCATCTGACCATCTACAAGATAATAGCGTCCAGCCAATAAGCTCGTCGTCTTCGAGATTCTCTGCAACTGTCGCTTCCCGGTCTTCAAATCCTGATGCACCTGTTCGAAGAGCGGCTTAAACTGTGCGAAATTCTCACACAGTTTTCTTTGCGCCACATGGTCGGGCGCATCCTTCTTCTGAGCCATCACGCCTTTCATGTCAGCAGGCACATCGAAGAGTTTTGCCTCCTGATAGGAAACATCCATCAAAGGGTCGCTGAATATATCTTCTAATTCTTTATCAATATCCATATCACTATATATATAATAAGGTGAAAAACTATATAGCCTATCCCAACAGTTGATACTCATCATACTGTCTTAGACTATCTGTTGCCTTGATTCGCAGAGCCTTGAGCGATGCAGCAAGCAACATTTCTTTCAAGCCACCATCTGCTGTAGGTTCACTACCATGCTCTGCCACCCACTTGTTGATTTCAAGCAATTTCTGTGCCAGCCTGTCATCGGGCGTCGGTGCCTTCGGTTTCGGACGTACATCCGCCAACAAGGGGTCATCAAATATCTCTAATAATTCTTCTGGCCAATCCATTTATGTTAATGTTAAATGTTGAATGTTACTTTTCCGGCTCATACTCCAATCCCATCATCTTTCGAATCTTCAAGTTCTTGAGTTTCTGGAATGCAGCAGCCAGTTCCCTTACCTTCGGATCTGGGTCGTTGATGTCTGGGCGCAGACCGTCATGCTCTGCCACCCATTGCTTATAGGGTCCCTTGAATAGCATCATCGCCTGTTCGATGGTCATATCGAATTTCTGTTCAGCCATCGTATCCTGGATAATCTTCAGGGTCTGCTTATCCACATTCTTCGACAGCACCTCGTAAGCACGCTGGAAAGGGTTGATGGAATCAATCAGATTGATGCTCAACTGGTTGATATTAATCATTCGGTTTGCCAGTTTGATGAGGCGATTGCCTTCCGATTCCTTCTCCTCATCGTTTGCCGAAGCATCGAAGTCAATAGGATTTCCCTTATCATCCACCACTTCACCACCCTTGACAAGGGTATCAAGCAGCAGGCGCTGACGAACTTCTTCCACTTCGTCCTCGCTCAAATCCGGATACTTTTCACGAATCACTTTCGGAATGAGCGTTTTGGTGATGGTTTCAGCCGTAGTACTTCCGCTGATAGCTTTCACCACAAGGTCGTCTTGCAAGATAGCAGCCTTCAAATCATCCAACTGATCCACTACAATCATCTTCGTCTTCTCGCTCGACAAAGGTTTCAAACCCTCTATCACCAGGGTACGGGCATCCAGCGGACTACCCTCATCACTATCTACATCCTTCACAGTCTTGAAATGCCAACTTGGCGCCATCACCTGCTCCATCAGAAGCGATGCGGTAATGGCTTTCAGAAAGTCGTTCACCGCCACCTTCACATCGGGCTGATTGGCATCAGGCATTCCTATCATGTTCACAAACTTGGCGGTTTCCTTGCCTTCGCAATCACGGGTGCATCTCCCGATAATCTGCACCACTTCGGTCAGCGAGCCACGCACACCGATGGTCAGACATTCCTCACACCATTGCCAGTCGAAACCTTCCTTGGCAGTACCCAGGGCGATGATAATATCTACATCATCACGCTTCTTCATCCGCTGCAAATATCCCTGCACCAGGTTGCGAGTCTCGGCGTGGTCTTCCACCAGATCGGCTACCTTCAGCAGTCTGCCATCCTTGGTTCTGACGTAATAGATGCCGCCATTGTTGTAATCCCGTTCCTCTACCTTACCGATAATCTTGATAATTTCATCCACCTCCGTGTATTTACCCAAACCGCTCGATGCTCGGGAGTTGACACTCGGAATATGAATGATGGTCTTCTTAGTAGTATCCAGCACCTCGGCGATATGGTCGAGATAACTGCCGTGATAGAAGTGATAGCCCAAGACGAGGTTCTTGAGATAGCGATAACCGTTGAGTTGCTGATAATAGTTGTAGGTTACCGGGAAGAAACGGGCCTCATCTTCTGCCCTCAATACCGGAACACCATCGCCTCGGAAGTAACTGCCCGTCATGGCAACAATATGACCGGTGGAATTATTCATCACCCGGCATACAATATCGCCCAATCCGCTGTTCACATCAGCACTTGTATGATGAAACTCATCTATCGCCAAGAGGCAATCATTAAATTCCTCGTCACTTATTTCCTTCATGCCGTTTCTTAGAGTGGCATGGGCACAAATCAAGATATTGTTTTTATCTTGATGGAAGAAATTTTTAAAGCGTACCGCCTTATCTTTCTCGTCGGTAGTATCACAAAGATTATACTGTTGCGCCACCCTCCAATCGGCGAAGAAGCCATACTTCATCAGATCGGTGTTTTGGAAAGAGCGGCCGATACTCTTTTCCGGTACAGCCACTACTACCTTCTTGATGCCCTGATTCTTCAGTTTATCCAGAGCGATGAACATCAAGGCACGACTCTTACCAGATGCAGGTGGCGCCTTGATAAGCAGAAAGCGATGGTTGCGGGCTTCGTAAGCCTTGGCTTGCATCTCTCGCATACCGAGTTCATTGGTATTACTCGATTTACCCGTTTGCTGATACTTGATATCAACGATGTTATCATTTATCTTGTTCATAAGCATTTACATTTTTATTATTCCATAAATATTCTCCAGCTTCGAGTTGTTTTTCTATTGTTGTAAAATGTTGGTCTCCCACATCATAGGAAAAGTTATCAAACTCTTCTTTAGTCATCAACTCCCCCATTTCTAATGCATTTTGCATATACTCATTGGTAGCCCAATCTTGCTCCAAGACTTTCCCATCCCGATTGGTGACAAAAGCCTTTAATTTACCTTCTATATTTTGGAAACGAACTATGATGTCATCTTCCCAATAATAGACATAAACAGAATCGCCTCTTTTTAAAGTATGCGATATGTAACTATCTCGTTTTGACATAAGCGTATGATAAAATTATTTCTTAGGCCATAACCCTATTTCTTTTTCAAATTGTCTTCTTAGTCCAGGTCCTTCCGAAGACCAAAAGCCATCAAGCATAAAACCATCAGGATTTTCCAGACGATCTTTTATTTCATCTTTCAAATCCTTGAGTTCCTCGGCTGAGAAATCATCACGAGTGAAACCATTCTCTTTTAACTCTTTATCCACCTGCTTTTCTATTTCATCGAGTTCTATATTCACATGAGTTAGTTTCTCTTCATTTTCTGTAGGCTGTTCTGTATCTTCCTTCTTATCATTATATTCAGCCCATTCTCTTATTGTTGCAGGTTCGCCATCAGCCAATTTCTTACCAAAGAAATAAACACATAGTAGTCTTTCTATTGGCTCATCTGTAAAGATAGAACCATAGAGCAAATGTTTCATATCTTCGTCTACATCATAATAAGAGGTAGATGAGTTACCGTCAACTTCGTATCTTAGGCTTTTACCCTCACATTCCAAACGAATAGATTGTACAGGGAGCAAGCCGTATACATCCGGCTTGCACAATACATCTTCCACGTATGGAGCTATATCTAAAGTCAAATAAAGCTCGTCGCAATTATCATTTGTCGTAGCATATTCATCCCAATTAGCCTTTGATAAAGGTACAACCAGCTCATCGCCTTCACGCTTAGGCATACGGATTTCAACCTTATGGGCAGCAGGAAGATTATTTTCATCAATAGGATAATCAAACAAATGCAGTTTACCCTTAACACCTTCTATAGGTTTATCGAACATATAAGCATCTTTGAGCACCCACTTATATTGCGACTCATCAGGCGAAGCCCAAAGAGAATCAGACTCTGTTTCTATTCTGTCTAACGTTACATATCCAATGATAGCACCATAAGGAAACTCATTTGCTTGTGGTAAATTACCAAAGAGAATATCGTTGCTTATAGTTGACGCCCATTCCAAAGGCATTCCACCTAGCATATTCATACTAAACTTCTTGCTGGCATGTATGAGTATTCTACCAGGATTTTCTTTCGGTTTCCATGTTCTATTCTCTACATCCTTAATACCAGAGCAAATCATTGTTGCCCAAGGCTGTTGTACCGATAATACTTTCATAAGTTTAATATTTTAAAGGTTATTATTTCTTGTTAGCTGTCATTTTCTCATAGAGTTTGAAGAGGCATTCCAATCGAGCCTCATCATTTGGGAACGGAGCGCCAGGATAGCAGCTTTCTACGATGGCATCTAGTTTCTCATGTGCAGCACGCAAATCCTCCGGCATCTTTTCAGGGTCGTAAAGATCTGCAAGCGTCTTCTCGGGATAGTTTTCACGAGCCAGAAGCACATTCGTTGCCGCCTCTTCTATCTCAGACTTCTTGGTGTCGGAGATAGATGGGAAGGGGAAAGTGTTGTAACAGAGACCTGCGGAATATCTGTAATCAGTCTTTAATCTACCTCCTACAGTTCGAACCCATACCATGTGCATCTCACTGGTAAGGATGCCAAAGAGCCATAATGATGCGTCATAGATGGCGAAGGCTGAATCTGAAATAACAGTTCCTTTGTCCAAGAACCCCATAGGAATGTACTTTCGCCTTTCAGATGATACACGAGGAATGATAATACACTCAGTTTCTTTATAGCGAACCTCTCCAAAAGAATATGGTTTCTCTGCCAACTTTTGAGTACTAGCTCTTTCACTTTCTAATCGTGTTTGCTGACACTTCTGAATTCGTTTATGAATTACCTGTATTGCATCAGCTTCTTCATAATTGCTCTCCGTAATCCAAAGACAATATCTTTTTTCACCTCTAATAAACTCCTGAGCTCCCAATAAAGGATGAATAAACTTTTCACAATTAGGATCACTCTTCATTATTTCATCCTTTTCCTGCTGATCTAACAGAAGAAAGCCTCCATCATTAGGCATACTTCCAAAAGACATTTCTACGAAATCCGAAATCGAAACAAACTTCTTTGTAATAATATTCGTTTTAGCCGCAGTTAAATATGGCGTTATATTATCAACCTCATGTACTTCTCCGTTATAAAACAAGCATTTCTTTCCTGTACGACAACTTCGTAAGCCTATAATCACACAAGTAACACCAGCATTATATTTTGCATTATTAGACCACTTAAAAGAAGTATAAGCAAAGAATATTTCTACATCTTGAGAAAATATATAATCCCATATTAATGGAACTTGTTCCCCTTGACAAATAGAATTTGTTGTTACAAAAGCCAGCTCTGCTTTAGTATTTTTTACATAATTTGTACCTTTATAAAACCAAGTGCCAATATAATCTAGATTGTTATACGCCAAATCTGCTCCGACTGCAACTTGCATATCTTCTTTTTGATCTACATCTTGAAGTCGAGCGCCCAAATACGGCGGATTACCAAATACAAACACTTCTTCATCCTTGGTATGTGGGCATACTACCTCCCAATCCATTCTACAGGCATTACCACATTTTATCTGGTCGATATTATGCAAAGGCAAGGCGGCAACATTCACACCGAAATCGGCGTGAAACTTGTTGTTCATCTGATGCTCGGCAAGCCAAAGCGAAAGCATGGCTACTTCGTGAGGGAAGTCGAGAAGTTCTATTCCAAAGAACTGCTCCAAACGGATGCACGAACCATCGATAAAGTCGAGCATCTGCTCCTGCGTACACTTCTTGCGGAGATGCAGAATATCCATTTCAAGCAAGCGCAACTGCTTATAAGTGATAATCAGGAAATTACCACTACCACAAGCTGGGTCAAAGAACTTCATCTTGCTCATTCTTACCATCAACCTGTTGCAACCTTTGATAATTGGTCGGCACTCGTCAATAAACTGATTTTGAGACAAAGCACTCATATCAAGCAGATTCTTCTTCTGCTCGTAAAACTCTTCCAGTTTCTTATATTCCCCTCTCAAATCATCCATAAAGAGCGGATTGATTACCTTCATGATATTAGGCACACTGGTGTAATGCATACCTTCCTTGGCACGCACATCAGGATTCACCACCGCCTGAATCATACTACCGAAAATATCCGGATTGATGTCCTTCCAATCCAAGTCTCCGCATTCGATGATAATCTTTCTAGCCTTATAACCCATCTTTGGGATAGGAATGTCAGAGGCAAAAAGACCGCCATTCACGTAAGGAAACTGATTGATTTCCTTGGTAAGTTCTTCCGAACGCTCCTTGTTTGGCACATTCATCACCTGGAATGCCTGACCCAGCATCTCGCCGAGATCGGAACCATCTTCCTTGGTAAATTGCTTGATAAAGTTGGTAAAGAGATTTTCGGCAAAGATACCTGTGTCTTCGGCAAAGAAACAGAAGAGCAGGCGGGTAATGAAGATATTGAGGTCGTGCAAGTCGTCATCACTATTATATTCGTTATAAGCACGAATCTCATCATGCAGCTTGGCAAGTTTCTCAGCAGCCTTCACATCGGCAGGGTTTTCTGCCGTAGTGTGTACTCGCTCCACGTTCATCAAAGGATAGAAGAAGCCAAAGTCGCTGTGCATCTTGACAAGTTTCTGCTCGTAAGTATCATTCTCACGAGTATCATAAGCCAGGAGGGTTTCACCATCGCTCACCGCAATAATCTTTGGTGCAGCCTTCTTAACCTGAGCATCAGTCTTCAATGCCTCCAACCTGGTGGTAAGATGCAAAGTATCTACAGCCTGATAGCAGAACAAGCCTTTGATAAGCAAGCCGTCGAATGTCTTCAAGATACCCTTTCCTTCCTTGTATCTCGACACATCCTTTTCGCTTTTACCAAAAGCCTTCAGTATCTCATAGCCAACCTCAGAGGCTGGCACCACTTTAGTTTTGAACGATTCTAATCGGGATTCGATTTCCTTATAGCTGAGTTGCAGTTTCTTTGCCATAACTTCCGTTACCGATGGGAGCATAGCAAAGCCTTGCCATCCTATTACTCCACCGATTCCCGAAAGCAGAAACCATCTGATTTAAAAAGATTATTTTGATTTTAGTCCAGCCTCATCGCAAGATAAGGAATAGGATAACTGATTAGCTATCAACAGAAAAGGCGCAGGGAATCTATCACTTACATAACCCTTGCTCTTCGAGGATTCGCGGTCCTATGGTGTCAAGGATAAGAAGCAACAGATGCCTACGCCTAACGGGTATATATATGATAGCACAGAGCGTACCCCTTCAGACAAAGGGGCACACCTATGCCATGTGTATATACACAGTGGGTAGACGCCCACTGCTGTCTCCCTCTGAACACCATATTAAATTTTGCGAATTTCGAAGAGTCAGAAGAAAACGTAGAGAACGTCTTTCTTATTATGATAGGCCAAGCCATGGACTTTTACTTAGCCAGCGACTCATCGCCAGCCATCCACAGCAAGACAACTGCAAAAGTACGAAAAAGAATTGGCTTCACAAAATTTTGGGTCTTTTTTCTTGCATATCTCATTTACTTTTCTTATCTTTGCCACCAAATTAATAACAATAACATTAAAAAGGAGGTTATTATGCAAGCAACAAAGAACAATACAAAGGAGGAAACCATCAGAAAGTTTAAACAACTCCTAAAACATAAAGAGGAGATGCTCGAAAGAGCAAAACAATATGATGGCATTGACATTTATGCTAAATTTGCAAACGCATGAAAGAATTGTCGTATCCTCGTTTGATACATTTCCTGTACGATTTTTAAATCTCCCAGAAAGCTGTAACTTATACATAACTAAGCTTCCAGATAGTTCATCATATCCTCCAAAGTATCGAAGTTCTTGACATTCCCTCCTTTACATCGAGAATTGCCTTATCTAACTCTGACATTTTAAAGTTAGACTTCACTTTGTTAGCAACCCATCCCATTCTTTTAGCCAATTCTTTCAAAAATTGCATATCGGAACTAGGAAGTTGCAAATTTATTGTTTGTAATGTTGCATCCATAACACTATCATTTTAATTTATTCTTTCCTCTTCACCCAAACCTTGTGGCTTCCTCTTCCAATCGAGCGGATAGGTGATGTCGGGTCTTGAGTTATCTCCTTCAATTCGAGGGAAGCAGCGGTGCGGCTCATATCGTTGATGTAGGCATAATCACCGAGAGTGATGGCAGCGTTCTTTTCTAATACCGATAAGGCACGGGCAATGCGCTCTTCCTTGGAATAGAGTTGCTTGCGGATAACCTTCACACCACTCATTTCTCGTTCCAAATCACAGTCGGTCTCCATCTTTACAGCCTTCACAAACTCAGGAGATGAATTGAAGTTAACGTTCTTCACCCCTACCTTGCGATATTTCATCATGTCGTCATCTGTCTGCATCTCCGTAGGCTTGTCATCCTCAAAACCGAGAGACAAAGAGAAGGTGCCCAAGCCTTCGAGATTCACATTATAACCCATAGAGAGCATACGGACCAACACGTCTTCCACATCTGTCAGAACCGCTTCGATAGTGCCCAGAGAAAGGTCACGATGATAACTCTGCATCTTTTCGATGAACTCCTTTCTGGAGAGCGTGCGATAGGGCACCATCTTGGGATAAACTCTGCGCTTGCCTTCATCACGCATATCACTCATTTCCTGCAATTTGTACTTTGCCATTTCTTTTCCTTTCTTATTTAGATTGTTAGTTTTCTCACTTAATCGGTCCTTCTATCTCTGAGAGATATGATCTCTACTAAGTAACAGGATCTTCCTACTTAGGAATAAAAGTATCTCATCCTAAGAGAAATCTCCGTTCAAAGACGTTGAACCGACATTCAAAGTCGTTGAACCGCCGTTCAGAGTCGTTGAACCGACATTCAACGTCTTTGAACGAAGATTTCTATTAGGCAAAGATACAACATTATCAGGAAGAAAACAATAGTTTACCCAAATATCTTCACTTTTCCAGTCATTTTTCTTCATTTTTAGGGTATTTTTCCTTGCTTATCCCAAAAAATTATGCTAACTTTGTGGTCAGATTGCATTTCCGAGTTCAAGGATTGCAATCTTGAAACGGAGGAAAAAACGATTGTAAACTTGAAACAAAGAAAAAGACAAAGATAACACAACCCCTATGAGTATGAAGATATTAGCAACCAGCGACTGGCACTTGGGCAACTTGTTTCACGGCAACGACCGACTGCCTGAACACAAGCACTTCCTGCAATGGCTCTTAGTGCAAATCGCTGAACAAAAGCCCGATGCACTCCTCGTCGCAGGAGACATCTTCGACAATGGAAATCCATCGGCAGCGGCACAGACCGTTTATTACGAGTTTCTTGCCGATGCCACCCATCTGTGTCCGAACATGCAGATTATCATCACCGCCGGCAACCACGATTCCGCCAGCCGACTGGAGGCTCCCCGCCCACTCCTTGCCAGATACCATGTAGATATCAGAGGAAATGTAAGGAAAATCTGGCAGCAGGGAGAAAACGAAGACGATAATAAAACCTGCGGACATTGGCTCTATTTCTACGACGATCTCATCATCCCTGTGTCCAATGAGGAAGGAGAAGAAGTCATCATCCTCGCCGTGCCTTTCCTTCGGAGTGATGTGGTGCAGAACGCCTGTTATTCGCAAGGAGTCAACGCCTTCCTGAGAGAACTGACTGCTGAAGCACGAAAGAAATACCCGGACAGAAAGTGCATCATGATGGCCCACATGTACGCCAAGGGTTCGGACATAGCCAAACAGGATGCGAGCGAGAAGATCATTATCGGCGGACAGGAGGAAGTGGATTTGGAAGGATGGAACGATCATCCTGACTATATGACTTGCGGACACATCCACAAGAGACAACATATCTGGAACACCGACTGGGCAAGATATACGGGTAGTATTCTTCCAATGTCGTTCGCCGAGAAAGACTACATACACGGAATCGACCTCATCACCATCGGATGTGACAAGGGAGAAAAGGAGGAAATGGAAGCGAAGAAGAAAGAAGATGAAATGAAGGAAAATAAAGATGGAATAAAGGAAGAAGAAGAAAAGGAAAACTGCAAAGGCAAGAGCAAGGATATAAAAGTAGATTTCCTGGAATACAAGCCTCAGCACTCCCTTCGCATTCTGCCTGAAAACGAGGAGGAACTCACCATCAAGAAATGGCAGAAACTCATCCATTCAGAACTTTCAGAAAGGATGAATGGCGAACTGAGCGACCATTTCGACTACGTAATGCTGAAGGTGAAACAGGAGAAGCTTTCCAACGATGACATCAAGGAACTGGAGAATCTCGTAAATGAGAAGGATGCCGTACTCTGCAAAATCCAGCGCATCATCCCGCAGTTAGACCTCTCCACCATCCAAGGTTCCCAGCAAATCACCAGCATCGAGGACATCGTCAACCGACCGCCACTTGATACTTTGAAGGAGGCCTTTGCCATCAAGCACAACGCTCCGATGAACGAAAGACAGGAGAAAATGCTATCTGATTTATTAACTACATCATCATTATGAAATTCCTACAACTCGAAATACTCAACCTCGCTTCGCTTGACAAACAGGGAGGCGAGGTCATCAACTTTGAAGAAGGTGCCTTAGGCGAGAGCACCATCTTCAGCATCGTAGGTCCGACGGGAAGTGGCAAATCCACCCTACTCGACGCCATCTGCCTTGCCCTCTACAACCGCGCCCCTCGCTACCCAAGAAAGAAAGGCGACAAGAATCAGAACATAGAGATTTTCGGAGAAGCTGATGCTAATGAAAACAACCGGTTAGCTCCTACAGATAGTCGAAACATACTGACCCGTGGCAAGAAAGAGGGTTACAGTAAACTCACCTTCCTTGCCAACAACGGCAGTATCTACCGCGCAGAATGGCACGTCAGATTCCAAAGAGTGCGCTATGAAAATGCAAAGACTTCTCTCTATAAAATCACAAGAAACGGAGAACAACTGACAGAAGAAATAGCCGACTGGAACGAATTGCCGAACATCATCGGTCTCGACTACGACCAGTTCCTCCGCACCGTGCTCATCGCACAAGGTTCGTTTGCCAACTTCCTGACTGCAAAGGAAAACGAACGCTACGAACTCCTGGAGAAACTCATCGGATGTGAGGAAACTTATACGAACATCGCTACTGAAATCAAGAAAGCAAAAGACCAGGCGGTGGATGCCTACAACCAGATGGCTGCATCAGTGGAAGCAGTAAAACAGAACCTGCTGAATGACGAAGAACTCGCCCAACTGCAAGAGGAAATCACCCGTTTGGAAAAGGCTGAGAAGGAACTCGACAGCCAGTTGCAAGCTATCTCGAAAGACCTGCAATGGTATGAGGAAAACGATAAGCAAACGAAGCAAATAGCTATCTATCAAGCAGATATGGAGCAGGCTGCAAACGCTATCAAAGACATACAAGCCCAGATTATCCGTCTCCAGTTACACGATGAGGTACAACCAGCCGTCAACCTGTTACAGGAAGTTGAGCGACAGATACAAAGCATCCACAATCAAGAAGAAGAAATCCTGAAATCGGAAGCTGCCATCAAAAGCAAGGAGGTTGGCATCACCGAAAGCGAGCATACTCTCTCCTACCTAAAGGAAGTAGTCAACAAGGCACAGGAGCAACTCGAAAAGGCCATGCCGGTCATCGCTGAAGCAAGGGCGCTGAAAACAAAAATGGAAGCGGCGATGCCGAATCTGAAAGAAAAGAAAGAGGCATTGGAGCTGGCTCAGAAAGAGAATCTAACTGCCCTGAAAGATGTGGAGGAAAACGCCAGAAACATCCAAAAATGGGAAGCAGAAACGGAGAAAGCGAACCTTGCTCTCAAAGCGACACAGGAAGAGATTGCCAAGCAGAAACAGGTTCTGCACGAAGCGACGCAAGCCGCAGAACAGGCTTGGGAGAAGGAAAAAAACAAGACTGCCGGACAGAATATAGAGGAACTGCAAACCCAAAAGTCGGCAGCCGACAGGAAACTACAGGATATCCAGCAAGCCATCAAGGTTGTGACTCATCTCAATGCCGCCACAGCAGAAAAGCAGAAGAATGAGGAGCGAATCCAGTTCTTGGGCGAGAGAAATGCCAAGATAGATGAGGCGCTGGGCAAATTGTCCATCGAGGCGCTGACCCAAGAGACCCTGACGCTGAGAAATGCCTATACCCTCATGGTGAGCGAGAAATGGGAGATTCATCGTGCCAACCTGACCGAAGGCAAGCCTTGTCCGCTTTGCGGCAGCACGACTCATCCTTATCATACAGACAACAGACAGTTTGAGGAAGCCACCACGGAACTCTCGCAACTTCTGAAAGCAAAAGAGGATCTGCTGAAACTGCAGCAGAAACAGGAGAAGGAACTTTCCGGCGAAAGAAAACAGAACGACGGCGAAGTACAGACGCTCCAGAAACAACAGGAAAAGCTGTCGGGAGAAATCGCAACTTACGAAGAGGAATGGAAGGCGCTCATCGCCCAGTATCCAAAGATTCCAAAGGAAGAGGCAGAACTGAAATTGCTCTTGCCTATCTATGAAAACAAGGCGAAGGAAGCAACCGGCAAACTGAGCCTGTTTAACAAGATTCAGAAAGAGATAGAACGGCTGACCCAACTCAAGGATAAGGCTGTAAAGGATGAAGCTGCGTATGAAAGCAAGGCTTCAACGATACAGAATAACGCTCAAGAAAACACTTCAATCTGCGCCACAAAACTGGCTGAAAACAAAGCACTTACCACAAATCTCATTTCACAAGAAAAGAACAAGAAAGAAGCTTACGAGAAAGCTCTTCAAGCGTGGAATAACACCAAGAAAGAAATGGAGGAATGGCAGGCGCAATACCAGCAGATTCTGAATGGTGAAGAGCCTGATGCTGCTGAACAAAGACTGACTGCAGCTAAGGACGAAGCAACAAAAGCAGCAGATGACCAGAACGAGAATATCAACAAACTGAAGGCGGAACTCGCCAACAGTAAAGGTTCGCATCAAACCATGCTGTCTCAGAGCAAGACGATGAAAGAGAATCTGCAAGAGAAGGAAAAGGAACTCGACCTTTGGATTGAGGAATATAACAAGCAGCTTGCAGAAAAGAGCATCGAACCAAGCCTTATCGACCGAAATACTATCCGGGAGATGCTTCACTCTGCCGAAGACTGGAACGCTATCCGACGGGAAAAGGACGAAAAGGAGAAAGCCGTGGCTTCAACAACTGCTCTTTACCAGAGTGCAGAAAAGGCGCATCAGCAGCACTTGGAACATCAGCCTGCCCAAACCCGGGATGCTCTCTTAGCCATTCAGCAGAAGTATCAGGAAAGAAGCCAGCGCAACGAACTGATTGCTGCCAACGCCAGGATGCAGAACCATCAGGAAGCCGTAAAGTTGTTGGGTGACAAGGCTGAAGCTCTGCAACTCGTAACGCAGGAAAAGGACGACTGGACAGCCATTACGGATGCCATCGGAGCAGACGGCAAGACGCTGCGCAAGATAGCCCAATGCTATACGCTCAGTTTCCTGATTGCTCATGCCAACCAGGAAATCAGAAAGTTCAACAGCCGTTACGAACTGCAGCAGGTAAAACATTCCTTGGGCATCCGAGTCATCGACCACGACCGTGCCGACGATATCCGAGACACCACCTCCCTATCAGGTGGCGAAACTTTCATCGTGAGTCTCGGTCTCGCCTTGGGCTTGTCGGCGTTATCCTCCCGCAACATCTCCTTCGAGAACCTGTTCATCGACGAAGGCTTCGGAACCCTCGACCCCGATACCCTAGCCACCGTCATCGACTCCCTCGCCATGCTGCAAAGTTCGCAAGGCAAGAAGGTGGGCGTCATCAGTCATACCGACACGATGAGCGAGCGCATCACCACCCAGATAAGAATTATCAAGAATGGCAACTCCGGCAGCAGCCATATCGAGATCTATCCGTAACAGAACGAAATATCTGACGATAGCAAGTTATGCTCTGAATAACTCCAAACCATTCGAGTTACTTTAGAAAGCACTTGCTATCGTACAGAAATATATGTATCCCTCATGGTCTCAACCAGCAAGCCGCAACGCTACCACTAAGCGTATTTTTCCAGTTGAGTGCTCCACAGGAAGATGTACAGAACAGAGCCTATGCTGCATCCGTGGTGCTCACCATCATCGTTTTGATATTGAGCTTCGGTGGCCGTTTCATCATGAGTCATTTCTCGAAGAATAAAATATAATATTTGCGCACGCAGATTTTTCTTCTCACTAAAAAAAAGGTGTGTCAAAAGTGGGAAATCCACTTCAGGCACACCTTTTTCATTTTCCATTGAATAGAATCCTATACCTTATTTCCCTCTTTCGGGAAAACCACGGTAGGCTTGAAGGTCTTAGCCTCCTCAAAGTCCATGATGGCATAGGCAATGATGATAACCGTATCACCCACCTGAACCTTGCGGGCAGCAGCACCGTTCAAACAGATGCAACCACTGCCACGCTCACCCTTGATGATGTAGGTTTCCAAGCGTTCGCCATTATTATTATCTACAATCTGAACTTTTTCTCCAGCAATCAGTCCGGCAGCATCCATCAGATCCTCATCGATGGTAATACTTCCCATGTAGTTGAGATTAGCTTCCGTAACAGTCACGCAATGGAGTTTACTCTTCAATACTTCGATTTGCATATCTCGATTCGTTTATCTTTATCAAACTGACTAAATTTATAGAGCTAAATGATACTGTTTCTATCGTCAGGAATTACCCTTTGTACTTGATATGGTCGATCAGGCGTATAGGGGTCTTTCCACAATACACAGTAATACAACCTACAACATAGGCAGAGTCATCCCATGAAGCAACATCCTGCAAGGTATCACCATCCACGATCTCGAAATACTCCACTTCAAGACCATCCACGGCATTGATATCCTCAACCACCTTGTCGTGAGTTTCCTTGACAGTATGAGTCTTTGCGAACTCAACACTCGCCTTGAGAGCCTTGAAGATAGAAGGAGCAATAGCACGCTCATCAGCAGAGAGCAAGGTATTTCTACTACTCTTCGCAAGACCATCCTCATCACGAATGATAGGACACTCTACGATTTTGACATCACTACCGATGTACTTGACGAGTTGCTTGATGACTGCAATCTGCTGCCAATCCTTCTCACCGAAATAAGCACGAGTAGGACGAACGATATAGAACAAACGGCTAACTACCTGGCATACGCCATTGAAATGTCCAGGACGCTTAGCGCCCTCCATGACGGTAGAAACCGGTGGGAACTCAAAATGACGCTCATCAGGAATTGGATACATTTCCTCAACTGATGGAGCAAATACATAATCAGCACCACAAGCCTCAAGAAGCTTGCAGTCTGCATCGAGTGTACGAGGATAGCGATCCAGGTCACCCTGATCATTAAACTGAGTAGGATTCAAGAAAACTGATACCACAGTAACACCGTTTTCCTTAACACTGCGCTTAACTAAAGAGGCATGACCCTCATGAAGCGCACCCATAGTTGGCACTAAGCCGATTTCCTTTCCCTCCTTGCGAACATCGAAAAGTTCATTCTGGAGGTCAACAATCTTATTGAATACTTTCATCGTTTAAATCTGTTTTCAGGGTGCAAAATAACAACTAATTTCTGAAATAACAAAAAAATATCATAAAAATATGCCTTTTAGGGCATTGATTTCTTTGTTTTCCCTAATTTTTTCGCTAATTTCAACTTTTTTTTGTAACTTTGCACCTAATTCGAGAAGAATAAATTAATAATTATGGCAAAGAAAGTATTATTCATCAATCAGGAGATTAATCCATACGTAGCTGAAAGCCGCATGTCTGTCATGGGAAGAGAGTTGCCTCAGAAAATGCAGGAGGCAAGTTTCGAAATTCGAACATTCATGCCAAAATGGGGCATCATCAATGAGCGACGAGGTCAACTACATGAGGTTATTCGCCTTTCTGGCATGAATCTCATTATCGACGATACGGATCATCCACTGATTATCAAGGTTGCCTCTATTCCGACAACCCGTCAGCAAATCTATTTCATCGACAACGATGATTACTTCAACAACCGCCAAATGGGTGCGGACGAAAATGGCGTGGAATACACCGATAATGGTGAGCGCGCTATTTTCTATGCAAGAGGCGTGTTGGAGACTGTCAAGAAACTACGTTGGCAGCCTGATGTAATCGTTTGTCAGGGATGGATGAGTGCTGTGGTACCTCTCTATATCAAAACTGCCTACGCGGAAGAACCTTCATTCGCAAACTCCAAGGTTATCATCTCTCTTTACAACAACGAACTGAAGGGAGAGTTAGGCACCAACTTTAAGCAGTGCGTAGATTTCCGCGATGCGAAAGCAGAACTTCTGGATGGTTACAAGAGCGACTTTGACTTCGTAGAACTCGGCAAACTGGCCATCGACTATTCAGATGGTGTGGTAGAAGGTGAAGAGGGCGTAAACCCTATCCTTCTGGAATATGCCAAGGAGAAAGAAAAGCCTATGCTGGGATTCACTGGCAACGACTTCGAAGAACCATATACAAACTTCATCAATGAGGTTTGTCCTGACGAAGAATAAAAGTTTATTCTGCAATATTCTGTTCCCTGTAAAGGGGTTTTAAAAAACAAAATTAGAAATGAAGTTTTTCAAATATACAGCATTGATAATGGCAGCCTTTTCCATGGTTGCCTGTGATGACACTACCGACATGATTGGTTCGTCTATCACTAATAATGTGGATAAACTCACCGTTACGGATGCGACATACAATGTAATTACCAATTCATTGGCTGCAGGATCCGTTTTAAGCAAGACAAATAATGGTATTATTGGTAAAGTAAAGGATCCTGAAACAAAAGCTTATCTGACAGCCGACTATATGGCTCAGTTAGCTCCGCTTTCTTCATTCGACATCGATACTCTAAAATATATCAAGGATGCCAACAATGGTGTACTCAAAGCTGATTCCTGCTTCCTCCTCGTTAGCTATCAGAGCACATACGGAGACACCCTCGCACCGATGAAGGTTACTGCATACGAAATGACCAAAGCGATGACTGAGGACAGAAATTACTATTCTGATTACGACCCGATGGCTGAAGGATATGTGAGCAAGGACAATTTGCATTCCAGCGCTACATATACCCTATCCAAATCAAAGGGCTATTTCAAGATTTATTTCAACAAGCCTTTTACGAAAAATAGGGTACAGTATGACAACTATGGTACATACATCATGCAGAACTACGAGAAGCATCCAGAATACTTCAAGAGCAATTATGAGTTCATGAAGAATATCTGTCCTGGTTTCTACATCAAGCATGAAGGCGGTATCGGTAACGTAGCTGACATCTGGAATACTGAGCTCCAGTTCTACTGGACCCGAAAGAAGACCGTCAAGGCTTCTGATGGTGTAACAGACAGTACTGTTGTTTCACACGGTTTCAACCGCTTTGATGGTACAGAAGAGGTCCTTCAGACGAATAGAATCACCAATGACCAGAAAAGAATCAATGAATTGGCTGCAGATGAAAGTTGTACATATTTGAAGTCCCCTGCGGGCATCTTCACTGAAGTTACTCTCCCTGTAGAAGATATCATCAGAGGTCATGAGAAGGATACGCTGAATACAGCAACGGTTATGTTCCCAAGAATCAACAATGTGGATGAAAACAATGCATATAATTTTGATACTCCACAGACGGTTCTCTTACTGCCTAAAGACAGTTTGAAGTCTTTCTTTGAAAATGGTGATATTATAGACAATAGAACATCCTTCTACGCTACATACAATACCATCAATAAGAACACTTATACGTTCAGCAACATCAGTAACTTGATTACTGCCATGTATAAGAACAAGGGTAAGAGCGAAAATTGGAACAAGGCGGTACTCGTACCTATCACCATCACTACGGTAACAGAGAACTCATCTACCGTTATCAGTAAGATGACACACTGTATGAGTTTAACTTCTACCCGACTGGTGAAGGGAACAGATGTATATGAGACCAAGGATGGCAAGAGTGTTCCTGCAGGACCTATTCAGATCAAGGTCATCTATAGTAAGTTTAAAGAGAATTAATCAAGATGGAAGACAATTTCCTGGAGCGCCATCGGGAGGACTACGAAAAGCGAAAAGCTGCATGGCTTCGCAAGAAAAAACGTTTTCCTGTGATTAAAGGCGAAAGGGCTATTCCTGAGAAACCAGAGGATGAGGCTCTATAAAGGACGAAGTTTTAGAAATAAACTCTATCATATTAAAAAGCGAAAGAAATAGGATGAGAATCTTATTTCTTTCGCTTTTTTATAGGTATTTTTTGATTTGGTCAGAAGAATAAAATGGAATATAAGTGACGATACTTATTCAGAAATCAGAAAACATGAGTCCAACTGAACCCTGAAGATCAAAACCTCTGAATAAGAACATCAACTCATTTCAACTGACAACAGTAAACTTAGCAAACTTCAACAAGAGTTGCTTACGACCAGAATTAACAAATTCTACGGTAGCCTTTGCATTCTCTCCAGAACCTTCTAATTTCACCACAGTTCCCACACCAAAACGCTGGTGTTCTATCTTGACTCCTTCCTGTAATCCTCCAAAAGAAGAATTCGTTCCGGAAACAGGTGTATCCTTCCCCATAATCCTGCGAGCAGCATTTACGGCTCTTACAGACTTGAAGTTTCCTTCATTGAGTGACGAAGATTTCGGTTCAGATCTATAACTGTCAGAACGAGGGGCAGATTTCGGTTCAGACTTATAGCCCTGAGAACTGAATGATGGCTTTGAATCCGGCATAAATTGGGATACCACGGATTTCTGTCTGCGCTGACCTCTCAGATACTCCGGTTCGTCATCATTCTGCTTCCATCTTGACCTACGGGTTCTAGAATAATCATCCCTATCCCACGGCATTCTGCCGCCATAACCACTATCCATTCCACCCGATTCACCTTCAGCCTGAACCAATCGAGAATCAATCTCATCAATGAAACGGCTTGGATTATCAAACTCCATCTTTCCATAGCGGAAACGGTTTTTGGCATTGGTCAGGACACAGCGCTTCTCTGCACGTGTAATAGCCACATAAAGCAGACGACGCTCTTCCTCAAGTTCACGTAAAGAAACTGCAGAAATAGGACTTGGGAAAATATTTTCCTCCAGACCTACAACAAAGACGGTTGGGAATTCCAGACCCTTGGCAGCATGAACAGTCATCAGAGAAACACGGGGAGCATCATCATCTCCCTTACTATCCAGGTCGGTCAACAGGGCTACATCCTGCAGATAATCAGTCAGAAATATCTCTTCTGCCCTATCCTCTTCCTTGCGTTCCTCCACAAACGTCTGCATACCACTCAAGAACTCCTCCAAGTTTTCCTGACGGGCAATATTGTCTGCATCCTTACCGCCATTAAAGATTTCTGCACTGATACCACTTTCCTTGATAATAGCCTCACCAAGTTCATAGACATCCACCTGATTAGCTCGTTCTATAAAACTACTGATAAGAAGACGGAATTTATCCAACTTAGTAAGCGTACCCTTGTTGACAGCTAATCCATAATGTTCGGGAGAAGAAATGATTTCCCACAAACTGACCTCCTGGCTGCGGGCACAATCTATCACCTTATTGACAGTAGTAGCACCAATACCGCGAGTAGGATAATTGATGATACGCTTGAAAGCCTCCTCATCATCAGGATTAGCCACCAGACGGAAATAAGCAATGATATCCTTGATTTCCTTGCGCTGATAGAAACTCAATCCACCATAAATGCGGTAAGGGATACCCTGCTTGCGGAATTCTTCCTCAAAACTACGGCTCTGAGCATTCGTACGGTAAAGGATGGCAAAATCACTATACTCGCAGTCATCCATGCGCTTGAATCGCTTGATATCCTTGCTGACGATTAAAGCCTCCTCCTTATCGCTATAGGCAGGCTGGTACAGAAGCTTTTCTCCCTCTGCATTTTCACTGTACACATCCTTAGGAATCTGATTACGATTGTGCTTAATCAGACTGTTTGCGGCATTGACAATGTTTTGGGTAGAACGGTAGTTCTGTTCCAGTTTGAAAAGTTTGGCATCATTGAAATGGCGTCTGAAATTCAGGATATTATCAATATTAGCACCACGGAAACTATAGATACTCTGCGAATCATCACCCACCGCACAGACACGCTGCTTTTCCTTACAAAGTTGCATCACGATATTCATCTGAACCTGGTTGGTATCCTGATACTCATCCACAAGGATAAAATCAAAGCGGTCTGCATATTTCCTTCTGATATCCTCATGATCACGGAACAACTGGAAAGTAAGGGTAAGCAAATCATCAAAGTCCATTGCGTTAGCCTGCTTACAACGCTGAACATAAGCAGCAAAGATCTTCCCCACCTCTGGCATCTTCTCACGCAAATCACGCTGGAGGAGTTCACCATTAGCAGCATATTCATTCGGTCCCATCAACTGATTTTTTGCCATCGAAATCTTATGATGTACGGCAGCTGGCTTGTAAATCTTATCATCCAACCCCATCTCTTTGACAATAGCCTTGAGCAAGGAGCGGGAATCGGTCTCGTCGTAAATAGTGAAATTATTATTGAAGCCAAGATGAGACGCTTCTGCGCGCAAAATACGTGAAAAGATACTGTGGAATGTACCCATATACAGATGGGCAGCCAAATCGCCTCCCATCAGTCTATCAATACGTTCCCTCATCTCACGAGCAGCCTTGTTGGTAAAGGTTAAAGCCATGATATTCCAAGGTTTCAATCCCATTTCCAACAGATAAGCAATCTTGTATGTAAGAACACGTGTTTTACCAGATCCAGCACCGGCAATCACCAGCGAAGGACCGTCTATATATTCCACAGCCTGGCGCTGCGCCTCATTCAAGTCGTTCAATAAATCCATAAACTCTAAATATTATAACTATTTACCCTTATAACCGCCCACAGCAGTCGAAGGATCAAAATCCTCACCTTCTCTTGGGAATGAAGGCACGAAACGCATTTCATGCTCTATCTGGCGCTGGCGCTTCTTCATATAAGCGCTCGGATTCTGGGAATCAAATTTTCTTGGATTAGGAAGCGTTGCCGCTATCAATGCACACTCACTTCTGAAAAGTTCAGAAGCCTTTTTATTGAAATGGTATTCTGCCACAGCATCAACGCCATAGATACCATTGCCCATTTCTATACTGTTGAGATAAACCTCCATGATACGTTGCTTACTCCACATCATTTCTATCAGGAAAGTAAAATACACCTCAAATCCCTTACGGGTCCATGAGCGACCTGGCCATAGAAAAACATTCTTGGCAGTCTGCTGACTGATGGTTGAGGCTCCATGTATCTTACCTCCGCGGGCATTATTCTTGGCAGCATTCTCGATGGCATTAAAGTCAAAGCCATGATGCTTCAGAAAACGACCATCCTCGCTGGCCATCACTGCAACAGGCATATGAGGAGAGATTTTGTCCATACTTACCCAATGATGATGCAACGTAATGCTTTCACCATCAGCGACTTGCTGAAAACATCTAATAAACATCAGAGGGGTAAAATAAACCGGTAAGAAACGATATACTACAACAGCAAGAATGGTGGTACTGAAAAACAGCACCACCACCCATCTTAGAATATTTCTAATTCTTTTAAGTATCATTATTTCAATGTTCCGTTATTAGCGGCATTAACCATAGCCTGAGAAGCATAGAGGTAAACCTCTACACGACGGTTCTGAGCACAAGCTGCAGTTGTATTGACAACTGGGTTAGAAGAGCCCAATCCCTCAACAGTCTTTACCTGATTACGTGTTACACCACAAGAAGAAAGATAGCTATAAACAGCATCAGCACGCTTCTGACTCAAAGGCAAGTTGATACCATCATTACCAGTTGCATCGGTATAACCCTGAATAGCAACCTCACAATCAGTATTACTCTTCAATACACCAGCAAACTTAGCCAAGTCATTCTTAGCAGCGCTGCTCAATGTAGAACCATTAGTAGGGAAAAGGATACCTGAATCGAAAGTTACCTTGACAGCAGCCAAACCATTGGCATCAGTAACCTGCTCTACCTTGGCATTCTCAACAGCCTTAGCCTGCTCAGCAACCTTATCCATGTGCTTACCAATCAAAGTACCAGCACCACCGCCAACAGCAGCACCAATGGCAGCACCAACGAGGGCACCTGTACCACGATGGCTATTGTTCAACAAACCACCTACGATAGCACCGAGGGCTGCACCTGCACCAGAACCTACTGCTGCACCTGTACCAGTCTTTGTCTGACAACTACCCAAAACCAACAGCATAGAAAGTGCTGCAACCGAAAATTTCATCTTTTTCATATTCAAAATCTCCTATATTTTTGTTATTTAATTGCAAAGATAACTCTTTTTTCTCCATTATGGAGCTTTTTCTAATATTTTTTTGTATTTTTGCATGCAAATTTAATGGTATTTGATGAAAAGGGCAAAGGGAAACACCTATTTTGGGTTGGAAAATCCCTATTGTGCACTTTTTCTGAAGATATTTTACTCCTAAGAACGGAGCGCAGATATCTGACGATACCTAATTATAATATATTTGGAATATTAAAATTTAGAATAACAAAAATGGCTAAGGAACTTAAGAATTTGACCAAGCGTGCTGACAATTACAGTCAGTGGTATAATGACTTGGTAGTAAAAGCTGACCTCGCTGAGTTGTCACCTGTACGTGGTTGTATGATTATCAAACCATACGGTTACGCTATCTGGGAGAAGATGCAGCAGCAGCTCGACAAGATGTTTAAGCAGACAGGTGTACAGAATGCATACTTCCCTCTCCTCATTCCGAAGAGTTTCTTCTCTCGTGAGGCTGAGCACGTAGCAGGTTTTGCCAAGGAGTGTGCCGTAGTTACTCACTATCGCCTCCGTTCTACGGAAGATGGTACTGAGGTAGAGGTAGATCCTAATGCAAAGCTCGATGAGGAATTGATTATCCGCCCTACATCAGAGACTATTATCTGGAACACATACAAGAACTGGATTCATTCTTGGCGTGACCTCCCTATCCTCTGCAACCAGTGGTGTAATGTCATGCGTTGGGAGATGCGTACTCGTCCTTTCCTCCGTACATCAGAGTTCCTTTGGCAGGAGGGTCATACAGCTCATGCTACTAAGGAAGAGGCAGAGGCAAAGGCTCAGGAGATGCTGAAGGTTTATGCTGAGTTTGCAGAAAACTACATGGGTGTTCCAGTTTTACAGGGTGTAAAGTCTGAGACTGAGCGTTTCGCTGGTGCTTTGAACACATATACCATTGAGGCTATGATGCAGGATGGCAAGGCTCTCCAGAGCGGTACTTCCCACTTCTTGGGTCAGAACTTCGCCAAGAGCTTCGATGTTACTTATTTGAACAAGGAAAATAAGCCTGAGTATGTATGGGCTACTTCTTGGGGTGTTTCTACCCGACTGATGGGTGCCCTCATCATGGTTCATAGCGACGATAATGGTTTGGTATTGCCTCCAAAGTTGGCTCCTATTCAGGTGGTTATCATCCCTATCAACAAGGGCGAGGAGCAGTTGGCTCAGATTACAGCTAAGTTGCAGCCTGTTATCGACCAACTCCGCGAGCTGGGCATCTCAGTGAAATATGATGACAATACTGCTAAGCGTCCAGGATTCAAGTTTGCTGACTACGAGTTGAAGGGTGTTCCTGTGCGTCTCGCTATGGGTGGTCGTGACTTGGAGAACAACACCATCGAGATTATGCGCCGTGATACACTCGAGAAGGAGAATGTAAGCTTCGATGGTATCGTAGAGCGCGTAAAGGATATGCTGGAAGACATTCAGAAAAACATCTTCGAGAAGGCACGTGCTTATCGTGATGCTCACGTTTATGAGTGCGACAATTACGAGGAGTTCAAGGAGCGCGTGAAGAATGGTGGTTTCTTCCTCTGCCACTGGGATGGTACAGCCGAGACCGAGGCAAAGATCAAGGAGGAAACACAGGCTACTATCCGCTGCGTGCCTTTCGCTTATGAGCAGACACCTGGTGTGGATATGGTAAGCGGCAAGCCTGCTGTGGCTCGTGTCATCATCGCAAGAAGCTACTAAAAAGTAGATTCCAACCATGCATAGATTTCTATAATAAATAAAATAGAGATTCTATCCTATCGAATCCTATAAATAATAAAAGGTGAATGAGATTTATTCTCATTCACCTTTTATTATTTATTACTTAACTGAGTCTTTGAAAACTTGACTACCCCTTATGGAATCAGCAAAGAAGAATCTCCGTAACTCAAGAAACGGAAATCGTGACTTAAAGCATAATCATATACTTGATGCCAATCACCATGCAGGAAGGCGCTGACCAACAACAAGAGAGTACTCTGTGGCTGATGGAAATTAGTAACCAGCATCTTCACTATCTTATAGGTATATCCTGGAGCTATAATAATCTGTGTACTGGAATGCAGGGCTTCCAATCCATTCTTATCCAAATAATCTACGATAGTCTGAATAGCCTGCATCGGAGTAATATCATCTACAAGACCACCATCGCGACCATCATCATAAGGATCCCACTGATTCACATGCAAATCCTCTTCATTGGCCTCTGGATGTTTCAACAGATGAACACCCATATAATAAAGACTTTCAATCGTACGAACACTGGTAGTACCCACAGCTATCACCTGACAATCATGGCGAAGCAGTTTTTCCAAGCTACGACGATGAACAACGATATACTCCGTATGCATCTGATGCCCCTCGATCTCCAAACTCTTGACTGGTTTGAATGTACCAGCACCAACATGAAGAGTCACTTCTTCTCTGTCTATACCATGGGCATCCAGATCTGCCAAGACTGCATCTGTAAAATGAAGACCAGCCGTAGGAGCAGCTACACTACCCTTGATTTTAGAATAAACCGTCTGATAGGTAGTCTTGTCACTCTCCTGAGTTTCGCGATTCAGATAAGGAGGAATCGGCAATTCACCGACTGCCTCGAGAATCTCAGCAAAAGAGATATTTTCATTATCCCAATCAAAGTCTATCCAATAATTAGTTCCACCACCTACAGCTAAAGAAGCAGCCTTGCCGTCAGCACCAGCCTCTCCTCTTCGCATCGTTGCAGAAAGAGTGAGCGAATGACCTTTGATTTCAAAATCGCGTTTCAGGCTACCCTCTTTCCATTTCTTCAGATTACCCACCATACACAACCAGGAACAGTGACCAGCAGTCTGGAACATCAATTCATAATCGGTAGGAGCAGCAGGTTCCATCAGGAAGACTTCAATCAATGCACCAGTTTCCTTTCTGAAGTGCATACGTGCCTGAATCACCTTAGTATTATTAAATATCATCAAAGCTCCCTTAGGAAGATAATCCGGAAGATGATAAAAGATATCATCACTTACCTCTCCATGCTTATAGACCAACAGTTTAGAATGGTCTCTTTGAGCAATAGGAAACTTGGCGATTCGCTCATCTGGCAAACTATAATTGTAATCACTAATTTTTATATGTTTTGTATCCATTTTCAATTTATTCTTTATATAACAATCACCATTTCTCACATCACATTAAAATCCACTCATCATGATACAAGCACGCAAAAGCACATAGACGAGGATGAACATAATAACACCCATCACATAATCCAAATCATCATGCGCATAGCCCGTACTTGTATATTGATTGGAAATGTACTTAATCTTCGGAGAAATCTTATAGTACAAACGATAATACAGCAGGTAAACCAATGCTCCAACTACAACTCCCAATACCAGTCCACAGAGAATGTCTGAAGGATAATGTACGCCTAAATAAAGGCGAGTCCAACAATTCAACAATGACCAGAAAACCAATGTGAAAGTCATCAGACGACTACGTATCAAGAGAGAGAAAAATACAGCTAATGACATGGTGTTCGCTGCATGGGCAGAACAGAAGCTGAAATCTTTTAGGCGCATATTGTTGACTACCTCTATGGTATATTTGATAACAGGATCATTACTTGGTCTCCAACGGGCAACCAATGGCTTGATAATACCATCTACCAATCCGTCGGAAAAGAAGATACATAGAATAGCCATCAGAACTACCAATCCTATCTGAGGCATTGTTTCATTGTTTCTCATAACAATATAAAACAAAGCCAGATAAAGAGGAACCCAGGTCAATCCGGAAGAAAGTAGCCAGACAATCTGGTCCAACAGCATATTACCACTTCCATTAAAGAAGTGAAGCAACGCCAAATCCGCATTTAATAAAAGAGATGCTCCCATATTATATTTCCTCTATTTGTTTGGTCTCTACCCAACCTGTTCGCCCGTCAGCCAGGCGAACACCTCGCCAGTCATCCATAGACTTGTCAGTAATATCAACTCGAGTTCCCTCATGAATGACGAATTGGTCAGAACTTGATTTAGCAGGCGTATTCTTCACATTCACAGTTGGTGCCACCACAATAGCACCCGTTCGGTTTAAGAGAACTTCTTTCTGCTGATATGCAAAGACATTACAGAACAGGAAAATAACCAAGAAGAATATACCACCAAAAAAGCCCATCTTGCGCAAATAGATTTGCGGTGCAAATAGATAGACCAATGCCAAAACCAAAGCTATGATAATCGCAATGATACCAGTCTTTGCCCAGCAATCGACACTGGTATAATTTACCAAAGCCTTATACCATGTCACGAAAAACATCTCGCTTACGGGTGTAATCTTATCAATCGTCTTGCCACGAACAAACTGAAGATTGAAATTAACATCTTCATCTCCAGGAGACAGGAGATGAGCACGCTCAAAAGCCAATACCGACTTTGTAATATTATCCGTACGATAGTAGGCATTACCCAAATTATAATAGATATCAGAAGAAACACCATTTTTCAGGAGCTCCTCATAATCCTTGATAGCTTGCTGATAATTCCCCTTCTGATACTCAGCATCTGCATTCTGCTTGGTTATTGCAGAAGCAGATACAGATGTAAGGAGAAAGAATGCAAGAATCCATATGAAAGAATAGGACTGTCTGTCCTCTTTTGCACGGTTCTTGTGCTCCTTGCGCATAGCATTGATTGCGTTTTCTATTTCCATAATTCCTGTCATAGCAGAATTGAAAGTCTTGTTCATATTACCAGCAGCATCACCTGGTGCATATCGCTCGAACTCGCACTCATCCAATGCCTGGGTAAATTTATCAATCGTTGAGATGTTGACAGAATGCATCTCTAAATTTTCCGTGATATTCTCACGAGAGAGTTTCTCTACAGGAATATTCAGCTTATAGCTTACATAACCCCACAAAGCTCGCAAAACTTCATCATAGAATTCACTCTGTTTACCATGAGACATTAACTGCTGAGCCTTTTTCAGACGCTTCGTTGCAATCTTATTAGCCTTATTGGAACGAACCTTCACGATATCTGCATTTTCCAAAGCTCGTTTGCGGAAGACAACAAGCAAAACAATAAAGGTGATAAGCGGAACAAGCAGACTGGTCCAATATCCAAAACTGCCATAGAACATATCATCCAAATCATGCAACTTACTCTTTCCTAATTTCAAAGCACGAATATCCTTTGCCTGATCAGAGAAATCCTGTGAACTATCTGTAGAACCATCACCTTTAGACACAGTCAAATCAAAAGCCTGAGTCTTGATGGTTTTATATGAATTAGAAGATGTATCGTAATATGTAAATTCTACAGGCGGAATCTTATAAGAACCCTGATTACGAGGTACAACCAAGAAATCATATACCATATTACCTTCAACACCATTGGAGGTCAGGCGAGTCTTGTCGGTTATCTTAGCATCATATTTATCAAAATCTTTCGGCAAAGTAACGATAGGCTGTTTGAGAAGTTTGAGGTTTCCTACTCCACCCACAACCACACGGATGGTAACAGGATCACCTGCTTTTACTTCTTTCTTGTCTATACTTGCAGAAATATTAAACTTACCCACACCTCCTGAGAAATTAGCTGGACGAGATGGCAAAGGCAAAACATTGATAGTCATACCTGGTGCTTTGATATCCTTGTGTACCTCAACATAACCGGAGCCACCATTAAAGAAAGCTTCCATCGGATCCACATTACGATTCTGCTGAACGACGAGACCCTTAAAAGTAATAGACGGAATTTCAAGTTTACCAGTCATCTGCGGATACATGACATACTGGCTCCAGGTCACACACTTATATTGACGGCCATTGACCATTTCACTATGAAAAGTCTTCTGCTGAGGCAAAGCTACCTCCTGAGTATGGAAACCCTTCAAGTCAGGCATTTTTCCTTCCAACTGAGACAAATCAACCAGAGTATATACCTTATAAGTCAACAAGACAGGTTCCTGTTCATGTACCGTTTTCTTATTGGCAGAAACCTTGATGAAAAGATCTCTACCAGAAATAGAAGAACCAGCCTGTCGCATACGAGGTTCATCATCCATATTGGAACTTCCGTGCATATTCGGAGCACCATTGGAATTTCTGGCATGACCAGAAACACTCACCTTAACAGCACGAGAAGCAATGCTCTTACCATTTACTACAGCATGAGAAGATCCTATCGTATAAGAACCAGTCTTTGCAGCATACAAAGTATAAGTAATAGTAACGGAAGAAGAAGAACTGGTATGTCCGTTAATCATCTGATAGCTGGACTGCTGGGAAGTATAAGGACCGGCTATCACTTCCAATCCTTCTGGTACTCCGCCCATGCGGAATTCCTCCACATCACGCGTATTAATAGTGTAAGCCAGACGGAAGTTCTCACCCGCCGACACATGAGATGGAGCAGATACAACAATATGCTGAGCTCTGGAACTTAGAGCACAGCAAATAGCAATCACCACCAATATCGCATAACGCCCAATATGTTTCATCATACACATCATAATTTTACTTTTTGAAAAAAAGTCTGTGATAAGATTCCTATTACCAGTTTTTCTCATAAGAGCGGCTCTTAGGCTGTGACAATGCTTTCTGCATTTTCTGTTTTGTTGCCTTCTCTTGTTGAATAGCTGCATTCAGAAGTTGCTCAGCGTTGTCTTTGCTCATCTTGTCCTGATTACGCTCTTCGTTCTGGTTCTGTTTATTCTTATCCTTGTCGTTATTTTTCTTATTGTTTTTATCTTGTTCGTTATTCTTGTTCTTATTATTCTGGTCTTTGTTTTTATTTTTGTCGTTCTTGTTCTTATTATTCTTATTATCTTTATTATTCTTTTGAGGTTGATTCTTCAGAAGTTTCTTACACAAAGCCAGATTATATCTTGTTTCATTATCCTGAGGATTACATCTCAGAGCCATTTTATAACATTCAATAGCCTTGGCATATTCACGATGGTTTTGCATGATAACACCCATGTTGTGATAACTCTTGGAACGTCTCTGCACATTGGTTTCTTCCTGCGCTGCATGCTGGTACTGTACCATCGCCATGGAATCCTTCTGCTGCATCATCAAAGCACAACCTAAATTATACAAAGCCTGGGTATTCTTTGCATTTTTAGATATAGCTTTCCGATATTGGGTTTCAGCCTGAGCCCATTTCTGAGATCGGTATAACTTATTACCCTGTCGAATGAAGGTTCTGTCATTCTGCGCAAATGCAAGTCCGCTATTCACAATCAAGAGAAGAAGCAGGATACTGGTTTTACCCAATTGCGATGATTTGGCAGCCTTTCCCATAGAAAAGGCCTTCCCAAAGAACATGACATTTCTCAACAGAGGATTTTTCACTTCCAAAATACAGATTTCTATGATTAAGAGCAATATCACTAAAATACCAACAGCCTGAAACTGTTCGTCATACTCACTGTATATCACAGAAGAAGTATCTCCCTTTTGCAATTTTGTCAGATCATCATTCAGTGTTTTCTCTGCATCGCTGGTATTATCAACATGAATATATTGTCCGCTACCAGCCTGAGCCAATTCCTTGCACATATTTTCATTCAGGGCAGTCATAACCGTATTACCGGAATGATCTTTCAGATAACCGCCATCACCCATAGGGATAGGTGCACCTGTCGTATTACCAATACCAAGGATAAATACATTAATACCTTTTTTCTTGGCAGCGGCAGCAGCCTCCGTTGCACCTGGTTCATGGTTTTCACCATCAGTAATCACAACGATAGCACGTCCAACATTGTTCTGTTGGGTAAAACTTTTAGAAGCCAAATCAATGGCATCAGCTATATTGGTACCTTGTGTCTGAATCAGACCAGGGGTAATATTCTGCAAGAACATCTTGGCAGAAACGTAATCGCTGGTAATAGGCAACTGTACAAACGCATCGCCAGCAAAAACAATCAGTCCAATCTTGTCATTGGTAAAATTATCAACCAGATTTTCTACCAGCATCTTACTCTTATCAAGACGGGAAGGAACGACATCCTCTGCCAACATAGAGTTGGAGATATCCAAACAAATGATAGTTTCAATACCCTGGCGCTTATCATGCGAAATCTTGCTACCCATCTGCGGACGAGCCAACATGACAATCAGGAGTGCCAATGCTGACAACAGCAGACAGAATTTCACGGTAGGACGGTATTTAGAAATACCAGGCATCAATTGTTTGAGAAGCTCAGGATCACCCAGCTTCTTCAACTTTGCATGTCTCCTCCTCCATCCTATCAGTCTGATTAAAATCAAAACCGGAAGGATGCATAGCAACCAGAGGAATATAGGATCTTCAAAACGTAACATTTTCTAATCTATTTAAATCTACAAGAATCGACTTCATGTATAAAATGGAAGTTCGACCTCTTTTTTTTTAAGGAATTTTTCTCAACCAGGTGATTCTAAGAAGAATTTCCATGAGCAAGATCAAGAACGCTGCAATAATGAAAGGCTGATAAGCCTCATATCTCTTGGCGAAATGCTTGACGTTCATCTTCGTTTTCTCCAGTTTATCAATATCCTGATAGATTTGCTTCAACTCCTTGTTATTGGTAGCTCGATAGAAATTACCATCGGTAGTCTGGGCAATATCCTTCAAAGTCTTCGTGTCTATTTCTACAGGAATGTTCACATATTGAATTCCACCTGCTACTGGTACTGGATATGGAGCAACCTTATTAGTACCGACACCAATGGTATAAACTCTGATACCCAAACTTCTGGCAATTTCTGCAGCTGTCATAGGAGAAATATCACCCACATTATTACTACCATCAGTCAGAAGAATGACAACCTTACTCTTTGATTTCGAATCTTTCAGACGACTCACTGCATTAGCCAAGCCCATTCCCACAGCGGTTCCATCCTGGATAAGACCTCGTGCAGCTATATCCGTACGAGTATCTTGCAACAGGCGTAAAAGGCTCGAATGGTCTGTGGTCATCGGACACTGAGTAAAAGCCTCACCGGCAAAAATCGTCAAACCGATATTGTCATTAGGACGGCCAGAGATAAATTCATGAGCAACATCCTTGGCAGCTTCCATACGGTTTGGTTTCAAGTCTTCAGCAAGCATGGATGTAGATACATCCATCGCCAACATGATATTAATACCTTCCACCGTCTTGTTGTCCCAGGAATTACGGGTTTGAGGACGAGCCATTGCACAAACAATCAGCACAAAAGAGACGCAACGTAGAAACATCGGAAGATGAATCAGACGAACACGCAGGCTCTTAGGCGCATAAAGATACTGCTTGGTATCGCTCATACGCATAGTTGGCTCGTTCTTTCTCCTGTATAAGAAATACCATAATATATAAGGTATCAATAACAGGAGTAACAGAAAGTATCCTTTACTTGCAAATTCCATTTTTTCGTTTTATTAATAACTATCGTCCAACAACCACTGTTAAACAAGTGAAACCACTGTATAGACGATATAAACCAAAATAGCAACAATCGCCAATGAACCTGCCCATAAGAGCAATTTGATGACCTTGCGCTGACTCTGAGACTTCTTATCATTCTCACTCAATGTTGGAACAATTTTCTCCTCTACAGGCTTTTCGTCGGTCTTTGTCTGGTCGATAAAGTTGATGGCATTGACGAGATTAGAATCATTTTCATTGATGAGCGTCTCATACTTGGCAAACTTTACCAGATCGGCAGTTCTGAAGAGTTGTCTCAATTCATCAATCATCTTCTGATTACCAGCAGACTGGAGACATTCGATAATTTCGCTACTGGTCATCTCCATAGCGTTAAATCCGAAGCGACCATTGATATATTCACGCAAAGTATTGGTAAGACGGGTATAATACTCTTTCAGATTCTCCTGATTCTCAGAGCGCTGATGCTTGATAGCGTTGATTTCGTTAAGAGCCTTTTCATGAGCAGGAACTCGTTTTACAATACGGAAACTTTTGAGAATTGGTTTATTCTGCTTCAATCTCTGTAAGAGATAATACATTGCCACACAGAGCAGTAACATCAATACGCTCAACCAAAAGATTCCACTCCATTCACTCCAGAGGAAAGGATTGTCCTGAACGTCCTTAGGAGGATAGAACTGGTTAGGATGAACTGTATCTACAGGAACCGTAAGTACTTTCAATGCTAAGGGATTACCATGAAAGTCCTTGCCGTTTACCTTTACATTGAGTGCAGGAATCGCATACACATTCTCATCGAAAGAAGTAAGCGTATAGTTGCGACTCACCTGAATGCGGTTACCATCAATCTCAGAAGTATTTTCTTCACTCTGTCCAACAACCTCTACACCAGGTATCAACTGTTGGGAAGGTTTGAAAGAAGGCATTACAATCTTCTGACCACGGTTGGCAGTCACTGTGAGATGTAAAGTAGTCTGCTCACCAATGAGAAGTTGCAGAGAATCCAACTTCTGTTCAACACTTTGTGCTGAAGCAGAAAAGGCACTACAAATCAAGGCGATTGCTAATATAAAACTTTTAACTTTAATCATTAATCCAATATTATATGATTCGCAAAGTATTTATATACTTCAGTCATCGTAATCATTTCATCCTCTCTGCTTGAAAAGCATGAGAAGCGCTTTAGAGAAATCTTCATTCGTAGCAATGGAAGTCCAGTCCACTTTACTCTTGGCAAATGTATCACGAAGTTTTTCTTCCCGATACATCCAATTGCGAGTATGAGCCAACCTCATTTTCTTGCTACTGGTATCAATATACATTTCATGTCCAGTCTCAGCATCCCTTACCTTCAACAAGCCGATATCCGGCAAAGTCTTTGCCCTCAGATCATAAACCTGGATGGCCACTACATCATGTTTCTGATTGGCAATCTGCAGTTTGTGCTGATAATCTTTTTCATCATAGAAATCCGAAATCAGGAACGCAGTGCAATGTCTCTTCATGACACGAGTGAAATATTCCAAGGCAACACCGATATCAGTACGCTGGCTGTCGGGATGGAAATCCAACATTTCCCTAATGATATAAAGAATATGTTTTCTTCCCTTCTTCGGAGGAATATACTTTTCAATTCTGTCCGAGAAAAAGATAACACCTATCTTATCATTATTCTGAATAGCACTGAAGGCTAATGTGGCAGCTATCTCTGCAGCCAAGTCACGTTTCATCTGGCAGGTTGTACCAAAATCCAGCGAACCACTCACATCGACCAACAGCATGACCGTAAGTTCGCGTTCCTCTTCAAAAACCTTGACGAACGGGCGATGAAAACGAGCAGTAACATTCCAATCGATGTCACGCACATCGTCACCGAACTGATACTCCCTTACTTCCGCAAAAGCCATACCCCTGCCCTTGAAAGCAGAGTGATATTGACCTGCGAAAACATTCTGGCTCAATCCGCGGGTTTTTATTTCTATCTTACGAACTTTCTTTAAAAGATCTTGTGTATCCATCAAGGAACCTCCACCTTGTTGATAATTCTGCTTACAATTTCTTCACTGGTTACATCACTTGCCTCAGCCTCATAAGAAAGACCTATTCGATGTCTCAAAACATCATGAGCAACAGCTCTTACGTCCTCAGGAACCACATAACCGCGGTGCTTGATGAAAGCGTATGCTCGTGCTGCCTTAGCCAAAGAGATACTTGCACGAGGGCTACCACCGAAGGTAATCATATCCTTCAAATCAGCCAGTCCATAACGGTCTGGATAACGGGTAGCAAAAACGATGTCAGCAATATACTGCTCAATCTTTTCATCAATATACACCTCATTGACAATGCTACGAGCCTTGAGGATTTCATCAGCAGAAGTGACAGCTGTCACAGTAGGCATGCTGCCCTGAATATTTTCACGGATGATAAGTTTTTCCTCTTCCAAAGATGGATAATCAATGACAACCTTAAGGAGGAAACGGTCAACCTGCGCTTCTGGCAACTGATAAGTACCTTCCTGTTCTATAGGGTTCTGAGTAGCCATAACAAGGAAAGGATTAGGCAACTTAAACGTCTGTTCGCCAATCGTAACCTGATGTTCCTGCATGGCTTCCAGCAAAGCACTCTGTACTTTAGCAGGTGCACGGTTGATTTCATCAGCCAACACAAAGTTTGCAAAGACTGGGCCTTTCTTTACATGAAAAGACTCATCCTTCTGGGAATAGATCTGTGTACCGATCACATCGGCTGGCAACAAATCTGGAGTAAACTGTATGCGGCTATAATCGGCACTTATCAATTGAGATAGTGTTTTAATTGCAAGGGTCTTAGCCAATCCAGGCACACCTTCCAGGAGAATGTGACCATCTGAAAGTAAGCCTATCAAAAGACAGTCAACAAGGTGCTTCTGTCCTACAATGACTTTATTCATGCCAGTTACCAGATTGGTAACGAAATGACTTTGTTGTTCAATCCGGATATTCAATTCGCGGATATCTATAGCTTCTGCCATAATCTATATACTTTTACGTTTAAACTCTAAATTAAAATCGTATTTAATCACTCTAAGATAAGGAGCAATTATTAAAACATTCGCAAAAGTAATCATTTAGCCTCAGATAGACGAATATAGCAATCTAAATAATATTAAAAATGAGAGATATTTTCTTTATTTAAGAAACTTTTGATATTTTGAGCCAAAGAAAAAGCAATAAAAAAGGGGAATGTAAGAAACATTCCCCATGAGAATACTATAATCATATATAAATATAGCATCTGTAGATTACGCATTCTTGATCCAGTTTACGATCCACTCACCAACCTGAGTGGTACCGTACTGTGCACCGCCCTCAACCTGAATTTCAGGTGTACGGACATTGGCATCAAGAGATGCATCAACAGCCTTGCGAATCAAAGCACCTTCCTCGTTCAGACCAAAGTGCTCAAGCAACATGGCTGCAGAAAGAATCTGAGCTACAGGGTTGGCAAGATTCTTACCAGCTGCCTGTGGCCATGAACCATGAACAGGCTCAAACAATGGAGTATGCTCACCCAAAGAGCTGGATGGCTGCAAACCCATAGAACCTGTAATGCATGAGGTCTCATCAGTCAGGATGTCACCGAAGGTATTCTCTGTTACGATGACATCGAAGAAAGTAGGTTCTGTCAACACACGCATAGAAGCGTTGTCGATAAACATATAGTCGGTATTAACCTCAGGATACTGAGGTTCCATTTCCTTAGCAATTTGACGCCAGAGACGAGAAGAAGCCAAAACGTTTGCCTTATCAACAACAGTCAAGTGCTTATTGCGCTTCATGGCAAACTCGAAAGCAACCTTCAAGATGCGCTCAATCTCAGGACGTGTGTAGATATCTGTATCGTAAGCCTTGTCGTTGTCCTGATACTTCTCACCGAAGTACATACCACCAGTCAACTCACGAATGACAACAAAGTCAGCACCCTTCAAGAGTTCATCTTTCAAAGGAGACTTGTGGAGCAAGCAATCGAATGTTGCAACAGGACGTACATTAGCAAAAAGACCCAACTTCTTACGCATAGCGAGCAAACCCTGCTCAGGACGAACCTTGGCTGTAGGATTGTTGTCGAAACGTGGGTCACCAACAGCTGCAAAGAGCACAGCGTCAGCAGCCATACAAGTTTTGAAGGTCTCCTCTGGGAATGGATCACCTACCTCATCGATAGCATGAGCGCCGCAGATAGCCTCGTTGTAAGTAAACTCGTGATTGAATTTCTCTGCAATGGCCTGCATAACAGCAACGCCCTGCTTCATAATCTCTGGTCCGATACCATCACCGGCGAGAACTGCAATGTTTAATTTCATTTTATTTATTTTTTAATCGTTTTTATTCCATATCTAAATTTCGAGGCGATACTGGCTGTTCGTCACTCTTATCTGCCTCATACATATTGATCATCTTCAGCGTGGCCTTGATAGCAGCCTCTGTCTGATCGGCATCCAAACCACGGGTTCTCCAGATACGATCACCTTCACGCCAAGTGATGACAGTCTGAACAAGTGCATCTGTACGACCGCCAGGAGGAATACTTACCTGATAGTTGTCAAGCAATGGGAAGGTTTTGCCAAGCTTTACCTTATATATATTACGTAAAGCTTTCACGAAAGCATCATACTGGCCATCACCAGTACTCTGATCTTCATATTCCTTGCCATCGATTTCAACTTTTACACTTGCAATAGGCTTCAAACCATAAGAAGTTGACACCATATAGCTTACCAGCTTTACCTTATCTTCAGGAGCGGAATGTTTCAGCACATCGCTCACGATATAAGGAAGATCATCCTGAGTTACCAACTGTTTGCGATCACCCAGTTCGGTAATACGTTTCGTCACCGCCTTGGTCTGCTCCGGCGTCAACTCCAAACCCAGTTCATTAAGATTCTGAACAATATTAGCCTTACCGGAGTTCTTGCCAAGTGCATATTCACGATGTCTGCCAAATCGTTCCGGCACCAGATCATTGCAATAAAGTTTGTCCTTGTTATCGCCATCAGCATGAACACCAGCCACCTGGGTGAAGACATTATCACCCACGACAGGAGTATTCGGAGCCACAGCAATACCACTATATCCCTCTACCAGACGGGAGATATCATTCAGACGATCTTCCTTGATATTGGTTTTAGCCTCAAACATATCCTTCAGAATCACCTGCACGCTCGCTAAAGGCGCATTGCCACAACGCTCACCCAGACCATTTACGGTAACATGAAGTCCCTTGGCACCACTCAGTACTGCAGCCAAAGAATTGCTCACCGCCAAGTCATAATCATTATGAGCATGGAAATCGAAGTGAGTATTCGGATAGCGGCGCACCATCAGGCGCATATACTCCACACACTGCAATGGGTTCAGAATTCCTAAAGTATCAGGAAGAAGGAAACGCTTGATAGGCAACTTGACCAGTTCGTCCATCATCATGAAGAGATAGTCACGACTATCGCGCATTCCGCTCGACCAATCCTCCAAGTAGAGATTTACAGTGAAATTCTTGCTCAAAGCATAATCAATGGTCTGCTTGATATGCGCAAGATGCTCCTCAGGAGACATCTTGAGCTGCTGGGTGCAGTGCTTGTAACTGCCCTTTGCCAAGAGGTTGATAACATGACCGCCGCATTCAGCAATCCAATCTACACTCTTATTGTTATCCACGAATCCGAGTACCTCAACGGAATCCAGTTTACCTATGGTCTTAGCATAACGGCAAATACGAGCGACAGCATCCTTTTCGCCTTCCGAAACACGAGCTGAAGCCACCTCAATGCGATCCACATTGATATCGTGCAACAGCATTCTTGCTATCATCAACTTCTCGTGAGGAAGGAAACTGACGCCATTGGTCTGTTCGCCATCACGCAGCGTACAGTCCATGATTTCAATCTCCTTGATACGAGAATTATCTCTCTTTGCGTTAACATCCATAATTACTTGTTTTTAGCTTCCCAAGCCTCTACCTTGTCACGGTTCTGCACGAGGAAATCCACATCATCCAAACCATTCTCGAGACAATGCTTCTTGTAGCCATTGATCTCGAAATGCTCGCTCTTACCAGTAGCAAGATTAGTAACGGTCTGGTTAGGAAGATCCACCTTTACTTCTGTCTTGTGATCCTTATCGATGCTCTCGAAAAGTTCCTTCAGGAATTCCTCACTTACGACAACAGGCAAAACAAGGTTGTTCAACTCGTTGTTCTTGTGAATATCAGCAAAGAAAGAGCTGATGACAACACGGAAGCCAGCGCCAGCAATGGCCCAGGCAGCATGCTCACGAGAAGAACCAGAACCGAAGTTCTTACCTGCTACGAGGATGACGCCACTGTAAGAAGGGTCGTTCATCACGAAATCAGGCTTAGGAGTACCGTCAGCATTATAACGCCAGTCACGGAAAAGGTTGTCGCCCATACCTTCCTTGTCAATAGCTTTGAGGAAACGGGCAGGAATTATCTGGTCTGTATCAACATTCTCCAAAGGAAGAGGAATGCAGCTTGATGTAATTACATTGAATTTCTGTTTCATCGTTATTTAAAAGTTTAATTTTTAAAGCTAAGTGTTTGCTTGATAATCAAACACTATTTCATGAACTCTCTTGGATCGGTAATCTTACCAGTGATAGCAGCAGCTGCTGCCACATAAGGACTGGCAAGGATTGTACGGGAACCTGGTCCCTGGCGACCCTCAAAATTACGGTTTGATGTACTTACAGAATACTTACCTGCAGGAATCTTATCATCGTTCATAGCGAGACAAGCAGAGCATCCTGGCTGACGGATTTCGAAACCAGCAGCCTCTACAATCTTATCGATTCCTTCTTCACGAATTTGTTTATCAACCAACCATGAACCAGGTACAAGCCAAGCAGTTACGCCCTCAGCCTTCTTCTTACCTTTAACCAAAGAAGCAAAGGCACGGAAGTCCTCAATACGACCATTGGTACAAGCGCCCAAGAATACATAATCAATAGGATGACCTTCGAGTTTCTCACCAGGCTGGAAGCCCATGTAGTTAAGGCTCTTCTTGAAGCCAGCCTGTTCTTCCTCAGGAATCTGGTCAAGAGTTGGAATATTCTCTGTGATACCGATACCCATACCAGGATTGGTACCATATGTAATACGAGGTTCGATATCCTTAGCATCGAAAGTCAATTCCTTATCGAATACAGCGTCATCGCCACTCTGCAAGGTTTTCCAATAAGCTACAGCTTTATCCCAGTCTTCACCCTTAGGAGCATATTCGCGACCCTTGATGTACTCGAAAGTTGTCTCATCAGGAGCTACAAAACCACCACGGGCACCCATCTCGATTGAGAGGTTACAGAGAGTCAAACGACCTTCCATAGACATATCCTTCACAACATCGCCACTATACTCGACGAAGTAACCGGTAGCACCAGAAGTAGTGAGCTGACTCATGAGATAGAGTGCTACATCCTTGGCGGTAACACCCTTGCTGAGCTTGCCGTTGATGCTGATGCGCATAGACTTTGGCTTGCTCTGGAGAATACATTGTGAAGCCATCACCATCTCCACCTCAGAAGTACCGATACCAAAGGCTACGGCACCCATTGCACCGTGGGTTGAAGTATGAGAATCACCGCAAACGATGGTCATACCAGGAAGAGAAAGACCCTTCTCAGGACCAACCACGTGAATGATACCATTATCCTTGGTATTCATGGCAAAGTGAGTTACGCCAAAATCAGCGGTGTTCTTTGCCAAGGTATCTACCTGTTTCTTTGAGATAGGATCCTCGATTGGTTTATCCTGATCGTGAGTAGGAGTATTGTGGTCAGGCATACAGAAAATCTGGTCTGGGCGGAACATCTTGAGTCCGCGTGCTCGCATACCAGCAAAAGCCTGAGGTGATGTAACTTCGTGACAGTAAAGACGGTCGATGTAAAGCTGTGTAGGACCGTCTGGTACAATCTGGACAACATGCTTGTCCCAAATCTTGTCGAATAATGTATTCATTATGCTAATGTTTAATATTTATAGTTTAAGTTTAATGACAAGTCAAGATATATATATATAAACTGAATAACTATCTCACCTTGAACTTGTTAATACAATCAATATAAGCCTCTACAGAAGCTGTCACAATATCGGTATCAGCACCGAAGCCATAGTAAACATGACCATCGTATTCTACCTGCATGTGAACCTTACCTACATCATCAGAGCCCTTATCAATAGCCTGAATAGTGAACTCCTTGAGGTTCATTTCCTTGGTAATCACCTTCTTGAGAGCACGGATAGCAGCATCCACAGGACCATTACCAGAAGATGCAGCCTCGAACTTCTGCCCAGCAATATTGAGACCAATACTTGCCACACTCTTGACACCCTTACCGGTAGTAACCTGCAACCAGTCGAGCTGAACACCATGCTTGTCAGCAGAATCAGCACCAGCGAGCATCAACACATCCTCGTCAGTAACCTCTTTCTTCTTATCAGCCAACTGGAGGAACTTCTTGTAAATCTTATCGAGTTTCTCTTCATCGTCCACATTGACACCATTTACATGGAGACGATACTTCAATGCCGCACGACCAGAGCGAGCTGTCAATACGATAGCATTATCATCCAATCCCACATCCTTAGGATTAATAATCTCATAAGTCTGAACATTCTTCAACACACCATCCTGATGGATACCAGAAGAGTGAGCAAAAGCATTACGGCCCACGATAGCCTTGTTAGGCTGAACAGGCATATTCATGAGACTGCTCACCATGCGAGACATCGGAACAATCTTAGTCGTATTTATATTGGTATCAATATTGAGATGCTTATGACACTTCAGAATCATGGCAATTTCCTCAAGAGAAGTATTACCAGCACGTTCACCGATACCATTCATCGTAACCTCCACCTGACGGGCACCATTCAACACACCTTGGAGCGTATTGGCAGTTGCCATACCGAGATCATTATGACAGTGAGTAGAAATACGGGCATTTTCAATACCATCCACATGCTCCATCAGATACTTGATTTTATTACCATATTCCTCAGGAAGGCAATAGCCGGTAGTATCAGGAATATTCACAACCGTAGCACCAGCCTTTACGACCGCCTCTACCACGCGAGCCAGATACTCATTATCCGTACGTCCAGCATCCTCCGCATAGAATTCCACATCCTCGACGTATTTTTTAGCATACTTTACAGCAGCAACAGCACGCTCGATGATTTCTTCACGATTAGAATTGAACTTATATTTGATATGGCTATCGCTTGTACCAATACCCGTATGAATACGCTTATGCTTAGCATACTTCAAAGCCTCGGCAGCACAGTCAATATCTTTCTCCACCGCACGAGTAAGGGCACAAATCGTAGGCCAAGTCACGGCTTTAGAAATCTCCACAACCGAATTGAAATCACCTGGACTAGAGATAGGGAAACCAGCTTCGATAACATCAACGCCGAGTAGCTCCAACTGCTTTGCCACTTGAATTTTTTCCACTGTGTTCAACTGACATCCAGGCACCTGCTCACCATCTCGCAGGGTTGTGTCGAAAATAAATAATCTGTCACTCATATCAATATCTTTTTTTATTATTCTATACCCAAGAAGACAACCGAAGTTTTTAACAAAAAAGCCTTTCGCACTTCTATACGGAAGTGGAAAGGCTTATTATATCATAATCCATGAACTATACGCATACCTCATCACTTCCGCCTACATACTGCAGTCGAAGTCGAATAATAATGCTGCTAATGTTCAATGTTTCAATTGCCATAATTCTTATTTTTTAATTTACGATTGCAAAGGTAATATATTTATTCGATATAAACAAACAATTTATCACTTTTTTAATCTAAAAGATAACAATTTAGTATTCGAAGCGTAAATTTATACCCAAAATCGTAATATTTGTGCATATTTAGAAAGGCAAGTCGCCTGGAGGTGGAGGTAATTCGCCTCCTCCATTCATACGTGAACCTATAATTTCACCACCACCATCAGCGACTGGTGATGAAGTTGCCGCCTCAGTAGGATCCTGGAAACGGGTAAACTCGCCACGGAAGTTGAGCAACACATCTCCCGTAGAACCTTTACGGTGCTTGGCGATAATAATCTGTGCCATACCATGGAGATCGTTTCCCTTTTCATCCTGATAGATGTGATAATACTCCGGGCGGTGTACGAAGAGTACCATATCGGCATCCTGCTCGATGGCTCCAGACTCACGGAGGTCACTCAGCTGTGGGCGTTTTCCTTCAAGTCCCTCACGGTTTTCTACGTTACGGCTCAACTGAGACAAAGCCAAGACAGGAATATCCAGTTCTTTGGCAAGTCCCTTGAGAGAACGGGAAATGGTAGAGACCTCCTCCTGTCGGCTGCCGAACTTCATACCGTTGGCATTCATCAGCTGCAGGTAGTCGATCATGATAATCTTGACACCTTTTTCGCGCACCAATCGGCGAGCCTTGGTTCTCAATTCAAACACCGAGAGGCCCGGTGTATCGTCCACATAGATAGGAGCATCGGTCAATCTGCCGATTCTCTTGTCCAGTCGTTCCCAGTCAGAAGGATCCAGCTGACCATTCAGAATCTTACGTCCAGAGACCTCGCATACATTACTGATAAGACGGTTGACCAGCTGGACGTTGTTCATTTCAAGAGAGAAGAAGCCGATAGGCACCCCATAGTCTACAGCCACATTCTTGGCAATACTTAGTGCAAAGGAAGTTTTACCCATGGCAGGACGTCCTGCGATAATCACCAGATCGGAGGCCTGCCATCCGGAAGTGATCTCATCCATTCCTGTATAACCGGTAGGAATACCGGTAAGACCACCCTTGTTGCTGGCAGCTCGTTGCAGAATTTCCACAGCATTCTTTACCACAGGAGCCACCTGAGTAAAGTCTTGCTTCATGTTGTTCTGAGAAATCTGGAACAAGGATCCTTCCGCCTGCTGCATCAGTTCATCCACATCCACACTGCTGTCATAGGCTTTCGTTTCTATGTCACCAGCAAAGTGAATCAGCTGTCGCTGCATATATTTCTCCGCCAGGATACGGGCATGAGATTCCACATGAGCAGCAGAAGCCACCTGTGAAGAAATCTCCATCAGATAGTCCACACCACCCACTTTGTCAATCTCGCCCATCTTGGAGAGTTCATCATTGAGCGTCATAATATCCACAGGACGTTCGTCCATGTTCATATTACGGATAGCCTCGTATATCTTCTGATGGCGAGGCTCGTAGAAAGTTTCAGGTTTGAGCAGCTCCGATACCACAGAAAAGGCATCAGAGTCAACCATCAAAGCACCGAGCACCACCCTTTCGATTTCTACAGCCTGGGGCTGAACATGTGCGAAATTAGGATCAATCGGGGAAGTTCCCTTTTTTCCATTATTTTTTTTTCGATTATCTGGCATAATTACTCATTCATATTATATATATTAAGATAAAGGCGAATTGCCATTCTTCTAACAGACAAAACGAATTACCTTTTTTGTTTTCTTTCTACATATTGTGAAATAGCATCCTTCAAGATATTCACTTCAAATTCCAGAACACCATTATTCTTCAACATCCTAAAATCATCATAAAGCTGTTGGATCAGGGCTGCGACATCAATATCGGCAAGTTCCAAATACCTATTGAAGAGTGAAATACTAGTTCTAACATCACCCTGCAACCATAAACATATAGCCAAATTATAAGAATCTTCAGGAATGGAAGAAAAATCATCAGATGCTAAACGTTCATATATATCCTTCGCCTTCTCATATTCAAATCTTAAGATATTTCCCCAAGCCAAAGGACGGAGAATCTGCAGATCATTAGGATTTTTGTAATCCATTTCATATAGAATAGCCATGGCTTCATCCGTACGATACAACTGGAAGAGACAGTAAACCTTCTGTAGCAATCTCTTCGTCGTTGACTTCAAACTGACCAACTGCTCACACAGTTCCAAAGCTTTATCATATTGATGCAGACCAATATAACACTTGACCAGAGCTGGTTTGATAACTTCAACATTTTCTTCTTCGTCCTGATACGGAGAAAGCACATCAATAGCTAACTCATATTCTGTCATAGACAACAGGAATAATCCCTTCATTAACTTTTCTTCCTTACATCTTGGAGTATCAGAGAGGAAGAAACTTAAGCGCACAGACTGATTGCGCTTAAAAAGGAAATCGCAGATATAGAGCCTAACTCTATCAAACTTTTCATCAGCCTTAAATAAAGGCTTGGCAAAGAAATATGCAATTGAATCTTGTTCTGATGAGAAAACCTTCGGAAACGAATTTTTGAAAGAAGATAAAGTCAGGAAACGATACAAATCCTGCAAGCATTCTCTTCTTATCAGGAAAGCCAATTCTTTAGGATCATGAACATCGGTTTCACTAAACATAGGTCCGAATCCTTCTTTTACAATAGGTAAGAGTGCAGACAAAGTACCTTTCAAAGATGCAGCCATACAAAAACTGAAACTGTATTTATCCCCATCACAGAAAGAATGTGAAAGTTTCAGAGTTCTCAAGAAAGTATCATCACCCTCCAGAATTTCCAACAAGGGATACAGGGCAGGATTAGACTCATAATATGGAACAAACCAATTGGATGCCGTATTGAAGAAATCAAAACTCTTCATCTGAGAGAAACCATCGAAGAAGACATCAGCTCCCTGCTTCTGCATATTCACCATTTTATTGATATTTTCATCAATAGACATCACCATTTCCTCTTTCTTTTCTGGAGTGAGGATCTCGTCAAGAGAAGGTTTTTCATCGTTTTCCAGAGGCCGGTTCCATTTTTCATCAGGGAACGCATTCATGATATCTGCGCTGAATTGTTGAGCATCTTCTGCAGCATCCATACAGAAAAGAATCTGTTTCTGGATAGCATAAAGATGTGCGATTGTAGGTTCATCTTCCTTGATTTTATTAACAAACTTTTTTACATAAGAGTAATTCTTGATATCTGCGGAAATCAACATGACTGTCCAAGCCACAAGAATACGTTCTTTTATCTTCACATCCTGAGACTTTTTCCAAAGATCGTAGAAAGTTGTCATCATTTTATAATTGAAGACTTTGATTGATGACAACATGGCTGCAGATATCATCATAGCAGCTACACGATAATCAGTTGCAGGATTGGAAACAAGATCTGCAAAATAAGATAGTTTTCGGTCATCCCACAGACGAACAGTTAGAACATAAGAAAAGACGCTATCAAGGAAATCTTTATCGACATCTCCCTTCTCCGCTCTTTCTCCAATTTGTCTTAAATCTAAAGCCTTACTGCTATCATAAGCAGCCTTAAACAAAGAATCATTCTGAATGGCTTCATACATCTGAAGATGATGTACCAAATTACGACAGAAAGATTCAATGCCCGCATATATTTCTGCCATTTTTGGATCTTTGATACCCTTAGCATAGCAGTAAACCATTTTATCAAAAGTGTCCAACACATCCTGCACTTCGTCTTTCAAACCCGGACAGATAGGATTTTGGATTAAATACTCGTTAGAATGCGTTAGACACTTACGATAATAACCATCCCCACATTCTACAGTTATCTGCAAAATTGGGCTTTTTGAATTTAATCCATTCATAGTTTATTACTTTTTGTAAGGTCGTAAAAAATCAACAGTTTTCGGTTTACCAGCATGGTCAAACTTCAGTTTCGGCAAAGCCTTCACTGCAGCAAGATCTGCATCACAATATTTACGGAATAAATCCGAATAGTGTACAAAACCATTTTTATTTATACTGTCAACAGCCTGATTATATCCTTTGATGAATAAATCAAGTTGCTTTTTTCGTTCAGTAGATTTAAGTGCCTTTTCTCTAAAAGCAAAGACGCCCAATCTCAAGCCCTTATCTCTGCTATCCATGAGAACAGGATGCCGCTCCTTTCGGGCTTTAGTGGCCTGAGGTTCCGTCAAAAGAACTGCATCCATTTCATTATTGAGCAGCATTTTCAGACGTATTCTCACATCATTAATCTGCACCCGATATACATCATATTTAGGCTTGGCACTGTCTATCGCCAAATCAGCCAGATAATCAGTAGCAGAATATCTTGTCATGGCAATCATCTTGTCAGAAAGCTGCTTCAGTTCTGAGATACGTGCTCTCCTATTGGTAATCAATTGCCAATAAGTATTGGTAGAAATAGGAAATTCCAAAGGAGTTCCTCTTTTGATGATATGCCGGGCGCGTATCAGATCTGAGACAGCACCTTCTACCCGCCCCCGTTCAAGAGCAGTATCGCAGTCCATCTGCGCAGAGTAGCACTTCAGATGCACAGTAACTCCCAGAGAGTCGAAAAGTTTTTCATCATGTGCCACAAAGACAGGCAGACAATCCAAGGTAGGCATGACACCCACCTTGAAAGAAGCTTTGTCAATACTATCTTGACGCGCCTTTTCCTGCATAGACAGGCGACGGACTTTCTCCTTGGAGTCGCTGCATCCGACAAGTGTCGAAAGCCATGCTACCAGCAAAAACGCAACTACAGTCGCTTTCTTCATAATCGTTTCATTCCTTATTCTACATACAAGACCAATCCCTTGAGATACTCACCTTCCGGATGATAGATATTGATAGGATGGTCGGCTGGCTGATGAAGCTGATGCAGGATTCTCACCTTTCGTCCTGCCTGTGCAGCTGCCGTGAAAACAGCATTGCGGAAGTTGTCTTTCGTAACTACCTGCGAGCAGCTGAAAGTAAAGAGGATGCCTCCGTGCTTGATGCGCTGAAGTCCCTTCACGTTCAGGCGGGTATAACCTTTCAAAGCATTGCGCAGAGCAGCTCTGTGTTTGGCAAAAGCAGGCGGGTCGAGCACGATGAGATCATACTGTTGGTCGTGATCGTCAAGATACTTGAATGCATCTTCGCAGAAAGCCTCATGACGGCTGTCACCAGGGAAGTTGAGATTCACATTCTCATTGGTCAACTCTATCGCTTTGGCGCTGCTATCTACAGAATGCACGAGTTTGGCATCGCCTCTCATGGCATATACGGAAAAGCCTCCGGTATAGCAGAACATATTCAGTACGCTCTTGCCTTTGGCATAATGTTCCAGAAGCGAACGATTTTCGCGCTGATCTACAAAGAAACCGGTCTTCTGACCTCTCAACCAGTCGATATGGAATTTCAATCCATTCTCAACAGCCACATTGTCAGCATCACCACCCAAAATAAATCCGTTTTCCTGACGGAGATCAGCCTTGAATGGCAAAGTTGTTTCACTCTTATAATAAATATTCTTGAGTCTGTCGCCCATCACTTTTGCAAGAGCCTGAGCTACTTCCATTCTGTTGACGTGCATACCCACGCTATGCGCCTGCATCACGGCAGTCTCTCCGTAGCAGTCGATAACCAGTCCAGGCAGGTTATCACCCTCACCATGCACCAGTCGATAGGTATTATTGGCAGCATTGTCGGCGATACCCACAGCGATACGCATCTTGAGGGCAGAATCCAGACGAGAGCACCAGAACTCATCATCGATGGCAACATCATGGAAAGAAAGGACACGAACTGCGATGGAACCTATCTGATAATGTCCCACAGCTATAAAATCCCCGGTAGAAGTGATGACACGTACAATCTCACCTTCTACGATTCCCTCGTCCATCTGAGCGATAGCGCCAGAGAAGACCCAAGGATGAAAACGTTTCAGGGACTCTTCCTTTCCCCTCTTCAAATATATTTTCTTATACATATAATCTTACTTAGTATATTGTCTATTTTGTATCTGTATTACACCTTATTATATATGGTTTCAAGATGATGTTTTCGATTGAGAAATCAGTTCGACTTGAGGCTTTACTTGAGATTCTACATGAAATTCAGCATGAGACTCTACTTGAGATGCTGGCTGCGATTCTGTCTGAGATGCATCTGCCTGAGGATCCTCTATTTTCGGCTCAATCAGCACATAATCATGAGTCTCGTTGAGTTTGTTGAACTCCTTATAGAGTTGAATACACGCCCAAGCATCAGTAGCAGCATATATTTTTTGTGAATCTTTCAACTCAGTAACCTCCCAGTTGCTCAATCGCTGCGCCTTACTGATTTTCTGGTGAAAGAGGTTGGCGTAAATTTTCTGCAGACTCATATCAATCAGTCCCAAATCCTTAGCCATATCCTGAATCTCGATAAAGTTGCCCGGTTCAAAATCAGCCCTTTTATGAAGCTGATTAAGATCATCATGCCAGGAAAGACCAATCTTAGGTACCTTCTTATCAGTCAGGAATCTAATGATAGCCGGATGCATTCCCACATAATTCAAGCGGAACAGAAAACATACATCCTCTGTACTTACCTGAAGCAAGCACACCTCATAGCTTACGCCTCTTTTGAAAGAAGGACGAGTTTCCGTATCGATACCAAGAATGTCCTGGGACAGCAAAAAATCAATTGCCGCCTCAACATCCTCCGGGTGATCTATTACCTTAATTTCCCCCTCAAAAATTACTCTGGGCAATGCTACAATAGCATGCTTATCATACTTTTTGAATATTGTCTTCATTATTATTTCCAAGATTTCAGAATGCAAAAGTACAATTTATAAATGAAATGACCAAATGTAAATCAACTTTCTCGCAAAAATTAGAAAAATTAGCATTAAAATCTCGATTTTTTCGATTATTTTAGCTACTTTTGCAAGATAAATAATTCAAGAACATCAAAATGGCAAAAAAAAGAACTGAACAGAAAACCAAAAGCTTCAGTCAAGCAATTGGCTTACAATATATTTTCAATAATACAATTACAGATTTCTTCTTAGGACTGGCTCTGGTCACCATTTCTGTAGTTACCATCATCGCGATGGTTTCTTTTTTGAATACGGGCGCGGCAGATCAAAGTATTCTGGAAGAAATGCGAACGGGAGAATGGACCAACAGTGAGCACCAGTTTCAGAATTATTGCGGTTCGCTGGGTGCTATCATCTCCTACTGGCTGATTTCACAGAATTTCGGTTTTCCTTCATTCCTGCTCCCTACCTTTTTTATAATATGGGGATTGCAGCTCATGCATGCCTATAAAATCAATCTGTGGAAATGGTTTTTCAGCACCATGATCGTCATGGAATGGTGTGCCATCACATTCGCCAAATTTCTGACGCCACTTACAGGTGGACTTATCTTCAATCCTGGAGGAAAGCATGGAATCTTTGTCGTACAGAACTTGGAAAACGTAGTGGGTGCACCGGGTCTTACAGCGATTCTGCTCTTTACTGCCATCGCTTTCCTCACCTACCTGACGACGGAAACCATCACCGTGATCCGAAAGGCGCTCAACCCGATTGGCTATATTACAAGTAAGGTGCACTTCGAAATCACCAATCACGGCAAAAATGGTGAAGACAACGAACCGGATGCCATTGCGCAGGCTTATGCGAATGCAGAACATGGACAGAAACAGGAGGAGGAAGAAGAACATGAGGAATCTGAGTTTAAGGATCCGGAACCTGCCAAGGTGATAGATTTGGATGTTAATCCAGATAAAGCAGAAGAAGGAGCAGCTGCACATAACGCTGAAAATATGACGGCTGGAAATATGGATGCAGAACATGCTGCCGATGTAGAAGATGCAGCAGGCGAAAGCGCTTCTGTAGCGGCTGCAACAAAAGATCCTAACGTATCATTCCTGGAAAACCAGCGCAGATTGCGCAACGAGAGAGCGCAGGCTGAAGCTGATGAAAAGAAAGCTGCCGAACTCGCTTCCCAGCATATCGGCATGGATATTTCCGTAGCTGCCAACGAGGAACAGGCTTCCAGCAACACCGTGAGCAGCACCGTAGAGCTGAATACGCCTATCAACCCGAAAGAACCTTTCACCCGATATAAGTACCCTACGCTCAACCTGCTGAAGAAGTATGAGGACAACGGTGCTTATATTGACGAAGAGGAACAGATAGCCAACAAGAACCGAATCATTGAGGTTTTGGGCAATTTCGGTGTGCAGATTAAGACCATCCGAGCTACGGTAGGTCCTACGATTACACTCTACGAAATCCAGCCAGCTGAAGGTGTGCGCATCTCCAAGATCAAGAATCTGGAAGATGATATCGCCCTGAGTCTTGCTGCTTTGGGTATCCGTATCATCGCTCCTATCCCTGGCAAGGGAACCATCGGTATCGAGGTGCCGAATGCCAAGGCCAATATCGTGAGCATGGAAAGTATCCTCAACTCCAAGAAATTCCAGGAGACCAAGATGGAACTTCCTATCGCTCTCGGCAAGACGATCACCAATGAGGTTTTCATGGTAGATCTGGCCAAGATTCCTCACCTGCTCGTAGCCGGTGCCACCGGACAGGGTAAATCTGTGGGTCTGAATGCGATTATCACCTCTTTATTATATAAGAAACATCCTAATGAACTGAAACTGGTGCTCATCGACCCGAAGAAGGTGGAATTCAGCGTTTACTCCCGTATCGCCAACCATTTCATGGCGGCGGTTTCTGATGAGGAAGAACCTATCATCACGGATGTTACCAAGGTGGTAAGAACGCTCAACAGTCTCTGTGTGCTGATGGACAGCCGATACGACCTGCTGAAGAAAGCGGGTGCCAGAAACATCAAGGAGTACAACCAGAAGTACATCAACCACAAGCTCAAACTGACCGACGGACATGAATATATGCCATACGTGGTGGTAATCATAGATGAGTTTGGCGACCTGATCATGACAGCCGGCAAGGAGGTAGAACTTCCTATCGCCCGTATTGCCCAGCTGGCTCGTGCCGTGGGCATCCACATGATTATCGCAACCCAGCGTCCTACTACCACCATCATTACGGGTAATATCAAGGCCAACTTCCCTGGCCGTATCGCCTTCAAGGTGACGTCTGCCATAGACTCCAAGACCATTCTGGACAGAACAGGTGCCAACCAGCTGATAGGTCGAGGCGATATGCTCTATCTGAATGGCAACGAGCCGGTACGTGTGCAGTGTGCATTCGTAGATACTCCGGAAATTGAGCGCATCAACGAGTACATCTCCAGCCAGCCTGGTCCTATCGAGCCACTCGAACTTCCTGAGCCAGCCAATGACGGAGAAGCTGTGGGCGGCGGAAATGTGGATACGCGCAATCTCGACCCTTACTTTGAGGAAGCAGCACATGCCATCGTCTTGTCACAACAGGGAAGTACGAGTATGATACAGCGCCGATTCAGTATCGGATACAACAGAGCCGGACGACTGATGGACCAGTTGGAAGCAGCCGGAATCGTAGGTGCTGCCCAGGGAAGTAAGCCAAGAGAGGTGCTTCTGCAGGACGAAAACCAGCTGAACACGCTCCTTCTCCAACTGAGAGGATAAGATTAAACGAGGCTTAAAGAAACTAAGAATTCTTAAAGAATAGATATTAATTAAACTTTTCATGTTACCTTTGCATCTAAGTAACATGAAAAGTTTTTTTTATTTATAAAGAAAGAATGATGAAGAAAATGATTTTATTTGCTTTCATGACTCTGATGAGTCTTGGAACATTCGCACAGACAGCCCAGCAGGTTTTAAATAAGACTGCCAAAATCATAGGCAACAAAGGTGGCGCCAGCGCCAATTTCAGCCTGTCAAGTACCAAATACGGTTCCACTTCCGGCACCATAGCCATCAAGGGCAACAAGTTTAATGCCCACACTCCGCAGGCTACCGTATGGTATAATGGTAAGACGCAGTGGACTTATATGAAAAATACCAACGAGGTAAATGTCAGCAATCCTACACAGGCGCAGCAGATGTCAATGAACCCTTATACATTTATCAATATATATAAGACCGGTTACAATTCCAGCCTGAAAAATGCTGGCAGCAACTATGAGGTTCACCTGATTGCTCAGAACAAGAGGCGTACGGTACAGGAATTGATTATCACCATCAACAAGAAAACCTACGTTCCTTCTGTCATCAAGATGAGACAGGGCAGTTCCTGGAGCACAATCAAGGTGAGCAATTTCAGAGCTAAGAATGTGTCTAACAGCACTTTCGTCTTCAACAGCAAAGATTTCCCTAAAGCAGAAATCGTAGATTTGAGATAAAGCAACAAAAAAATGTAAGTCTTTTCAGACTTACATTTTTTCGTTTCCATACATCTCGTTCCACCAACTGTCATCATCCTGAAGCCACTTGGAGAACCAGGCAAAGATGGTATTCTGCCATTTGATGCGCTTTTCGTAGTCGATGATATGATGATCCTGACCATCTACCAGCACCATAGCCGTAGGACGGCCTAATACTTTCAGCGCAGTATAGAGCTGGATACTCTCTCCTACCGGCACATTGTTATCAGCAGTACCATGCAGGAAAAGCAATGGCGTATGTATCTTGTCGGCACGATAAAGAGGACTCTGATCTACAAAGAGATGCTTGTTGGTCCAAGGATATTCATTGGCCATAGATACCTGACTGTAGGAATATCCCCAATAGCCTTCTCCCCAATAACTGGTATGATCACTGATACCCGCATGGGAAATGGCTGCAGCAAAGAGATCCGTCTTGGTCTGAAGATACTGGGTCATAAATCCGCCATAGCTGGCTCCGATACATCCTATCTTCTTCCTGTTCACAAAACCATGTTCATCACAGAAAGCCTGGGTGCTGGCTATGATATCTTCAGCCACTCCCTCACCAGCCGTATCTACGTGGCGGGCAGAGAACTTCTGGCCGAAACCGGTGGCTCCACTTGGATTGACCACCAGCACCACATAGCCCATGGCTGCATAGACATGATGCGGATAGCGGCTCTGAAACATACGACTCGTAGGACTGCAACCTCCATAATAGTTGACTACCATCGGATATTTCTTGGCTGCATCAAAATGAGGAGGCAGATAATAGCGGCAGCAGATGATGTCGCCCTTTGCGTTGACATAATTCCACGCCTTACATTCGCCCAACTGGATATCTTTCAGTTCGCGGGCACTGAGGTCATCTATCACTTGTGCTTTCTGCACCTTGGTATTCATCCTGTAGAGGCGGTCGGCATTGGATGCACTCTGTCCTGAGAAAGCCATTTCGGCAGCAGAAGATGCCAGGGAGAAGGACTTGATATACTCTTCAGGCGACTTCAACAGGGCAAATTTTCCTGATTTCGGATTCAGTTGGAAAAGATGCACGCAGTCCTTGTCTTCAGCCGTAAAATAGATGTTTCCATCCACCTTGCTCCAGACTACATTCAGCACATTCGGATTGAAATCCTTGGTGAGCGGACGCACCTGCTGAGCCTCCTTTGACGAGGCTGACATCAGATAAAGTTGCGTATCTATCATGCTCGGAATCTGACCTTCTTCCACATTCTTGCCGATACCGTCAAAGGCCTCTGGAGAAGCACTTACAAGAATCGACTTGCCATCTGGAGAGAACAGAGCACTATTGATAAACTCGCCCTTATCCACCAGGGTTTCTGCCTGAAGGGTTTGGAGATCCAGTCTGTAGAGCGAGGTCAGGGTAGTTGGTCGCTTGGTGAGACGGTCCTCACTCTTTCCGATAAGCAGATAGCGGGAATCGGCAGAGATATCATTGAGATAGATGTTGTGATAACCGAAGGTGATAGGCTGGAAAATGCCGGATGCCAAATCATATTTTGCAAGATTGGAGCGATTGCGCCAGCCCGGTTGACGGTCATCCGGTTCCTTGATGTCATAAACCTGTGCATCCTTCTTTCTGCCCTCGGTAGTGACCGTATAGATCAGAGATTTCTCGTCGGGAGTAAACTGGAAGAAGCCTTCCGGAATATTTGTTGCCAAAACCTCACGTTCCATCGTCAGCGGATTGACAGTTACCAGCTGCTGACTGGAGCTTTCAGTTTCATAAGAGAGTGCGGAGCCAGCTACGGCATTTCCATTAGCCTCGATAGCACTTTCACTATTCTTCTGCACGAAATACATTTTATTGCTGCGAGGCATCCACTTCACGTTTTCCTGGAAAGAAGCAAGTACCTTGCCTGTCTGATAATTCCTCACCTCATTGATACTGTGGTTATTGCCCTGACGGTCCACCCAGGTTTTGTGCACAATCACGAATTTTCCATTCGGAGAAAGCGAAACACTTGAATAATTAGGCGCACAGATCACATCATAAATATTGTATGCGCGCTTGGAAGAAGCTGATGGAACATCAATTTTCAGAGAATATTCTGAGTTCTGAGATAAATCCGAGTTCTTTTTAGATTTTTCTGATTCTTTTGATGTGAAGGCTGAGTTCTTCTGAGAATCTTTTGATGATAAGGCTGAGTTCTTTGATGACAAAGCAGAACCTTCAGAAGACTTGACAGTCAGATCATTTCCCGTGTTTACCAGAACCTTTGCATCATCCTTTGCAGCCAGATATTTGATCACCACCTGATGAGAAGAAGGCAACAGAACTATCTCAAACTGGTTTCCATTTCCCTTCAAAGGCTCTCCATCCACAAAAAGCCGATACTCGCTGACACCTTCCACAGAGATCATCACTTTCATCCGGTGCTCGTTGGAGAGGCTGAAAGAAGCAAGATTCAGGGCATGCTGAGATGATGCGGAAGATAAGGAGGAAACCTCTTTCCCCTGACAGAAAGAAGCAAACGACAGCGGGGAATCCAACAGTTTTTCCATCGCAAACTTTTCTCCCTTAATATCTACGCTGTCCGCCATCCAGGGCAGACTGACAGGAAATGGACCTGCAAACTTGAATTTCTTCACCTCGATGGTTTCAGCCTGAGTTGCCATAGAGGCACACAAGGCAGCACTGAAAGTGAGTGCCATCACGCCTTTCTTGCTTATAAAATGATGTTTATCTATCATCGTTTTCTTGTTTATATTCGATTTTTTAATCTTGATTGTCAATATGACTCACTATAATTTCATAGCGAAAGCCAAACCCGTAGGAGAAACAGAAAGACTGATATTGTCTAACTTATCAGTCGTACTTTTTCCGCTGATATGGCCATCGTTGTCTGTTGTGGAATTTAGATGATTCGGGCTTTCTCTAACATTTTCCCCACCATTTTTCTTCTTTTTGCCCAAAATCAGATCGCCTATCAGAAAACCCGCCTCTGCCGAAGCCACTCCGATGGCAGCACCTGCCACGACATCTTCCCAATGATGGCGGTTGCGGCGAACTCTATCTACCGCCACTCCGGTAGCCAGCGCATAACCAGCTATGCCTATCCAGGGAGAAACCTTACGGTATTCGTGCATCAGATTGGTGGCACCACAAAAGGCGATAGAGGTGTGTCCCGATGGAAAAGAACGGTTGTCAGTTCCATCGGGACGCATTTTATGAATGGTATGTTTCAGACCATAGGTGACTCCGGCATTCAGTCCGAAAGACACGACCGAAACCGTCAGTCTGCGCTTCCAGGAACTCTCCGCCTCTACACCCAGCAGTTTCAGTCCGAAGACCGAAGCCATGGGCACATACTGCAGCACGTCGTCAATGCCGTCACCATGATACGTTTTGTAATGACTCGCACTCGCTGGAACATCTGCCCCACCTGGAGTCTGAGAAAACGCAGTTGACGATAGCAGTAGACCGGCTACTATCAGGTAATCTCTCAAATTTTTCATCCTTGATATTAATTTCAGTCTTATGCCATCATCGCTACACCTTTTATATATATAGGCGCAACGATGACAGATGTGATATATTACAGTTGGATTTCCACGACCTTGTCGATTTCAGTAGGAATAACTCCTAAATCGAGGATGATTCCACCATTGCATTTCTGCATCTTGAGCGGTTTCTTGCTCACAAAGTCGAAAACCTTCTTCACCTTCCTGTTGCCCAAAGGCAGGAAGAGAGACTGGTCCTGAAGTTTCAGCACATGCACAAAGAGTCGGTTGCCCTTCTGGGTGGAAACGCCCCAGTCGTGAGGAGTCACAATGCCCGCTCTCGTACCATATATCGTTTCACCGTATGTTTTCATCCACTCGCCCATTTCCGCCAGGCGCTCCAAGGCCACAGCAGGTAGTTCACCATCTGGCTGAGGACCGATGTTCATCAGGAGATTGGCATTCTTGCCCGCCGATTTCACCAGATAATGAATCAGGGTTTTGGTGGATTTATAGTCCTGATCGGTTATCTTATATCCCCACATCCCGTTCATGGTTTCGCAGGTTTCCAGCGGCAGTTTACTGATGTCCTGTCCCGACAAGCCCGACTTGTTTTCGCCAGGAAGATCACGCTCGAACATCTGGAAATCCTCTCCCTCGAAAGGCACCTGATGATGATTATTGCCTATCATACAGGCGGGTTGCAGCCGATGAATCAGCGCATATTGTTCAGGCAGCTGCCAGTCGAAATCGGGATTGATATCCTGATCCCACCAGCCATCAAACCATATTGCGCCTATCTTGCCATAATGGGTGAGCAGTTCGGTAAGCTGGTTGTTCATAAACTGGTAGTAGCTCTGCCAATTGCCCTTCGGATTCGGGCGTCCGGTTCCCCTGCCCGTTCTTCCCTGCGGAGCATCCTCGCGATACCAGTCGATGTGTGAATAGTAGAGATGCAGGCGGATGCCCTGCTTGTGGCATTCATCTGCCAGTTCCTTGAGAATATCCCGCTTGAAAGGAGTGGCATCCACGATATTATAATCAGAATACTGGGTCTTGAACATGGAGAAGCCCTCGTGATGACGGGTCGTGAAACAGATATATTTGGCTCCGGAAGCCTTGATGGCAGCCACCCATTTGGCAGCATCAAACTTAGACGGATAGAAGCCGCCAGCCAACTTAGCATATTCCTTATAGTTCAGGTCCTTGTTGGTCATCGTCCATTCGCCCGTTGCCAGCATACTGTACAACCCCCAATGCAGAAAGATTCCGAACTTGTCGTCCTGAAATTCCTGTCGCGCCTGCAGGTTTTCCTTGGTAGGCTGATAATGCTGCGCAGGGAGAGCCGCAGACAATTCCACATTCTTAGAAGATTCAGAAGATGCTACAGAAGTGGAAGATGCAGCAGAAGCGGTATTTGCAGCAGTAGCCGAAAGAGACGAGCAGCAGAGAGCGAATGAGATCGCAGCTGCAAAAGACTTGGTTTCCAGATTCATTTTCTTTCCCATAATAATGATTTTATTTGTTGGAGCCTTCTCCATATATAAAATAGGTAAACTCTATATGATATAGGTAAAACTCTATAAATAAAAGGTACTTTATAATAATAGATAAAACTTTTTTCTATATATTAAATAGAATAAGATGCAAGTGAGCAGATAAGAAATCAGATTTCCTCTACGATTTCACTCATATCCTTGCGCTTCTTTGCAGCATACGGACAATCTTCGGCTATATGACCGATTGGGATGATGACGACTACCTCAAAGCCAGGACGGGAGAAAAGTTGCTTCATCTTGTCGGTGTTATAATTGCAGACCCAGCAAGTGCCCAGTCCTCTTTCGGTGGCAGCCAGACAGAGATGTTCGGTGGCGATGGCCACATCGATGTCGCCATGAGCCTTTCCGTCGTATCTTCTCACCCAGTTTTCCTCCACATTTCTCATGCCTACGATATACATCGATGCCGAGCGGAACCATTCTCTGTCGTAGCACTGCTGCAGTTTCTGCTTTGCCTCATCAGAGCGCACGATGAGCCATTTCCAAGGCTGCTTGTTGACTGCCGATGGTGCCAGGCGCACACACTCCAGAATGTAATCCAAATCCTCCTGACTTACAGCCTCAGAGGTAAATTTGCGAGCCGAAAATCTTTCCTGGCTCAAAGCTAACATATTTTTCATATCGTATCCTTCTTTTATAAATGTATCTTCCTTTTAGAGAAAAACATCATTATTTGAATAATGGTACAAAGATAAAAAGAAATTGCGAAACAACAAAGAAAAGGCTCAATAATATAATAAGGTATGGTAAAATATTACATTTTCCTGTAGAATCTGAGAGCACCCAATCCCTTTGCCTGAGGATGAGAGAGGAGGATAAACTCGCGGAGCAGGATTTCGGGATGGAAACTGACGGTCTCAAAATAAGGAATGCGGTCGGTATTACACTCGTAGATATTGCCAGTCTGGAAAGCACGCAGAGCCTTATATCCATCATATTCCTGCAACAGAGCAGCACGGGAAAGCGGTTGTCCGCCGAAATACTTGAATGCCCAGACATCCACCTCACTGCCCCGGGCAATCAGCTGTTCCGGACTCAGCGAGAGACTTCCACTATGTTCATCGTCAGCAAAAATGTATCTTGCATTGGCATCTTTCAGAAGAATGCCCATCGTACTCTTTCCGCCTGGCGAATACCATACGCTGCCCATTTTCCGCTCGGTAATGACCGACAGACCTTTCGGCAACTTGGCAGCCTGAGCCTTAAGGGAAAGATATCCCTTCTCAATAGCTGCGAAAAGGGAAGCCGCCTTATCTGCCCCATAGAGCAAGCCGTAGAACTTGATCCACTCTGCCCTTCCAAGCGGAGAGGTTTCCATATAGTCAGCAGTCTCGATAATCGGAATATTCAGATTGTCGAGTTTGCCATAACCGCCACTGTTCTCAAAAGGCGAAATGAGAAGCGCCTCCGGGTGGAGAGCTATGATTTTCTCGACATCCGGCTGCATACCGGAACCGCAATCTACTATGGGAAGGGAAGCGGATGTAGATGAGGCTGAAGACTTGCAAGAGCCTGATGCAGACGAAGCAACTTCAGGCATTCCTAATTTTTTCTGGATATCCTCTATCAGAATATATTTGGAATCGCAGACGCCTCGAATTGCATTTTGGCAACCAAGTTCGTAAAGGAGCTGGCAATGAGGAGACGTAAATACCGCACTACTACAAATCGGAGTTCTCACTATATCGGCTCTACAACCATCAGGTCCGGTCAAACCGAGAGAGCCTGCCAGAGCATGAGAGCCTGCCAGAGCACGAGAGCCTGCTGCTCCATGAGATTCTGCCATGGCCTGAGAAGCGCCCGCTACATCTTGACTTCCATTTCTGCCTTTCATCAGCATTTCGGCAGTTTCATCTCCCTTTTTCCCTTTCGGAATCAGGATATATTGGTGCAATACGGTCCCTTTCTTCCAGGGATTTCCTACATTCACCTCCGTAAATCCCTCATGCTCCACCATCGTAAGCAGTTGAGCATATTTCAGTCTGATTGTATCTCCCTCATCCCAAGCGGCAAATTGCTGTCCGCCCTGACAGGAAGAGAGAGAGAAAGAAAGGACAAACCAAAACACAAGCATTCCGAAATAAAGGGGAAAGCTGGAAAAACAGAAATGCTTACTTGAAGCAGAAAACTTCATACTCATATCTTTTTCTAAAACGATCATATTACAATTATTTATAAGATTATTAATACATTTCTCCGAGATTAAAGGGATGATGCTATACCCTCACGAACCTAATACCATAATTCTTTATTTTTATATATATGATTTCAATATATTAAATCACTTGGCGATGGTTTATTCAAAACATGTTTGCATTCCGGCATGTACGTTTTGCATTAAATCTAAAACTATTCGAGTCGAAAGATATAGCAATCGGTCTTCCCGAAAAAGTCAGTGACTATCTTGCTTAATATAACCATTTTTGTCACTGCCACTCTGATAAATATCGGAATAAGGTATATAAAAAATCCTGAAGACTATCGGATAGCCGAAGCCTTCAGGATAATAATATCTTGGAGAGGGCGGTCGTTATTGCCCTTGTCTGTGACTACATTCTGGATTTTCTCCACCACATCCATACCCTCGAGTACTTCTCCAAAAACGGTATAACCCCCATCGAGATGAGGCACACCGCCGTATTTCACATATCCATCAATCACCTGCTTATTAGGCAGCACGTAGGCCTTTTCCTCTCTGGCCTCTTTCTCTATCAGATATTCTATTTGCCGACGGGAGAAATTCCTGCCCCAGGTGATATAGAAATCGCAGGGAGCTGAAGCAAATTTAGGATTCTCCTCATCACCCTCACGTGCCGCACAGAGCTGACCACGCTTATGGTAGTATTTCGGATAGCGTATTTCAGCAGGAACAGCATAGGCGGTATCAAATACTTCCTTCTTCAGAGGGTCCACCTTTCGGGTAGCAGGATCACCAGCCTGCACCATAAAGTTCTTGATAACACGATGGAAGATGCAGCCGTTATAATAACCACAATTTACCCACTTCAGGAAGTTGTCACGATGCAGAGGCGTATCATTGTAGAGCGCAATACGGATATTGCCCATCGTAGTCTCCAGCAAGACTTCCGGACAGGTAGGATCCTGATGCACTCCAGCCGTATCAACGCCCTCCACGGCGATGCCCTTCAAGACAGTCACCTCCTTGGCATTCATATAATCCTGAGCATAGCTCTGCAACCCGTAAAACGCAAGCACCATGCTCGCCATCACCATTTTCAAATTTATATTCAATTTCATATTTTTCCACATTATTTTAAGAAGAATTCCCTAAAAATCAAAAGACAAGGAAATACCCCAAGATTCAAAAGATAAAGACCTACTTCACTGTGATATGAAAGCAGCCCTGGTTCACCTCATATTTCACGAGGCAGCGACCGTTCTCACGAAAGTCGCGCAGCACCTCGCTGAGCACCCATTTCAGAGAGTCGTTTCTCACCTGTCTGCGCGAATTCTTAGCAGTCTGCACGGTCTTATAACGATTGTAGCAGACATCAAAAGTAGTGCCGTAGAGATGGCAGGAATTCTCGGTTGCATTTCCGTTTCTCGTGCGGAGTTTCGCTACATCATCCTTGGTACGGAGAATACTCGTCACAATGATCTTGTGGAGCGGAATGCCTTTGATTTGGAGGGAGTCGAAATAGGCCCTTCCTATATCCTGTAGCAATACCGATGCACGTGGAACGAGATAAGGGATACTGCTATTGAGTTTGTCAACATAAAAAAAAGGATTACTACCCACATAGACCAGCGCTCCCTTGCTGTGTTCTGCCTCATCGCGGTTCCGAACTGGCTTCACCCCATAGCGGTTGGCTGCTTGTATCTGCACATCCTGCTGGTCAGGGAACGTATTTCCGAAATGCGGAACAGAGAATATGCGGTGCTTCACTTCCTTACCATCCTTGTCAAAGAAAATCGAACTTCCCTTCGCAGCAGAGTCCAGAAGCTGTTCTGATGCAGCATCCACCGTCATTCCGGCATTCGCCAGTTGGTCGGCAGAGGCACCATTTGACTGGGAGGCATTAGATGGTGAAACTTCCACCTCCCGTGCCGCATCATCCTCGGCCAGCAAAGCAGCAGAATCATTTTTCAAAGAATCGGCTGCCTCCGCTTTTGTCAAACGGGATTCTGCCACGCTCGGATTCGCCACTCTTATCAGGGCGAGAATCAGGACTACTACGACAAATCCGAGCAGAAAACGGTTTTTGCCCGACATGACACGGAGAATCCTGAAGATATTTCGTATGATTTCTTTCAATTTCATGATTTGAGTATTTTCAATTTCATTCTGATCAAGCTCCAGTTTCAGAGGATTACTTTCTTCCATCTCTTATAAAAAAGGATTCCAACCAAGGTCCTCATAGGAGATAAGCCCCTGCCTCATTCCAACGAGGGAAAGAATCCCAGACCAGAAGCCAAACTTTCAGACCTGTCCGATCAAAATGTAGTGCAAAAGTACGGCAAAAAAACGAAAATGCAAAACTTTTTAAAGTCTTTTTAAGCAAAACATATCAGAAATTTTGCTCATTTCAAGGAAAAATAGTAATTTTGCAGCGTATTAATATCATATAAGTTTAAACTACATTATTTTTTAGAGTTTTGATAGAGAAACATATTGTACTCGAAGACGTTGACCCAGTGATGTTCTACGGAGTGAATAACAGTCATCTGCAGATGATCAAATCACTGTACCCGAAGTTGCGTATCGTTGCACGCGACAATGTACTTCGTGTGCTCGGCGACGAGGAGGAAATGGCGAAAGCGGAAGAAGAAATAGAGCAGATGCGCAAGCACTTGGTGAAATACAACATGCTCAACGAAGAGGATATTCTTGACATTGTGAAAGGCAAGCAGACCAAGGCCGATTCAGCTAAGGATGTACTGGTATATAGCATCAGCGGAAAGCCTATCAAGAGCCGGAGCGCCAATCAGCAGAAGCTCATCGATGCATACGAGAAAAACGACATGGTATTTGCTGTAGGCCCTGCAGGAACAGGTAAAACCTACCTCAGTATCGCACTTGCAGTAAAAGCTCTCAAGGAAAAAACAGCCAAGAAAATCATCCTCTCACGCCCTGCCGTAGAAGCAGGCGAAAAACTCGGTTTCCTACCGGGCGACATGAAAGATAAAATAGACCCTTATCTGCAGCCGCTCTATGATGCCTTAGAAGACATGATACCTGCCGTAAAACTGCAGGACATGATGGAAAAGCATATCATACAGATAGCTCCACTTGCCTTCATGCGCGGACGCACACTGAGCGATGCCGTAGTCATCCTCGACGAGGCGCAGAACACCACCTCCCAGCAAATCAGAATGTTCCTCACCCGTATGGGTATGAACACCAAAATGGTAATCACGGGAGACCTCACGCAGATAGACCTGCCAAGAGAACAGCGAAGCGGACTGAAAGAGGCCCTCAAAATACTCGAAGGTGTGGAAGGTATCGGAGTGGTCAACCTCGGGCAGAAAGATATCGTAAGACATAAGCTTGTGACACGCATCGTAAATGCATACGACAAATACGACAAAGAAAGAGCTGAAGCCCGGGAAGCAATGAAAGCTGAAAAGACAGAAAATTCAAAATAATTTAGAATAAGGAACCGGAAGAAAGCCTACCCTGAGCAAAAGAAAGGAATAGGATTCCCTGAGCAAGAGAAAGGAAAGCCGACAGAAAGTTCGAAGTTCAAAATTCAAAGTTCAAAATAAAAATGAAAGCATTAACAAAGACAGATTTCCATTTCGATGGACAGAAGAGTGTTTACCACGGTAAAGTACGTGATGTGTATGACATTAACGACGACATCCTCGTGATGGTCGCTACCGACAGAATCTCAGCGTTCGACGTTGTGCTGCCAAAAGGCATCCCATTCAAGGGACAAGTACTCAACCAGATAGCTGCGAAGTTCCTGGATACTACGACAGACATCTGTCCTAACTGGAAGTTGGCTACACCAGACCCTATGGTCACCGTAGGTTTGAAGTGCGAAGGTTTCCGTGTTGAGATGATTATCCGCTCTATCCTCACAGGTAGTGCATGGAGAGAATACCAGAAGGGTTGCCGCGAAATCTGTGGTGTGAAACTCCCTGAAGGTATGCGCGAGAACCAGCGTTTCCCAGAGCCAATCATCACTCCAACCACAAAGGCTGACGAGGGTCACGACATGAACATCTCTAAGGAAGAAATCATCGCCCAGGGCATTGTTAGTGCTGAAGACTATGCAGTGATGGAAGACTACACCCGCCGCATCTTCGCTCGCGGACAGGAAATCGCCGCCAAGCAGGGACTCATCCTCGTAGATACCAAATATGAATTTGGCAAGCGCGACGGCAAGGTTTACCTCATCGATGAAATCCACACTCCAGACTCAAGCCGCTACTTCTACGCTGATGGTTACGAGGAGAAATTCGAAAAGGGCGAGCCACAGCGCCAGCTCTCTAAGGAATTCGTACGCCAGTGGCTCATCGAGCACAACTTCATGAACGAGCCTGGACAGACCATGCCAGAAATCACCGACGAGTATGCAGAGAGTGTGTCAGACCGCTACATCGAACTCTACGAGCACATCACAGGCGAGAAGTTTGACAAGGCTACCGAGGAAGGCGACATCGCTGCCCGCATCGAGAAGAACGTAAGCGAATGGCTTGCAGCAAGAAAGTAATCATTCCTGGGAAATAATCATTCCACAAAGAAAATAGTTTTTCCCTGAAAAGAGTACTATATATATTAATGTACAAGCAAGAACAAATTAAGCCCTATGAAGGCGAAGGAGAAAAGGGCAAGTTGGTAGAAGAAATGTTTGACAACATCGCTCCTACCTACGACACTCTCAATCATCGCCTCTCATGGGATATCGACAAGGGGTGGCGCCGCAAAGCCATCGGGCTGCTGCAGCGCCACTATCCTGAAAAGATGCTCGACATCGCTACCGGCACCGGCGACTTCGCCATTCTGGCGGCCAAAATGCTGCATCCCCAACAGCTCATCGGAGCAGACATATCCGAGGGCATGATGGAAATCGGAAGACAGAAAGTGAAAAAGGAAAATCTGCAGCACATCATCAGCTTCAAGAAAGAAGACTGCCTGCACCTCTCCTTCCCAGACGAAACCTTCGATGCAGTGACGGCAGCATTCGGCATACGCAATTTCCAAAACCTCGACCAGGGACTCAAGGAAATGTGCCGAGTACTGAAGAAGGGCGGACATCTGAGCATCGTAGAACTCACACATCCCGTGAGATTCCCGATGAAGCAGCTCTTCCGCATCTATTCCCACACGGTATTGCCGATATACGGCAAGCTGATCTCTAAAGACCAGAGTGCCTACAACTATCTGACGGCCACCATCGAAGCCTTCCCGCAGGGAGAAACAATGATGGAGGTGCTGAAGAAAGCCGGTTTCGAAAAGGCAGAATTCAAGCGACTCACCTTCGGCATCTGCACGATGTATTTCGCAACAAAATAAAAACAAAAAATAATCAGAATGGACAAGTATGGACTCATAGGTTACCCTCTAGGACATTCGTTCTCAAAGAATTACTTCAACGAGAAATTCGAGAACGAGGACATCGATGCTACCTACATCAACTTCGAAATTCCAACCATCGAAGACCTGACAGAAGTGCTCGACTCCAATCCGGAATTGAAAGGATTCAATGTGACCATCCCTTACAAGGAAAAGGTTATCAGCTATCTGGACTACGTTAGTCCCGAGGCAAATGCTATCGGTGCTGTCAACGTGGTAAGAGTTACCCACAAAGGCGATGAAACTGTGCTCAGAGGCTACAACAGTGATGTGATAGGCTTCACCCAGAGCATCGAACCGTTTATCGAGTCTTTCCACAAGAAAGCCCTGATTCTCGGTACAGGTGGCGCATCAAAAGCCATCTGCTATGGACTGAAGTCGCTCGGACTGGAAACCGTCTTCGTGAGCCGATACGAGCGTCCTGGCACTCTACAGTATGACAACATTACGCCTGAAATCATCAAGGAATACAACGTGATTGTCAACTGCACTCCTGTAGGCATGTACCCTCACGTAGATGAGTGTCCACCGCTGCCTTACGAAGCCATGGACAGCCATACCTTATTATATGATCTGATCTACAACCCTGATGAAACTCTCTTCATGAAGAAGGGCAAAGAGCAGGGAGCCACCGTAAAGAACGGACTGGAAATGCTGCTCCTGCAAGCCTTCGCATCCTGGGATTTCTGGGAAGGAAAAGAGCAATTGTAAAAAAGATTTTTCTGAAAAAGAATCCCTAATAGATGAAAAGACTTTCTGATGCAAGATTTATTCTTTGTGGATATTCTTTAGCACAGAATTTTTCTGGTGAAATCTAAGTTGTGGTGTTATTTTTTAGGCACGGATTACGCAGATTACACGGAATTTTCAGAAGAAGGAATTCGTCTGAAGAGGATACTTTCAGATGAAGGATTTATCAGATTCTATAATATATAATGTAAAGGAGAAAAGACTTTAAATAAAAACGATAAAAAATAGAAAAATGAGTAACAATCGCTATATGATGCGCGGAGTGAGCGCAGCAAAAGAAGACGTGCATAACGCCATTAAGAACATCGACAAAGGTATTTTTCCACAGGCTTTCTGCAAAATCATACCTGATATTCTGGGCGGTGACCCAGAATACTGCAACATCATGCATGCCGATGGTGCTGGTACGAAATCAAGCTTGGCATACATGTATTGGAAAGAAACAGGCGACCTCTCTGTATGGAAAGGTATCGCACAGGATGCAGTCGTAATGAATACAGACGACCTGCTTTGTGTAGGTGCTGTAGATAATATCCTTGTTTCATCTACCATCGGAAGAAACAAAATGCTCGTACCAGGTGAGGTAATCTCTGCCATTATCAATGGTACAGATGAACTCCTCCACGAAATGAGAGAAATGGGCATCGGCATCTACCCTACTGGTGGAGAAACTGCCGATGTTGGTGACCTCGTACGCACCATCATCGTAGATTCCACCGTTACCTGTCGCATGAAGCGCAGCGATGTTATCAACAATGCCAACATCCGTCCAGGCGACGTCATCGTAGGTCTTTCCTCTACAGGTCAAGCTACTTACGAGAAGAAGTACAACGGCGGTATGGGCAGCAACGGACTCACCTCTGCCCGCCACGACGTATTCGCCAAGTATCTCGCTGAGAAATACCCAGAAAGCTTCGATCACGCAGTACCAAGCGAACTGGTTTACAGTGGCAAATACGAATTGACCGATGAGGTGGAAGGCGCTCCTATCAATGCAGGCGAACTTGTACTCTCACCAACCCGCACCTACGCCCCTGTCATCAAGAAATTGCTCGATGAACTGCGCCCTGAGATCCATGGTATGGTACACTGTACAGGTGGTGCGCAGACCAAGGTGCTCCACTTCGTAGGCGAAGACTGCAAGGTAGTGAAGGACAACATGTTCCCAGTACCACCACTCTTCAAGGCTATCCACGACTGTTCTGGCACCGACTGGAAGGAGATGTACCAGGTATTCAACATGGGTCATCGCATGGAAATCTATGTACGCCCAGAGATTGCAGAAAAGGTCATCGCTATCAGCAAGAGCTTCAACATCGATGCACAGATCGTAGGTCACATCGAGGAAGGCAAGCGTAGCCTCACCATCAAGAGCGAATTTGGAACATTCGAATATTAATCAGTATAAAATGGATAATAACAATATATTACAGAAACTGGAAGGCTTAGAGAGCCGATACGAGGAAGTAAGCACCCTCATTACCGACCCGGATGTCATTGCAGACCAGAACAGATACGTGAAACTCACCAAGGAATGGAAAGACCTTGGCGACATCATGGACGCTCGCAAGCGATACATCAACTGTCTGAACAGTATAAAGGAGGCTAAAGACATTCTCGCCAACGAAAGTGACCCTGAAATGAAGGAAATGGCACGTGAGGAACTCAACGAGAACGAGGCTTTGCAGCCAAAACTCGAAGAGGAAATCAAGATAGCCCTGGTTCCTAAGGATCCTGAAGATGCCAAGAACGTGCAGATGGAAATCCGTGGTGGTGCAGGCGGCGACGAGGCAGCTCTCTTCGCTGGAGACCTCTTCAGTATGTACAAGAAATACTGCGAGTCTAAGGGTTGGACCGTGAGCGTGACTTCTGTCTCTGAGGGCGCCGTTGGTGGATATAAGGAAATCGACTTCGCTGTGAGCGGAACAGATGTTTACGGTACGCTGAAATATGAATCTGGCGTTCACCGCGTTCAGCGCGTGCCTGCTACCGAGACTCAAGGACGTATGCACACATCAGCAGCCACAGTAGCCGTTCTGCCAGAAGCAGACAAGTTTGAGGTAAACATCAACGAGGGCGACATCAAATGGGATACTTTCCGAAGTTCAGGCGCCGGCGGTCAGAACGTCAACAAGGTGGAATCTGGTGTCCGCCTTCGCTATCCTTGGAAAAACCCAAATACAGGCGAGGTAGAGGAAATCCTCATCGAATGTACAGAGACCCGCGACCAGCCTAAGAACAAGGAGCGCGCCTTGAGCCGACTCTATACATTCATCCACGACCGAGAGCATCAGAAGTATGTTGATGATATCGCAAGCCGCCGCAAGAGCCTCGTATCTACGGGCGACCGCAGTGCGAAAATCCGCACATACAACTTCCCACAGGGACGCGTAACCGACCACCGTATCGGATACACTACTCACGATCTGAATGGATTCCTCGGTGGAAACATCCAGGACATGATCGATGCGCTGACCGTGGCAGAAAACGCAGAAAAACTGAAAGAAACCGAACTGTAAAATCCATAAAGAATATGAATAGAAAAGAACTAGTAGAGCAGATCTTCGCCAAGAAAAGTTTCCTTTGCGTAGGTCTTGATACTGATATCGATAAATTGCCAACATGTATCACCGAAAGTGAAGAAATCCAGGGTGCAGAGGCAAGTATGATCTTCAAGTTCAACAAGGCTATCATTGATGCAACAGCACCTTACTGTGTAGCCTACAAGCCAAACCTCGCTTTCTATGAGAGTTGTGGTGTATATGGCATGATTGCCTTCGAGAACACCGTGAAGTACCTCAAGAAGTACTACCCTAACCACTTCATCATCGCAGATGCTAAGCGTGGCGATATCGGCAACACATCCAAGATGTACGCCCAGACTTTCTTCAAGGAGTATGACCTCGATTCTCTCACCGTGGCTCCTTACATGGGCGAGGATTCAGTGAAGCCATTCCTCGAGTATGAGGGAAAATGGGTGATTCTGTTGGCTCTTACCAGCAACAAGGGTAGCCACGACTTCCAGCTCACAGAGGATAAGGAAGGTGAAAGACTTTTCGAGAAAGTACTGAAAAAGAGTCAGGAATGGGGCAACGACGAAAACATGATGTACGTAGTAGGTGCTACTCAAGGCAGCATGTTTGAGGACATCCGCAAGGTAGCTCCTAACCACTTCCTCCTCGTACCTGGCGTAGGTGCACAGGGCGGAAGCTTGCAGGAAGTTTGCAAATATGGCATAATCAAGGACTGCGGTCTGCTCGTCAACTCTTCTCGCGGCATCATCTATGCCAGCAACGGTGATGACTTTGCCGAAGTAGCTGGTCAGAAGGCGAAGGAACTCCAGGAGCAAATGGCTGTAGAATTGGCTAAACTCTAAAAGAGTAAGACCAGACTCTATAGAAAGATTAAAAAGTATCTTTAGGCGCAATGTTTCATCAAGAATGAGGCTTTGCGCCTAAAAAATAGTGGTTTGTTTGGAAAAAAAGCGAAATATTATAAGATAATTACAAGAATTCGAAACTTTTTTACTATATTTGCACCAAATAAAAAAGCAAAGCAAACCAGCCGGCTGGTTAAAGCTGGCTAAAATCAAAAAGAATAGATAAATATGGATTTTACCGCTCAGCAAATTGCCCAGCTTGTTCAGGGCAAGGTAGAAGGTGATGAGAACGCAACCGTGAACACCTTCGCCAAAATCGAAGAAGGTAAGGAAGGCGCAATCTCGTTCCTTTCTAACCCGAAATATACCCACTACGTGTACGACACAAAGTCAAGCATCGTCCTCATCGACGAAAGCGTGGAACTGGAAAAGCCTGTCAGCGCTACGCTGATCCGCGTGAAGAATGCATACGAATGTGTAGCTAAACTGCTCCAGATGTATGATTCTATGAAGCCTAAGAAAACAGGCATCGACCCATTGGCTTTTGTTTCTCCCAAAGCCAAGGTGGCTGAAGGTGTTTACGTAGGTGCTTTTGCTTACATCAGCGATGGCGCAGAAGTGGGTGAAGGTAGCCAGATTTATCCTCACGCATATATCGGTGAGGGAGTGAAAGTGGGCAAGAATGCGCTCATCTACCCTAACGTAACCGTGTATCACGGATGCAAATTGGGCGACAATGTGACCCTCCATGCAGGTAGCGTAGTTGGTTCTGATGGCTTCGGATTCGCTCCAGGTCCAGAAGGCTACGATAAAATTCCACAGATTGGTATCGTTACCATCGAGGACAATGTAGAAATCGGTGCCAATACTTGTATCGACCGTTCTACAATGGGTTCTACCTACGTTCGTAAGGGCGTGAAACTCGATAATCTTGTACAGATTGCCCACAATACTGATATTGGTGCAAATACCGTGATGTCTTCACAGGTTGGTATTGCAGGCAGTACCAAGGTTGGTCAGTGGTGTATGTTTGGCGGCCAGGTAGGAATTGCAGGTCACATCACCATCGGAGACAAGGTATTCCTCGGAGCTCAGAGCGGTGTGCCAGGCAGTCTCAAAAGCGGTCAGCAGCTCATCGGCACTCCTCCAATGGAGCAGCGTGCTTACTTCAAGTCTCAGGCCATCTTCCGTCGCTTGCCGGACATGTATAAGGAACTGAACGACCTGAAGAAGCTGATCGAAGAATTAAAGAAGAAATAATTTTCAATATTAAATATAAAATGTAAAATGTTAATGAGCGAATGCCCCCAACAAGTTAACACTTAACATTTAACAATAAACAATAAAATAAATCGTTATGTCAAAACAGAAGACACTGAAAGGTAGTTTCTCTCTCTGCGGAAAGGGATTGCACACAGGCTTGAGCCTCACCGTGACTTTCAATCCTGCACCAGAGAACACCGGTTATAAGATACAGCGCATCGACCTCGAAGGTCAACCAATTATTCTGGCTGTGGCAGAAAACGTAGTTGAAACCCAGCGTGGTACAGTACTCGGCAAAGGCGATATCCGTGTGAGCACTATAGAACACGGAATGTCAGCTCTTTATGCACTCGGTATTGACAACTGTCTGATTCAGGTAAATGGTCCTGAGTTCCCTATTCTCGATGGCTCTGCTGCACTGTATGTAGAGAAAATCCAGAGTGTTGGAATCCAGGAACAGAATGCAGAAAAAGATTTCTACATCATCCGTCACAAAATAGAAGTGAAAGATGATAATGGTTCCGTCATCACCATCCTGCCAGACGAAGATTTCAGTATCACTGCCATGTGTTCCTTCGAAAGCAAATTCATCAACAGCCAGTTTGCTACACTCGACAGAATGGAGAAATACGTTGAAGAGATTTCTTCTGCACGCACATTCGTTTTCGTACGAGACATCATGCCATTGCTCCAGGCCAACCTTATCAAGGGTGGAGACCTCGACAATGCCATCGTTATCTACGAACGTCAGGTAGAACAGGAACAGCTCGACCAGCTTGCCGATCATCTTGGAGTGGCTCGTATGGATGCTACCAAACTTGGCTATATCCAGCACAAACCATTACAGTGGGAGAACGAGTGTACACGCCATAAACTGCTCGACATCATCGGTGACATGGCGCTCATCGGTAAGCCTATCAAGGGACGCATTATCGCTACCCGCCCAGGTCACACAGTCAACAACAAGTTTGCCCGACTGATGCGCAAGGAAATCCGCAAGCATGAAATTCAGGCTCCTATCTACGATCCAAACGAGGAACCTATCATGGACAATATCCGCATCCGCCAGCTTTTGCCTCACCGCTACCCTATGCAGCTCGTGGACAAGGTGATTGCTATGGGCCCTACCAGCATTGTGGGTGTGAAAAACGTAACTGCCAACGAACCATTTTTCACTGGTCACTTCCCTGAAGAACCAGTAATGCCAGGTGTACTCCAGGTAGAAGCAATGGCACAGTGTGGCGGCTTACTCGTACTCAACCAGTTGGAAGAACCAGAGCGCTGGAGTACTTACTTCATGAAACTCGATGACGTGAAGTTCCGCAAAAAGGTAGTTCCAGGCGATACACTGCTCTTCCGAGTAGAGTTGTTGGCTCCAGTACGTCATGGCATCAGCAGCATGAAAGGTTACATGTTCGTAGGCGATCAGGTTGTAGCAGAAGCAACATTCACCGCTCAGATTGTAAAAAATAAATAATAACGAGAATTAGATATGAATCAAATTAGTCCTTTAGCATTTGTTCATCCAGAGGCAAAACTCGGTGACAACAATATCATCGGTCCTTTTTGTTATATCGACAAAAACACCGTGCTAGGAGATAATAATGTACTTCAAAATAGTGTAACAATACATGTAGGTGCTCGCATCGGCAATGGTAACGATTTTTTCCCAGGTGCCAGCATCTCTACCAAGCCACAGGATCTCAAATTCCGTGGCGAGGAAACCATCTGCGAGGTGGGCAACAACAATAGTATCCGTGAGAACGTAACCATCTCTCGTGGCACTGCCTCTAAGGGCAAGACCGTTGTGGGCAGCAATAACCTCCTGATGGAATGTGTACACGTGGCTCACGACTGTGAGTTGGGCAGTGGCTGCATCATCGGTAATGCAACAAAATTTGCAGGCGAAGTAGTGGTTGACGATAATGCTATCGTAAGTGCCAATGTACTCGTTCACCAGTTCTGCCATATCGCAGGCTACGTGATGATTCAGGGTGGTTGCCGCTTCTCTCAGGATATTCCTCCTTATATTATTGCAGGAAAGGAACCTACAAAGTATTGTGGTTTGAATCTCGTAGGTCTCCGTCGTCGCGGTTTCAGCAACGAACTCATTCAGAATATCCATGAGGCTTATCGTCTCCTCTACTCTAAGGGTGTGCTGAAAGAAGGTATTCAGGAAATCAAGAACAACCTTGATGTTACTCCTGAAATTCAATACATCATCGACTTCGTAGAGACATCAAAACGAGGAATCATCAGATAATTTTCTGATAAAAAGAAAAGACTTTCAAAAAGGAAGAAATAAATTTCAAGAAGAAAAGGATTCCTGAAGATAGAAAGTTTTTTAGAAAAAGTTTATAAAAAGAAAATGAATCTGAAATAGAAAAAATAGAGGAAGTGCATTCAGTTTTAAGTTCTGGCGACAGAAAGACAGAAGGTTCAAATGAATCAGAATGTTCAAAAAAACTGAAAGCACTCCCTTTCCCAAAAGGGAATGATCATCTTAAACTTTAAAACAATAAAAATGAAGACCCTCATTGTTGTTCTCGGCCCAACAGGTGTAGGAAAAACAGAACTCTGCCTATCCATAGCAGAACATTTGCAAACCCCTATCATCAATGCCGATTCCCGTCAGATTTTCAAAGAACTACCGATAGGAACAGCCGCTCCAACCGAAGAACAGCAAAAGCGAATACGCCATTACTTTGTAGGAAATCACAATATAGAAGATTATTACAGCGCAGCCATGTATGAAGCAGATGTAATGAATCTCCTACAGAACGACCTATTCAAAAGTCACGATACTGCACTTCTCACGGGCGGTAGCATGATGTATATTGATGCCGTTTGCAAGGGAATCGATGATATTCCTACTATAAGAGATGATATCCGCCAATGGATGAAGGAAAGACTGGAAAAGGAAGGTTTGGAAAAATTGGTGGAAGAACTGCAAAAGATGGATCCAGAACACTATAATATCGTAGATAAGAAAAACCCACGCAGAGTAGTTCATGCACTTGAAATCTGTCATCAAACTGGCAAGACATACACTTCCTTCCGTACTGCAGAGAAGAAAGAAAGACCATTCCGCATCATCAAAATAGGACTCAACCGGGATAGAGCAGAACTCTATGAGCGAATCAACCAGAGAGTACTCCTGATGATGGAAGAAGGACTTGAAAAAGAAGCAAGAAACGTATATTCTCAAAAAGAACTGACTGCCCTCAGAACCGTAGGATATAAAGAAATGTTTGCCTACTTCGATGGGGAAATAGACCTGCAGGAAGCCATCCGACAAATCCAGTCGCATAGTAGAGAATACATGCGAAAGCAGCTGACATGGTTTAAAAGAGATGAAGAAATCACCTGGTTTCACCCCGACAACAGTAAAGAAATCATAAATTATATTGATACCTGCTTGCAAAAGAAATAATTTTGCTATTTTTGCACGTAAAAACGGTTAGAAAAGGAAAAGAAAGATTCAAAAAGCTTTCTAAAGACTTCTGAATAGACAGATCAAATCGATTCTAAGGTCAATAAGAATTTCTGAATAGACAAGCACAAGCCGATTCTCAGTCAATAAAGACTTCTGAATAGACAAGCAAAGTCGATTCTCAGTTCAATAAGGACTTCAGAAAGTCAGAAAGCTTCTGAAAACTTCCTTCAATAGCCCTCAACAATAAAAAATATGAAAAAACTCAAGACTTTTTTTGCCTGGTTATGGCACAAGTTCTGTGGCTTCTGGCCTTGGTATAGAAATCTGTATCGAGGCAAAGCATGGTACACCAAAACCGCCATTGGACTGGTGAGTTGCATCATCGCCTTCATTCTGTATCTTGGCGCAGTAGATATCAACTTCCTATGGCTCTTCGGAAAATCACCAGGCTATTTTTCTGGTATAATGAATCCTCAAACAAGCGAGGCTTCTGAAATCTATAGTGCCGACGGCAAACTCATCGGTAAATACTTTAATGAGAATCGTACGCCTGTGACTTACGAGGAAGTCAACCCAGATTTCTTCAAAGCACTTGTAGATACAGAGGATGAGCGCTTCTACAAGCACTTGGGTATAGACCCTATCGGCTTATTTGGTGCAGTAAAAGATGCACTCTTGAACCATGATGCTCGTGGAGCTTCTACCATCACACAACAGTTGGCTAAAAACATGTTCCGAGTTCGCTCACAATACTCTACAGGATTGTTGGGCAAGATTCCTGTTCTCCGCATCCTCATCATCAAGAGCAAGGAATGGATCATCGCAGCTAAACTCGAAACCGTATATAGCAAAAAGGAAATCATCACCATGTATGCTAATACTGTGGATTTCGGTTCCAATTCATACGGTATCAAGACTGCTGCCAAGACCTATTTCAATACCTCTCCGACAGAAATGACTACTGATCAGGCTGCAGTGTTAGTGGGCATGCTGAAAGCCACTACCTACTACAACCCTCGTTCTAATCCGGAAAACAGTCTCGCCCGCAGAAATGTCGTATTATATAATATGGTAAGACACGGAGACCTGTCGGAGGAAAAATATAACGAACTGAAGGAATTGCCTATCAAACTGAACTTTAAGGTTGAGGAAAACTACGACGGACAGGCTAAATACTTCCGTGAAGCCGTGGCCAACTACCTCAAAGGATGGTGCGAAGAAGAAGGATACGACCTCTATTCCAGCGGTCTGAAAATATACACCACCATCGATACCCGTATGCAGAAATATGCTGAAGAAGCTGCCATAAAACAGATGAAGCAGGTTCAGAAGAATTTCAACAGCCACTGGAGCATCAACCGAGGTAAGGCTGGCGAAGGGGAATGGTTGGGACAGAATCCTTGGCAGGACGAAAACCACAAGGAAATACCAAATTTCATCCAGGGCATCGCAGAGCGTCAGACATTCTATAAGAATCTGATGGCAAAATTCCCTAACAATCCAGATTCCGTCAACTATTATTATAAGGAATGGGTTCACCCTGTCAAGGTTTTTGACTATGAAAAGGGAACAGTCACCAAGATGATGACTTCAGAAGATTCCATCAAGTACATGACTACATTCATGCACTGTGCTTTTGTGGCAATGGAGCCTCAGACAGGTGCAGTGAAAGCATGGGTAGGAGACATCGATTTCGATGCATGGAAATATGATAAGGTTACGGCAGAACGCCAACCGGGTTCTACCTTCAAGCTCTTTGTATATACAGAGGCGATGAATCAGGGATTGACACCTTGCGACAAGCGTCGTGATGAATACATCTCCATGGACGTATATGACAAGAAGAAACATGAAATGGTGAAATGGACTCCATCCAATGCCAATGGTTCTTTCTCGGGTGATTCCATCCCATTGAAGGGTGCTTTTGCCAAAAGTATCAACTCTGTAGCCGTAAGACTTGGACAGGAAATGGGCATCAAGCGCATCATAGAAACAGCTCAGAAGATGGGTATCAACAGTCCTTTGGAGGACGAACCATCATTGGCTCTCGGTTCCAGTGATGTCAATCTGCTGGAATTGGCATGCGCCTATAGCACCATCTCAAATAACGGTATGCATCACGACCCTGTACTCGTTACCCGTATCGTTGACAGAGACGGAAAGGAAGTATATACCGGTCCTTCGACTGCCGAACAGGTGATTCCATACAAGAGCGCCTTCCTGATGCAGCAGCTTCTCAGAGGAGGTATGCTGGAGCCAGGCGGAACTTCACAAAGCTTGTGGGGATATGTAGGCGACTATAAGGATACAGAATTTGGAGGAAAGACAGGTACTTCAAACAACCATTCAGACGCATGGTTTATGTGTGTAAGTCCAAAACTGGTCTGCGGTGCCTGGGTAGGCGGCGAATACCGTTGCATCCACTTCCGCACAGGAGCTTTAGGACAAGGTTCACGCACGGCATTACCTATCTGCGGTTACTTCCTGCAATCCTTACTCAAAGATCCTGCCTTCAAGGAATATAGGGCAAAATTTGACAAGCCGAAGGATGGCGACATCACCAAGGATATGTACATGTGCGCAAGTTATGCACCGAAAGTCAAAGTGGATACCACAAGGATAGACAGTGCTGCCATGAACGAGGAAATCATTCTCGATGAAAACGGCAACCCGGTTGTCCGCGAGAATTCAAACTCTGAAGAGAAAGCAAATGGTGAAAAGAAGCAGGAAGAGAATGGCGAAAAGAAAGAAAAGAAAGAGAAAGAAAAGAAAAAAGCCAAACCTGCAGAGCAAGTCATCAATTTCGACGATTTATAAAACAGACAAAAGACAAGGCTTGGAAAGATAAAACTTGAAAAGAAAAACTTTCAAAAAGGCTTTCGAAAGATAAGTTTGAAAAAGGTAAACTTGCCAAAAGCCAAGACTTTAAAAGATAGATTACAAAACAATAGGACAATCGGTGGTTTCCGTCATATAACTGAAACCGCCGATTCTCTTTTTAAGAATAACCGATATGGCTGAGAATATAGATTTACAGAACGAAGAATGGCAAAATGCTTTGCAGATCATACAATATACGCACCGCTCCCTTTTCCTTACAGGAAAGGCAGGAACGGGTAAATCTACATTCCTACGCTATATCGCTGCAAACACGAAGAAAAAGCACGTGGTGCTGGCACCTACGGGGATTGCTGCCATCAACGCCGGAGGCTCTACCCTACATAGCTTTTTCAAACTTCCCTTCTATCCCCTCCTTCCTAACGACAGTAAATATAGTGTCCGCAACCTGAGAAACACCATGAAATACAACTCAGAGAAAATCAAACTTCTCAGAGAAGTGGAACTCATCATCATCGATGAGATCAGTATGGTAAGAGCTGACATTATAGACTTCATAGACAAGATTCTAAGGGTTTACAACCGCAATATGCGCGAACCTTTCGGAGGAAAGCAGTTGCTTTTAGTGGGCGATATATACCAGCTGGAACCGGTAGTGAGGGAAGACGACAAGAAACTGCTCAACCCTTTTTATTCCAGCAACTTTTTCTTTGATGCCAAAGTTTTTTACCAGTTCCAATTGGTCAGCATCGAACTGAAAAAGGTGTACCGGCAGAGTGATCCTGTATTCATCAACATACTCGATCATATCCGAACCAGTCAGGTGGCAAACAGCGACCTCATGAAACTCAACGAGCGTGTGGGAGTCACTCTGGATGAAGGAGACTCACGACTGGCAATCACCTTATCCACCCGACGAGACACGGTAGATTTCATCAATGAAAACAAGTTGAAAGAACTCCCAGGAGCCCCTACGCTCTTCAGGGGAACCATCGAAGGCGAATTTCCAGAAAGTAGTCTTCCTACCCCTATGGAACTCTATCTGAAAACTGGCGCCCAGATTATTTTCATCAAGAATGATATCGACCACCAATGGGTAAACGGAACGTTGGGAACCATCATCGGATTTGACGACGACGAAAACAGTCGAATCTATGTAAGAACAGAAAACGGGGAAGATGTGATGGTGGAACCGGCAGCCTGGAGCAATATGCGCTATCATTTCAATGAGACAGAGAAAAAGATAGAAGAAGAGGAAATCGGCAGATATACCCAATATCCACTCAGATTGGCGTGGGCCATCACCGTTCACAAAAGTCAGGGTCTCACTTTCAAACAGGTAAAGATTGACTTCACAGGAGGCGTATTTGCAGGCGGACAGACATACGTAGCACTTTCCAGATGCACCAGTCTGGAAGGAATCAGCCTTCAGGAACCCATCCGTCACAATGAAGTCTTCGTAAGAAATGAAGTCAAACAGTTTGCGCGTCAATACAACGACCACAACATCATCAACAATGCCTTGCAGCAAAGCAAGGCCGACAAGCAATATCACGATGCGGCTAAAGCCTTCGACAAAGGAGATATGCAGGGAGCGCTTGATAATTTCTATCTTGCCATCCATAGTCGCTATGATATAGAAAAGCCGCTTGCCAAAAGGTTCATCCGGAGGAAGCTGGACATTGTGAACCGTTTGAAAGATGAAAATACCCAACTGAAAGAAATCATCAGACAAAAAGAAGAAGAAAGAAACAAGTTGGAAAATTATCTCAAGAAACTGGCTACAGAATTTGTGATTCTTGGAAAAGAATGTGAGAAAGAGAATATGAAAGGGGCAGCCATCAATAATTACAAAAAAGCCCTCGAACTCTATCCGACACATCCAGAAGCCCAGAAGCGGTTGAAGAAATTAAACAAAAAAAATGATTCTAAAGAATAAACCTTGAAAAATGAAAAGAAGAAGAAGACTGAAGACAAAAAGAATAGCAGCACTCCTGCTCATCCTGTTCGCCATCATCACTTTCTGCCTGCGAGGATGCGTCAGCAAGTGTACAAGTACAGAAACGGAGAAAAAGGATTCTGTGACAAGCATACATCTGAACAAGGTATTAAACAATAAGATGTCAGACGGAAAGGAATACAAGGAGTTTGACTCTCTTGTGGCGCGCTATCTGAAAAGATGGGAAATCAATGGAGCACAGCTCGTCATTTCCCGCAACGATTCCCTCCTCTATGCCCGCGGATTTGGTTATGCGGATAAAGAAAAAGGTATCCTGATGGAACCCAATATGGTAATGAGATTCGCCTCTGTTTCTAAACTCATCACTGCCGCAGGCATCATGAAACTTGTGGAGATGAAGAAAGTCAGGATGAGCGACAAAGTATTTGGGCCGAAAGGTATTCTCAATGATACGACCTACAACAACAGCATCAAGGACGACAGATACTACGATATAACCGTAGAACAGTTGCTCAGACACAATGCAGGTTTTACCAACGGAGCAGGCGACCCGATGTTCTCTACAAGATACATTATCATGCAAAATCACCTCACTACTCCCCCCGACCACAAGACACTGCTGAAGATTCTGCTGAAAAGACGTCTCGGCTATACTCCAGGTGAAGGAAGATGCTACTCCAATTTGGGCTATATGATCCTGTCAGAAATCATCGCCAAAAAATCAGGAATGAAATATGCCGACTTCATGCAGAAATACATTTTGCATCCGGCAGGCTGCTATGATATGCACATTGCAGGCACTTACTACGAAGATCGCCGTCCAAACGAAGTGAAATATTACATGCATCAGGGTTCTGAAAATGTATATGAATACAACAATAGCGGCAGAATGGTACCTCGCTGTTATGGAGAGAACGATGTTCCAAGACTCGAAGGAGCGGGAGCCTGGTGCGGTTCGGCAGCAGAATTGTCAAGACTCATCGCCTGCATCGACGGAATGCCACATATCAAGGACATTCTCAGTAAGAAAAGCATAGAATTCATGACCCGCGAACAGCCTGATCATAATTTCTCTATCGGTTGGAATTTCACTGCCAAGGGAAGACCTTGGATTAGAACAGGTTCGCTTTCTGGAACATCCGCACTCATCCTGAAATATCCTGATGGACAATGCTGGATTCTGATTACCAACACCTCCACCTGGAAGGGACATGGTTTCTCCAATGACTCCATGACATTCTTCGAAAAACTGAGACAGAAATACATGGCAGATATGCCGAAAAAAGACCTTTTTACGCATTTAGAGAAATGATAAAATAAAAGCCTCTTATCAAAGGTTCAAATATAAAAAAGCCCCTAAAAGTCCACAATAAAAAAAGTCATTTGTAAGCCCCACATAAAGGGACTGACAAATGACTTTTTCTTTTCGTCATACTATTTTTCTATTATCACACTATTCTTCTTTTTATCATACGATGTACGCTGACAATACCAAGCAGTTATTCCTTTCTTTTCCAGATATTTCCCACCTTCCTGCGAATTGCCACAATATTGAGGAGCGAAACTATCAGGAACAATACCGCTCCCAATCCTATGGCAGGCAACATACTGCCATCTTCCACATCAGGATACAAGGTCTCGATGAAATCCATATAATAGTTGCGGATAAAGAAAAGAGTCACCCAGGCAATCACCAGCACAGCCACATTCAGCCCCATTGTCAATATCTGATAAGGTCTTGAAACCTGCGCTGGACTATAGCCGATAAGCAGCAAATTCTCCAACTTGGATGAGTTTTTCTGAACCAGCAGATAGATACTCAGCATAAGAATATAGAAGCTCAAAGCAGAAATCACCAGACCGATGACCATCACCATCATGACAATCATACGGAGGAAATAAGTCGTCTTCTCAGCATCCAACTTATCCGTTTCCACCTCATAACCATGATTATCGAGATATTGACTGATATTCTCATCCGCAGGATTTCCCACCTCAACAATCAAACGGGTAGGATCACTATGATTTTCAGGGGCAAATTCCTGATTACTCCAGTCCATAAACGCCTGAGGAACAAGGATCGTATTCAGACGGGAAGAGAAACCGATCACCTTACCCTTAAACTGTTCCTTCTTGCCCCCAGCCTGGATGAAAATCTGAAAATCAATCATGCCCATCAGTCCATCACTGATTTTAGGAAGAGAATGACTCTGGGCAAAACCGAAATTGTACATATTAATATAGGTACGAGGCAGAATAATCGGAACCTCATGCGCCCCAGGCTCATACTTCCAGTCTTTCAGCGGAACATCCACAAAGCCATCCGGAACACTCTCGAAGAACAGTTCCGAGTTGAGCACATTCACACCGTTCACGCCCATAGAAGCATCCACCTTGTATTCAGTAGAAGTAAATTTACCTATTTTCTTCACAAACTTCTGCGATGCAATCTCATCAATCTCACTACCCGCAAAACTATTAGTCCTACCACTGATTGTATTTCCCATACCGATTTTCTTACTCATGATAAGATAATCAGCCTTCATAAAACTATCCTGCTGGGTGAACACAGGCAAGACATCCTGATAAAACTGAAAGCCAAAAAGGACAATCAGCATACCAAATAGATTGGCAAAAGCAAAACCAGCAAACTGCGAGATGCTGATATGTTGCCTAAGTAATTTCCAAACCAAATTCATAACACCAAAACTAAACTATAATCTTACAATCTTTTCATAGGCAAGATCCATGTGCTTACCGATACTGGTGACGATGACCCCAGCGCCCTGTCTCCCCGCTTCTTCCATCATGATGTCACCCATGATGCGAGAGTTGGTATCATCCAGGTGACTGATAGGCTCGTCGGCCAAGATAAAATCGAAAGGCTGGCAGAGGGCACGAATCATAGCCACACGCTGCTGCTGACCGAAGGACATACGCCCTATCTTGGCATCCACCTTATCCGCAATGCCCAATCTGTCAAACCATTCCAGGATGGTATCTTTCTTCTGAAACCCTGTGATTTTATTCTTGATATCGACATTCTCCATCGCCGTGAGTTCAGGGAAAAGACGAAGTTCCTGAAAGAGATGACTGATATGGCGCTTTCTCACCTCCACCCAATCTTTCACCTGATAATGAGCGGTCACATCCTTGTCAAACATCACGCTTCCGCTATAGTCGTGACGATAACCCAAAACATAACTGCAGAAAGTACTTTTACCCTTTCCGCTGTCTGCCTCAACAAGATAAAGATGCCCTTTCTCAAAAGAGACATTCTGCTGCCAGATCTCCGAATCAAGATCAGTGCGCTGCGCAAAGACCTGAGGGAGAACAGATTGAAACTGAATTGTTTCCACTTTGATATATATATTTTAAAAACTTAGTTATTTATATTTTAAAAAACTTAGTTTACCATTACTTCAATGTATATACGACGGAATTGAGATTTCCGAAAATCGGACTCAGCAGCGAAGTAACTGCCGCCATGGCTTCACCACCGTTACCGGCTTTATTGAGATTGATGACCATCGCCAACTTCTGTCCCTTGATTTCTTTTCTGATGTCCGCAGAAACCGGATGATTAGAACGCTTGATGGCATAGGAAGCAAGCAGTTCGTCACTTCCGCTGAAGAACTGTTTGTCATCGCTTACACCGAAATAGAAAGACGTTTTCCCATCCGTATAATAATAGGCATTCTTCCCCCAGTCAGCAATAGAAGCACCCTTAGGGCACGACTCTTTCCAGTAGCTCACATCAGCCAGCCACTTATAATGAGCCAACTGCGCAGCCATCGTCATCTTCAGATTAGCATCAGAGAAAGAAGGCAGCACGATGGCCATATCACCATTCACACTCCGGATGATATTATCCATATCAATAGCCGCATTGATGCCGAGCAAAAGCTGTTGGATACCCTTATTGGTCTGCATCATCGGCAGGAATTTCTTACCATCCACATTCATAAAGATACCAGCAGTAGCATCATCCGGCATTGATTCCAGATACTTACCCTGTATAGGACGGTAAGAAGCAATCGCCGACTGGAGAGCCTGATTGATATCAGGATTAAAGGAGAAAGTCTCACCCTTGATTCTCAGCATTCCCTTCTGAACATTCATTTCGGCAGCAATGACGATTTGGGAAGCATCCGCATTCTTAGGAGCACCCAAGGTGAAAGGAGCCACAAACTTCTCTGGCAAAGCCTGAGCCTGAGCCACCAAAGCCATCGGGGAAGAAATCGAATCGAGACGTTCAAACATCGGAGAAGACTTGATGCCATGTTCTTCGTCAGCTTTCAGATACTTGATCATCATGCGCTGCAGTTCAGCCTGGGCATCAGCTACAACAGGTCCCATGACGAGGAGTGTCTGGTCGGAAAAGCCCACCAGCCACGAATTCTTGAGCACAGAAAAATGAAAGCTTTTCTTTTCTGTTACATTTTCGCAAATCTTCTGTTTCTTCGACAGTTGGTTCAACCAATCTTCCAAATCAGCTGCATCAGAGACCTTTGCACAAAGCCCCAAGTTACCATCAGCAGTTTCAAAGAGATACAGTTTTTCAGAAACATCAATGCCACATTCTGCCACATCCTCCACATGAAGCAAAGACTTCAATACACCAGTCCGACTGACCTGTGGATTGTTCTCAGCCATTTTCTGCATATCAATAGAGATGACAGCAGAACTGTTGGCAGGAATAGCGTTGATATAATCAGACCCAGAGCAGGAACAGAAAAATACCATTCCCATGATCAGCCAGGCAAGTGCCATGCTGATATTCATTTTTTTCATCAGTTCCATTATATAAATTAAATTAAATGCGTCGAGCCAAATTAGCCATAGCCACAGCCATCAGACCAGCAGTCTCCGTACGTAATCGGCTGGTACCTAAACTCACCGATACATATCCATGTTGCAAAGCCAACTGCACCTCTTCGATAGAGAAATCCCCTTCCGGTCCCACCAGAATCGTGACATTTCCCTCATCATCCAAAGGCTTCTGGAGTTCAGCAAACAAGTCCACCTTGTCTATCTCCTCATAGCAATGGCAGATATATTTTTTCCCCGTGCGAGGCTGGGCTATAAACTCCTTAAAAGGAATCATCTCATTCACCACAGGTTTCCAAGCCTTATGACTCTGCTTGACGGCAGAAACCACAATCTTATCCACACGGTCCACACGAATAGTCTTGCGCTCAGAAAATTTGGCAGAGAGAAAAGAGAGTTCATCAAAGCCGATTTCCGTAGCCTTTTCAGCCATCCATTCGATACGATCCATCATCTTCGTAGGCGCAATAGCTAAATGCACCTTTCCCTTCCAGGCAGGCTGTTGAGGGAAAGTTTCCAAAATCTGATAGAGACAGTGCTTGCTGGAGGCGAGACTAACTTCCGCACGATAGAAGTTACCCTCACCATCCATCAGATTTATCTCATCACCCGAGGAGAGGCGCAGCACTTTGAGCGCATGCTTAGCCTCCTCCTGAGGCAATTCCGTCACATTGCCAGCATCAGGCACAAAAAAATATCTTACTTCTTTCATTCGTGCTTATCTTTATGTCTTTTATTGAGTTCATCCCGCAAATTGGAAGCCATCTCGTAGTTTTCTGTCTCTATCGCCTTTTGGAGAGAATCCTTGAGCAGCTTATCAGAGAGTACGGTTAAAGGAAGCCCTACCTTCGTAGCAAACGTCTCGTAAGGAATAGAATGACAGCGCATCACCTCTGCCGAAGCATAAATATGGAGCTTGCAGACAATAGCAAAGAAGATTCCGTCACTACATCTGATAGGGAAAGACCTCTGTGTCAACTGATCATAAATTTCAGTCTGATAAACACCATCTTTCAAGCCAAAGATTCTGACCTCCAGCGAACTCTTATCCCGCGTACCTAAGATATCACTCACCACACTTGGGAAAAGCATCTGGGTCTCAGGCTTATCCGCCATATACTTCATGATCAAGTCACGCATCTCCAGATCACACGCAACGACAAGCTGTCTGGTCTCTGCAGAATTAACCAAAGACACCAGAGCCACATCATCTATTCCTAAAATCTCGGAAACACTTTTAACATCTAATAAACATGAGTCCATAAATAAATATCTCCTATTTTTCTTAATCACACATTAGTTTTGCTTCTTAGGTTTAAACAAGAAAGCAAAAAGCACAGCTACAACAAGCGCATAACCGGCAAAAATCAACCAGCAACTTCTCCAGTCGCCCATCAAATATCCCTGTTCATTGAACTGGCAATAATGATTGATCACCTGTCCAGCCAACAGCGTACCGATTGTAGCTCCCAGACCATTCGTCATCAGCATAAACAGTCCCTGGGCAGAAGCCCTAATCTTCGGGTCGCATTTCTGGTCAACAAACAATCCACCAGAAACATTGAAGAAGTCGAAAGCCACACCATAAACGATGCAGGAAGCCACAAAGAGGATGACACCCGGAAAGGCAGGATTACCCAATCCGAAGAAGCCAAATCGGAGCACCCAGGCAAACATGGCAATCAACATCACCACCTTGATACCAAAACGCTTCAGGAAGAACGGAATCAGCAGGATACACAGCGCCTCAGCCACCTGAGATATAGAAACCAACAAAGTTGCATTATTGGCAGCGAAAGTATCTATCATGGCAGGATCTCCCTTGAAACTGGTAATAAAAGGAGTAGCATAACCATTGGTTACCTGCAGAGACATACCTAAGAGACAGGAGAAAATAAAGAACAGCGCCATCTGCTTAGACTTAAACAGTTTGAAGGCATCCAGTCCCCACATCTCCGCAATACTCTGGTCTTCCTTCCTTACTATCTTACACTGAGGCAGGGAATAGCAATAAAGGAAAAGCACAAAGCTCATCAATCCCGACATGAGGAACTGCAGATGCGTATATTGGAACTTATTTGCATTTTCAGTAAGGAGGAAAGAGAAAGAACCGTCTTCCCAAGTTGCGCAATTCACCACCCACATCATGAGGATGAAGCCCACAGTACCGAACACACGGATAGGCGGAAAATCTTTCACGGTATCCAGTCCATGATCCTTGAGAATGGTGAAAGCAGCCGTGTTTGACAGAGCGAGCGTAGGCATATAGAAAGCCACACTGAAGGTATAGACAGCCATAAAGAGCACCTCGTCCGGTTGAGCAGCAGCCTGTCCCATGGCAAAGAGTGCACACATCCCCACGCCAGCCAGGAGATGGCAATACCCGAGGAGGCGTTGAGGCTGAATCCATTTATCAGCAACAATACCCATCAAGGTAGGCATAAAGATAGACACTATTCCCTGAATAGCGTAAAACCAGGCAATTTCTGCGCCCATGCCAGCTTTGCCAAGATAATTGCCCATAGAAGTAAGATAAGCTCCCCAGACTGCAAACTCCAGGAAGTTCATCACTGCCAAACGTACTTTTAAATTCATGCTATTATATTTTTTAAGTTTAATTCAAAATGCGTTTTTATAGATTGCAAAGATAATGAATATTCTTGAAATAAAACAAGAAAATAAAAAATCTCATGACGATATGGCCAATATTTAACAAATTATGTGTAAATTTGCGGCCAAATTAAAACAGAAATACAGATGTTATTGAATTTTTTCGCGACGTGCAACAAGATTGGGGCATTCACCTTGGGAGGAGGTTATGCCATGATCCCCATCATGGAGAGAGAGTTTGTGGATAAGAACAAGTGGATGGACAAACAGGAGTTTATGGACATCATGGTAGTAGCGCAGACCACTCCGGGAATCTTTGCCATCGACATGGCCAGTCATATCGGATATAAATTAAAAGGAGTATGGGGAGGCATCGTGGGTGCCATAGGCATCGCCTTGCCATCAATAATCGCCATCCTCATCATCGCTATGTTTTTCCAGCATTTCAAGGACAATTATTGGGTGGCTAAGTTTTTTGCAGGAGTAAGACCTGCCGTAGTAGCCCTGATAGCAGCACCTTGTTTCAAGATGGCAAAGACTGCCAACATCAACAAGTACAATTTTTGGATACCGATTGTATGCTGTGCACTCATCGCATTGCCGGTATTCGCCGTATCCCCTATTTATGTCATCATAGCAGCCGGTGTACTCGGTTGGCTATATGGCAGAATCATCAAAAAGGACAAGTAAAAAAGCAAGTATGATTTTTCTGGATCTATTTCTTACGTTCACAAAGATAGGAACATTCAATTTTGGCGGAGGCTATGCCATGCTTTCGCTCATCCACAATGAGACTGTAGTAAAAAATCACTGGCTCACGAATGCCGAGTTCACGGACATTGTAGCCATCAGCCAGTCCACGCCTGGACCGATAGGCATCAATTGTGCCACTTATGTAGGTTACACCTCCGTACTTCATGCCGGCTATTCCCATTGGGTAGCCTGTATAGGTTCACTCATCGCCTCCCTTTCGATCATGTGGTTACCCTTCATTATCATGATATTAATCAGTAAGTATTTAATGAGCCACAAGGATTCCAAGGATGTGCAGAACATATTCAGCGGTCTCCGTCCAGCCATTATAGGTCTGATAGCCGCAGCAGCAGTATTATTGATGAACAAGGAGAACTTCGGTTCGCCAGTAGATAGTCCATACCAGTTTACAATCAGTGTACTCCTCTTTGCCTTCGCCTTTTATTTCACGAAAGTAAGGAAGACGAATCCGATTTTAGTCATGCTGCTTTGTGGTCTCATCGGAATATTCATATTATAGAAAGCATGGGGTTAAATAGATTATATCCCCCAAACTATAACCCCAAACTATAACCCCAAACTATAACCCCAAACTATAACCCCAAAACAGGCGTACGCCCCTCGCAATGAGGACGCACGCCTTGTTTATTTATTCCCCACTCCCTTTATCAAAATATTGTGAATATTCCTTCTTCACATCGAAGCAAGGACAGATCTTGGCGGCAAACTCGTAGTGCCCGTGGATGGTGTTTCGGAAAAGAAAAATGAAAATGATTTTGACCGAAAATGACCATGACCGGAAAAGACCGGAATATTACATTGTAAGTCTGGTAAAGCATTTCAGAATAGTTGCGCATAACCGATTTTGCTCTAAAAAAACTATTTTAGTGTTTAAAAAAATGGGGTTATAGTGAAAAAATCCGCAGTTTTAAGCTTGTAAGTGAAAGAATAAGCCGAAAAACACGCTTTTTATAGAGATTTCTTAATGTCAATATAATAATTTCGTCTCGATTTGTAAGCATCGCCATATTTACTATTTGTCCATTAAAAACAAGTTCAACTGTCAACAGACGAATCAATTTTCCAAAACGAATATTATTGTAAGTACTTGATACTATGGGTTGTAACTACAATCATTGGCTTAATATAGATTAAGTCAATAAGATTTGTTATCTTCCTTAATTCCGCAACACTATAATTTAATATTTTTTATAAGCACCTGAGCAACAAA
>OBKV01000071.1_pt1 | contig 110843 bp, 90 predicted proteins | sample 1517301 | NCBI WGS metagenome assembly OBKV01 (sample SAMN04571685, study PRJEB22368) | human gut metagenome | biome: human gut; material: stool | host: Homo sapiens | place: Luxembourg | collected 2012-06-29 | reverse complement strand
TGAAACAAACGGTGTAAAAAAGCGTCATTATTTACACCATTTGTTTGCATTAGATATCAGTGGAGCGAAGAGCCCTGGTCTCGGGTGCCGATCGAAAGGCATGGCCGCGGCCTTGTGAGAGGGGACCCACGCAGTGGGAAGGATGAGCGCCAGCGAACCTTTCGACGGCATATGCGAATCGGGCGGTGATACCCCATTGAGTCTCACCGCCCGATGTCTATTAATTCCTTATCCAATAAAGTACCTCATAAGAGAAGTAGGTGGAATCTGTTTGTCAGATACCGGTATGAAATAGTGAAGGAACTTGATCAGCTTATGCGCCTCGCTGTACTCCGGACAATTCTTTGGCACCGTAGCCAAAATCCTCTCGGCGTGACTGCGCAAAACCGCGAACTCCACGAGATAAGCCGAGTTGAAAAGCACATCCGCATCCTCCTGATAAGGATAAATCCACTTCACCTCAGCGCGACGCACATTCGGCCAATTCGAAATCGTCTCCTGTGCCGAAAAAGCACCCTTGTTGAAATCACGCACGATACGGCGCAGCAACCTGTTGTCGCTCGTAGGAATGCAATTATGGTCATCCAGAGAAATACTCGTAATCGTATTGATGAAAATCTTGAACTTGCCTGCATCAGGGATATTGTCCAGAAGCTTAGGATTCAGCGCATGCAATCCTTCGATAAGAAGAATAGAACCCTCATCCAGTTTCAACTTCTTTCCGTTATACTCACGAATACCACTAACAAAGTTATACTCAGGAACTTCCACAGTCTCACCGGAAATCAGCTTCATCACATCCTTCTGCAACGCGTCATGATCCACAGTATCGAAATTGTCGAAATCATAACTGCCGTCCGGAAGCTTCGGCGTATCTACACGATTCACGAAATAATCATCCGTCGAGAATGAAATAGGATGAAGTCCGCAAGCCATCAACTGCACACTAAGCCTCTTGCAGAACGTACTCTTGCCACTGCTCGTAGGCCCGGTAATCAACACGATTCTGACATTATTTCCCGAACGATACCTCCTGTCGATCTCCTCAGCGATCTGCACGATCTTCTTCTCCTGCAACGCCTCCGCAATCTGAATCAAATCCGTTGCCTTTCCGTCCAGACAAGCGCGATTCACATCACCGACATTGTCCAACCCCATTATTTTATTCCATCTAATACTCTCCGCGAATACCTCGAAAGTCTTCGGCTGCTCGAAAAACGGCGCCAAATCTTCCGGGTGATGACGATTCGGAACCCTGAGGAACGCACCGCCCCTGTATGGAGTCAAGTCCCAAACCTTCAGATAACCCGCATCCGGAACAAGCACATCATAATAATAATCAGCCGTTCCGCCCAACGTATAATAACTGATATAAACCTCGCCGCAAGTCTCCAGCAACTTCACCTTATCCATGTGCCCCAACTTTCGGAACACCTCTATCGCCTCTCCAATCGGAACCTCGTGCCTGTGGAAAGGAATCGCCTCCGCCACAATCTCCGACATTCTCTGCTTGATAAGGTCAATGTCTTCGTCGCTCAATTCTGTTCCGTCTCCCTTCTCGACACTGCAATAGAATCCCTTCGAAATAGGCCTGCGCATCATTACCTTGCAGTCAGGGAAGATGTCCAAAGTCGCCTTATAAAGAAGGAAACAAAGTGAACGGCAGTAAACATTTCTTCCGAAATAAGAACAATAATCGATGAACTCGATATCCCTATTGTTGAAGACCCTGAACTTAAGTCCCTGAGGGACATTGTTTACCAATGCGGCGATAATAGGATAAGGCTTTTCGAAATCGAACTCATCGATCATTTCGAGAAGCATGGTACCCTCTTGAAATTCCTTGAAGGTACCAGTGTTTTTACAGAAGACTCTAATCATAATCCGGTTTATTCGTTGGAAATTCTTACAAAAATAGAAAAAATATGGTTAACTTTGAGAAAATTTTAATATAATGAGCACCGTTCACGTTATAGACCATCCTATGATTCAGCATAAGCTGACTATCATGAGGGAGCAGGAAACCGGTTCTAAGGATTTCCGCGAATTGTTGAAAGAAATATCACTTTTGATGGGATATGAAATTACCAGGGACATTCCTCTGGATGATTTCGAGATCGAAACACCAATCTGCAGGATGACTGCGAAGAAAGTTTCAGGACGTAAATTGGCTATAGTGCCGATTCTCCGTGCCGGACTCGGTATGGTAGAGGGTCTGTTGACATTGGTCCCAGTCGCAAAGGTGGGACATATTGGTCTTTATCGTGATGAGAAGACTCACACTCCAGTAGTTTATTATTGCAAACTTCCGGAGGATATAAACCAGCGTATGGTTATCGTAACCGACCCGATGCTTGCCACCGGTGGAAGTTCATGCGATGCCCTTACTATGCTGAAAGAGCGTGGCTGCAACAATATCCGTCTTATGTGCCTCGTAGCTGCTCCTGAGGGAATCGCAAGAGTTCAGAAAGAGCATCCGGACGTAGATATTTATGTAGCCTCTGTAGACGACCATCTGAATAAAGACGCCTACATCGTTCCTGGCCTCGGTGACGCAGGAGACCGAATTTTCGGTACGAAATAATTTTGCACGTAACGAGTTTGCGGGCTTTTAGCCAGCTTCCTGCCTTTTTATCTGTTACGCAAGCCGGTCGGAGCGGATGCCCAGCGAGCGAATTGCGAAGCACCTGAGCGAGCGGGCGCCGACTCCGACGGCAACCATGTTACCCCATAAAAAAGCGAAGATCCCGACCGAGACCTTCGCTTTTAATTATATCCGTAGGGGAGTCCGCGCCTAAGCATGACCCTGCTACTCCAAATTATCCAAATCCTTCAGGAACATAGTCTTCCAAGCATCTGACGGCATACGCCAGTCACCCCTCGGCGACAACGAAATAGTACCGACCTTAGGCCCGTCAGGCAGACAAGAGCGCTTGAACTGCTGATTGAAGAAACGCGTTACGAAAACACGTAACCACTTGAGTATAACGGCATTGTCATAAACCCCGGCGAAAGCCTTCTTGGCGAGGAAATAAATCTTCGAAGGCGAGAAACCGAACTTGATCATATTGAACAAGAAGAAATCGTGAAGCTCATACGGACCTACGAGATCCTCGGTAATCTGCGAAATCTCACCGTTGCCGTCCGCAGGCTTAAGTTCCGGACTTATAGGGGTCGCCACGATGTCGAGAAGAATTTCCTTCACGCTGCGGCCGTCCTTGGCATTATTTCCGAAACGGTTGTCAGCCGCCCACTCGACGATATGTTTCACCAAAGTCTTTGGAATACTTGCATTTACGCCATACATTGACATATGGTCGCCATTGTACGTGGCCCATCCGAGCGCAAGTTCCGACAAATCGCCAGTGCCGACCACGATGCCCCCGTTCTTGTTCGCCACATCCATAAGGATCTGCGTGCGCTCTCGCGCCTGCGAGTTCTCGTAAGTGGTATCTGTCAATGCCGGATTATGTCCGATGTCTTCGAAGTGCTGGGCAACAGCCTTTCCGATAGGAATTTCCATCGCTGTTACACCGAGAGCGTCCATCAAATCCTGAGCATTCGAACGAGTCCTGGTAGAAGTACCGAGACCTGGCATGGTGATACCTATGATACGCTTCCTGTCCCAGCCGAGTTTATCGAAAGCAAGAGCTGTGACGATGAGCGCCAACGTGCTGTCCAAACCACCGGAAATACCTATAACCGCTGTCTTGCAGTTAATGTGGGAAAGTCTTGTGACAAGTCCCATTACCTGAATATCAGTGATTTCCTTGCATCGCCAATCCCTTTCTTCCAAAGTGGCAGGGACGAATGGGCGTGGATTTATCGAGTTATATAACTTCTCTTCGAAATTCGTATCTGCACCATCACCGGCCTGGATCTTCACGTAGCGGCGGTTGTTGTCGCTGTCACGTGTTCCATCGGGAGAAATCGTATGGAAAGTGTTCACCTTCTGCCGCTGATCCTCGAGACGTTTGATGTCGATGTCGGCCTTAATCATGGAGTTCTTTATCTGGAAACGCTCATTCTCCGCCAGTAAACTGCCGTTTTCGTAGATGAGTGCTGCACCAGGATAAACGACATCTTGAGTAGACTCGCCGAAGCCGCATGAACAGTAAATGTATGCGCATAACACTCTGGCACTCAGCTGACCTACACGCAACTTGCGGTACTCGTTCTTCATGAGAACCTCGTTACTTGCAGACAAGTTTATGATAAGGTCTGCGCCTGCCAATGCCTGATAAGACGATGGCGGAATCGGGGTCCAGAGGTCCTCGCAAATCTCCACTCCGAATGTGGCTTTGCCCACAGTGAAAAGGAGGTTAGGATAGATGTTCACCTGGCCTCCGGCGTAGTTTATGATATCACCGGCCACGCGGTTATAACAGCTCTTTCCGTCATCGTGAAGCTTACCTGTTCCCTTATCAGATTTATTCAGGAAATCAGCACCTGAAGAGAACCACCTCGACTCATAGAACTCCCCATAAGTCGGCAGATATATCTTAGGTACTATACCCCTGAGGCTACCATTTTGTATTACTGCTGCACAGTTGTATAAATGTCCGTTTGCATATACCGGGACACCTGCGACCATTGTAAGTTTCCTGCCTCTGGAAAATGCCTTCAGCTTCTTGATACCATCTTCCGCCTTACGGATGAGCAATTCCTGTCCGAACAAGTCTCCGCAAGTATATCCCGTCACTGAAAGTTCAGGGAATGCTATTATGGAAACATCATCATTCTCAGCTTCTTCTGCCAATTTGCAAATCTCTTCGACATTGGCATCCACATCCGCGACCTTTACTACCGGCACGGCCGCCGCAACCCTGATAAATCCGTAGTCCATCACAAAAATTCGATAAGTTTAGTGAATATGTATGTCATCTTGTCGGCAGCAGCGTCTGCAGCTTTCACGACATCATCGCCGTCATTTTTATAATCTGCAGCGAATTCCTTCTGTGCAGCATTGGTAATGACAGACATTCCGAATACAGGAATCTCTGAGTGGCGGGCCACGATAACCTCAGGCACGGTACTCATTCCTGCAGCATCTGCTCCGATAGTGCGGAAGAAATGCCACTCGGCAGGAGTCTCGTATGAAGGGCCTGAACTTGCGATGTAAACGCCCTCACGCAGACTTATGCCTGCTTCTTCTGCGATTTCCTTTGCTTTGGCTATCAGTCTTGCATCGTAAGGATGTGTCATGTCTGGGAATCTCGGTCCGAACTCATCCATATTAGGTCCGATGAGAGGATTTGTGATCATATTGATGTGATCCTTGATGATCATGAGATCGCCTACCTTGAAGTCGAAATTAATTCCTCCTGCGGCGTTGGAAACGAACAAGTAGCTGATTCCCAATACTTTCATGACGCGGATAGGAAGTGTTACGAGGTCCATAGGGTAGCCCTCATAAAAATGAATGCGGCCCTGCATGGCTATTACGAATTTTCCTCCGAGTTCACCCGCGATGAAATTGCCTTTATGTCCGATAGCTGTAGATACAGGGAATCCGGGAATATCTTTGTAAGGAATAGTGATAGAATTCTGTATCTGGTCTGCCAGTTTACCGAGACCGCTGCCCAAGACGATTCCCGCGACAGGGACTTTGCCGCCGAGATAACTTTTCACGTACTCGGCAGCTTTAAAAATTCTTTCAATTCTAGTATCCATAATATGTTGATTCTAAATGATTTTTGCAATTTGTTCTTTGGCATTGGCCAAAATAGCGGCCTCATCCTTAATTTTCCGGCCTCTCATCACGAAGCGCCCGTCGGCGATGAGTGATTCGATGCAGTCGCTGTGCGCCGAATAGATGAGATTCGGGAGAAATCCTCCCGGTGAGAGGAAGAAGGTGTTTTCGGTGTTGACGATGCTGATATCCGCCAGTTTGCCCTCTTCGAGACGGCCTGCAGGTATGCCGAGCGCATCGGCTCCGTTCGCTGTCGCGAGTTTGATGAGTTCGTCTGTCGGCAGCGCCTTCGGGTCGTTTCTCCAGGCTTTTTGGAACAATGCCGATGTTTTCATGGCTTCCAGCATATCCAGATTATTGGAAGAAGCGCATCCGTCAGTACCGATACAGACATTCGCACCCGCGTCACGTAACTCATTGTACAAGAACTTATAACCTGAGCTGAGCTTCGCGTTCGAGTTTATATTGTGTACGCAATTGACTTTACGTTCTCCGAGAATTTTCACGTCATTCTCGCTGAGCCACAGAGTGTGGGCGGCGATGGTGTCCGGCCCCAATATCCCGAGCCTGTCCAAGTACTCGACAGGGGAGAGTCCTCCGTGCTGAGCTTTGCAGTCTTCGATTTCTTTCTGTGTTTCCGAAACGTGAATATGGATTTTCAGATGGTTCTTTTCTGCGAACTCCTTAGCCCAGAGCATCAGTTCTTCGCTTGTGGAATATACGGCGTGGATGCTCATCAGGAAAAGGCTGTTGTCATGACGTCCGAGATAAGATTCGAAGAATTTCATGCACTGGTCTTTCTGTCTTTCAGCTTCTTCCTTGTCGTTGTGATCCAGTGTTACATAAGAGATTGCTGCTCTGATACCCATTTCGGCAGCCGCCTTTTTCGCGGCGTAACTATGCCAATACTGATCGTTGAAAGTGGTGGTTCCGGTGCGAATCATTTCCACGCATGCCGCCTTAGTGCTCCAATATATGAATTCCTCGTCGATTTTCGACTCCACCTTCCAAATCCGGTCGATCCAATCGCTGAACGCAATATCTTCACCGATGCCCCTCATAAGTGCCATCCCGGCATGAGTATGCATGTTCACGAATCCCGGAAGAGCTGTTTTTCCAGTACAATCCACGACTTCCACGCCCGATGCTATCGCATGTTCTTCGCCAATGCTGCCGGCCGGAATTATCTTTCTAATGTGCTGTCCATCTATGTGTATATCGGATTTTACTCCGTTGCAGATGATGTTCTTAAGTAATATTGCACTCATCTTTCTCTCAATATTTTCAGGTGTCCTACGCCTCAAGTCTTGTTAAACTTCCCAAATGTAACTAATTTTTTCATATTTGTGTGAGAATCCAACTAAAAAATGCTTTTTTGTCACAGTATGTTTATACCTATAATTTATAAGGGAGCCTGATTGCTTCTCACCGGAAACTATAGACGACGAAAAAAGAGGACAACTTTAAAGCCTTTTGGACTTTTCAGTCATCCTCCGTCATTCCTGAAAGACGTTTCAGAATACGTCCGGATCTTTCACTGAATCATTTTCCTGACCTTCGTCTTCGTGCTGAAAGCGCCTGTCTGAGATAGGTTCACCTTTCAGGCATTTGGTCTTGATATATTCAACGGCCTCCTCGAGTCCTTCTGCAAACTTCTCGAAGTCCTCTTTATAAAGGAATATCTTATGTTTGTCATAAGAGTAGCGTCCGTCCTGCTCGATTCTTCTCTTGCTCTCAGTGATTGTAAGATAAAAATCGTTGTTACCCTTAGTGGATTTAACATCAAAGAAGTAAGTCCTCTTGCCTGCTCTCACCGGTTTTGAATAAATCTCATCTCCGGAACGTTCGTGGGAATACCCACTTTCAAAATCTTCGTTGTACATATCTCCCTTTTTCTGATTTATTTATCAAATATAAGGATAATTCTGAAAAATGATATTATATTTGAGGAAAATTTGACATAACAATATGCTAAGCAGAAGAATTTTGAGGATAAAAGCCTTTAAAGTGCTCTACGGATACTCTGTTACGAACGATATGACACTTGATGAGGCCATGAAAGAATTGGATCTTTCATTCGAGGCGACAAGGGATCTTTACTTGTTTATGCTTGCTATAATTTCACCACTTACTAAGGAAGCCCGCAACAGAATTGAGCTGGCCAAGACCAAGTTCCATCCTACCGAGGAGGACTTGAATCCAAATACGAAATTTGCAGACAACAAGCTGGCACAGTATTTTGACAATGATCCTGATTTTCAGAAAATATTGAAGAAAAAAGAACTTTCATGGGATAACTATGATATTCTAGTGAAATCTGTTCTGGATTCCATTAAAGGGAAGCAGTATTTCGTCAAATATATGGAGTCCGAAGAGCGCTCATTGAAAGAGGATTGCAAACTTTTCACCAGAATTTTTGAGGAAGAGTTTGTCGATAACGCACAGCTTGCAGCTATCCTGGAGGATATGAATATGTACTGGATAGATGACTTGGCATATGATTTGACATTCTGTTGCAGAACTTTGGATGACCTCGCTGCCGGAGAGCAGTGGCACATGCCGGTTCTTTATATGAGCGATATGAAACGCAAGAAAGACCCGTCTGCAGATTTGCAGAGCGACAACGTGTTCGTACACAGACTTCTTAAAAATGCGTTCGCGGGATATAAAGGATATTTCGACAGAATTACCGCGGCGGTGAAGGGCTGGGAAGCTGACCGTCTGAACTCTATTGACATCGCTCTCGTAGTCTTGGGACTTGCAGAGGTGGAGAGTTTTCCTGAGATACCTGTTAAAGTTACACTGAACGAGTACGTGGAAATTTCCAAATTCTACAGCCTCCCCAAGAGCAGTTCATTTGTGAACGGCTTGTTGGACAGACTCATAGCTCAGATGCGTGAGGAAGGAAAGATAGTAAAAACCGGTACAGGTTTAAATTAAACTGATATTAACTTTTTATAATTATGAATATTCTTACATTAGTTTTGCAGACACAGCCGGCTCCACAGGGCGCAGGTTGGTCTATGTGGATTATGCTTGCACTTATTTTCGTAATTATGTGGTTCTTCATGATTCGTCCACAGCGCAAGCAGCAGAAAGAGCTTGAGAAATTCCGCAACGCTCTTAAGAAAGGTGATAAAGTCGTTACTATCGGCGGTATCTATGGTACTGTAGATGAAATCAAGGATAGAACTGTCCTCATTAAAGTGGACGGAGACACAAAGCTCCGTGTGGACAAGAATTCTCTTGTGAAGGATTTCTCTGAAACTCAGCAGCAGTAATCCGTAAGTTCCGGCTTTGAATAGTTTAAGGTAATGCGAGAACTGTTCAGAAAGATTGCAGGGATATTGAATCTCAGCGGGAGGGATGCAAAAGTAATGATTGTTTCTCTCCTGCTGGCTTATGGTATCTGGCTGATTCATAATTTGACATTGAACTACACGGAAGTCATCAAGGTTCCGGTTACGGCACATTGTGACATCGAGGGGCATGCTGCCGAGTCTTCCAACTCTGCTGTTGTCCTCGCCAGATGCCGCACTTCAGGTTTCCGCCTGATTCAGTTTGCCTATGCGGAACACAGGGCTCCGGTAGTCGTGAATTTCAATGTTCAGGATATGCGCCGCAAGAGTGCGGAGATATTCTATGTCACGAATGACGACTTGAACAAATATGTGAATCACATTTTCGGAGCCGGCACTAAGTTGGAAGCCTTCGTTTCTGACACCCTGATGTTCAGGTTCCCTGAGGAGAATCATAAGAAAGTTCCGGTTCAGGCTGTATATTCCATTGATTTTCAATCACAATACATAGGCGTGGGCGAGTTTAAGGTCGTCCCGGATTCCGTAACTATCTATGGCGAACCTTACCATATCGAATCTATCGAAAAGGTGTTTACCAAGCAGGTGAATCTTTCTGACGTGAACTCTTCCATTCATGGTTCAGTCGAATTGGACAAGATTAAGGGTGTGCGGATATCCACTGATGCTGTCGTGTACAGCTTGAACGTCTCCAGATTTGTGGAAGTGACAGCCTCTGTTCCTGTCTATGTGCGGAATGTTCCGCGCGGCAAGAGTTTGGTAGTCTATCCGTCTACAGCTCAAGTTACGTTCAGATGCGCATTCCCTGTAACATCCGATCCGTCATCTTCAGTACGTATATATGTAGATTACAATGACTTCGTGAAATCACTTCATGGTCAATGTATTCCATACATGGAACAAGTTCCGGCAGGGGTGTTGGATTATGAGGTGAAACCCATAGTGTTCGACTGTGTAGAAAGTGGAAAATGATGCCAGTTACAGTTCTGATAACCGGAGGAATCGGAAGCGGAAAGTCAGCCGTTTCATCGATTTTGGAGTCGGAAGGGATTCCGGTCTATGATTCGGATTCCCGCACCAAGGCTTTGTATGACAGTGATTTGCGGCTTCGCGAAAACCTTGAGTCCTTGCTGGGCGTGAGCCTGATGACAACGGAAGGAAAGTTCGACAGGAAGCTGTTCGCTTCTATGATTTTTGCCAATGCCGATCTCCTTCGTGAAGTGGAGAATGTTGTTCATCCGGCCGTGCTCGAAGATTTCGAGCAATGGCGTGAAACTGCATTGACCCGAACCGGCATCGTCTGCATGGAGTCGGCGATAGCTCTGGACAAACCGATATTTCGGGGGAGCTACGACTTGGTCGTGATGGTGGATGCGCCGGAGCAGCTGAGAATCGAGCGGGCTTGTCGTCGCGACGAAGCTGATCCTGAGGCGATTATGGCGAGGATACGACAGCAGGAAATAGATTTTTCGAAGGCGGATTATATAATAGAAAACAATGACAGTTTATCTTCTCTGAAGGCTTCGGTCTCAAGTGTTTTCGAAAAGATAAAGGCGGAAATGGAGAATGGTAAACTGCACAACTAATTAAATAATAATTGATTATGAAAACAGATTTAACAAGGATTCTTTCAGTTTCCGGTCAGCACGGGTTGTTTAACTATGTGGCTCAGGCTCGTAACGGAGCTATCGTAGAGGCTCTTTCTGACAAGAAACGTACTTGCTTCGATATGAAGAGCAGAATTACTACTCTTGCAGATATTTCCATTTATACTAATGAAGGTGAGATGAAACTTCAGGAGGTATTTCTTAAGCTTAAAGAGGCTCTCGGCGATGCTGATGCACCGTCTCCAAAATCTTCTTCAGAGGAGTTGAAGGCGCTTTTCGCAAAGGCTATTCCTGATTACGATGCCGACAGATTCTATGTTTCTCACATGAAGAAGGTAGTCGAGTGGTATAATGAGCTCAAGCATTTCGCTTCTTTCGACTTCGTCGAAGAAGGTGCTGCCGAGGAGGTCGACGCAGAGGAAGTTCAGACTGAGGATAAGGTCAATGAATAAGAAGTCTATTCAGATAGTCACTCTGGGATGCTCGAAAAATCAGGTGGATTCTGAGCATATTCTTGCACAGGTCAGGGATGACTATGAAATTATACCGGAAGGTGTGGAGCAGGATGTGGATGTCCTGCTCCTTAACACTTGCGGCTTTATCGGTGATGCCAAGGAGGAATCTATCCAGGCTATATTGGAGGCTGCTGAACGGAAGAAGGAGGGTAAGGTTGGAAGGCTGCTTGTATGTGGTTGTCTTTCACAGAGATATATGGACCAGATGCCCGAACTGATTCCGGAAGTGGACGGATGGTATGGGGCCAGGGAGATAGCTCCGATTGTGGAAGCGTTGGGCATGAAGATGGATCGTGAGCGCCGTAACGACCGCGTTATTCCGGGTAAGAAATTCCCTTATGCTTACCTTAAGATTTCCGAAGGATGTGACAGACGTTGTTCTTACTGTGCCATACCTTTTATAAGGGGTGCACATCGTTCTGTTCCGATGGAAGACTTGGTGGCAGAGGCATCACAACTTGCAGCGTATGGAGTCAAAGAGCTGATAGTCATAGCACAGGATACTACCTACTATGGTCTGGATTTGTATCACAGACGTGCTCTCGCAGAATTGCTTCAGAAATTGTCGGAAATCGACGGCATAGAATGGATCAGGATTCATTATTCATATCCTGCTGATTTTCCGGAGGATGTGCTTGATCAGATGGCTAACAATCCTAAGGTGTGCCGTTACATGGACATTCCGCTCCAGCATGTTGCGGATAATGTCCTGGATATGATGCACAGACATGTGGATGGAGCCTGGACCAGGGCATTGATCCGAAAAATGAGAGAAAAAGTTCCTGGAATCGTGCTCAGGACCACCATGATAGTCGGACATCCGGGAGAGGGAGAGAAAGAGTTCGGTGAACTTATGGATTTCGTGCGCGATGCGAAGTTCGAGCGTCTGGGCGCATTTACCTATTCCGAGGAGGAGGGGACCTTCGATGCGGAGAATTTCGAAGATTCTGTGCCTCAGAATGTTAAGGATGAAAGACTAAGAGAACTCATGGACGAGCAGAGGGAAATATCATTGACCTACAACAAGACCCGTATCGGTTCGGAGATTAAGGTTCTCATCGATGATTTCAATGATGGGGTGTTCGTTTGCCGCAGCGAATTTGAAAGTCCTGAAGTGGATGGCGAGATTCTTGTACATTACGACGCCGACAAGATGTCCGCGCAGCCTGAAGATATGATCGGAACGTTCATGACTGTAAGGGTGGTCAATGCGGATGAGTATGATCTTGTCGCTGAGATTGTTTAAATAAAAACGGATTTTAAATTGTTGTGAATCATGAAACTGAATGTTCTTACGGCTATATTGTGCGCCTCCGGATGTGTGGCAGCATTGACCTCATGTGCTCCTCAGGCTTTTACGATGAATGTGGAAATGAGGTATCCTTCCAGTACGGGGATTTCCTTCGACGGGAAGAGTGTGGCTGTGGTGTATCTGGATGCAGATGCCGCTCGGGATTCGGTTTTCAATGAATATCTGGCGAATGGTTTCGCGTCTTCCATAGAGAAGGATTATTTCGGGGGAGAGCAGGCTGTAAGTCTGTATCGCATGAACAAAAACCTGAATGCGGATTATTCGGACAAGGACTCGCTCCGTCATTTTGTCATGGAGACAGGTGACGATATCGTATTCGTATTCGATGCTCCGGAATTCGGCGATGTTTCCATTTCCGATTTGCAGGAGTCCGCATCGGACAATTCGACTTATTATACGGTTTCTACGCCTGTGAAAATCAAGTTGTACGCGTATGATTCCATGAATAAGGCAGATACTGTTTATTTATGGCAGGGGAACAGAAAGGTAGTTACGACTGTTCCGTACACGTCATCGCTTACACGCTCAGATGCCGCGGATCAGTTCTGGACGAAGTTGGAGACTCCTGGAGAGCAGTTCGGAAAGGCTTCTGCCAAGATTTTCAAGCCGACTTGGAAGGCAGAGGAGTTTACATTCATATATTACGATTCTCCTCAGGCCTGGGATACGGCTTCTCAGGCGGCCTATTCATTTAAATGGAAGGAAGCCATCGAAGCCTGGATGACCCTTCTGGATACGAATAATCCTATGAAGAGGTCATGTGCTGAATTCAATATCGCTCAGGCATGTTTCCTTAATGGAGAATATGCGTTGGCGCTCAAATGGTTGGACAGGTCCGATGCCGATTATCCGGTTTCGTTGTCGACAAATTTGAGGAAACGGATTCAGAAGGCTATGCATTAATTTGTTTCTAGATTTGAAGATTATCTCAGATAATAGATTTTTTAGAGGAATTTGTGATTTTATTTCGCAAGTTTCTCTTTTCTTTGCTTTCGAAGTGAAAACAATTTCGTATATTTGCATTTTGAAACGAAAGTAGTATTTGGCTATATCGTCGACAATCAAAGAGGTTAGTAAAATAGTAAAAACAATATAATATAATGACCGGTAAAAATAACAACGAGTTCGATGTCATCGTCATCGGAGGCGGCATTACGGGAGCCGGAACAGCGCGCGACTGTTCGCTGCGAGGTCTTAGGACTTTGCTGATTGAGCGTCATGATATCGCTGACGGTGCCACAGGAAGGAATCACGGACTTCTCCATAGCGGTGCACGCTATGCGGTTACAGATCAGGAGTCTGCGACAGAGTGTATTCAGGAAAATATGATTTTGAAGCGTATCGCAAATCATTGTGTGGATGACACTTCAGGATTCTTCCTTACATTGCCGGAAGACGATTTGGCTTACCAGGCGAAGTTTGTGGAGTCTTGTACAAAGGCTGGAATCAAAGCCGAAGTCATCGATCCGAAAGAGGCGTTGAGACTCGAGCCTTCAGCAAATCCTGATATAATAGGCGCGGTAAGAATCCCGGATGGTTCTGTCGATCCGTTCAGACTCTGTTCTTCCAACGTAGTGGATGCCAAACTTCATGGTGCCAAGGTGTTGGTTTACACGGAAGTGACCGGATTTATCAGAGAGCAGGACACCATCGTCGGAGTGAAAGTCCTCGACCATAAGACCGGCGAAACCGCTGAGTATCGCGCTCCTATCACTGTCAATGCCGGTGGTATCTGGGGCCATAAGATAGCTGAGATGGCTGGTGCTGCCATCAGCATGTTCCCTGCAAAAGGTGCCCTCCTGATTTTTGCACATAGAGTGAACAATGTCGTTCTCAATCGATGCAGGAAGCCGGCCAACGCCGACATTCTCGTGCCGGGAGATACAGTCTGCGTAATCGGAACCACTTCTACAAGAGTGCCTTACGAGGAGTGCGATGATATGCATGTGACACCGGATGAAGTGAAACTTCTCATTTCAGAAGGTGAGAAACTTGCTCCGTGCCTTGCGGACACCAGAATCCTCAGAGCTTACGCAGGAGTCAGACCTCTTGTGGCAGCAGATGGAGATCCAAGCGGTCGAAACATCAGCCGTGGTATCGTTCTCTTCGATCATGAAAAACGTGATGGAATAAAGGGCTTCATTACGATTACCGGCGGTAAACTCATGACATATAGACTTATGGCCGAAATGACTACAGATCTCGTTTGTCAGAAATTGAATGTCAACAAGAAATGCGAAACCAGGACGACTCCGCTTCCTGGATCCGGAAATGGTGACGTGAAAGAAGTTTCGGGCAAGATTTGGACAAAACCGACCACGGCACAGAAAGCTGCTGCCGGCCGTCAGGGAATCTTGGCTTCCAAACTCGATTTCTCTACCAAGGAGGAGCAGAGTCTTGTCTGTGAGTGCGAGGAAGTTCCTGAAAGCGAGGTAACTAACGCTATCGAGAATCTCGATGTCCATAATCTGGTAGACTTGAGGAGACGTACACGTGTAGGTATGGGAACCTGTCAGGGCGAGCTTTGTGCATGTCGTGCGGCAGGTCTGCTTGCGAAGGCTCATGGTTGTGCTGACAGAGCGAGGACAGACCTCGTGAAATTTATGAATGAACGCTGGAAAGGAATGTATCCTGTAGCATGGGGCGACACCCTTAGAGAAGCAGAATTTACAGCGTGGGTTTATTCTGAATGTCTTGGTACGGACGCTGTTGCGGAAAATAAAAAGACTGAGGACAAATAATATTTAGGACATGAAATTCGACAATATAATAATAGGTGGCGGCCTCTCAGGTCTTGTATGCGGACTCAGGCTGCAGAAAGCCGGAAAGAAATGTGCTATCGTTTCTGCCGGTCAGAATGCAATGCATTTCTTTTCAGGTGGTTTCGGGCTTCTTTCCAAACTTGAAAATGGTACACCTGTAGAGGAACCGTTGAAAGCGATAGAGAAACTCAGTCCTGAGCATCCATATGTTAAAATAGGTGCTGAAAAGGTCGCAAAATATGCTGGTGACGCTAAAGAATTGCTGACGATATGTGGTTTGCCGCTTGTAGGTGACGCTTCCAAAAACGGTTACGTGATATCCGCAACAGGAACACTAAAACCTGCATGGCTTGCAATAGGTGACTCGACATTCCTTAAGGAAAAAGATGAGAAAATCGGCACTAAAGCATTGATAGTGAACGTTGAAGGCTTTTTGGATTTCAATACTTCACTGATCGCTGCCGAATTCGAAAAGAGAGGCGTCTCATGTAAAATCACGGCTGTAACCACCGATGAAATCAAGACTCTCCGCAAGAACCCGAGCGAGATGCGTTCATCCAATATCTCCAAGGTAATGGAGAACGAGTCTGTAAGGGCGAAGTTTGTGGCTGCTGTCAATGCCGTTGTCCATGATGAGGATCTTGTGGTCCTTCCGGCAGTCTTCGGACTCAAGTCATACGCTTCTGTGGAAGATGTCCGCAGGAAGATCAGTGCGAAGACCATTTTCCTCGGAACATTGCCTCCGTCAGTGGCCGGTATCCGTTCCCAGAGACAGCTTAAGGAATCGTTTATAGCAGCAGGCGGAACCTTCCTTATGGGTGATGAAGTAGTCAGTGCACAGTTGGAGGACGGCGCAGTAAAATATGTCAAAACAGAAAATCTCGGTGACGAGGAAATGGTTGCAGAGAACTTCATACTTGCGTCAGGCAGTTACTTCGGTCATGGACTTCTTTCAGGAGTAAATGGCGTAACTGAACCGGTTTTCGGTCTGGACGTAGATTTCGACGCCGACAGAAACAACTGGTATGACGCGAACTTCTTCGCGAAGCAGAATTTCATGGGATTCGGCGTAAAAACAGGAAAGAATTTCAAAGCCGTGAAAGATGGGGCGGAAATCTCTAATCTTTATGCAATAGGTTCAGTACTTGGCGGTTACAATGCCTTACATCAGGGCTGCGGTGCCGGTGTAGCATTGTTGACTGCATTCAGTGTTTCAGATACTATCCTCGGCCGATAAACAGATAACGATTATGAAGACGAATACAAGTGAAAATAATTTCGAGCAGTGTATCAAATGTACTATATGCACTGTATATTGCCCTGTCGTGCCTGTAAATCCTTTGTATCCTGGACCTAAGCAGGCCGGACCTGACGGCGAGAGATTGCGTCTGAAGAACAAATTCTTCTTCGATGACGCCCTGAAATACTGCTTGAACTGCAAGCGATGCGACGTTTCATGCCCGTCCGGAGTGAAAATTTCAGATATAATCCAGGAGGCCAAGATAAATTACAGCACCCACAAGCCGAAATTGAGGGACCGTATGCTCGCTAGCACAGATTTCATGGGCTCGCTCGCAAGTCCGTTTGCTCCTATTGTCAATGCTACCTTACCTATCAAGCCTGTCAAGGCTGTTCTCGATGGTGTTTTGGGCATCGATCACAGACGTACTTTCCCTAAATATTCAGGACAGAAATTCGAAACATGGTTCAAGAAGAATGCTGCAGACAAGCAGGCTGCATTCAAGAATCAGATCGCATATTTCCACGGATGCTATGTGAATTACAACTATCCACAGCTCGGTAAGGATTTCGTGGCCGTAATGAATGCGCTCGGATATGGAGTGAATCTGCTTGACAAGGAAAAGTGCTGCGGTGTAGCCATGATTGTGAACGGACTTATTGACGGAGCCAAGAAACATGCTGTACATAATGTTTCTGTTCTCAAGAAAGCTGCAGACAAGGGTATGAAGATTCTCACTTCATCAACTACCTGTGTTCTTACCATGCGTGATGAATATCCTGATCTGCTTAAGGTGGACAACTCGGCAGTACGTGACAGCCTGTCACTCGCTACCAAGTTCATTTTCCGTCTTATAGACTCCGGTGAGGTAAAAGTGGCTTTCAAGAAAGACTATAAAGCAAAGATTGCATATCATACTCCTTGCCATATGGAGAAGCTCGGATGGGGCATTTTCTCGACCTCTTTGTTGAAAATGATACCTGGCGTCCAGTTCGTAATGCTCGACAGCAATTGCTGCGGTATTGCCGGTACTTATGGCTTCAAGAAAGAGAACTACGAAGTGTCTCAGGCTATCGGTAAACCATTGTTTGACCAGATCCGCAAAGAGACTCCAGATTTCGTCGCCTGCGATTGCGAAACTTGCAAGTGGCAGATCGAGATGTCTACAGGCTTCACTGTGAAGAATCCTATAAGCGTTCTTGCTGAGGCTCTGGATTTGGAAGTTACCGCCAAACTTAACGCCAAATAATTTTGGTGATTCTTATATAAGTCCACATTTGTGGTATAAAAATTGAGCCGCCGTCGCGAAGATCACTCCCAGCGACGGCGGTATTGTTTTCATTCAGTAATATATTTTTGTTTTTCTGAAAGCAAAGTTATCGCCATTTCTCGTGTTGGGGAAATAATAGTGATTGTGACGCGAAAAGTGTGACTAAATAGCTGTTTTTGTGACTAAAATATGTTATTTGGTGACGAAAAAAGGTTAATTTTGTGTTCGTCACACTATAAACAGTAGGTTTGCGATGAATGAAATTAGAGAAATATTCAGAAAATTCGGTCCACAGGTGTTGCATATCATCATCGTGCCGGCATTTTTTCTATGCTTTATGCTGATATATACTCCATTCGATCTGGACAATTATTTAGTCTCCCCGAAACATGGATATGCATTTCATATAACTATCTTGACATGTATTTATTTCGGATGTGAGATAATAACCCGATCAATCATGTTTGCCGTACGCAGAAAGCTCAATACGAATCTCTATGTGGCATTATGTTTCATGGATGTCTTGGTTGCGGCTTTTTTTACGGCCTTGTATGTATGGCTGAACAAGCGGATGACTGTACCTTATTTCAATATTGTCGCAAATTCATTTGTCTCATTGGCATTGACTTCAGCCTATCCTTACATTGTCATCTATCTGGCGTTGGTGGCCTATCATAGAAAGAAAAAATTCGAGTTGGCGGCGGAAGCGCCTGACGACAGGATAAGGTTTTACGATTCCAGGAAGAATTTGAAACTTGTATTGACCGTTTCCTCTATATATTATATAGGTGCAGATGAGAATTACGTGAATATTCATTATCAGGAGGACGGCGGGAAGACCAAGGTCTATGATTTGAGGGCGTCGATGAAGAGTATCGAGGACTTGTGTGCCAAGAACTCGCTGGTGCGCTGCCATAGATCTTACTTTGTGAATCCTACGCATATCAAGACGTTGCGAAAAGATTCCGACGGTCTTGTCTATGCGGATATCGACACTCCTCAGACGACGAGTGTCCCGGTGACCAAAAGATATTATGCGAATGTCTCAGAAATGTTGTAAACTATGGAAATTATAAAGACTAAGCTGGATGGTGTGGTTATAATCGAGCCGAAGATTTTCAGAGATTCGAGGGGATACTTCTTCGAGAGTTTCTCGCAGCGGGAATTCGAAGAGAAGGTCTGCAAGATTAATTTTGTGCAGGACAATGAGTCGATGTCTTCGTATGGCGTGATGCGCGGCCTTCATTTTCAGTGGCCTCCGTTTACCCAAGCCAAGTTAGTGAGATGTGTGAAAGGAGCCGTCCTGGATGTGGCCGTCGATATCCGCAAGGATTCGCCGACATATGGTCAGCATGTAGCTGTTGAACTCACGGAAGATAATCACTATCAAATGTTTATCCCTCACGGCTTTGCCCATGGCTTTTCAGTCTTGAGCGAAACAGCTGTATTCCAGTATAAATGCGACCAGTTCTATCATCCTGAATCAGATGCCGGCATCAGCATCCTGGATAAATCTTTGGGAATAGATTGGCGCATTCCGACCGATAAAGCCATCCTGAGCGATAAAGATACCCGTCACCCGTTATTTAAAGACTTCGTCACGCCTTTCGAGCTTTAGAGCCCTGGAGACCAGTCGCGTAGCGGCTATCTGGAGCATGAGAGGCTCCGTTGGTGAAAGTTTAGCCATGCCCGAATTTTGCAATGCGAGAGTTGAAAATATAATTATGCCTCGAAGAGCCAGGGAAGTGCCTCAGGCGCGAATTGCGTGCCTGAGTGCATGAGGCACTTCCCTGGCTCTACCAAGTTAATTAATTGTATATGAATATACTGATTACAGGCGCAAACGGCCAGTTAGGCAACGAGATGCGCAAAATAGCAGCGGATACCGACCATCACTACATCTTTACAGACGTAGTGGACCAGGAAGGCGTACAGACCGAAAAACTGGACATAACCTACCTCGCCGCCATCCGCAAAACCGTCTCAGACCATAAAATAGAAGCAATAATAAACTGCGCTGCCTACACAAACGTAGACGCCGCAGAAACAAATGGAGCATTGGCTGAAAAACTGAACGCAGAAGCCCCTGAGAACTTGGCCATCGCCATGAAAGAAGTAGGAGGCTGGTTAGTTCAAATATCCACCGACTACGTCTTCGGAAAAGAACCATATAACACTCCATGCCGTGAAGACCAGCAGGGGACACCGACAGGCGTCTATGGCCTGACAAAACTCCACGGAGAGCAAAAGATTATCGCCTCTGGCTGTAAATATATGATTATCAGAACATCATGGCTCTATAGCGAATACGGGAAGAACTTCTGCAAGACGATGATGAATCTGACCGCCACGAAACCTGCCCTGAAGGTAGTCTTCGATCAGGTAGGCACTCCGACCTACGCACTGGATCTGGCAAAAGCGATTGTAAAGGCCTTAACTAATCCGGCGGAAGGAATATACCACTACAGCAACGAAGGTGTCTGCTCTTGGTACGACTTTGCGAAAATAATAGCCGAATATAGCGGACAGACCGGTTGTGACATACAGCCATGCCATTCGGATGAGTTCCCGAGCCCGGTAAAGCGTCCGCCATACTCGGTCCTCGACAAGACTAAGATTAAGAAAACTTTCGACCTTAGAATACCGTATTGGACTGACTCACTGAAACTCTGCATTGACAATTTAAAGAATAACCAACGATGAAAAGAGCCATATTGATTACAGGTGGTGCCGGCTTTATTGGAAGCCATGTGGTGCGGTTGTTTGTGAATAAATATCCTGATTATCAGATTGTTAATCTGGATAAGCTGACTTATGCCGGAAACCTCGCAAACCTCCATGACATTAAGGACAGACCGAACTATACTTTCGTTAAAGCCGATATCTGCGACTTCGAAACTGTCCGTAGGATTATTCGCCAGTATGAAGTGGACGGCATTATCCATCTCGCTGCCGAGAGCCATGTGGACCGCTCTATAAAAGATCCGTTCACATTTGCCCAGACTAATGTGATGGGAACCTTGTCGATGCTTCAGGCTGCCAAAGACTACTGGGAAAACCAGCCTGTACCATGGGTGGTAACCAAGGCTGACGGCGAGTCTGTGCCATGTCGCTTCTACCATATTTCTACTGACGAAGTGTATGGTGCTCTGGAACTTACAAATCCGGAAGGTGTGGCGTCCCCGTTTACGACCAAGGCCTCTTCGGACCATCATCACGCTTACGGAGACACATTCTTTACCGAAGAAACAAAGTATAATCCCCATAGCCCATATAGCGCGGCGAAAGCGAGCTCAGACCATTTCGTGAGAGCGTTCCATGATACTTATGGCATGCCGACGATTGTCACGAATTGTTCCAACAATTATGGTCCGTATCAGTTTCCCGAGAAGCTTATTCCGCTCTTTATAAACAATATACGTCACCGCAAGCCTCTCCCTGTATACGGAAAAGGAGAGAACGTTAGGGACTGGCTCTATGTGGAAGACCATGCCCGTGCCATAGATTTGATTTTCCATAAGGGAATACCTGCCTCTACTTATAATATCGGAGGATTCAATGAATGGAAAAACATAGACATCGTAAAAGTCCTTATTGCGACCACAGATCGCCTTTTGGGACGTAGTGAAAGCATTGACCTGGACCTTATTACGTATGTTACGGACCGCAAGGGACACGACATGCGGTACGCGATCGACTCTCGCAAGCTTCAGGCGGAGCTGGGTTGGGAGCCGAGCCTTCAGTTCGAGGAGGGAATCGAGAAAACCGTACGATGGTATCTGGATAATCAGGCTTGGCTGGACAATGTGACAAGCGGTGATTATCAGAAGTATTACGAAGGGATGTATGGAAAAGCGTAGTAATCTTTCCAAAAAAGTTTCGGAAGACGAAAAAAAACGCTAAATTTGTACCCCTGTTAACGATAAACTAAGAAATATGAATACAAAATACGTCTTCGTAACAGGAGGTGTCGCATCCTCACTCGGAAAAGGAATCATTGCCGCATCATTGGCCAAACTCCTGCAGGCCAGAGGACTCAGAGTCACAATCCAGAAATTCGACCCGTACATCAACATTGACCCGGGCACACTTAATCCATACGAGCATGGCGAGTGCTATGTGACTGACGATGGTGCTGAGACAGACTTGGATTTGGGACATTATGAGAGATTCCTTGGCGTCCATATGACGAAGGCGAATAATGTTACCACCGGAAAGGTTTATTTCACTGTAATCAATAAGGAGCGCGAGGGCGCATATCTCGGAAAGACTGTCCAGATTATTCCTCATATCACTGACGAGATCAAGAGGCGTATGCTTCTTCTCGGAAAGTCAGGCAAATTCGATGTGATCATCACAGAGGTCGGCGGTACTGTCGGCGATATGGAGTCACAGCCGTTCCTTGAGGCTATCAGACAGCTGCAGTGGGAGCTTCCTGAGGAGGACCTCGCAAGCATCCACCTTACATTGGTGCCTTACTTGAGAGCAGCCAAGGAGCTGAAAACCAAGCCGACACAGCACTCTGTACAGATGCTTCAGCAGGCCGGTGTACATCCTGACGTTATCGTTTGCCGTACTGAAAAGGAACTTACTCCCGATATCAGAAGAAAGGTGGCTCTGTTCTGTAACGTAAAGCCGGGTCACGTGATTCAGTCCATCGACGCTCCGTCCATTTACCAGGTTCCTATGAACATGGAAAGGGAGGGTCTCGATGAGATGATTCTGAATCATTTCCATATCGAAAATCTTCCTGAGCCTAATTTTACAGAGCTCCAGGGTTTCTTGGACAGATTGTATCATCCTAAGCATCAGGTAGATATCGCACTTGTCGGCAAGTATGTCGAGCTTCAGGACGCGTATAAGTCCATCCTCGAGTCGTTCGTCCATGCGGGCGCTGCCAATGAGTGTAAGGTCAATGTCCATACGTTTCAGAGTGAATTCATCGATGCTTCCAATGTCGAGGAGAAAATCGGAAACATGGATGCTATTCTGGTCGCTCCTGGATTCGGAGAGCGTGGACTTGAAGGAAAAATCGCTGCCATCAAATATGCGCGTGAGCACAATGTTCCGTTCTTCGGAATCTGTCTCGGTATGCAGATGTGCGTAATCGAGTTCGCAAGAGACGTGCTGGGATTGAAGGAAGCTGCTTCGGCAGAGGTTAATCCTTCTACACCATATCCGGTAATCTCTCTCATGGAGGATCAGAAGAGCACTACGATAAAGGGCGGTACCATGCGTCTCGGTGCCTATGAGTGCAAACTCGACAAGGATTCTCTTGCATATAAGATTTATGGTAAGGAAATTATATCTGAGAGGCATAGACACAGATATGAGTTCAATGGCGAATTCCTCGATCAGATGGAAGCTGCCGGACTTAAGGCTACCGGACGTAACCCTGAAACAGGCCTCGTGGAGATTGTGGAAATCCCTACACATCCGTTCTTTATCGGTGTCCAGTTCCACCCTGAATATAAGAGTACACCAGAAGTTCCGCAGCCGATTTTTGTGGCATTCGTAAAGGCTGCCATGAAGTATCGTGAACAGCGCGGTCTGGACGTGGATATCAAGTAAACTATTGTATATGAAGAAGTTCCTGCGTGTTATATTATGTGTTACTTTAGCATTGGCCCTTACCTTGTCATCTTGCGCGAATGCGAAAGTCAGACAGTACAGGCTGCAGGTGGTGAAGGAGTATCCTCACGACCGGGCTTCGTATACGCAGGGACTTTTCTTTTTTGGAGGTCAGATGTATGAGAGCACAGGCTTGAACGGCAAGTCCACGTTCAGAAAGGTGGATATCACTACCGGAAAGCCATTGTTCAGGCTTAATTTTGACCGTAGATATTTCTTGGAAGGATCTGTCGAAAAAGGTGGAAACATCTACATGCTCACGTGGCAGAACCAGGTGGCCTTCGTCTATGATGCAAAGACATTGAACTACAAGTCGACATTCTCATATCCGCGCGAGGGATGGGGGCTTACGACAGACGGGAAGTCTCTGATCGCTAGCGACGGCACTTCCAATCTGTTTTTTCTCGATGATAATTTCAAGACAGTGAAGACCTTGCCGGTGCGTATGGATGGTCGCCCTGTCCACTTCCTGAATGAGCTGGAATTTATAGACGGAAAGGTTTGGGCCAATGTCTATATGTCGGATCTGATAGTCATCATCGATCCTGCCAATGGTGCCGTGACGGGGGTTGTCGACTGTACAGGTCTTTTGCCGGATAAGCTGAAATATTCTGACACAGACGTACTTAACGGAATCGCTTATAATCCTGTAGACGGAAAGATTTATCTGACAGGCAAGAATTGGTGCCGACTCTATGAAGTTAAATTGGTGGAAGTACGTTAATCGGTATGTCCACTTTAATCCGAAATACTAAATGCGTATTGATATATTGACGGTTGTTCCTGAACTTCTCGAAAGTCCTCTCGGTTATTCCATCGTCGGAAGAGCCAGGAAGAAAGGGTTGGTGGAGATCAATGTCCACAATATCAGGAAATATGGCATAGGTTCCAGACGCACTGTAGATGACTATTGCTATGGCGGAGACGCAGGAATGGTCATGATGGTGGAGCCTGTTTTCAAAATGATAAACGAGTTGACTTCGGAGAGACATTATGATGAGATTATTTATATGTCTCCTGATGGTGAGCAGCTTACGCAGGGTATCTCGAATCAGCTTTCGCTGAAAGAGAACATCATAATTCTTTGCGGCCATTATAAGGGAATCGATGAGAGAATCAGAGAACATCTCATAACCAGGGAAATCTCAGTAGGGGATTACGTGGTAAGCGGCGGCGAAATTCCTGCTGCTTTGTTGGCTGATTCTATCGTCAGACTTATTCCAGGAGCGTTGACTGATGAAACATCTGCCCTAAGCGACAGTTTTCAGGATGGACTTGTTTCGCCTCCTGTCTATACGCGTCCGGCGGAATTCAACGGCTGGAAAGTTCCGGATGTGCTTCTGAGCGGTAATCCCAAGCTGATTCAGGACTGGCAGATGCAACAGGCAGTGGAGCGCACCAAAAAGTTGCGGCCTTATCTTTTAAAAGACAATAAGTAAACTTTTTTTTTTGCAGTTATGAAAAAAGTGACTAAATTTGCAAACGAAAAGATAAAACGTTAAAAGATTTTTTTAAATCGTTTGCCCGTGACGGGTCGCTAACCAACAAAAAAGTCAACCTTATTTTTTTTAGAGGTGTAACACACAAAAACTATAGATATGTAGGACCAGCAGTGATGCTGGTCTTTCATTTTATATGGTGGTTCATTTTTGTGTTAAAATGCTGATTTTATAGGGATTTATTCATATATTTGTAGAATTGAATCCCATTGTGCGGATTCTATAGCTTTTTTACAAACAGAAACTCTTGCTAATTATGAGTGAAGAATTGAAACCTGGTGCAGAAACGACACCAGATGTACTTGAAGGAGCCGAGGTGGCAACACCAGAGGTCCAGGAAGAAACAACACCGAACTACGCTGAAATGTCTCTTGCGGAATTATCGCAACAGTTTGAGACTCTTTCAGAAAGCGAGGACAGAATGAAAAAATCTAAAGAGGCTGAGGCGATCAAGGCCGCTTTCTACAAGCGTCTTTCTAAGGAGAAGGCTGCAGCAGGTATGGAAGCTTCAGAAGAAACTTCTGAAAACGAAGCACCTGAGGTAGAGGAGACAACTGAAGAAAAATCAGAGCTTCAGAATCCTTTCGCGGTTTTGGAAAATGGATTCAAGACAATATATGCCAAATATAAGAAGGAACGTGCTGAATTCAATAGGCAGCAGGAACAGGAGCGTGAGGACAATCTTGCCAAGAAACAGGCGGTTATCGATGAATTGAAAGCTCTTGTGGAGAAGCAGGATGATTTGGGAACAGCCTTCCCAGCATTCCGTGAACTCCAGGCACGTTGGAGAGCTATCGGCCAGGTTCCTATCCAGAATTTCAGAAACTTGAACGATACTTATCAGTTCTATGTAGAGCAGTTCTATGATAAGGTTCAGATTAACAGAGATTTGCGTGATCTTGACTTTAAGAAGAATCTTGAGGCTAAGGAGCAATTCTGCCAGAAAGCTGAAGAATTGTCAGAGGACGAGATTGTTGTGGACGCATTCAAGGAGCTCCAGAAACTTCATGAGCAGTGGAAAGAGTTTGGACCTGTGGCCAAGGAATTCCGTGACCAGATTTGGGACAGATTCAAGGCTGCTACAGCTGTCATCAACAAGAAATATCAGGCATATTTCGAAGCTCAGAAATCCAAGCAGGCTGAAAACTTGGTAGCCAAGACTGCTCTTTGTGAGAAAGTGGAAGCCATCGCAAATAAGGAAGATATTAAGTCATCCAACGAGTGGAATGCCCTTTCTAAAGAGATCGAGGATATTCAGAAAGAATGGAAGACTATAGGTTTCGCATCCAAGAAGGACAACCAGAAGGTTTACGACAGATTCCGCGCTGCATGCGACAAGTTCTTCGCCAAGAAGAGGGATTTCTATGTTCAGTTCAAGGATAATATGAACGAGAATCTGGAAAAGAAACTCGCCATTATCACTGAAGCAGAGGCATTGAAAAACAGCACAGAATGGAAGGCGACAGCCGACAAACTCATTGAGCTTCAGGCTCGTTGGAAAGAAATCGGTGCCGTTCCGCGCAAGAAATCAGAGCAGCTTTGGAAGCGTTTCCGCGCAGCTTGCGACGAGTTCTTCGAGGCTCGCGACAAGAACGCCGCACCTGACAATTATGCCGGAAATCTCCGCGCAAAGAAAGCTCTCATAGAAGAGATCAATGCTTATGTTTCCTCTGAAGATGCAGCTGCTGATGCTGAGGCATTCAAAGCGTTCGAAGAGAAGTGGCAGAGCATAGGCTTCGTTCCGATTAAAGAGAAAGACAAGATCGGAAAGGCTTATCGTGAGGCTATGAACTCCAAGTTCCACAACTCGAAATCCAATAGAGGAAATTCAGGCAGAGGCGGTGCAGGCAAGTCTGAGAAAGATCGTCTTATCCAGAAGTATAACAAACTTCAGCAGGACATCGATACCTATGAGAACAACATAGGCTTCTTCGCCATGTCCAAGAACTCCCAGCCACTTATCAAGCAGATGCAGGACAGAATCGAAGAATCCAAGAAACAGCTTAAGGACTTGGAGGCTCAGATTCACGCCCTCGAAACAGCAGAAGACAAGCAGTAACTTTAAATATTGATGAATAAGAATACAATTATCGGATTCATACTCATAGGTATCACACTTTTCGGATTTACATGGTACCAGTCTAAAGAGTATGAAAAACAAGTCGCGTATCAGGCTCAGGTGGATTCTATAGCAAGAGCTGAGCGCGCAGCGCAGTACATTGCAGACAGTATCGCAGGAAGACTTCCTGTAGCAGATACATTGGCGGGAGGTGCCCGTCCGGTTTACAAAGCACCAGTGGCGATTTATAAGGATTCTCTTCTGGAGGCTGCACACAGCGGACAGGAGTCTATTTATACTATTGCCAATGATAAGATAGAGGTGGCCTTCACCACGAAGGGTGCACAGCCATACTCGGTTAAGGTTCAGAACTATAGGACTTATGATTCTACAGACCTTTATCTCTTCAAACCGGGTAACAGTGAGATGGGTATCGGTATCTATACCGGAGAAAACATCAATACTAAAGACTTCGTTTTCCAGCTCACTGAGAAGACCGATTCATCCATCGTGATGCGTCTGCCGTTCAGAAACGGAGGTTATATCCAGCAGAAATATACATTGAGGCCTGGTACTTTCGTGGTAAGCAATGAACTTTCATTCATAGGTATGGAGGGTGTCATCCCGAGAAACGTGTCATACTACGATTTCGACTGGGATGTGACCATTCCGAGAATGGAGAAAGGCTACAAGAACGAGGTTCAGTACTCTAAAGTGGACTACTACTTCGGCGGAGACAAGAAACCTGAAGAGATCGGACGAGGAAGAAATGCTGACAAACGTATTGAGAACCGTGTAGAGTGGTTCGCATTCCAGCAGCAGTTCTTCTCAGCCATCATGAGACCTGTAAACCAGTTCGCTTCAGGTGAACTCGCGATTAACTTCATAGAAGAAGACAATCCTTCTCATAATCTTATGGACTGCGCCGCCAAGATGCGCGGAGATTTCAAAGTCTCTAACAACGTGGTGATTAACAACGAGTTCTATTTCGGACCTAACCACTACAAAACATTGAAATCCTATGGCCAGAAATACGAGAAGATCATTCCGCTCGGCGGTTGGATGGTCGGCTGGTTCACTAAATGGGTGATTATCCCGCTGTTCGACTTCTTGCATAAGTTCATCTCGAACTTCGGTATCATTATTTTGCTCATGACATTGTTCATCAAGATAGTAGTGCTTCCGTTCGCATACAAGTCATATTCATCTTCTGCCAAGATGCAGGCTCTCAAGCCAGAAATGGATAAGCTCAATGCCAAGTATCCTAAGCAGGAAGATGCTCTGAAGAAACAGCAGGCGACCATGGATCTTTACAAACGTGCAGGAGTGAACCCTATGGGAGGATGCCTTCCTATGTTGCTCCAGTTGCCTATCCTCTGGGCGATGTTCCGCTTCTTCCCTGCATCCATCGAGTTGCGTCAGCAGCCTTTCCTGTGGGCCGATGACCTCAGTGCATACGATACCATTCCGCTCTTGGATTTCGGTACCAGAATCCCGCTCCTCGGAGACCATATTTCGCTGTTCGCGCTCCTTATGGCCGTGTCAATGTTCCTCTACTCGAAGATAACCACTCAGGGACAGATGTCATCCAATGACCCGAATACTGCTTCAATGCGTTTCATGAGCGTTTGGATGATGCCTATCATGATGTTCTTCATCTGTAACAGCCTTTCTTCAGGACTTACATATTACTACTTGCTCTCAAACCTCATTACTATGATTGAGACTTGGATAATAAAGAAGTTCTTCGTACGTCCGGAAGATGTGCTTGCGAAACTGAAAGCTTCAGAGGGAAAGCCACAGCCTAAGAGCAAATGGCAGCAGCGTCTTGAAGAAGCTCAGAAGATGCAGCGTCAGATGATGAAAGAGCAGGAAAAGAAAGGAAGAAGATAATCTAACAGTTATGTCGATAGCATCGAAAATAACAGAATTGCATAATGAACTGCCACAGGACGTAAAGCTTGTGGCAGTTTCCAAATTCCACCCGTCAGAATGTGTGATGGAGGCGTACAATGCCGGACAACGTCTGTTTGGCGAGAATCGTCCTCAGGAGTTTGCCATGAAATGCAAAGAACTGCCGCAGGACATCCAGTGGCACTTCATCGGCCATTTGCAGACCAATAAACTGAAACTTGTGCTCCCTTACGCCTATATGGTCCAGTCCGTGGATTCACTCCATCTCTTGGAAGATATTGAGAAGTGGGGAAGTGTCAACGATAAAGTTATACGAGTGCTTCTCGAACTCCATCTCGGAGCCGAGGAAACCAAACATGGCCTTACTGAAGACGAGATTACCGAGATTCTGAATTCTGTATCCAAGTATCCTCATGTCCGTTTCTGCGGAATCATGGGAATGGCTACCAATACGGATGATGAATCTGTAGTACGTGCTGATTTCGAGCATATTGCAGTTCTTAGACAACGTCTCGTAGCATCCCATCCGGAACTTCCTGATTTCAAGGAACTTTCCATTGGCATGTCACAGGATTACAAGATAGCGATAGAATGCGGAGCGACGATAGTCCGTATCGGTTCAGATATTTTCGGACCGAGAGAATATTAACGTTTACGCAATTCTTCGATCATAGCCTTGGCGACTGCGGCAGATGCTCCGCGGCCGCCAAGTGCGTTTCTGATCTCCTGGTAACCGGCGAGCATATTTTCCCGATACTCAGTGTCCTCTATCATGCGGAGAACCTCCTGAAGCACATTGTCGGGAGTAAAATAAAACTGCAGCAACTCGCGGAAACAAGTCCTGTTCAGAATCAGATTGCCGAGCGAAATGAAACGTATCTTGATTATCTGCTTGGCTATCACGAAATTAATGGCGGCACCTTTATAAGCCACCACCTGAGGCGTTCCTATAAGTGCAGTCTCAAGCGATGCTGTACCGGAATTCACTACAGCCGCAGCTGCATGGCGAAGAACTGCATAACTCTGTCCGAAAACGACTTTCACGTAAGCCTCACGACCGGAAACATATTTGCTGTAATCGGACATTGACCTGGACGGCGCGGCAGCTACAATAAACTGGTAGTCAGCATATTCAGGCAGCGCATGCATCTTGTCGGCGAACTCCATGAAAACTGGCATCATGGAAGAAATCTCTCCAGTGCGCGAACCCGCCATCAATGCAATCACCGGACTGTCCGGCAAGCTATTCCTTCGCAGAAACTCTTCGCGGCTCTCCTTCAACGCGACAGAATTGTCGATGGCGTCGATCAGCGGATTACCTTTATATATAAAGTCGATACCTTTTTTTGTGAAATACGGAATCTCGAACGGGAAAACGATGAAAAGCTTGTCCACGAACGCCTTCAGCTTCTTTATACGTCCTTCTCGTGAAGCCCAGACCTTAGGCGCGATGTAGTAATACACCTTAAAGCCTTTATTATGAGCCCATTCCGCCACTCTAAAATTGAACCCCGGGTAGTCGATAAGGATTACAACGTCCGGATTCCATGACGAAATATCTGCAAAACAACGCTTGAATTTCTCGAAATACGACCTGGCCTTCAACGCTACCTGGATGAACCCGATAATCGCGCCATCCTTATAGTCCTGCACGAGCCCGACACCATCCTGATGCTCCTTGTAAACCTCGTTCATCAGGTCGCCGCCCCAGAACCGGATATCGGCTGCCGGATCCTCCTGATACAATCCTCTCATCAAGTTCGAGCCGTGAAGGTCGCCCGAAGCCTCGCCTGCAATAATATAATAATTCATCAGATTTTTCGTTTATGTCAATGCTGCCGTCCCCTAGAAGTCTACGTCGAATCCGAGATTCGATATGCGCTTTTCTTCTTGATAATCAGTCGAATCGATATTGTCCGCGACTATACTGATATATTTCTCCTGCATAAGTCTGTGGTCGGCTCTGTAATCATTGCGCTCGTCATCGAGGAACTCTCCGACCATCATATATAACTTCTCGCCAGGTTCTACAGAGGTCTTTGAACTTTGACCTAAGGACTCAGGCGTGATGCCGAACTTCTTATATATGGACGGATCCCAGTCGCGGAATTCACGTATCCATCTGCCGGCACCCTGATGAGCTACTCTTACACCTTTAATCTCATCGATGGGAATTTCCGGGAAATTGACATTGAAATAAACCCCTGGCTTCTCAGGGAGATTTGACATTATTTTTTCGAAGATGGCGGGGAAGAATTTCCTGACAGCCGAGAAATCCGCGTTCGGATTGAGGGTGTCCAATGATACTCCAATCGAAGGTATACCGTTCAGTGCTGCTTCAGCGGCAGCTCCCAATGTGCCTGAGTAACAAGCAGCTGACGCGGCGTTGGAACCATGGTTTATTCCGGAAACGACGACGTCCGGGAATTTGTCCAGGAACGGAACGTTGAGCCCGAACTTCACACAACTCGCCGGTGTAGCGTCCAAATAAGACCATTTTCCCGGCTTTTCCTCAGGCAGTTCTTTATAAGCTACCTGTCTGAGTCCGAGTGAAACTGCCATGCTCATTCCAGACTGGTGATATTTCGGTGCAATGACAGTGACATTGCCAAATTGGCACATTATTTCTGCGAGGACGTGTATACCTTTGGCATTGTACCCGTCATCATTGGTAATCAGTATATTCATTTATTATGGATGTTTCAAGTTATTGCCTGTCATGTACTTTTCTTTAAACGATAAAGTCGGGCAATCCGTTCAAATTTCTCTACAAAGATAGGTAAATATTCAAAAATTTGGCTAATTTTGCACCGTTTTTGCAGGGAAACTTGCGGATGAAGTAAAGGGGGCGAATTCCTCGGAAGCTTCGGTTGACTTAAAAAATAAGGTTTAACTTAATAAATTATTTGTTAACAATGGTAAAACTTGGTATTAACGGATTTGGCCGTATCGGTCGTATGGTATTCCGTGCAGCCGTAGAAAACTTCGCAAACGACATCGAAGTTGTAGGTATCAACGATCTTCTCGATCCAGAGTATCTTGCTTATATGCTCAAATTTGACTCAGTTCACGGAGCATTCAAAGGTGAGGTTTCTGTAGAGGGCAACACACTTGTTGTAAACGGCAAAAAAATTCGTCTCACCGCTGAGATGGATCCAGCAAACCTTAAATGGAATGAGGTTGGCGCTGATGTAGTTGTAGAGTCTACAGGTCTCTTCCTTACAGACGAGAAGGCTCGTAAGCACATCGAGGCTGGTGCTAAGAAGGTTATCATGTCAGCTCCTTCAAAGGATGCAACTCCAATGTTCGTATACGGTGTTAACCACACAACATACGCTGGTCAGGATATCATCTCTAACGCATCTTGCACAACTAACTGTCTTGCACCTATTTCTAAGGTTCTCGATGAGAAGTTCGGTATCGTACGTGGTCTTATGACTACTGTTCACGCTGCTACCGCTACTCAGAAGACAGTTGACGGACCTTCTAAGAAGGACTGGAGAGGTGGTCGTGGTATCCTCGAGAACATCATCCCTTCTTCAACAGGTGCTGCTAAGGCTGTAGGTAAGGTTCTTCCTCAGCTCAACGGTAAACTTACAGGTATGTCTCTCCGTGTTCCTACATCTGACGTATCTTTCGTTGACCTTACTGTAGAGCTCAAGAAAGAGTGCACATATGAGGAAATCTGCGCTGCTATGAAAGAGGCTTCAGAGGGCGAGCTCAAGGGTATCCTCGGATACACCAACGAGGCTGTCGTTTCTACTGACTTCCGTAACGATCCTCATACCTCTATCTTCGATGAGAAGGCAGGTATTCAGCTCGATGGCACCTTCGTTAAGGTTTGCTCATGGTATGACAACGAGTGGGGTTACTCTAACAAAGTCCTCGAGATGGCTCGTGTAATTTCTAAGTAATTTTACTTCGGAATAATATAACATCAGGCGGTCAGACTTTTTGTCTGGCCGCTTTTTTACTTGGTAGTATTTGTGCGTCCAGCACACTCCTTCTTCTAAAAGGAATCTATCCTCGAAAATCCATCACAAATCTTTACCAAGTTATTTTTGCCGCTTACCTATTTATGAGTAAATTTGTAAGATAAATCGAAAAGCGATGATAGAGGTAAATGATCGGCTGACACTCCGTGAAATGGAGCAGATCCTATACAATGGCGAAACTATCCGGATTTCTGAAAAACTCAGAAGTCAGGTCGTGACAAGCTATGAATTTCTGAAGGAATTCTCCAAGGATAAGGTTATTTATGGAATCAATACGGGATTCGGTCCCATGGCACAGTGGAGAATCGAGGATGAGCATCTCAAGGAATTGCAGTACAACATTATTCGCAGTCACTCCACGGGTGCTGGAGAACGTCTTCCTGATATTTGCGTAAGGGCTGCCATGTTATCGCGCCTGAAGACGTTTCTTGAGGGACATTCTGGAGTACATGTCACCCTCATTGACCTTCTCATCGAATTTGTAAATAGGGGAATCTGTCCTGTGGTTCCTCGTCATGGCAGTGTCGGCGCCAGCGGCGATCTGGTGCAACTCGCTCATATAGCATTGGCCTTAATAGGCGAGGGAGAGGTTTCATACAGGGGCGAGATCCGACCGGCAGGCGAGGTGATGGCGGAGAATGGCCTGGAGCCTCTGCAAATGCATATCCGTGAGGGACTTGCGGTCACTAATGGTACAGCCGTCATGACCGGTATAGGCACGATTAATTACCTGCAGACAGAGAGATTGTTGGGGTGGGAGATTTTGTGCTCGGTGATGATGAACGAGATCGCGTCTTCTTACGATGATTTTATGTCAGAAGTTCTGAACGGGCTTAAATTTCATCCTGGACAGATTCGTGTGGCCGAACTTATGCGCTCGCTGTCAGAAGGCAGCAAGTTGCTGAGAAACAGAAAGCTAGAACTATTTCATAAGTCAGGCGAGCAGGTGTTCAAACAAAAGGTTCAGCCTTATTATTCTTTGCGCTGCGTTCCTCAGATTTTGGGCCCAGTATATGACACTCTCAAGAATGCCGGACAGGTGATTGAGGATGAGGTCAACTCGGTGGACGATAACCCTATAGTCGATATGGCCAGTGCCAATGTCATTCATGGCGGCAACTTCCACGGGGATTATATCTCTTTCGAGATGGATAAGCTGAAAATAGCCGTGACCAAGATGACTATGCTGGCGGAGAGACAGATGAACTACTTGTTCCATGACAGGATTAACGGAATCCTGCCCCCGTTCGTGAATCTGGGCGTATTGGGACTGAATTATGGCTTGCAGGCTTCTCAGTTTACAGCTACGTCTACGACTGCTGAAAGTCAGACATTGTCGAATCCGATGTATGTCCACTCTATTCCTAACAATAATGATAATCAGGATATTGTGAGCATGGGAACAAACTCTGCGCTTATTTGTCGCACGGTCGTGGAGAATTGCAGCCAGGTGCTGGCTATTCATCTTATGGCATTGGTTCAGGCGGTGGATTGCCTCGATGTGGCTGACAAGCTTGCTCCTGCTACAAGAAAACTGTATGACAAGGTGCGCGGAATAGTTCCCGTATTTAAAGATGATACTCCTAAGTATAATGAAATCAAAGCATTGCAGAGTCTCATCTTGGAATCATCACCTGTCAGTCTTTAGAATATAAATTATTTGATATTATAAATCGAACGATGAAATCACTCAAAGAATTATACAAAATCGGAAGAGGTCCGTCGAGCAGCCATACTATGGGACCTGTTCGTGCCTCTCAGATTTTCTTGAATGGACATAGAGACGCCAAGGCCTTTCAGGTAACTCTCTATGGCAGTCTTGCGGCTACAGGAAAAGGTCATATGACAGATGTAGCTATAATCGATGAGTTGAGCCCTGTCGCTCCGGTGGAAATTATCTGGAAACCGACAGTTTTCCTGCCATTTCATCCTAATGCTATGACGTTTAAGTCTTTAGACGATGATGGAATTGTGACGGGAGAATGGACCGTATATAGTGTCGGTGGCGGTACGCTGTCTGAAGGAAAGAAAGAGGGAGACCGTTTCGATACGGACAACAAGGTCTATGAAATGCATCATTTGACAGATATCATGCATTGGTGTGAAAAAGAGGGACGTGGATATTGGGAATATGTGGATATTTGCGAGGGCGCCGGAATTTGGGACTATTTGTTGGAGATTTGGAATGCCATGAAGAAGTCTGTGGAACGTGGAATCGAGCATGAGGGCGTGCTTCCGGGACCTTTGAACTTGGCCAGGAAGGCGCCGACATACTATGTAAAGGCGACCGGATACAAGCAGTCACTTCAGACTCGTGGTCTTGTCTATGCTTATGCATTGGCTGTCAGCGAGGAGAATGCGTCCGGCGGAAAGATTGTCACCGCTCCAACTTGTGGTTCCTGTGGCGTTGTTCCCGGGGTGCTATATCATTTGCAGAAGGGCCATAACTTCAGTGATACCAAGATTCTTCATGCCTTGGCTACTGCGGGTATTATAGGCAATGTGGTGAAGCGCAATGCTTCCATTTCGGGTGCTGATGTCGGTTGCCAAGGTGAGGTCGGCGTGGCTTGCGCTATGGCTGCAGCAGCTGCTTGCCAGCTTTTCGGCGGAAGCCCTTCACAGATCGAATATGCTGCGGAAATGGCTCTGGAACACCATCTTGGCATGACTTGTGACCCTGTATGCGGTCTTGTCCAGATTCCATGTATAGAGCGTAACGCATTTGCTGCTACTCGTGCCTTGGATGCGAACCTTTATGCGGCTTTCTCTGACGGCAGGCATCGCGTGTCGTTTGACAGGGTAGTGGAGGTTCTCAAGCAGACCGGACATGATCTTCCTTCGCTTTATAAGGAGACCAGTGCCGGTGGTCTTGCAAAGGATTTTGGCGTAAATTTTTAGAGTTCTCTACTGAAATTGCGAAATATTTATTAACTTTGAATGTTAAAACTTATACTATTATGGCAGAATTGAAAGGATCCAAGACTGAGCAGAATCTCATGACTGCATTTGCAGGTGAGTCACAGGCTCACACAAAGTATCTTTATTATGCTTCCAAGGCTATTAAAGATGGTTATATTCAGATAGGCAAACTCTTCGAGGATACAGCCAAGAATGAGAAGGAGCATGCCAAGATTTGGTTCAAGTTCCTCCATGGCGGTGAGGTTCCTGGCACGGTAGCTAATCTTGAGGATGCTGCAGCAGGCGAGAATTACGAGTGGACCGACATGTATGCCGGATTTGCAAAGACCGCTAAGGAAGAGGGTTTCGAGGATATCGCATTCCTTTTCGAGAAAGTTGGCGCTATCGAGAAGACTCATGAAGAGCGTTACAGAAAGCTTCTTGAGAATGTTAAAGGTGGCGTAGTATTCTCTCGTGAGCAGGATATGATTTGGGAGTGCTCTAACTGCGGTCATATTGTAATCGGAAAGAAGGCTCCTGAGGTTTGCCCTGTCTGCAAGCATCCGAAGAGTTATTTCCAGATCAAGGCTGAGAATTATTAGTCTGGGATGCCGATTATAACTTGCTGAGTTATCGGCGTTTGCGAGACGAAAAAATGAACGGAGACTGTGATATTCAGTCTCCGTTTATTTTTCGTCTATGTTCGTTCTGTCTGCTATAAGCGTTTACTGATATTCAGCTCACGATTTAGCGTTTGATGAGCGTGGCTGCAAGGTTAAGAAGCAGATAGTAGATAAACATGTATAACACTATCAGTGACCAGTTTCCGCCGGAAACGACTACCGCGATGATGATGCAGACGATTCCTGAGAAGAATCCTATGCGAAGGAATTTGGTCTTGAGGTCAGTTTCTATTCCTTTGCCGAATTTCATAGCAAACATAGGAATTTCGCTGACTAGAACTGCTGAAAGTATAATCGCCACGACCGGTATAAAGAACCAAGTACCGCAGAGTGAGCTGATCCATGATTCCGGGCTGCGCTCCACATAGTAGGCGAGTGAGCCGCAAATCATGGCTGCTGCCGGTGTAGGCAGTCCGATGAAACTGCCGTGCTGGCGCTCGTCCAGGTTGAATTTGGCTAGTCTCAATGCCGAAAAGGCGGCGAGAATGAGCGGTATGTATATGGCGATGTGCCATGTCCCGCAGATGCACATTATCTTGTACAGCATGATGGCCGGAAGGACTCCGAAGCTAACCATGTCTGCAAGAGAGTCCAACTCTTTGCCGATGTTGGAATATGCATTCAACAATCTTGCTGCAAATCCGTCGCAGAAGTCGAATCCTGCGGCAGCCAGCATTAACGGGAAGGCTATGTCTATTCGTCCGTCTAAGGTGAAAATCACCCCAAGAGTGCCTGCAAGCAGGTTCATTGAGGTGATTGTATTAGGTATATGCTTGATAATTTGCATTATTTGATCTTGAGTTTCTTAGCCAAGCTCTTTGGAAGGGCATCTTTGTGCATAACGATATCCATAGATCTGCCAGCGACGAAAGCCTCTGTAACATACCAGATTCCGTTATATTTTCCAGCACCGCCCCAAGAGTTCTTTACCATGTAGTATTTTTTGCCGAACTGATCCTTGGCGATACCATAGATCATCATTCCATGGTCATCGGTAAGGGTCTTGTTGTCATAGCATTTCTGGCGGTATTCCTGAGTAACTTCCTGCTCTTCTGGTGCCTGTGGCTCATCCACTTTCTCTGTGCTCTTGCCTACCCAACGCTCCTGGTCTGAACCTGCTGTTTTCTTGACCTCTTCCTTGTAAAGGATGCCGAGTCCGTCACGGGTGAAGCCTTTTTCGCTTACATCCGTACCCCAAAATACAGTGTAGCCATTCTCGATAGCATTGTCAAGTGCCTGCATGAACTCTTCGATAGGAACGTTCCAGTCCATACCCCAACGCCAGTTGTCGCTGATTTCGAGTGCGAACTGCTCGTAGAACGGATGGTGTGTGAATGAGGTCAATGATACATAGTCATCCGGGTTGATCTTGAAAGAGTCACGATATGATTCCGGTGTATATTTTACGCCGTTGTATTCGAACTCTGTAGGGCACTCACCGAGGTAAGCGTTCATGATGCCTTCGAAGCCTTTCTTCCATGCTGTAGAAAGAACTCTGTTAGGGTTTGTAACGACTGTCTGTACATAGCTGAGTGCGAGTGCATCGAGCTCTCCGTGAACCGGAAGTTCTGTACCATAGTTGAGACCTGGCATAACTCCCTGAGGAACAAGTCCGTACTTCTTTACTATGGTGAGGACGTCGTTGGCCTCAGAGCCGGCTGCAAAGTTAAGTTTGCCGTCGAGTCTCACATATTTCTCAGCTCTGTCCTGGTAAGAGTGGCTTACTACGAACATTTCAGAGAAGTCAGGATAGAGTGTTGAATCCTTGATATTGTTGATTCTGATAGCCTCTGACTCGAGGAATCCGAGGGTAGAGAAACACCAGCATGTGCCTGAACGGTACTGGTTCTTCACTGGGGTGATAGGGTTAGCCTTAACAGTGGTAAACTGATACTCGATCGGTTTTGCCTCTTTTCCCGGCTGTGCGAGCATGAGCATCGGAACGCAACATGCCAACAAGGAAGTTGTCAGAAATCTGTTCATTTTTTTTTAATAAATCTTAATTAAATTGTTTGTTTTAGTGTCTCAATGACACAAAATTACATAAATATTACTAAATTTACAATATTATGAGTCGTAAATATACCATATTATATATTCACGGGATGGGCGGCGGCGTGGATAGCCGTATTCCGTCCATTTTGAATGAGCACATAAATGAATATGTGCATGATCCGGACATTCGCATTGACATAGTCGTAAGGACTTATGATATCGATCCTTATATTGCCGAAAGGCAGATTTCTTCCTGGCGGGAGGAGTTGCGGCCGCAGTTGGTGATAGGGGAGTCACTGGGTTCTTTGCACGCGATTCTTCAGCGTGGTGTTCCTCATCTTTTTGTTTCTCCTGCCATCGGTGCTGCACGTTGGATGGCGGCTGCCAGTTGGATGCCTGGTGCGTCCTGGGTTATGCATCGGATTTTCAAGCTGGTGCCTGGGGAGCGTCAGGTTCTGGATTTCTCGCATAAGGTTCTGTCCCATTATCGTGGTATGTGGCGTAAGCTTTTGGCTTGCACTACTTTACATGGAAGTAAGGACTATTTCTTTGCGTTTTTCGGTACGGAGGACCGCTATATGAAGTCCGGTATCGTGAATGTCCGCAAGTGGGCCGGGCTTTTCGGCTCAAACAGCTATGCGACATACAAAGGTACTCATTACATGGAAGAGGAGTATCTGCATTCTATGCTCATTCCTAAGATATTGGAGGTGCTGGGGCTTAGGTAGCGGATGTTGGGGTAACGACGTCGGGTGGAGGTCCTCTCGCAGACCTTCGCTTCGCTCATCCCTCCCAGCGGAGCTGGGCCCCTCCCATTTACGAGGCCATGGGTGGCCACGGGTCTGCGAGAGGACCTCCACCCGACTCCTGCACCGCAATGGCTATTCGCATGGCGATTGTTCCTCCAGCGTTGCCTGCATCTTCCATACTCCGAAACCATGGTGACTGCGAGTCCACGGGAGGACCTCCACCCGACTCCTGCACCGCAATGGCTATTCGCATGGCGATTGTTCCTCCAGCGTTGCCTGCATCTTCCATACTCCGAAACCATGGTGACTGCGAGTCCGCGACGGACACCGCACCACTACGTTAGCGGCGTCCCGGGTAGGTGGCGAGGCCTTTCTCGAGGACGTCTAGGGCTTTTTCGAGTTCCGGAACTTCGAGGACATATGCTACTCGGATATGATTCAGGCCTTTGCCCGGTGTCTTGTAGAAAGAGGCGGCAGGCGTTACCATCGTTGTCTGGCCTTCGAGGCGGAAGTCTGTCAACATCCATTTCGCGAAGCTCTCGGCGTTGTCCACCGGAATCTCGGCGATGGTATAGAATGCACCCATCGGGAGCGGTGAATATACGCCAGGCATATCGTTAAGTCGCTTGACCATATAATCTCTTCTCTTTATATATTCCTCTTTCACGGCTGCGAAATACTCTGCAGGCGTATCTAACGCGCCTAATGCTGCGAGTTGTCCGTAAACAGGAGGGCAGAGTCGCGCCTGGGCATATTTCATTGCGGCGGCCATTACGTCCTTGTTGTGCGAAATAATACATCCGATACGGCAGCCACACAGGTTGTATCTCTTTGATACTGAATCTATCAGGATAACATTCTGTTCCAGGCCTGGAATGTTCATCGCTGAAAAATGCGGCTCGTCGGTGTAGCAGAACTCGCGGTAAACTTCATCCGAAATGAGAAACAGATTATGCTTCTTGGCCACCTCGCCGAGAGCCAGCATATTCTCCTTCGTGTATAGTGTACCTGTAGGATTTCCCGGATTGCTTATGAGGATAGCCTTGGTGCGCGGAGTGATAAGTTTCTCAAATTCAGACATTTCCGGAACCTTGAAGCCGCTGCGGATATCTGTCGGTACGGCCTTCAGAGTCACCCCGTTCATAAATGCGAAGGTGTTGTAATTCGTGTAGAACGGCTCCAGAACGATAACTTCGTCGCCTTCGTCGCAAGTGATTTGAAGTGAAAGGTTTACGCCCTCGCTACCAGCAACCGTCACTATAAATTCAGGAACGTCTATGTCAATGCCGATGTTATGATAGTACTTTTCGACGAGACCTTTCCTCAGTTCTATAAGTCCTGCGGAGTTGGTGTAGGAAACATGATCGAGCGTGTTATTCTTTACGGCGTCTAGGGCGCATGCCGGCGATTTTATGTCTGGCTGACCAACGTTAAGATGGTAAACTTTGACGCCTTCGGCTTTGGCTGCATCGGCGAAAGGAACAAGTTTTCTGATGGCCGAAGCTGGCATCAGCTCTGATTTGTGAGAGATGTTAAGCATAAATATTCGTTTTATATAAAAATCCTATCTCATATGTTTTACAAAGATAGTGATTTTTTTTACCTTTGTGGACGTACTTAACAAAATCTATTAAATTATGTCAACTTTCAGACAAAGAGCTTTGGACGAAGCTGCTGCCCACACTACCGGGCGCTATTTCGTTGAGAAGAGGCCCGTATCAGCCTTCTTCGGAGAGAATGTGTTCGACCTCGCCAAGATGAGGAGATACATGTCTCAGACTGCCTATGACTCTGTTGTGTCTGCAGTAAAGTTCGGCAAAACCATCGATAGAGCTGTTGCAAATGAAATCGCTTCAGCTATGAAGACATGGGCGACTGAGAAAGGTGCTACACACTACACGCATCTGTTTCAGCCACTTACCGGAACTACAGCAGAAAAACATGAGGCTTTCGTCACTGTAAAGGACGGCCAGGCATTCGAAAGATTTAGCGGCAACGCACTCGTCCAGCAGGAGCCGGATGCTTCCAGTTTCCCAAGCGGGGGACTGCGTAACACATTTGAGGCCAGGGGATATTCCGCATGGGATCCTAACTCTCCTGTTTTCATCTTGGACGAGACACTCTGTATCCCGTCTGTCTTCGTGTCATATACCGGTGAAGCCCTTGACATGAAAGTTCCTAACTTGAGATCCATCCAGGCACTCAGCGCAGCAGCCACATCTGTCGTCAACCTTTTCGACAAGTCTGTGAAGTCGGTTTCTGTCAATGTCGGACTGGAGCAGGAGTATTTCCTGGTAGATGAATCATTGTACAACGCACGTCCTGACCTCAAATTGTGCGACAGGACTGTTATCGGACATACATCAGCGAAGGATCAGCAGCTTTCAGACCACTATTTCGGAGCCATTCCGGGGCGTGTGGAAGCATTCATGAAAGATTTTGAAACAGAGGCATATAAGCTTGGAATTCAGCTTCAGACAAGACATAACGAAGTGGCACCTAACCAGTTCGAGTGTGCTCCTGTATTCTGTGAAGCTACCAAGGCCATCGACCAGAACATGCTCCTGATGATTCTTATGCCTAAAGTAGCTGAGAAACACCATCTTAAAGTTATTTTCCACGAGAAACCGTTTGACGGAATCAACGGAAGCGGCAAGCATTGCAACTGGTCTATGCAGACTGATACTGGAGTTAATCTTCTTTCTCCGGGAAAGACACCTAACAAGAACCTTCAGTTCCTTGCATTCTATGCATCTGTAGTACGTGCGGTATATAAGCATAATTACTTGCTTATCAGTTCAGTGTGCACCTTGAATAACTCATATAGACTTGGTGGTCATGAGGCACCTCCAGCAGTTATGTCTATCTTCTCCGGATCTACATTGACTTCGATTTTCGATCGCATAATGAAGATGAAAGATCCTTCAGACTTGGAGGCTGGCAAAGCATCTATCCAGATGGTAAGTTCTATCCCTGACCTCGTCCAGGATAACACTGACCGTAACAGGACATCTCCTTTCGCATTTACAGGAAATCGTTTTGAATTCCGTGCCGTAGGCTCTTCTGCCAATGCTGCAGGAGCTACATATGTACTGAATTCCATTGTAGCAGAGAGTCTTAACGAGTTCCGCAAGGAGGTCGATGAACTTGAAGCCAAGGGCGAAACCCGTCAGGCTGCCATACTTACTGTTATCAGAAAGTTCATTACAGAGTCTCAGAACGTAATGTTCGAAGGTAACGGTTATAGCAAAGAATGGGAAGCGGAAGCTGCCAAAAGAGGCTTGAGGGCAGTGCGCAATGTTCCGGACGCTTATAAAGTATTCCTCGAGGAGGACTCTGTAAGCATGTTCGACAAGCTTGGCGTGCTCACACCGGCAGAATCCCAGGCCAGATATGAGGTTCTCAATGAGACTTATGTGAAGAAACTTCAGATCGAAGCCAGAGTTATCGGTGACGTTTGCCTGAATCATGTGATTCCTGCAGCCGTCAGCTACCAGAACATTTTGATAAAGAGTATCCAGGGCTGTAAAGACGTGTTCGGAGATGACTTCAAGACACTCTGCAAAGCCGACATGGAAACATATAAGAATATTTCAGGATTTGTGAACAAGATTTCGGAAGATGTCGAAGCTCTTGTCGAAGCCCGCAAGAAGGCCAACAAGGTGGAAGACATGTCCGAAAGAGCTAAACTGTATTCGACAGAGGTAAAAGAAGAGATGGACAAGGTACGTTACAGCGCCGATCATCTCGAGATGCTTGTAGACGACGAGCTGTGGCCGCTGCCGAAATATAGGGAGCTGCTGTTCTTCTAATTTATTGATTGTGAAGAGACTGCTAGTATTATTATCTATTGTGTCACCGACCTTCATGGTTTCATGTTCAAACCGTGGGGCCGGTGACCCTTTGTCCATTCCGTATGTAAAGGAGATTCTTTCAGATACGACATCTGTTCCTTTCCAGACAGTAAAACATTCCGGGGACAGCGGCTCTGATGGTCCTATAACATTGGTGGGACCTGCGGAAGATGTAATCTTCCTGGCCGATGAATTCCTCGGCTGCGACCACTTCGACAACGTCGATGGTCGCCAGGTCCCTGACGGCCTGCCGGACTTCGCGGGAGAGACCATATCTCTGATTTGTGATGAGGCAAACGGCCCGTATTACGGTTATATGGAAAAAGGAAACGAGACGTATCTTAAAGAACTGACAGTGAAAAACTTCATAAGTGCTGTAGATACTTCATGTGCCTTCAGCCAATATGACCGTGACACTAAAGTGCACAAATCATCTTCTAAAGTCGTAGTGCTGACGTCTTCATACACTTCAGCTTATGGCTATGATGATATTGAGGCCCTGGTTAAAGGTACAGGAAGTGAAATCGATGTCATCTCTCCTGTTCATGCGATGTTCCGCTATGCGATGAAAAGACATGGTGGCGACAAAGCTGAACTGGCAGTCTGGACCACATCAGAAATTCTTGGTTCCGGAGTTTACGCTACCGTACTCGAGGGAATGCAGAAAGAATATCCGTCACTGAAGTACAAATCAGTTTGCCCCGATGAAGCAGGTACCATGAAGAAACGCATGCTTTCGTTCCTCGAAATGTGCAAGGAATCCGGTCAGAAAACCGAAATCGACGCTGTCCTGGTGGATGCCATGCCGCTCCGCGCCGATTCATTGAATGCGCTGTTCTGCAGGTTGAAGGACAATGCTGATGACAGCATAGCTTCATACTCAAATATTCTTTCTGACGATTTCGAATTCATAGACTCACGTATAGCCACCGCGGCTGAGTGCATAAGCTATCTGCGGAGAACTAACGGATTTACGCATCGTGTCGCTTATCCCGCTATGGAAATGTATGCGGTCATGCCGATGCCAGACATGCCGGCAGACAAGTACCTCAGTCCAGACTGCTATACCGATGAGTATAAGTATAATAGGGCATCAGGCTCTGATAAGGAAAGTTTCCTGACCGTGGAGCTCAACGACAGGGATATAACAGAATCCCAGTATGGCTTCATGAAGCAATATGCCCATAAAACTTACGAAAAGTATGTATCGAAGTAGCGTACTGCCGGAAGATATAGAAAAACTTGAACTCGCAGCGTTCGGGGGAAAGATAGAGGTGATAGACCGGCCGGGCCCAAGACTTGAACATGCGATAAAATACCTCAGTCGTCAGAAAATCATAGGCTTTGATACCGAATCCAGGCCTTGCTTTTCTCCAGATCAGCCCAAATACGGCGTCTCACTTCTCCAGTTGTCCGGACCGAAGGAAGCATTTCTGTTCAGAATAAAACTTCTCGGTTTGGATGATCGTTTGTGCCGCATCATGGCCAGTGAGAAGATTATCAAAGTCGGTGCAGCTGTCCATGACGATTTGCGCGGACTGCAGCGCTATTGCCAGTTCGAACCGTCCAATTTCATTGACCTTCAAAAGATTGTATGGGAATATGGCATCAAGGACAAGAGCGTGAAGAAGATGTCAGCGATCATCCTGGGCGTCAGAATCTCGAAAACCCAACAACTCTCCAACTGGGAGGCTGAGATCCTTTCGGAGCAGCAGCGACTCTATGCCGCAACCGATGCCTGGATCTGCCGGGAAATGTACAACAAACTGATGAAATCGGAGAAAAATCCGCTTTCGGAGGAAGAAATGCACCCGCACCCCGCGCCAGTTCCCCCAGTAGAAAAGGTTAAGGTCAATGCCGAAGAAACGTCGCAGCTCCCGGAGGAGGTTGCACTGAAAGCCGCAAGACGTAAGAAACGCCTCGAAAAACGTCGTCGCTTTTTCCAGAGAAAATATAGAAACAGAAAAACCAGAAATAAATCAAATGGCAAAGATAATACTGAAAAAAGGTAGGGAAGATTCTCTGAAGAGATTCCATCCATGGGTTTTCTCAGGAGCTATAGCTCAGATAGTGGGAACCCCTGCAGAAGGTGATGTTGTAAGTGTGTACGGTGCTGATGGTGAATTCCTTGCAGCCGGTCATTATCAGATTGGCTCCATAGCGGTCAGGGTCTTGAGTTTCGATTCCGAGGTAATCAATGCAGGATATTGGGAAACCATGTTGTCCAAGGCATTGGCGGTGCGTGTGGCTACCGGTTTGGCGACAGAAAACGGTAATACTAACTGTTACAGACTCGTACACGGAGAAGGGGATAATCTACCTGGGCTTATTATCGACTGGTATGACGGCGTATGCGTTATGCAGGCTCATTCTGCCGGCATGTTCCGTGCGAAGAAACAGATTGCAGACGCGCTTGTGAAAGTCTACGGAGACAAACTTAAAGCCGTATATGACAAGAGTTCAGGAACCGCACCATTCAAGGCTGGTCTGGACCTCGTGGACGGTTACCTTTACAAGAGGGACGGATTCGATGACAACGAGCAGGTCGTAACCGAGAACGGACACAAGTTCATCGTGAATTGGACGGAAGGCCAGAAGACTGGATTTTTCCTGGACCAGAGAGAAAACAGACGCCTCGTAGAGCGCTATGCCAAAGGCCGTAACGTATTGAACTTGTTCTGTTATACCGGAGGTTTCTCAATCTATGCTTTAGGTGCAGGAGCAGTCCACGTAGACTCAGTCGACAGCTCTGCCAAGGCGATGGCTCTGGTGGACAAGAACGTGGAACTCGGCGGCTTCGACAAGTCCAGACACACCAGCCTATGCGTAGATGCCATCGATTATCTGAAGGAAATTCCTGAAGGCAAATACGATCTCATGATTGTGGATCCTCCTGCATTTGCAAAACATAGGGGAGTCCTCAGGAATGCACTCAGAGCTTATCAGCGACTCAACGCAGCCGCCATCTCCAAGGTGGCTCCCGGAGGATTTGTATTTACGTTCAGCTGCTCACAAGTAGTTGACAAAGAAGCATTTGCATTGGCAGTATTCTCAGCTGCAGCGCAGACAGGCAGAAAGGTCCGTATCCTGGACAGACTGAACCAGCCGGCTGACCATGCAGTAAACATTTATCATCCGGAAGGGGAGTATCTTAAGGGATTGCTCCTTTATGTTGAATAAGGTCACTTGCAAAACTCTATCAGTTTCTGATATACAAGGTGTACCGGCAGTCCCATGATCGTGAAATATGATCCTTGGATGCCGGTTATTCCTATATACCCAATCCATTCCTGGATGCCATAGGCTCCAGCTTTGTCGAATGGCTTGTAATTGTCCACGTAGTACGAAATTTCATCCGCTGAAAGTTCTTTGAAATGGACGTAAGCGGTATCTGAAACCGTTTCTTTCCTGTCAGCGGATCTCAACGTCACTGCGGTCGTAACATGGTGAGTCTTACCGGAAAGATGCTCCAACATTGATACAGCCCCTTCCCGCCCGTCAGGCTTGCCCATCACGAGACCGTCGCAATAGACCATCGTGTCGGAGGTGAGCAGAATTTCGCCAGCCGCGAGCTCCCGGTGGAAGCCCTCGGACTTTCCCTCGGCCATCAGGGCCGGAATCTCCTCGAGAGGAGTGTTTGGGTCGTAATGTTCTATGAAAGAAGTGTTTGTGTCAATGCTGAAGTCCACGCCGAGCCCAGCGAGGAGTTCTTTTCTGCGTGGTGACGCACTGGAAAGTATTAGTTTTTTTCCGTTGAGATCCATGTCGAATCAGAATTTTGCCTTGTAACCGGCGACATCGAAAACCCAGTCACCTTTTGTTTTCATGACCTTCTCGACTACCTCGCGGACACAACCACGTCCACCTGGCTTTGACGAAATGAAGTCACATGTTTCCTTGACTTCTTCAGTTGCATCAGAAGGGCAGGCTCCGATTCCACAGGCATTGATTACAGGGATATCAGGGATATCGTCACCTACATAGAGTACTTCGTCCGGTGATAGTGAGTATTTCTTGCAGAAATGGTCGAAGTCGACGATTTTGTCTCTGGAACCGAGATAAATATCTTCCGCCTCGACTCCGCACGATAAGAATCTTTTGTTGATGGAGCCGGAGCGTCCGCCTGTGATAATCGCTACAGGATAGCCTTTTAGAGTGGCCATTCTAACCCCGAATCCGTCTTTTGAGTCAAATGTTCTGAAAAGTTCGCCGGCGAGGTCGCAGAAAATCCCGCCATCAGTAAAAACTCCGTCCACATCGAAGGCAAATGCCTTAATGCGGGCGAAGTCAATGTCTATTTTTGCTGCCATTTATAATCGGTTTGCTTATGATTTTGCGCCGTTGTTGAATGGTGTGAAGTCACCGAGATTGAATGTGGACTCTTTCTGTCCTGGGGCCGGTCTGTTGCCCATATCGATAGGACCGAAGTTGCTCTCATATTTGGAGATGTTGTCCATCAATGCGTTAAGCAATCTCTTCGCATGCTCCGGAGTCATGACGATCCTATCGCTTATATCCGGTTTAGGCATGCCGGGAAGTACTCTTGCGAAATCGATTACGAACTCGCTGTGAGAGTGGGTTATGATTGCGAGATTTGAGTAAGTGCCCTTGGCAACTTCTGGCCTCAATTCGAGGCTTATCTGGTTCTTTTCGTTTTCCATATTTCTTTGTGTTTTATGCAAAGATACTAAAAAATCGTCAAGAAGGCGGCTTTTTGCGTTCAGTTTAGTATCTTTGTATGTTATTTAAGGAAATAAACAAAAAACGAATATTATAATGGAACTATCGGCTAAGTACGATCCTTCTCAGGTAGAGGACAAGTGGTACGCCTACTGGCTTAAGAACAAGTTCTTTCATTCAGAACCGGATGAAAGAGAACCATATACAATAGTAATCCCGCCACCGAATGTGACTGGTATCCTGCACATGGGACATGTGTTGAACAACACATTGAACGATGTGCTCATAAGGAAGGCGAGAATGGACGGCAAAAATGCCTGCTGGGTTCCCGGCACAGACCATGCTTCCATCGCCACTGAGAGTAAAGTCGTTGCAAGACTTAAAGCACAGGGCATCAGCAAGGAAGACCTTACCCGTGAGGAGTTCCTCAAATATGCATGGGAATGGAAAGAGGAGCATGGCGGAATCATTCTCAGCCAGCTGCGTAAACTCGGAGCATCATGCGACTGGGACAGAACCAAGTTCACCATGGACCCTGATCTTACAGAGTCTGTGATCAACACTTTCGTGTATTTCTACAAGAAAGGATTGATTTACAGAGGTGTACGTATGGTTAACTGGGATCCGGAAGGACATACTGCAGTCAGTGACGAGGAAGTAATACATAAAGAGACCAAGAGTCATTTCTATCATTTGAGATATTATATCTCGGACGGAAACGGAAATCGTACAGACAAATATATAATCGTTGCGACTACCCGTCCTGAGACCATCATGGCCGACGCTGCAGTCAGCATAAATCCTGACGACGAGCGTTATCATTGGCTGAAAGGAAAGAAAGTCCTTATTCCGTTGATAAACAAGGAGATTCCTATTATCGAGGACTCTTATGTGGAAATCGGATTCGGAACGGGCTGCCTTAAAGTGACACCTGCGCACGATATCAATGACTATGAAATCGGTCTTCGTCACAACCTCCCTGTCATCGACATCATTGACGACCACGGAAAACTGAACGAAAAGGCTCAGATTCTGGTCGGTGAGGACAGATTTGTCGCACGTAAGAAGATCGAGAAAATGCTTGCTGAGGCAGGTTGTCTCGAAAAAGTGGAAGAGTATATCTCACCTATCGGATATTCCGAGAGGACCAATGCTGTAATCGAGCCGAGACTCTCTACCCAGTGGTTCCTCAAGATGGGGCATCTTGCTGAAATAGCATTGGCCTCAGTCGAAAGCGGTAACGTGAAACTTATTCCGGACAAGTACAGGAATACTTACAAGCACTGGATGGAGACCGTCCGCGACTGGTGTATCAGCCGTCAGCTCTGGTGGGGACAGCGAATTCCTGCATACTATCTCCCTGATGGACAGTATGTTGTAGAGTCAACTCCTGAGGCTGCTCTCGAAGCTGCCAAGAAGATCGATCCGAATATCACAGCGGATCAGCTCCGTCAGGACGAGGACGTTCTCGATACCTGGTTCTCTTCATGGCTCTGGCCTATTTCAGTCTTCGATGCGGAGCGTCCCGGACATCCTGAACATACTCCTAACAAGGATCTCGCATACTATTATCCTACCAATGACCTCGTTACAGGTCCGGATATCCTTTTCTTCTGGGTTGCCAGAATGATTATGGCCGGCGACGAGTTCATGGGCAAGGAACCGTTCCACAACGTATATCTGACTGGTATCGTGCGTGACAAGCTGGGCCGCAAGATGTCCAAGACTTTGGGCAACTCTCCTGACCCTCTCGACCTTATCGCAAAATATGGCGCCGACGCTGTACGTATCGGAATGCTCCTTTGTGCATCAGCAGGTAACGATATCTTCTACGATGAGTCGCAGATCGAGCAGGGACGTAATTTCTGCGGAAAGATTTGGAACTCATACAGACTTGTAAAAGGCTGGACCGTAGACGAAAATGCAGAGCAGCCTGAGGCATGCAAAACCGCAGTAAACTGGTTCAAGAACAAGATGAACCAGACCATCGAAACAGTAGAGGACCATTACTCCAAGTTCAGAATTTCTGATGCACTCATGAGCATCTACAAACTGTTCTGGGATGACTATTGTTCATGGTATCTGGAGCTTATCAAACCTGCTTATGGACAGCCTATTGATAAGGCTACCTATACTGAAACTTTAGGTTTCTTCGAGGCACTCCTGAAGATGATTCATCCTGTGATGCCGTTCATCACCGAGGAACTTTGGCAGGATATGGCAGAGCGCAAAGAGGGCGAAACCATCATGTTCCAGTCTACCCCTAAAGCTGAGGCTTACGATGCTGCTTTCATCTCATCCTTCGAACTTGCGGAAGAGGCTGTAAATGCAGTCCGCAGCATCCGTCAGCAGAAGAACATATCACCTAAGGAGGCGCTCCAGATCAAGTTCAAGGGCGAGTTCCCGGCTGAAATGATCGCCGTAGTTTCGAAGCTCGCGAATGCATCTTCTGTCGAGCTCGTATCAGATTTCGGCGCGACTTCCGAGGGCGTTTCCATGATGGTCCGCACCGTCGAAATGTACGTTCCGCTCACGGGTAAGGTCAATGTCGATGAGGAGATTGCGAAACTCGAAGCTGAACTCAAATATCAGCGCGAATTCCTCGAGTCAGTGCGCAAGAAACTCTCCAACGAGAGATTTACTGCACATGCTCCTGAGAAAGTCGTGGCTATAGAGCGTAAGAAAGAAGCTGACTCTCTGTCGAAAATCGAGAGCTATGAGGCTCAGCTTAAGGCACTTAAATCTCTTTAGCGACTATGATGTATTACGAAACATCATTTCCGGTCCGCTATTATGAAACAGATCAAATGGGAATCGTGCATCACTCGAATTATATCAGATATTTCGAGTGCGCACGAAACCTGATGATTCGTGAAGGCGGATATCCGATAGAGAAATGTGAGGAAGAAGGCGTCGTGATTCCTGTCGTTTCCGTGGAGTGCAAGTATAAGTATTCTGCGAAGATGGGAGATGTGTTGAGATGCACGGCGGCTATAGAGAAAGTTCCTCTTGCAAAGCTTGTCATAAAACAGGCCGTATATAATCAGGACGGAGTGTTATGCGCTGAGGGACAAGTAGTTCTAGGCTTCTTGAGCAAGGAGACAGGACGCCCGGTGAGATGCCCTGCCAAGCTCATGGAGATGATCGAATCTCGTATGAACGACAAATAAAGATGATTTCAATAAACGGTATAACGGTTGCGTATGGTAGTTATACGCTATTGGACAACATTAATTTCCATATAAGTGAGAGTGACAAGATAGGTCTGGTCGGAAAGAACGGTGCCGGAAAATCCACGATCATGAAATTGATTTGCGGATTGCAGTCGCCGACATCAGGTCAGATAGACAAACCTAACCATATCAAGATAGGTTACTTGCCGCAGATTATGGAACACCATAAGGGAAAGACCGTCATGGAAGAGACCATGACGGCCTTTTCCGCGATGACTGACCTGGAAAATGAACTCGAGGAGATAGGGAAGGAACTCGCTGAACGTCAGGACTATGAGTCCAAGGAATACTTGGATTTGATAACCAGAATGAACGAAATCAACGACGTTTTGCTTATCGAGCACTCGGAACCGCCTGCAGTACAGGCAGAAAAGACATTGCTGGGACTTGGATTCAAGGATGACGATTTCGGCAGGAATACGGAAACGTTCAGCCAAGGCTGGAATATGCGTATAGAACTGGCGAAGATTCTTCTTTCACGTCCTGACGTGTTGCTTTTGGACGAGCCGACCAACCATTTGGACATAGAGTCTATCGAGTGGTTTGAGGATTACCTCAAGAGTTTCAGAGGTTCGATATTGCTGGTTTCCCATGACAGACGTTTCCTGGATAATGTCACCAACAGGACGATCGAGATTATGGTGGGACATATCCATGATTATAAAGTGCCGTATACCAAATACTTGGAACTTAGAAAAGAACGTCTTCAGCAGCAGATGGCCGCATATGAGAATCAGCAGAAGATGATCGAGAAGACCGAGGATTTCATCAATAAGTTCAGGTATAAGCCTACCAAATCGAATCAGGTCCAGTCCAGAATAAAAGCGTTGGAAAAACTCGACAGAATCGAGATAGATGAAACTGACAATTCGACATTGACAGTAAAATTCCCTCCTGCGCCGAGATCGGGAGATGTGGTATTCAAGGGGACGGACCTCACGGTGGGATATCCGCAGAAGGTGGTCTTCCGGAATGCGGAGATCGAGATTCGGAGAGGGGAGAAGGTCGCGCTCGTGGGACGTAACGGCGAGGGTAAGACTACCCTCATGCGCGTCATCATGGGACAGTTGGACCCGATTTCTGGAGAAGCGAAGGTCGGTCATAATGTAAGTATCGGATATTTCGCTCAGAATCAGGAAGATGTATTGGACAAGAGTCAGACTGTCCTGGAAACACTGGAGAGTATAGCGTCAGGGGATATCCGGACAAAACTGAGGGATATTCTCGCCGCTTTCCTGTTTAAAGGCGAAGACATTGACAAGAAAGTAGCTATCCTGAGTGGTGGCGAAAGGGCGCGTCTGGGAATGGCCAAACTTATGTTGCAGCCATATAATCTCCTGGCGTTGGACGAGCCTACCAACCATATGGATATCAGGTCCAAGGACGTGCTGAAACAGGCATTGAAGAACTTTGACGGCACTTTGGTGGTAGTTTCCCATGACCGAGATTTCCTCGATGGACTCGTGGACAAAATGTATGAATTCCGTGACGGAAAGGTAAAAGAGCATCTTGGCGGTATCCAGGACTTTCTGGACGAGAGGAAAATCGAGACTCTTCAGGAACTTGAGAGACGCTTTAAAGATGAGAGTAAACCTGCAGAGCCTGAGATTTCTGTCGGTAAACAGAAGTACGAGGCTAAACGTGTAGAGTCCAAGGAAGAAAGGAAGTTACGTAACAGAATCTCTTTTCTGGAGAAAGAAATCAGCAAGTTGGAAGATGAGATGAAGAAGGTGGAAAGTGTCTTGTCTTCTCCTGGGAAGGATGATGATGTAATGGAGCTTACAAGACAATATCTGGAATATAAGCGGGATTTGGATGCCAAGACTGAAGAGTGGGCAGAACTTTCCGAAAAAATAGATGGTTAATCGTATGTTTGTACTTGATTCTCATTGTGATACGCCATCACAAATCATAAGGCTGCGGAATCTTTCTGCAGATAATCCTTATGCCCATGTGGATTTTCCGAAACTGAGGAAGGGCGGTGTGGATGCTGCGTTTTTTGCGCTTTACACTTCCGGTACGATGGCTCCTGATGCAGCCACGAGATACGCCTTGGAAATGCTTGCAGGGGTATATGATGCCGTGGAAGCGGATTCAAATGTGGAATTGGCCTTTTCCGTGAGCGAAGCATTGTCCAACAAGGCTGCCGGCAAGACATCCATAATGATAGGTATGGAAAACGGACTGCCGATACAGGAGAATCTGGGCCTTCTGCGCATGTTTTACCGTATGGGCGTGCGTTATATGACATTGACCCATAACACGGATAATCAGATTTGCGATTCTGCGGCACAGGGGAAGAAATGGCATGGATTGAGCCCATTCGGGCGTCAGGTGGTCGCTGAGATGAATCGTCTTGGAATGGTTGTCGACTTGGCTCATGCTTCGGATGAGACCTTCTACGATTGTATACGTTGCTCCAAGGCTCCTGTCGTGTCGACACATTCATGCTGCAGGGCATTGGCGAGTCACAGGCGCAACATGACAGACGATATGTTGAAAGCGCTTGCTGCAAACGGGGGAGTTATACAGATTAACTTTTACCCTCTGTTCCTGTCTGACGAGTTTGCTTCTGTATTGGATAAATCCGGACTGGATCCGAAGGCTGATGCCGTGGAATCCGAATTTATAAAAGACCCTTCATCCCCAGAAAAGTATAAGGCTTGGGTCGATGTCCAACTGGAATTGGAAGCCCTGAAGCGACCTTCATACAAGATCGTTGTGGACCATATAGATCATGCTGTGCAGGTCGCCGGAATCGACCATGTGGGTATCGGATCTGATTTTGACGGGATCAATGTTACCCCTGAGGGGCTTGAAAACGCTTCCAAAATGCCGATAATTTTCGAGGAAATGCGCAGAAGGGGATACAGCGAAAGTGATATCGAGAAGGTGGCAGGAGGTAACTTTTTGAGGGTTATGGATGAGGTCGCTGCCGTCGCAAAGTCGTATTAGCGAGTATAAATGTAATCGTTCTAAAAGATAAAACCGGGCTGTTAACAGCTCGGTTTTATCTTTATTATTGCTTTCTATACGAAAAATAGCGTAATTGATTGTAAATGTGTAACTTGAATTAAAAATAATCAGTTCTTATTGTTAACATTTGCAATATAACAAAAATGTTATGCAGTCAAACAATCGTGTTACATTTACTGATATCCTTTACTTTAACTCGTCTTTAACAATAGTGAACAGGAAGAACATCGCTGAAGCGGCAAAACGTTCGATATTTCTCTTGCGGTCGTTATGATACTGGAATTTCCTGGAGTATGTGACGCCTTTTGCAGTGCTCACTCCTACCCATACTGTGCCTTCAGGATTTACTCCGTCTCCGCCGGGACCTGCAAGTCCGGTCGTGGACACGGCGTAGTCAGCACCCATCAGTTTGCGTACGCCTTCTGCCATCGCTTCTGCAACCTCTGCGCTTACGACACCGAATTTGGATATCGTCTCGGAAGGGACATTTAGAACATTTTCCTTCACGGGGATAGCATAGGAGGTTACCGAGCCGAGATAATACTCAGAGGCTCCCGGTACAGTAGTAATCAGATGTGAGATCTCTCCTCCTGTGCAGGATTCCGCAGCGCACAAGGTCTTGTGATTTGTCTTCAAAATAGTCCCCAGAGCGTGCTCAATGGTATCATCAGTATCTGAATATATCACATCGCCGAGAATCGCTTTAAGCGCCTCTATTTGCTCTTCTGCGCGCTTTTCTTCATCCGTCTTGGAACCGCCATAAATAGAAAGCCTCAACCTGACCCCTGTCAACGGATTAGGCAGATAAGCCAGATGCATATCCTCGGGCAAATTGTCCTCCCAGTCAGCTATCTTTTCTGCCAATGCCGATTCTGCAAGACCATAAGTCATTACAGTTCTGTGGAATATGTCTGATATCGCGAAATGATTGCGGATATCTTCCAACACATCAGGAAGAGCATGCATGGTCTCAAACGGAACTCCAGGCATAGAGTAAAGCACTGCCGGATGACCATATTTTTCAGCATTGAACCGGAACACCATTATCGGCGCGGTGCCATAGCGGTTAGGGATAACCTCGCACTTGTCTGGCACGCTGGCCTGGGCCATATTGCATGCGAGCTTGTCTAATCCTCTGGACTGCAATATTTTGCGCATAATTTCATCCTGCTCCTCGTTGGTGACATAATGCGTGCTGCCGGACAGTTCCGCGAGTGCAGCTTTCGTGATATCATCTTTGGTCGGTCCGAGTCCGCCTGTCGTTATGACGATATCGTGAGACTTCAGTTCATTGTCGAGCGTTCTGATTATCGTATCGTGATCATCCCCGAACGATTTCATGTCAGTAACCTTTATTCCCAAGAGGTTCAGCGACTTGGCTATCTCTGAAGAGTTTGTGTCGACGATTTGTCCGATGAGGATTTCATCGCCTATTGTACAGATTGAAGCTGTGTTCATGATTATGAAAAATCTATTTGTCGATGTATTTGAGAATTTTCTCAACAAATGCCGGACCTTCATAAATAAATCCGGTATATATTTCTATCAATGATGCTCCTGCGTCCAGCATTTCCTTGGCCTGTTCAGGCGTCATGATGCCGCCGACACCGATTATAGGGAGTTTGCTGCCTGTTTTTCCGTAAATGTACCTCACCATTTCCAGGTTTTTCTGATGAACAGGGGCTCCGGACATACCTCCATTGCCGATTTCCTTGATTCTTTCTTCAGGAATGGTTAGACCATCACGGGAACGGGTAGTATTGCCGGCCACGATACCGTCGATGCCGGAAACCAAGGCGTAGTCCAGGATTTCGTCTATCTGGGAATGCGTCAGGTCCGGAGACAGTTTGAGCAGTATCGGCTTATAAGTATCGAAACCTATCCTCATATTCAGCAAGTTATCCATTATGTCAGAGAGACTTGACACTTCCTGAAGGCTTGTGAGACCGACTACGTTCGGGCATGAAATGTTAATTACGAACATGTCTACGAAGTCGTACAGGAGCGAAAAAGCGGTCTTGTAATCCTCTGTCACCTGTTCGCCCTGAGAAGATGAATTAGGGGCTATATTGCCCGCGATTATGACTCTCGGATGATTGCTGTTTATATTCCGGATTGCTTGGGTGACCCCGTGGTTATTGATTCCCATGCGGTTAATGATAGCCTTGTCCTTGACAACGCGGAAAAGACGCGGCTTAGGATTCCCAGGCTGTGGTTTTGCTGTCAATGATCCTATTTCCACGAATCCGAAACCGAAATCAGACAGTTCGTTATAGACCTCTCCATTCTTGTCCAGTCCGCCTGCCAGTCCTACAGGATTTGGAAATTTGATTCCGAATACTTCTCTTTCGAGATTGGGGTGTTCCCTTTTATATATCAGCCGAACGATGTTGCGCGCAAAAGGGATCCTTCTGAGAACTTTCAGTCCGTTCAATGTCAAGTTGTGGGCAACTTCCGGATTGAACTTGAATAATACAGGTCTAATGAGTGTTTTGTACATAATTAATGTCTTTACGGGCGCAAAGATAACAAATTACTTGATTTCAACGAAAGTATTATCATCATAAAATATGACGATTTTCGTGATTTTCTTCTGAGTATCAATATGTTGCGCCACGTCAGCAGGGGAGTCTTTCCTCTCTGAGGTTTCAATATTCGGCGCAGGTACGGGCATCGGTGCACTGATTTTGGATTCTCGGGGCGTTTCAGGTGCCGGATTTTCCTGCGGCGTGAATAAATCGGCCGGAATCTCTTCTGCCGGTTTCACGTCTTGCTTAAACTCTTCCTGTCGGAGCTGAGTTTTGTACATTTTGCCTGTACCATTGAGGAGCCACTCGATATTGAGGTTAGGGTAGTGTCTCATCATGTTATTCAGGAAATCCCAACCAGGTTTGTTCCTTCCAGCCAAAATATGAGACACGCTTGCTCTCGCCACGTTGATAGTGTCGGCAAACTGGGACTGCGAAATGTTTTCCGCTGCAAGAAATTGCTGTAATCTGTTGTTCATATTTCTAAACATTGACTTTACAAATGTAGCAAGGATATTTGTAAAATGCAAGGGCTATTAGATTTTACAAAAGTAATATGCTACGAGAGTAAAACGAAAAAATGCTATAGTTATATTTTAGATTATAATATTTAAGTTATTGATATATACGCAATATAAGCCGAGAAAATGCCTATCTATGGCGTACTGGAGGTGATGCGGCTAGGGTGTTACACGTTTAATGTTGAGAATTAGTTTAACTTAGGTTAGATAAACTACTGAAATATAATAACATACGATACTAAAATATATCCGATAAAAATTGCTTATATTACTAATTTAACAAGTTACAGATATTCACATTATTTTTAATTGAGATTTGTAAACTTTACAGAAGTCTGCTTTTGGGAAACAAATGTAATTGGGTAATATGTAAAAATGTTAACACTCGTGAAATTCCGGAATTCCTTTATAATCTGTTATCTTCTGTGTAATTTTGCATTCTCAAAAGGTTAATGAATAGAATAATGATTCCTGACATTCGTATAGAGGATTATAATTATCCTCTCCCGGATGAGCGCATTGCCAAGTATCCTTTGGCTGAGCGTGATTCATCCAAACTACTTCGCTACGTGGATGGCAAAGTGGATGAGCATATATTTAGAGATATAACGGATTTCCTTCCGGATAATGCTATAATGGTTTTCAACGACACTAAGGTAGTGCCTGCACGATTACATTTTGTGCGCCCTACAGGGGCTCGGATAGAGATTTTCTGTCTCCAGCCCGTCGACCCTGTTGAATATAACCTTGCATTCGCTTCTACGCAGACCTGCACATGGAAATGTGTCATAGGAAATGCCAAGAAGTGGAAGAATGATACACTTAATCTGTATCTTCCTGAAAACCATGACGGCAAGGCTGCAGAGTTGAACATGACGGCTGATCTGGTTTCTCGTGAAGGTGAAACTGGTATCGTTACTTTCCATTGGGACGGAAATTTGCCGTTCTCCAATGTGTTGGAAATCTGCGGAACGATTCCGATTCCACCATATCTCAACAGGGACAGCGAAGCGATCGATACGGAGCGTTATCAGACTCTCTATGCGAGAATACGCGGTTCTGTAGCTGCTCCGACCGCAGGGCTCCATTTTACAGACGCCGTGCTCGCCAGAATACGTGAAAAAGGCATTGACATGGAAACTGTATGCCTGCACGTCGGGGCCGGGACTTTCTTGCCGGTCAAGGATTCGGAGGTGGCGAAGCATCCGATGCATCGCGAGCCTTTTGTGGTGACGAAGGCATTCCTGAAAGACCTGATCGACTCTCACAAGAAAGTGATAGCCGTCGGTACTACTTCGGTGAGGACCCTGGAGTCCCTTTTTTATATAGGTGTATCTTGTATCGAAAAAGGCCATCCTGAGGATGTAGAGCAGTGGGCGCCGTATACGCGTGAATACAGCTATTCTACGGAGGAAGCCCTTCGTGCTATCGTGAATTATCTGGAGCAGACATCGCAGGATGCATTGACGGCTGGGACCAGAATCATTATCGTGCCCGGATTCAAGTTCCGCATCGTGGATATACTTGTCACCAATTTCCATCAGCCGGAGAGCACGCTGATATTGCTTGTATCTGCATTTGTCGGCGGAGACTGGAAAACCATCTATGACTATGCCTTGGCGCATAATTTCCGTTTCTTGAGTTACGGTGACAGTTCATTATTGTTCAAAAGGAGCTAATAAAAAGGGTCCTATTTTTGGTCTTTACTGCCTTTTTTATTAGATTTGCCGATATTATTGCTCGGTCTGAGGTGATTTTTTTGCGGGAGAACCGGGCGTATATTTAAACCAATTGCACTATGAGTGAAGTGAATGAATTTGAAAGTATAGTTCCATATACTGATGAAGAAGCTGTCGAAGCTTTAGGTAAATTGGCAGATCATCCGGCCGTGATGGAGATTTCCAAGTCCATTTTTCCGGACCAGAAACCTGAGTTTTTGAGGACTGTGCTCAAGAGCCTGAAGAGTATCGATGAGTTCCAGTCTCTTGTGATGAACAAGGCTGTCGAATGGGTACTTGCTACGACTGCACATAATTTTTCTTATGACGGAATTGCGAATCTGAAGAAAATCCAAGGCAAATTCCTGGCATTGTCCAACCACAGGGACATTATCCTGGATCCTGCCATTACTCAGGTTGTTCTTTACAGAAACGGCATTCCAACGACTGAAATCGCGGTAGGAAGCAACTTGCTTTCTAACAAGTACATCGAGTACCTTATCAGGTCCAACCGAATGATTAAGGTTATTCGAGGAATCAATGCCCGTGAATTGTATTTGTCATCGCAGGTTCTTTCCAAGTATATCAGAACATGTATCACGTCCGGAAAGAGTTCCATCTGGATGGCCCAGCGTGAAGGCCGTACGAAAAACGGCATTGACACAACCGAGCAGGGACTTCTCAAAATGCTCGACATGAGCGGAACGAAGGATTTCACTTCGAATTTCGAGGAACTCAACATCGTGCCTCTCAGCATTTCATACGAATATGAGCCTTGCGATATCTTGAAGGCGCGTGAGCTTCTCATTTCCAGGACACAGAAATATGTGAAAGGTCCGCAGGAGGATCTCATAAGCATCATTACAGGTATCCGGCAGGTCAAGGGCAATATCCATCTCAATATTGGTGAGCCGCTTACCCATGATGAAATTCAGGCGGCTTCCACATGTATGAAGAATGACCGTTATCAGGCTATCAGACATGCTGTGGATCTGAGAGTTATCGAAGGATATAAGCTTTGGAAGACCAACTATATCAGTTATGATATGGTAAACCACAGTTACAAATACAGCGACTTGTACTCACATGAGGATGTGGAAGCCTTCACCGAGTATGTGGAGAAGCAGTTGGACAAGGTAGAAAAGTCACTTTGCAGAGCTGATTTGCGTGACATCTTGCTGCGTATCTATGGAAACCCGGTGGTTTCGCGCGAGAAACTCATGGAAGAGCGCAAGAACAAATAACGACATCTGTCATATACAAAAAATGCTGACCGTAATTGGCCAGCATTTTTTGTCGTATAATCATTTTATATGTACATCCATCTGAGGGAACGGGAACTGAATGCCATTCTTAGGCAACTCTGTGAAGATGGCTTCATTCATATCATACATTACATCCCAGTAATCTTCCGTCTTCACCCAAGCTTTCATGACATATTCCACGCAACTGTCTTTCATGGCATTCAACGCGACGAAAGGATCGGCTGCCCCGGGCGTAGAAGAATCCAAAATGCGCGGATCTGATTTCATCAGTCTAAGCATTACCTCCTTAGCTTTGGCATTGTCGGTACTGTAATCGACCTGTGTGTACCATTCCAACCGGTTGACTTTCCGCTCGAAATAATTCTTGATATTGCCGTTGGAAAGCGCACCATTCGGAAGAATAATAGTCTTGTTGTCAAACGTACGCAGACGAGTGCTGACGATATTCACGTCGGAGACTATACCTGAAAACCCGAGGGCCTCGATATAGTCACCGGCTTTGAACGGCTTGAACAGCAATATCATTATGCCACCTGCGAAATTCTGCACGGTTCCGCTGAGAGCCATACCAATCGCCATACCTCCGGCCGCGAGCAACGCCGCGATGGAAGTTGTGTTGATTCCGAGGGTTCCGATAGTGACTATGACCAGGATTACTGTCAATGTTATCGAAACCAGACTGATAACGAAAGATGACAGCGTCTTCTCCGTATGTTTCCGCTCGAAGATCTTATGCAACAATTGCTTGACTTTTCGTATAACCCAAGCACCTATGGAATAGATGACAATCGCGGCCAATACCTTCAGACCGAATCCGATGAGGTCCCGGATCACGTCTTCAATGAACTGGTTCGGATTAGTCGCAATTTCCTGTGCGAGATTCGTCAATGCTACTTTAGCGGAATCAGGATCAAAGGAAACTGAATCTATCGGTGGTATCTGTGAAGGCATAAACTATTGGTTTAGAATAACTTGTCTACTGCTGCTATAATCTCTTCCGCAGGAAGGTCAGGGCTGAGAATCAGATCCGGTTCCTTAAGGATGAAGCCTTTACGTGTCGCTCCGAGCATTCCGCCTCCGGTTACGTTAAGCATGACTGTTTCATCATGTTTCACTATGCCTGCATCAAGAGCCTGTTTCAAGCTGGAAACAGCACATGCTGAAGCAGGGAAAAGGTCATAACCTTCTAAGCTGAAATATTTTACGACCCACGAAACGATTTCATCGTTGGAAACCTTGAACATATCTCCTCCAGATTTCTCGAGAACATCGAAGAGTCCACCGGCCAAGCTATATGGAGGTTTTCTGTTGGACAGTACCTTTCCGAGAATCACTTCAGATTTCTGACGGCCTTCTTCCGGAGTCATAGGAACCAGTTCTCGGCTATGTGCTTTCCATGAGTCGTACATGATGGTAAACGGGGCATTCTGGCTCGCATAAATCCTCATCTTGTTTTCTCCGAAACGTCCGTCGGCTGCAAGTCTCGCTGCGTTTTCCCATGCGGCGATAGCACCTGTTCCGCTACCCACGGCCTGGAAATATGCGTCAGGAATACGTCCTATAACTTCGACTGCAGACAATAGAGTCGTACCCATACCATCTCTTCTGGCTACATTCTTGGCACCGCCCTCTGCCATATATCTAGGATCTTTGCAGAGCTTATCTCCAAGGGTAATGGCATCGAAATAATCTGTACCTGAAGGCGTTGCGATAATCTTTACGCAAGAAGACAATTTTTTCTTGAACCACAAGTCGCTGAAATTGTCCAGCGGAACGCAGATTACGATAGGAATATTGTTATCTGAGCATACTTTGGCGAATGCACGTGCAGTGTTACCTGCAGACTGAACTACGAGGATGCGTTTGTTCTTCTTAGGAAGCCTTGCGCAAACGGAATAAGCCTCAGTCTCTTTAAACGAGCAGGTCTCCATTCTGGCACCGATTCGTGGGCAATAACCTGAGAATGTGATATATAGGTTCTCCATTCCCAATACGGATGCGAGACCTTTACTCTTATATGTCACCGGAGCATGTGAATGTCTTAAGGTCCTCACAATCGGCAGCCATTCAGCATACCTGTATATACCTTTGAGATCTTCTCTTGGTGTGAATTTCGTATTCTCATAAACTGCTCTGACAAGAGAAGGGGACGTAGCTTCAGGATCGGCGATTGTCCATCCTTCATCCTCGAAAACTCTGCCGGTACCGACATTGACCAGCTTGTATTTTGTAGGTTTGAACATATTATAAGTGGTTTAGATTTTTTTTTACTTGTTGATTATAAGCCATGTCATGTACGCTGCATCCATTAGCAGAAGGCCGATACCGTCACCACGGTCGAGTTTGTCCCGCTTGAAAGTATAAATGCTTATCGCGATGAATAGCGCGCTCATGAGGAGAGCTACCGCATCCACGTAATTTATCGTCGCGAATGAAAGGGGATGGATCAATGCTGACCCTCCAAGGATGAGAAGCACATTGAATACATTGGAACCCAATATATTACCAAGTGCAAGCTGTCCTTTTTTCTTCGCTGCAGCTACTATACAAGTAGCAAGTTCAGGCATGGATGTTCCTCCTGCAAGGATGGTTATGGCTATGAATTTGTCGCTGACACCTATCATTTTTGCGATATTGGTAGCAGAATTGACGAACAACTGACCGCCCAAGATCAGACCGGCGAGTCCGATTATGATCATCAATGCAGCTTTTCCTCCCGATACAGGTTTTTCACCATCATCACTTGGATTCTCGTCAGGAACATCGTAACGGAATGACATATAAATATATATGGCAAACAACAGGAGAAACAGCGCTCCTTCAAACCTGCTCAATGTATCCGTTCCGAATCCGAAAAGTTTATGAGTCATTCCGAGACCGAGCAGCAATACGGTGATAAGAATATTGATAGGAATGTCTTTCTTTCTGTTCAGGCTTGTTATCGTCATAGGACAAATCACAGCAGTGATACCGAGTATCAGCATCACATTGAATATATTGGAACCCATGACATTTCCGATGGCGATATCAGCATTGCCCTTAATCGCACCGATAAAACTGACCACCATCTCCGGAGCGGATGTGCCCATTCCGACAATGGTCAGGCCAATGACAAAATCACTGATTCCCAGACGTTTGGCAACGGCAGAGGAACCATCTACAAGCCAGTCGGCTCCTTTTACTATGAAAAAGAGACCGCATAGGAAAGCGACAATTTGGATTAACATAGTTTACTTGTTGTTTTCGTTTTCTGCTTTAATTACAGCGCGTCTCCTGATTTCTTCTTCTGTGCGGAGTCTAAGCGCGCAAACGTTCTCCACATGCATAGTGTGAGGGAACATATCCACCGGCTGTACAGCCGTGATTTCATACTTGTCTGACATCATGGCCAGGTCGCGTGCCTGTGACGCAGGGTTGCAACTTACATAGACAATCTTTTCAGGCGCTGCTTCCAGGATAACCTTCACTACGTCAGGATGCATACCCGCACGAGGAGGGTCAATGATCATGACTTCCGGTTTTCCATGTTCTGCTATAAATTCCGATGTGAGGATGTCCTTCATATCTCCGGCGAAGAACGTGCAGTTGTCGATCTTGTTGGCCTCAGCATTGACCCAAGCATCATCTATAGCCTCTTTAACATATTCGATTCCAATCACTTTCGCTGCTTTGTCCGAGACGAACTGGGCGATAGTGCCGGTGCCGGTGTAGAGGTCGTAAACGATTTCGTTTCCTGTCAATGCCGCAAATTCCTTGGCCACTGAGTAGAGCCTGTGGGCCTGGTCGCTGTTTGTCTGGTAGAACGACTTCGGTCCAATCTTGAATTTCAGGTTTCCCATGGTCTCCCAAATTGCATCATCACCCTTGTAGAGTGTACATTCCAAGTCGGAAATAGAATCGTTCAATTTGCTGTTTATTACGTAATAAAGTGAGGTAATCTCAGGAAATTCTTTAGATATGGCGTCGAGCATTGGCGCGATAGTCTCATCCATATAAGCGAATACTATCGTAAGCATGACATCGCCCTTTTTGTTGTTCCTGACGATCATATTCCGGAGGAAACCGGTGTTCTCGCGGATGTTGTAGAATTCAAGCTTATGCTTGAGAGCGTAATCCTTTATGAAAAGTCTGATTTTATTTGACGGCTCAGGCTGCAGGCTGCAGTGACGTATGTCCAGAACCTTGTCGAAAAATCTGCCTACATGGAATCCCAAACCGAGTTTTTCTTCAGGTGACAAGGCTTCCGCATCCTCATTATTATATATCCATCGTTTGCTGGAGAACGTGAATTCCAGTTTGTTACGATAAAAAGCCGTCTTTTCTGACGGAAGTATCGGAGAAATTTCAGGAACTTCCAAGTGACCTATTCTCACCAACTGGTCATAAACCTGCTGCTGTTTGGCCTGGAGCTGCATATCATAGGGGAGAGGCTGCCATTTGCACCCTCCGCAGATTCCGAAGTGTTCGCAGAAAGGTTTCAGACGATGTGCAGAAGGCTTCACAATCGAAAGAATGAAGCCTTCCATATAGTTTTTCTTCTTTTTAGTGACTTTTACGTCTACAATATCTCCTGGAACAGCAAATTCTACAAAGAGAACTGCACCTTCCACATGGGCGAGTGATTTGCCTTCAGCCGCTACCGCTTCTATCTCCACGTTCCGGAGAATGATTTCTGTTTTATTTCCTGCCATTAAAATAATGTTTTAGCCGTCATTGCGGACAATCGACTGTGACACGTTGATCATAAAGTCACCCATGGCCTCGAGTTCTGAAATGATATCGAGGAAATAGTTGAGTGACTGATAGTTGCCCGTATGACGCTCAATCTGTATAATACCTTCTTCACGAAGTTTGTTTCTGGTCTCGTTAATATCGTCTTCCGCGTTATAAGCGTTGGAAATATCTTTCAGACTGCCGTTTACTGCAGCCCTGAGATTATCATTCATAACAGTATATGCCAAATCGACTTTATCTATCATGAGATTAATCTTGCTGATCATTTCCACGTCAAGTTTTCTGTTGTGTACTCTTTCTCTATCCAAGATTCTACTGATGTTCTCTCCGCTGTCGCCGAGGCTTTCGAATTCTCCAATAACCCTATAGAGCACCTTGACTTCCTCAGCCTCTTCTTCACTTAGACTTTCTGTAGAAAGACTGTTCAGGAACTGGGCAATCATATATTCAAGTTTGTCAGAAAGTTCCTCATAATGAACGAGTTGCATTCTTTCATCCTCGAACTTGTCAGGGTCTGTCTCATTCACGGCATCTCTGATGACAGGCAAACTCTTGTGCATGATATCACCGAATCTGGCAACCTCTTTGAATGCCTGGCTGATGGAAATCGAAGGAGTACCGAACTGTCTTGATGAGATGTACTTGAGTCTGGACTCGTCCTTATCTCCGGCAGATTCAGCCACAATTAAAGTGACAAGTTTCTCGATAGGTTTTACAAACCAAGCCAATATGCATGTATTCAACAAGTTAAATAATGTATGGAATGTGGCGATGGCGAATACGCCGTAACCGCATGAGACTAAGTCTGAAAGTGCGATAAGCGGGCGGAAGAAGATAAGAGCAAGTACTGCTCCGAAAACATTGAACAGAGTATGCACGATAGCAGCTCTTCTCGCTGAAACATTACCCTCTGAAGCTGCGATATTGGCGAAAATGGTGGTTCCGATATTCTCACCGAGAACCATGGCAGCTGAGAGTTCCAAGTTGATCCATCCCATGGAAAACATTATCATAGTGACAGTTACGGCTCCGGTAGACTGCATCAGGAATGCCAGTATGCATCCTATAGCCATAAATGTCAGAATAGACAGGAACCCGCTTGCAGAGAAGCTTAAAACTGTTTCCGCCAGCCCGGGAAATTCATCCAAGGTAGGGAAATAGGTTATCATATAGCTCAATCCCAGAAGAATGAGAGCAAATCCGAGAATAATTTCTCCCATAGTTTTCTGACGTTTCGACTTCATCATGGTAAGGATGAAACCGATCGCTACAATAATATATGTATAACCTGTAATTCCGAGTTTGAATCCGAGAATGGCTACAAGCCATGTCGTTAACGACGCGCCAATGTTTGCGCCCATAATGACCAGGATGGACTCGGCCAATGTCAGTGCACCTGCATTGACAAAACTCACGACATTAACAGTAGCCGCACTGGAGGATTGGGCGATAGCTGTAATTCCGAATCCTGACAGAATGCTGCTGAACGGATTTTTGCGCATCCAAGGCAAAAAACGGTTAAGTTTGTCTCCTGAAGCTTTGAGCAAACTGTTGCTCATGAGATTAAGTCCATAAAGGAACAGCGCTGCCGCTCCAAGGAGGGAAAGTAGTTGCAAAATCATACTAACTTAACATAATATAAATTGTGTAACAAAGTTCTGCTTATTGCAGACGCGGAATTATTTCAGAATTTCGTCTACAAAACTCTTTACATTCTCGCGTGTGCCGGTGAATGCCTGCCTGAATGACATGCCTTCAGAAACGACCTCGAGTCCGGCTTTGGCAGCCATGTCGTTCATCAGTCTGACGCTGGCTCCGGCCCACGTGAATGATCCGAACCCTGCGAATTTGTGTTTCTTCACCATTCTGGCACAGACACCGTGCACGATGGATCTCATGACCGGGAAAATGTCGCCGTTATATGTCGGCGAACCGCAAACGAGTGTGTCGTACTCGAACACATCCTTGTATATGAATGAGGCGTTTTCTTCTACCGCGTTGTGAATCACGCATTTGACGCCGCGGCTCTGCAACTCTTCGAATATCGCTTTGGCAGCCTTTTCAGTATTGCCGTACATGGAGCCATACACGATGCAGACGCCTTTTTCCGTCTCGTAGCGGCTCATCTTGTCGTACAATGCGATAACTTCAGGAATCTGCTTCTCCCAGATAGGTCCATGAGTGCTGCAAATTCTTGATATTTCGGTGTTTGCGAATTTTTTCAATGCTGCCTGGACCTGGTTGCCATACTTGCCGACAATGCTCGCATAATAACGGACCATTTCATCACGAAAATCCTCGAAATGATCTGGTTCTGAATTCTTTACAGCGCCAAAACATCCAAATCCGTCTCCGGAGAACAAAGTTTTCTCCTCAGGGCAATATGTCATCATGGTCTCAGGCCAATGTACAAGCGGAGTCATCTTGAACACGACAGAGGTCTCTCCAAGAGTCAGGGTCTCCCCTTCCTGAACTGCTTTCACATTATCCGTAATTCCCTGATAGCCTTCTATCATAGGAAGAGTCCTGGCGTTGCCTATTATGGTAATTTCCGGATAGGTCTTGCGGATAAGGGAAATCAATGCAGAGTGGTCCGGCTCCATATGGTTTATTATCAGGAAGTCTATCTTTCTGTCCCCTATTTCTTCACGTATATTGTCCAGAAAATCGTCACCGAAAGATGCCGCCGCAGTATCAATCAGCGCAATCTTTTCATCTACAATAAGATATGAATTATATGCAACACCGTAAGGGAGTGTCCACTGGTTTTCGAACAGAATATTGCGGTGGTCTGTGACACCGACATATCTGATATGCTCGGAAATTTTCATGTGCGGTTATGAATTATTAATAATACATTATACAAAAATAGTAAGAATCTCGCTAAAAAACTATTGCAAGGCTCAATAAAATGCCCGAATTGAAAGCCCTGCTCATTCCCAAGTTTTTTTTCGACACCATTTGGTTGCTGTATTTGTCGTAAACATCAGGATGAGAAAGCGAAAACAAAGCGGAAGCATTGACATTGACAGCCACTGAACCGGTTATCGGGATGCGGTAGCCGTATCCGGCGCGATATAGCAGGGATATTTGCGAGGACTTTCGGAATCCTGCGCCGCTCTCGATAAACACGAGGCTTCCGGCATCTTCAGGATTTCGTGTCAGACGCACCGTCGTCCGGAGGGTAAGCGGTACCATCCTCTCCCCTTTTTTCGCTCCCAGATATCCTGAACAAAGTGATATGCAGACTCTGTTACGTATATCGTAACCTGCAGATACTGTGAGCATTCCATTTATATGATTCTCTCTGACCACATTGGAACTTTCCACCAGATATCTGTCAGCCGTAATGAAGGTACTTTTTTCCAATGAAATGAAATTATAGAGCACTCCCCACTCGGCGCCGAATCTGAAATTACCTGGCGACGCCGAACCTGGCACCGCAATCAGCAGCAAGATGGCCGCGAGCGTTATTCTGACGTGTAACTTCATAAGAATCTGTACCTTATGGTTATTTCAGGGATATATGCATAGCGCACGCCCAGACTGTGGAACTCGAGGGTGCTGCCGTGCACCGGATTTGAAGACATGTGGCAGCCCAGCATCGCCGTGAATCCAAGCGACAAAGAAAGCGGCGAATCAGACCTGAGTGTAGCCTGAAAAGTGCCTGATACACCAGCGATTACGCCATATTTACCCTTAGTGTTGTGCGTATATCCGACGACCGCTCCGGGTCCGCCCGTAAGCGACAAGGCAGACTTTCCGAAATTGAATTCACGAGCCGTAAAAAGCAGATGGCAATCCGCTTTGTATCCCGGTTTGTCATAGCGCCCGCGAGGAATTCCTTCCAAGTCGAAGCATGTCCGGACCAATGTTGCCGTACCTGATTTTGTTTCGAGCAATAAGCTGATTCCAGCTGTCTTCGGTGAAGATAAAATGCCCAATTCCGTCGTCTGGGAACATGCGATTCTCTCTCCGAAAATCCATGTAACCAGAACGATGGTTATGAGCATCTTGATTTTCAATACTATACGTATTTTAACTCCATATATGTCGCTCCGACTTGAGCGCCGAATACACCACCGATGAATCCTACAAGATCGCCTTTCGATATACGTCCTTCTTCAGAAAGGATTTCTATGGATTTGTCCGCAAACTCCTCTTTCGTCTTCACTACGTCGAACGGATAAGCCTTTACTCCGAATACGAGGGCGAGTTCACGCATAGTGAATTTGTTGTAACACATGGCGTAAATCGGAACCTTAGGCCTGAATGTAGAGATATAACGTCCCACTCGACCGGTATAAGTGTCGAATATAAGAGCTTTTACAGGCAGTTCCTGAGTCGCTGACACAAGTGAACGCGCCAGGACGACCGCTACAGGCTTGACTGCTTTTCTCAAATCCAGATTCAAGTTAACATCGATGGTCTGCTCTGTCTGGAGCGCGATTCTGGTCATGGTCTTTACCGCCTCTACAGGGTATTTGCCGTATGCACTCTCACCGCTCAACATAATAGCATCTGCACTCTGGAAAATGGCATTGGCCACATCCGTCACTTCCGCGCGGGTAGGTCTCGGATTTTCGATCATGCTCTGGAGCATCTGGGTGGCTACGATTACAGGTTTCTTCCTGTCGCGGCAAGCTTTTACTATATCCCTCTGTACCAACGGAATACGCTCTGCTGGAATCTCCACGCCGAGGTCTCCCCTGGCTACCATAATTCCGTAACAATATGTAAGAATGTCGTCGAGATTGTCGACACCCTGCTGATTCTCGATTTTGGAAATGATTTTCAGATGACTGTTTCTTGCATCGAGAATGCTTTGGATTTCCTGAAGGTCTTTTGCACTTCTGACGAAAGAATGTGCGATGAAGTCGATATCGGCATCTATCGCCCAATTAATGAATTTTTTGTCTTTCTCTGTAACAGCAGGAAGGTTTATATGAACATTAGGCACATTTACGCTCTTATGTCCCTTAATCAAGCCCTCGTTCATTACTTTACAAATCAGTTTTCCTTCTTCCTTGTCTATGACTGCCAGATCTACAGAACCGTCATCGATAAGAATATCAGACCCTACTGGAACGTCCTCTGCCATATGAGGATAGGTGGTATATAACTTTCCCTTCGTGCATGGTTTCGACGGATCGTCGATAATCTCTATTATTTCATCTGTATGCGCCACAAAGCCCACAGAATCGGCCATTTGTGTAAGTCTGACCTCCGGTCCCTTGGTATCGATTAGAATCGCTATCCTGTCCGATACTTTACGTACGTTCTCCACTATTCTGCCCGCCCCTTCTATCGTCGCATGGGCCGAGTTTATGCGAACGACATTCATTCCGTTTTCATAAAGGTCACGGATGAATTCCTCGTCGCATCTGTTGTCTGCAATTGTACAGATGATTTTTGTCTTTTTGTCAATCATATTCTCTTAGGTTTTCCAATACAAATTTAATGAAATTTATCCATACTCCGAGTATTTTGACCTTTACTTAATATCGTTATTTCATTATCTTTGTATGCGGGAATTATGGATTTGATCTCCTTTTTAGAGTCCAGTATCGCCAAATTTTTGTATAACATTTTTGTTATCACGCTTAACTTTTATGTTACAAGCATTGATTATACGTAATTTACGTTAAAATGAACAAAGAATCAGAATATACATCGAATAAACTGCTTCCTCCCCTTCCGGAGAGGATGAGACCACACAATCTGGACGAATATGTTGGCCAGAAACATCTCGTCGGGGAAGGCTGTATCCTTAGAAATATGATCTCCGGAGGAAATCTGACATCGTTCATTCTATGGGGACCTCCGGGCGTAGGCAAAACTTCGCTTGCACGTATCGTGGCTGCTTCTTTGGACAGGGATTTCTATACGCTCTCTGCGGTAAGTTCAGGTGTAAAAGATGTGCGGGAAGTCATTGACAAAGCCCGCGCCGGGGCGAACTCGGTTTTCGGCGGCAGCAAGGGGGCTCCTATCCTTTTTATCGACGAGATTCACAGGTTCAACAAGGCTCAGCAGGACGCATTGCTCGGAGCGGTCGAGGACGGGACAGTCGTTCTGATAGGCGCGACTACCGAAAATCCGTCGTTCGAGGTCATAAATCCGCTGTTGTCACGATGTCAGGTTTTTGTGCTGAAGCCGCTTGAAATGTCTGATCTTCAGGATCTTCTGGACCGAGCTCTCGCGACCGATGAAATTCTTCGCCATAAGGATATTAAGGTCAATGAGAAAGAGGCCCTGTTCCGTTACAGTGGTGGAGATGCCAGAAGATTGCTCAATATTTTGGAGATTGTAGTGGAGTCGGCTGCAGGTAACAGCCCTATAGTCATTGATAATAAAATGGTTGAACATTGTCTTCAGACGGATTCGGCCAGATATGACAAGGGCGGCGAGATGCATTACGACATCATTTCGGCATTCATAAAGAGTATCAGAGGCTCGGATCCGAATGCGGCCATCTATTATTTGGCCAGAATGATCGACGGCGGGGAGGATCCTGTCTTTATCGCGCGGAGATTGTGTATTTCTGCCGCGGAGGATATCGGTCTGGCCAATCCGAATGCTCTTCTGCTGGCCAATGCCTGTTTTCAGACGGTTTCTTCTATAGGTATGCCGGAGGGACGTATCCCGTTGGCTGAGGCGACTATTTATCTGGCTTCTTCTCCGAAGAGTAATTCGGCGTATCTAGCTATAAATGAAGCTCTTGAAGTAGCATCAAAGACTCGTTCCGAGGCTGTTCCGCTGCCGATTCGAAATGCGCCTACAGCTCTGATGAAAGAACTTGGATATAGTGACGGATACAAATATTCACATGATTATCCGGGACATTTTGTAGATCAGGAGTTTATGCCGGAAGGGCTTCGTGGCCGTGTGTTTTATGAACCGGCTCCAAACAGGCATGAGGATGTCATGAAGTCTTATCTGGAGTCGTGCTGGCCAAAATATTATAACAAGAAGTAGTAAAGATAATCTTAGAACGGATATCCCACGCCGAAATGTACGGCATAACCATATCTTTTCAGCCAACCGGACGGACCGACCCATCTGTGCCCGCTTTCTCTTGAAGGGTCGCGAAATACCATACCCATATCGAAACGCAAGAGGATGAAGTTCAGGTCCAGTCTGAGACCCACTCCCCAGTTGGCGGCTATGCCTTCCAGGAAGTTATTCATATTTATAATATCCTCAGCATCAGTGTTTTTATTCTTGAAGTTCCAGACGTTTCCGGCGTCCACGAATACAGCTCCGTTAATTTTCCAGAACATTCCGAAACGGTATTCGGCATTGACCTCAAACTTCATATCGCCGGTCTGGCTCGGAATCGAGAAGACGGTGTCGCGCGGCGAGGTACCCGGACCTACATTCCTGGCCTGCCAACCGCGCAAGCTGTTGGCGCCGCCACTGTAGAATTGCTGTTCGTATGGGAGGGCGCTCGAGTTTGCGTAAGCGAGTCCGGCTCCGGCCAGGAAACGTGTCGCAATCGCTTGTCTGTCATTTTTTCCGAATACCCAAGTCTTACCGGCGGTGAATTCTCCGCGGACGTATTGTGAGAACGGGGTGCTCCAGATGCTGTGCTTGCCGGTGGCCGAATTTTTCGGCAGCAACGGGTTGAAAAGCGACAAGAAGTTGCCGGCTTCGTTAAACTGGAACTTGAAATAATGATATGAGCGCTTCGGGTTGACGTCGGTACATGTCGTATAATATATGGTACCGCCGGCGCCGAAATCGAAGTGGTCGTAATATGAACTCGTGAGGAAAATGTTGGACGAAATGGTCTCCAAAAAGTCCTGGTTCATGTCGTATATCCTCACGACGTTCAGCTGAGTCGGGTTGAACTGGAAGTGCAGTTTTTTGTAAGAACCCGAGTAGCCGAATGAGTAAGAAATGATGTTTCTGGTGTACTCAGGGCGGTTCTGGTAGTTGTATGAGGCTTTGATTTCCGTAGACGGAACGGCTTTCTTGAAGCGTTGCACTGGAACGAAAATGAATTTCGGGAACTTGATGCCTGCAGACACTCCCAATTCCGTGGAGCTTGTACTGCTGTTCGGTTTGAACTGGAAATTTCCGGTAAAATTCAGGTTGAGCACTTCCCCGCCATGGAAAATGTTCTTGTGATAGAATGACAATCCCGGTGAAATACCGAGCAGTCCGCTTGAGTTCGATGAAGCTTCGATGTTTAACTTGAAGCCTTGGATTTTGGAGGCGGAGAGCGATATATCGGCATTGACACTAGCCGTATCAGATTGTTTTACAGCGACATTCACGCTGCTGAGAATATTCAGGGCGGAGTAACGCGAGTAGGTGCGGTTCACCACGGTCTCGTCGTACATGTCGCCCGGATGTATCAGGTTCAGGTCTCTCAGGACCTTCTCGCGGATCTTCAGATTGTCCGGATAATTGATTCCTATCTCGTTGAAATAGAACTTTCTGAACGGCACCGCATCTTTGGTGGTTTCGTTCCTCGTATATTCGTTTATCCGGTATTCCAGGAAGGCTTCTCCGGGGGTGGTCAATGTGTCAGCGGAGAAGAAGTAGTTGTTCTTGGTCAGGCTGTAATATCCGTGTTTTCTGAAGTAGGTCGATGAGCGTCGGCTTTCCTCTTCCAGCAAGGACTCAGACAGGTACTGGCCCTTCTTTACAAGCACCTTATTTGTGTCCGCGCAGAAGTCTTCATCCAGGACTCCGCTCTCTGGCAACACGTAACGTATACCATTGATAGTATATTGTTTACCAAGAGTTACATTATATTTGACTTTAGATACTTTCCTGTTCGTTTTCACAGATGCTTCTACCGTAGAACCATAGTATCCCAAGTACTCCAAATGTCTGATGATATTATCTACAGACGGTGAAATCTGAGTGGAATCGAAGACGACCGGAGCGGTTCCGAGTTTCCTCGAAATACGCGCGAAAAATGAGTTGCTGTGTCCCGACCAGTTATACACGCAAAGGAAAGGGTTCCATCCGAAAATGAAGCTCGAATTCGGCTTCTGCTTAATATAAGGCTCGATTTCCCCCGTCTTGAACCGCTTGTCGTTCTCGACCTTGATCTCGTTCTTCGCGAGCCTGCTTTCGCCCTCCGCCAATGATTTCGTTGTGCTGCAGGATTGGGTCAATGCCAATGCTACCGCTATTGCCACAAGGCAAAGAGCGGAGACCATGCGTTCGGGTCGCGAAACTATGTCCTGGACCGTTAATTTCATCCTGCAATCAACCAAATTTCGTTTTAAAACAGCTGTTTTTCGTTTCTTATCCTACAAAATTACGTTATTTTAAAAGATTATCTCAAATAAAAAGTGAAAATAGTTATATTTGCATCCGATTTCGGTCTTTTTGCCGGAACCTAGTATTACATATGACTTTTTTTTGACTTTTTTTACATTTGTTTTAAAGGATGAAGAACAAGTATATCGATTTGGTCGGACAGACTTTCGATTTCCCGCAGGATGAGTTTAGAGTAGAAGACGGGACCCTGTATGTTAATGACATAAACATGATGGATATCATTAAGGAATATGGTACCCCATTGAAGATTACTTACTTACCAAAGATTTCAAGTCAGATACAGAGGGCGAAGAGGATGTTCCGTAATGCGATGTCCAAGGTTAGCTACGACGGAGATTATCATTATTGTTATTGCACGAAGAGTTCCCAATTCGAGTTTGTTCTGGAAGAAGTACTTAAAAACAATGTTCATATAGAGACATCATCCGCATATGACCTTAATCTTATCCGGAGCCTTAAGGATAAAGGCTTGGTAGATAAGGATTTGATTATCATATGTAATGGTTTCAAGAAGCCTCAGTACATTAAGAATATGGCCAACTTCCTGAATTCAGGATGGCATAATCTCATTCCTGTGCTTGACAACAAGAATGAGCTGGAAGACCTCGATGATCTCGTGGAAGTTCCTACAAACCTCGGTATCCGTATCGCTGCCGAAGAGGAGCCTTCATTCGATTTCTATACATCCCGTCTCGGAATCCGTTACAGCGACATCATTCCTTTCTATAAGAATGGCATCAGCAAGAATCCTAAGTTCAAGCTCAAGATGCTTCACTTCTTCATCAATACTGGTATCCGTGATACCTCTTATTATTGGAATGAGCTTTCACGCTGTCTTAACTTGTACTGTGATTTGAGACAGATCTGCCCTGATCTGGATTCTCTCAATATCGGTGGCGGTCTTCCTATAAAGACTTCACTTACATGGGATTACGACTATAAGTACATGATTGAGGAAATCGTAAATCAGATCAAGACTGTTTGCGAGGCTCATGGCGTTCCTGTTCCTGACATCTATTCAGAGTTCGGCAACTTCACTGTCGGCGAATCCGGTGCCACCATTTTCAAGGTTCTGGACGTAAAACAGCAGAATGACCGTGAGTGCTGGTACATGATCGACAATTCTTTCATGACCACACTTCCTGATACATGGGGACTTAACCAGAGGTTCATCCTCTTCCCTATCAACAAGTGGAATGATGAGTATCACAGAGTCTTCCTCGGCGGCCTTACTTGTGACAGTAAGGATTATTATAACTCTGAGGCCCACGCGAATGCGATCTTCCTTCCGACTATAAGAAACAGAAGGGATGCTTTGTATATCGGTTTCTTCCACACTGGAGCATACCAGGAGGCTATTTCCGGTTATGGTGGAGTAAAGCATTGCCTGCAGCCGTCGCCTAAGCATATTCTTATCGACAAGGATAAGGACGGCAACATCAAGACGAAGTTGTTCGCTCCTGAGCAGAGTGCAGAGTCTATGCTCAAGATTCTCGGTTACTAATTCGAGGATACGAAGACGCTATTAGAAACGCCTATTTCCCTGAGTCGGTTCAGGGATATTAATTACGAGGATAGTAATGTCGATATCGGCAAATGAAATAAAGAAGGTCCGGTCACTCTCGGAGAAAAAATTCCGGGACAGACTCGGACTTTTTTGTGTTGAAGGCGAGAAGATGGTCGAAGAGGCCATGCGTTCCCGTTTCGATGTTGAGAAGGTTTATCGTAAGGAAGAAATTGGTGAAGAGGCTATGTCTAAGATCAGTGCTTTGTCTTCCCCGTCTCCTAGTCTTGCTGTTGTACGTAAACCTAAGGATATCAATTTATCATCCGACTCAGACTTAAGTTCTTGTTTAGGTAAGTCAGGTCTGTTTTTGGCACTGGATACGATTCGTGATCCGGGTAATTTGGGCACGATTTTACGTATTGCAGACTGGTTCGGAATCGATGCTGTTTTCGCTGCCCCGGACACAGTGGATGTGTTTAATCCGAAAGTGGTGCAGGCCACCATGGGTGCTATTTTCAGAGTAAAATTTCACTACACCGACATTCCGTCTCTATGCCGCGCGACTCTTTCTGCCGGGGGCAATGTCTACGGCACATTCCTCGACGGCATTGACCTATACAGCAGGGATCTCAACTTGGGCTCAGACTCCCCTTCCGTCATCGTCATCGGCAACGAGTCCAACGGCATTTCCGATGAGGTAGCCGAACTGGTGTCCGACCGACTTTACATTCCCCCATATCCAAGAAATGACAGTGGCTCCGAGTCCCTGAATGCCGCCATCGCTACCGCCATCACTGTCGCTGAATTCCGCAGGAGATTGTAGTTTGGAATCGCCGCTAACGTGTATTTCAAGAGGCGGACGGAGGTCCCGGCAGGAGACCCGTGGTCACCCATGACCTCGTAAAAGAGGGGCCCAGCTTTGCTGGGAGGGATGAGCGCCAGCGAAGGTCTCCGCCGGCATCTCCAGACGCCGGCGCATCAAGTGGAATAAAAGTAATTGTCATGTGTTCGCACATTTTCATACTTAAGTCGCATAATGTAACATTCTTGGAATTGAATCGTAGCAGATATAAGAAAAAACATTATATTAGCGGAATCCATGAAAGAAGAGTATAACTTTAGTTAGTTTATAAAACCTTAAACAAGATGAAGAAATTTATTTTTTCAGCTGCTGCGGCAGCTCTCATGCTATTCAGCATAGATGCCTCTGCTCAGTTGAGCATCGGCGCAGGATTTGCCAAATCAGACCTTAAAGAAAATGTTGACCTCGCTTCTGTTTCAAAGGAAAAGACTGCCAATGCCAACGGATTGTATTTCGGAGCCGATTACACGTTCAAATTCAAATATGGATTCGGATTTACTCCTGGAATCGAATGGGTATATGTTGCAGACAAGAACTTGAAAGAGTTCGGCATTCTTAATGGCAGTAACGAAACCAAATTCAAGGAGCACTATGTAAATATCCCTCTCGACATTGACTGGGGTATCGACTTGAAGGTCGTTAGAGTCTTCGCATTCGCTGGTCCGACACTTTCATTCAACGTTTCTTCTAAGACAACTTCTAAGACAACAGTAGCAGGTTCATCTACAGAAGACAAAGTCAGCACTAAAGATTTCATGGAGAAACTCGGTGGAAAATATGGTGCATTCGACCTTATGCTCGGCGCTGGAGCCGGTGTTGATGTGCTCAATATGATCAGAGTGAAATTTGGTTATGATTGGGGTCTCGTGAACAGAGGTAATGACGATCTCAAGCTTCACAGACAGCAGCTTAAGCTCGGTGTGGCGTTCATATTCTAGAATTACACATTGTATTTTATTTAAACAAAAGGCCGGTCCTGATACAGGGATCGGCCTTTTATCATTACACTCCCGACAGGTAAATTACCGCTTTTTACTTTTCCGCGGTTACTTATGGACGCACTATCTACGGTTCAGGTGCCGGCGCCAGCCGGAGGGATGAGCGACATCGAAGTTATCGCCGCCCCGGTCTCATGTGCCGATCGAAAGGTTCGCTGGCGCTCATCCTTCCCACTGCGTGGGCCCCTTCCGCTTATATGGCCGCGGATGGCCATACCTTTCGATCGGCACATGAGACCGGGGCTCCTCAGCTACATCATATGCTCCAGCGACTCCACTGCCGACTCCAGATCCTCCGCAAAACGCGTGTGATCCATCAGAAAATCCGGTCTCCCAGCCGCCAGTTTCTGGTAAAGCGCTTGATTCATGCTCATCGCATAAGACGATACCGCGCACTCGATTTCATCTTTCTGTGTCTTGCTGTTCGAAAAAATGTAAACCCTAAGCTTTTGATGGAAAATGCAATACGCCGACTCCACTGCATCCGTCGGAATCCGCAGACCATTCAGGATTTTGTCAATGATGGGGTAAATTTCATCTTCAGACAGATAAGGATGCACGAAAAAACGCCTGTTCCCTGTAATCATCGCAGACATCTGCGTACGAGACATGTCATAAAAAACATGACACGGCTTGCCGAGACTCTCGGCGTAACCTAACTCATAGCCGACACCAAGAGATGGATTCGTGCACTCGCCTATCAGAACATCACTCTCCCGGAGCCAGGCAGTATCCTGCTCATAAATGTCGATATCCCCTACACCTTTCTCCTTGACAGCCAAATCCTTACTGCCGATATGCTCCGTCAGCACGATATCCGTCTTCTTTATATATGATATTATTCTTCCATACAACTCGGCATCGGAACGCCCTCCGCGTATGGACCCTGCAAAATAAACCTTCATTTTATCACGATTCAAAATAACGTTCCGCAGCAAGTGCGAAACAAAAAAATACTATTACAAAGCGCGAAGATACTGCTTTTAGACGAAAAATTATATCTTTGTGAATGGAATGAAACCATTTTAGAGACCATGTACAACGCACCGAAACCCGAAGATTTCCAGAATACAGATTTCAATTCTCTTATTCAATTCAGGATCAAGAGAATACTCATGATATGCAGCAACTATGACGCTTTCATCATGGAAGAAGACGGCAAAATCGAATCTCAGGTCTATAAAGAATACGTCGGCTTGAACATGTCTGACCCTCCCACCTTCGTATGGGTAGACTCCGCAGCTGCCGCCAGACAAACCCTCGAGTCCGAACCCGATATCGACATGATAATCTGCATGTTCAATGAAATCGATAAGGACATCTTCCCGCTGGCTGCAGAACTCAAAGCAGCAGGCAAAACTGTACCTTTCGTGCTGCTCATGCATTATTCCAAGCAGATACGCCAGATAATCACATCCAAAACAGATTCAGGCGTCGACTTCGTATTCAGCTGGCATGGAAACGCCGACCTTATCCTTGCCATCATAAAATTGTTTGAAGATAAGAAAAACGCTGATATAGATATACTTAACGTAGGCGTGCAGGCCATTCTCCTAGTGGAAGACTCGATCAGATATTATTCGACCTATCTTCCGGAACTGTATAAACTCGTCTTGAAACAAAGCAATGAATTCCTGAAAGAAACATTGAACGAAGACCAGCAGAAAAACAGGAAACGCTCACGCCCGAAAATCCTCCTTGCCACCTGTTACGACGAAGCCATGGAGATTTACGGAAAGTATAGAAACCATTTCCTCGGCATCATATCAGATGTAGGAATGGTCATACATAAAGGAGACCCTACGAAAACAGAAAAACTCGATGCCGGAATAGACATTGTATCCCACATACGCAAAGACGAGCCTATGATGCCAGTCCTGCTTCAATCTTCACAAGAAAGCGTAGGTGCTGTAGCCAAGCGACTTGGAGTGGGTTTTCTAAAGAAATACTCCAGGACATTGTTCATGCAGTTGTCCGATTACATAAAGGAAGAATTCGGCTTCGGAGACTTCGTTTTCAGAGACAAAAAAGGCACGATTTATGGCCGCGCAGCCAACCTCCAGGAACTTGAGGAAATCCTTCCACATATTCCTGATACCATCCTCGTGAGCAACACATCCAGAAACATGTTCTCCAAATGGTTCTTCGCGAGAGGACTGTTCACATTGGCCAACAAATTCAAGATCGAACACCATGTGGATGCCGGCGAGGCTCGTGAATTTATAATAAAAGAAATTCAGGCCTACCACAAAGCTATGGGAAGGGGCATTATTGCTGAGTTTTCGAAAGACAACTACGACAAGTACATCTCTTTTGCCCGTATGGGTGACGGCTCACTGGGAGGTAAGGCCAGAGGCATAGCTTTCTTGAACAAACTCATTGAAAAATACACACTTACGCAAAAATATAATGATATCGACATATCCATTCCGCGCAGTGTTGTAATAACAACAGAGTATTTCGACCAGTTTATCCTCGAAAACGGCCTGCAATACGTCATCGATTCCGAACTGTCAGATGGTGATGTCCTTTCAGAATTTGTGGCATCCCGACTTCCGGAGCCGCTTATAGCACAACTGAGGGCTTACCTCGAAACAGTGACGACGCCTCTTGCAATACGCTCCAGTTCCAAGTTGGAAGACAGTAACTATCAGCCATTTGCTGGAGTCTATTCCACATACATGATTCCATGCACGGAGAACAAAGACCAGATGCTCAGAATGCTCGACAAGGCCATTAAGAGCGTCTACGCATCCGTATTCTACAACGGCAGCAGAACCTACGTCCAGACCACAGGAAACCTGCAGAGCGAAGAAAAGATGGCCATCGTCATTCAGAATATCTGCGGAACAGAACATGACGGACTTTACTATCCTATGCTCTCCGGTGTGGCAAGAAGCGTAAACTTCTATCCGATAGAAAACGAAAAAGCCCCTGACGGAATCGTGAACATGGTCTTCGGTCTCGGAAAATCCGTTGTAGAAGGCGGTAAAACCCTGAGATTCAGTCCTAAATATCCGAAAAAGATACTTCAGCTTTCTCAGCCGGAACTGGCCATGCGCGACTCACAACGAATGATGTTTGCCCTGGATCTCCGTCCCGGAGCATTCAAGATATCCAGAGACGAAAGTGTGAACCTGGCACATATCCCTGTGTCCGATGCCATACCTTCGTTCCCGAATTCCAATATGGTATTTTCCACATTCGATGCAGCTGATTACCGAATGGTTCCAGGCGTAGATGTACGCGGCCCGAGAATCGTCTCCTTCGACAGCATACTCAAATACGAGAAATTCCCGCTCGCAAAGGCATTGTCAGAAATCATGGACATCTGCAGAAAAGAACTCCTCGGAGAAGTCGAGATGGAGTTCGCAGCAGACTTGACGGCATCCGGCAAATTATCGCTTAAACTGCTGCAGGTCAGGCCGATAAGCTCCTTTGCAGACGAATCGAAAGTGAACTTCGACGACGTGGCATCCGAATTGCACCCGAAATATATTATCTCATCCAAAGCTCTCGGCAACGGCAGCATAACAGGAATAAAGAATATTGTATACATCGCTCCGGACAAGTTTGATTCCTCCAAAACCGAAGAAATGGTCACGGAACTGGCCGAAATAAACAACAACTTGAAAGATAAAGGCGGTTATATTCTGATAGGTCCCGGACGTTGGGGCTCATCAGATCCGAACCTCGGCATCCCTGTCATCTGGAGCGACATCTCAGAAGCAAAAGTCATAGTGGAATACTCCATGCCCGGATTCCAGGTAGAACCTAGCCAGGGAACACATTTCTTCCAAAATATCACATCGTTAGGCGTAGGCTATCTTACAGTGGACCTGGTCGCAGGACGTGACAGTCTGGACTTCAATACCCTGTCCTTGCTGGAATGTCTGGAACAAAAGAAATACGCCACAGTTCTCCGTGCACCGGAAAATCTTATGGCGTATATAGACCGAAATACCAACAGAGCGATTGTCGGCATCAAAAAGCCTGACGAGACAGATTCAGAATCGTCCCACTCATTGCTGGAACATGGACAGGAATAGGCTCTCCATGCTCCGGGATGCAGATTTTCATATCCGCATCAGTTCCTGAAAAGTTGCAGGCAATCAGCTGAGTCTCATCGCCGAAGCCCCTGAGGAACGCAAAATGCCGGTCCGCATTGAACCCGTCGGAAGAGTAATTGCAATAGCACAGGTCGTAGGTAGTCCCCTGCCTGACGGCCTGATCTTTCGTCGCGAATGTCAACGCCGTCCTATACTTCGCCAAAAGTTTTCTCTCAGTTTCTGTCAATGCCGATTTGTCGCCGTGAATGAACTTGTATATTTTTGTCAATGATGATGGAGCCCACCAGTCGAATATGGATGTCCTTCCGTCCACTCCACTGAATCCTTCATGATCCATGCCGCGCTCTCCTATTTCTTCTCCTGCATATATCATGAACGAAGCTTGGTTAAAGAAAAGGGAAACATACAGGGCAGCGAATGAATTCTCAGCAGATTTTCCAAAGAAATCCGACGCAAACCGCTGTTCATCATGGTTTTCCAGAAAATTCAACATATACGGCTGCAAGTCACCCAGGAACTGCCAGTTCCACGTAATCCGCTTCGCGGACTGCCACTCTTCCACAGGAACACCACTGTCATTTACATTCTTCTCCACAATGGCACGAACCGAATCATACATTCCTGACTTATCATAAAGAAGGTCGAAACCTACTTCACGTATATATTTGGAATACAAGTCTTTCTGATAAACTTCCGCGACAAATATCAGCTCCGGATAATTCTTCTTCACTTCTGAAATCAACCATTTGAAGAACTCTGCCGGAACCAACTCCACCATATCACAGCGGAATCCGTCGATACCCATTGATGCCCAATAGTTTACGATATCAAGCATCTTCTCCCAAGTCTCCGTATGCGTATCGCAATAATTCAGTTTGATGGTATCGTACCAGTCATTCACACCTGGAGTCGGGGTATATGCGTTACCTGTAGCCATTGCCGGTAGTTCCATATACGTCTGATTCTCAATAGGTAACTTCAGCGCACATCCGGGATAATAGAAGAAATCGTTATTCGGTGACCAATGAACTGAATTATCGTCATTCTGCCCAAGCGAAGCCATCCCTGTAGGTGCCGGCGACGCCTCCGTGAACCTCTTGTAGTCACGTGCCACATGGTTAGGCACAAAATCCATAATCACCTTGAGACCAGCCTCATGCGTCCTCTGTACAAGTGCACGGAACTCGTCCATTCTATTCTCCGGAGAATCCGCCAGATAAGGATTTACATCATAATAATCCGTTATGGAGTACGGCGAACCGGCCTTGCCCTTCACCCAATCCGAAGATGACGGAACACACCCGTGAGTCCCGCAGGCAGTCGCATGCCGGAGAATTCCCGTGTACCATACGCAAGTCGCCCCAAGGCTCTTTATATACTCAAGTGATTCACTGTCAATGCTGCTGAACTTCCCGCAGCCGTTTTCGTCGATCGACCCGTTCGGCTGATTGTTTTTGTCAATGTTGCCCCACAGCCTCGGCAGCATCTGATATATTATTTCCTTGCTCATCTCTCATTTATTTGACCCTGATTCTGCGACCTATCTTAAGAATCGTAGACGTGGTAATATTATTCAGTCTGCATATCTTGTCAACAGAAGTCCCGTTTCTTCTCGCTATCGAAGAAAGCGTGTCTCCGGACTTGATAGTATAGTATACTGCATCATCTTGTTTATCAGACACCTTTTCGGCAGACTGTGCGGGAACAGATGTCTGCTTTGTCGTTACAGTCGCGGTTTTCTTTCCAAGAGACGGAATTGTATGATTCGACATCTTAATTTCTTGCCATTTGCCAGTCGGTTCCAACACTATCTTTACTGAATCCGGTGGAGTAGCCAAGGTGCCGTCAGCATTGACATAAACCCACTTGCCGTCAGGCAGCAGCAGGATTCTCGAGGTTCCCTCGGCGACTATCAGGGCATCCTCCCGGGCGAGCTTTGCGCGATTTATATCGAATTCATACTCAGCTCTTTCGGTCGAGTGCTTCGTCAGAAAATCAGGCAAAATTCTTCTCGCGCCCATGAAGCGTTGTCTGTAGTACGGCTCTTTCAGGTGAGATACTGTCACGCCTCCTTTTACGGCAGCATGTATGAACGTGAAGTCCGTTCCGGTGCTGTCCAGTTCTATGAATATTCCGACATGCCCGATTCGGCCGGAACTGCGTCTCGCACCGAACACGACGATGTCTCCCTTCTGGAGGTTGGACAATGATCCTTCGACAGGACGTCCGTCCTCTGCCTGGCCGCTTGAAGAACGGGCCAAAGTATAGCCGAATTTGTTATATATGTATCCCGTAAATCCCGAACAGTCAAACGCTTTCGGTCCTCTCGCCCCGTAAGAATATCTCGTGCCGCGCAGCTTCATGCATTCGTCTATCAGCATGTCGGCCATCTCGGCTGTACTTACAGTTACTGAATCTTTTCTTTCAGCACCTTCTGCAGTGTTTTCTGTAAAAAATGGCACAGAACCAAACAGAAGAGCGCTTGTCAATATCACAAATCTTCTCTTCATCCAATTCAATTTTTCTGTTATGGAAGCAATTTCTGTTCCATAGCGGCTGCCGGGGAACATAAAAACGTAAATCCCGGTGTCCTGAAACGGGATACCGGGATCGTACTGTCTATGTTATAGGCAATTACTACCAGTTAAGAATCTTCTTGAAGTCGTATGCTTCAGGGTTCTCGATACCGAGAGCTTTGACAGCCTCGTAGTCCTCTGGGGTAATGTAGTGAGCGATGAACTTGTAGTAGTTCTGCGCTGTCCCGGCATTGATATCCACGATTCTTGGAGGAATCTTGCCTGTCTCAGGATCCTGAAGGTCAGAGAGATAAAGTGGAGATACGTTACCGTAGGCGTCTACATAAACCATGCAGCCTGTCTTGCCTTCGCTGAAGAGCTGGTATACGCCCATTGCGAGCTCTGTGCAATATGTAAGGTCGTATGCTACAGGGTCCTGGCAACGTACATCGTAACCGATTTCTACTGGACGACTCTTAACTTTAAGACCGATCTTCGCGATTTTCTTCTCAAGAAGCTCGTTGAAGAGAACGGCCTTGGAAATCTTGCCGAGCTCAGGGTGACCATGCTCGTCGTATGAGAAATGAATGCCTTCCTCAGCTGCCTCTTTTGCTACTTCCTCGTTGTGGAAGAGACCTTCAGCAGCGATTACCGTTCCATAGCTGACACCCATAACCTTTCTCTTGAGAATAGCAGAAACTGTAAGTCTGATGATCTTGTCGAGAGTTACCTGAGTCTTGTTGAAAATCTCAGGGATAATTGTCATAGGGCAGTGAGTTGCTTCACCGATACCGAGGGCAAGGCTACCGCATGTACGTCCCATTGCTGAGATAATGAGCCAGTTGCCTGATGTGCGGGCATCCTCATAGATGGTTCTTGCAATATGTGCGCCCTCGTTCTTTGCGGAGTTATATCCGAAAGTAGGTGCGTTTGCAGGAAGAGGAAGGTCGTTATCGATAGTCTTAGGACAATGAATATTGGCGATATGATAGTTTTTGTTGGCGAGGAACTTGGAAATTCTGTTTGCTGTAGAAGCTGTGTCATCGCCACCGATCGTAACGAGAAGTTTGATGTTGTTGTCTTTGAAAAGATCGAGATTGAAACGTTTTTCGAAGTCTTCGTCGGTCGGTTTGAAACGGCTCATTTCGAGGTATGAACCACCGCGGTTGAAGTAACGGTCTGCAATCGAGAAGTCGAGGTCTTCTATACGTGCATCTTTACTGAAAAGTCCTGAATATCCGCCGTGGAGTCCGATAACTCTGTAACCCTTGGAAAGGAATGTTTTTGCTACGCTCATCGATACAGAGTTCATGCCTGGTGCCGGACCGCCGCCGCACAAGATAATGATTGAATCTTTCATGTTTCTCAAATATTATAGTAATTATTGTTATATTCGTTTTCGGGTGCAAAATTATCTATTTTTAATCAAAATATCCACAAAAAAAGAGTTAAATTTGTGTTTTTAGAGGATTGTTTATCAATTAAAACGAATTACGGAAGACGAGTTTACATTCCGCAGAGACAATTACTTGCAATGGACAAAGAACAGGCTGGGAAAAGGATAAAAGAACTCAGAGAGATTCTCTGGGAGAACAGCAAAAAATATTATGTGGAGAATGCTCCGACCATGAGTGATTATGATTACGATCACCTCATGTATGAACTCGGAGAGTTGGAGGATGAGTATCCGGATTTGATAACTCCGGACTCCCCTACCAGAAAAGTCGGCAGCGACCTGGAAAGCAGGTTCGCCCAGTATCCGCATAAATATCCTATGCTTTCTCTCGGGAACACATATAATATCGGAGAGATAGAAGATTTCGTGGCGAGGGCTACAAAGGCTGTCGGCAAACCATTCACGTTTTCATGCGAATTAAAATTCGACGGGACGGCCATTTGTCTGACATATCGTAATGGTAAGCTTTTCAGGGCGTTGACCAGAGGTGACGGTGTCATAGGTGATGATGTCACTGAAAATGTGAAGCATATTTCGAATATACCGGAGACTTTACATGGAACAGGTTTTCCTGAAGAGTTCGAAATCCGTGGAGAGATTTTGATGCCTTATGCGGCATTCGACAAACTTAACGAGGAACGTCTCAGAAATGAAGATGCACCTTTCGCCAATCCGAGAAATGCAGCGTCGGGATCACTTAAGTTATTGGACCCTAAGGAAGTAGGTCGTCGTGGACTGATGTGTACACTGTATCATATTCCGAGTCCGAATATTTCGTTTCCGACTCATGATGAAGCATTGAAGGCGGCGGCTTCTTGGGGTCTTCCTGTGTCTGACAAGCGTAAGATATGCCACAATATCGATGAAATCGAGGCATATATAAACTATTGGGACAAAGAGCGTAAGATGCTTCCTTATGCTACCGATGGTATCGTGATAAAGATAAACGAGCTGGAATATCAGACTCTGCTCGGCTATACCGCCAAGTTTCCACGTTGGGCAGTAGCGTTCAAATTCAAGGCCGAACAGGCATTGACCCAAATAAAATCCATTGACTATCAGGTGGGTAGAACTGGAGCGGTCACGCCGGTGGCGAACCTCACTCCGGTGCAGCTTTCCGGAACGGTGGTGAAGCGCGCGACTCTGAACAATGCGGATATGATGGCGCAGATGGATATCCGCGTCGGCGATTTCGTCTATGTCGAGAAGGGCGGGGAGATTATTCCGAAGATTACAGGAGTGGAACTCTCCAAGCGCGGAAAGGATGTTCAGAAGCCTGAATTCCCGACTGTTTGCCCGGACTGCGGAACTCCGCTAGTGAAGGAAGACGATGAAGCCAAGTGGTTTTGCCCGAATGTGGATGGTTGTCCTACGCAGATAAAGGGGCGTCTGGTGCATTTCCTGAGTCGTAAAGCCATGAATGTCATAGCCGGTGATGCTACTGTAGATCAGCTGTTCAACTTGGATCTTGTACGTACTCCCGCGGATTTCTATGATTTGAGGAAGTTCGACCTTCTGAGGCTTGAAGGCTGGAAAGACCGCTCAGCACAGAGATTCCTGGACAGCTTGCGCAACAGTCTGAAAGTCAGCTTCGACCACGTGCTTTTCGCTTTGGGCATCAGGTATGTCGGCGAGTCTACGGCCAAGGAAATTGCGCAACATTTCGGCGACATTGACAAAATCGCTGCTGCAAGCATGGATGAACTTATGGCGGTGCCTGATGTGGGTGAAGTCATCGCAAAAAGCGTGTATGACTTCTTCAGAGTTCCGCAGCATATAATTGAGATACAGAGACTTAGAGCCGACGGACTGAAACTGTCCATGGAAGCGGCCAGCAAGAGCCTCTCGGCAGCATTGGCAGGAAAAATCATCGTTATTTCCGGCAATTTCAGCATTTCCCGCGACGAGATGAAGGAACTGATCGAACTTCACGGGGGCAAGAACAGCTCTTCTTTGAGCGGCAAAACCTCTTTCCTGCTGGCGGGTACGAAACCTGGGCCGGAGAAGATGAAGAAGGCTGAGGACTTGAAAATACCTGTCGTGAGTGAGGATGAATTCCGAAAGATGCTTCCGGAAGGGTCAATGCCGGAGGACGAAGTTACTGAACCTGATCTTTTTGGAGGGATGGTAGATGATTAAGAAGATACGCAAAGTAAGAAGTTTCCTTTCCGAGGATATCTGGAACGAGAATTTGAACAATCTTTCCAGAATGCGTGCGCATTTCATTAAGGATCTGCGTGTTCTTGTCGTTACCATCAAAACTTTTTCCGCAGAAAAGATTGGATTTCAGGCTGTTGCGCTGAGTTTCTTCTGCACGATGGCTGCTGTGCCGTTCATGGCTGTAGCTTTTGCGATTACTGGAGGACTCGGCTTGGAAGATACGCTTAAACAGTTGCTGGTCAGTAATATACCGAATCAGCAGGCAGTCGATACGCTTTTCGGATATGCCCAGAATGTGATAGACACGGCTCAGTCCAGTCCAGTGGGACTTGTGAGTGCGCTCCTCTTCACATGGTTGGTGCTGTGGATGATGATGTGTGTGGAATCAGTGTTCAACAACGTGTGGAGAGTGAACAAGTCCAGAAACATATTCAAGAGACTCACGTTCTATCTCGTGATTATGGGACTCTCCCCTTTCGTGGTCCTGCTTTTCTTTACAGGCGCCATAGTTTATTCCAACGTGTTGGATGTCCTGGTTCCTGACGTGGTCTTTTCGGAGAATATTAAGAATTTTCTTGGCTGGGTAGTCTTCGCTGCGGTTTCAGTGATGACATTCTCAGCGATGTATAAATTTATCCCGAATCATTATGTCCGTTACAAGGATGCGCTGAAAGCGGCATTGCTCTCGGGTGTTCTATTTACCATTTTGCAATATCTTTTCCTGGAGACGCAGATTTTTGTCTCCAGACTGAACACGATATATGGCGCAGTTGCCGCAATACCTCTTTTTATGTTCTGGCTTAACTTCGGATGGTTCATAATCCTGATCGGTGCCGAGCTTTCCTATGCTTTCCAGAACGTGGATAACTATAATCTTGATACAGAGTAGTATGAGCTTTTCACAGTTTACACAAAAGGATTACGAAGTCATAGCACGCAACTATGCGGAGCTTAAAGAGGCCGCCAAAAAGAGGTGTGCCGGGGAGCAGGAATTGGACGTCGTCCAGAAGGCCTTCGATTTCGCCAATGAAGCTCACAAGAATGTCCGCAGACGTTCTGGAGAACCATATATGTTGCACCCGATAGCTGTCGCCAAGATTGTTGTCAATGATATCGGGCTCGGTTACAAGTCTATCGCAGCCGCGCTCCTCCATGACGTCGTGGAGGACACCGATTACACTGTAGATGACATCCGACATCTTTTCGGTGATAAAATCGCATCTCTCGTAGAGGGTCTGACGAAGATCAAGAATGTGTTGGATAACCAGGACAAGAAGAATAAGGACGGACAGACTGAGAGCAGCCTCCAGGCAGAGAATTTCAAGCGTATTCTCCTGACTCTCAATGATGATGTGCGTGTAGTTCTCATCAAGCTTGCAGACCGGCTGCATAACTGCCGTACCATAGAATTCATGCCTGAGTACAAGCGTGACAAGATCTTGAGCGAGACCATGTTCATCTTCGTGCCGCTGGCTCACCGTCTCGGTTTGTATGAGGTGAAGTCTGAAATGGAGAACATCTGGCTCCGCTATAAAGAACCGGATGCATACAACGACATCACAGCGAAGATTAACAGAGACTTGTCCGACAAGGAGAAGAGCATCGACGAGTTCATCAGCCCTATCAGGAAGGCATTGACAGACGCCGGATTCGATTTCCAGATCAAACGAAGGGTGAAAACGCCTTATTCGATCTGGCACAAGATGGTCACCAAACAGTTGACTTTCGAGCAGATATATGACCTTTATGCAGTCCGCGTAATCTTCAATCCTGCAGAGAATTCTCATGAAAGTGAGCGAGACCAATGTTATCACGTATTCTCGATAATCACTGGAATTTACAGGTATAAGCCGGACCGCGTGCGTGACTGGGTAAAACATCCGAAGAACAACGGATATGAGGCTCTGCATTGTACTCTCATGAGTTTAACGGGATTATGGATAGAAGTCCAGATTCGCACGAAACGCATGGACGACATCGCCGAAAAAGGTATCGCTGCACACTGGGCCTATAAGCAGGACGGCTATATCAGCGAGAATGACAGTGAGATGGACAAGTGGCTCTCCAAAGTGAAGGAGATTCTCGTCAGCTCTGATGTCAATGCTCTTGAACTTCTGGATATCATTCATAACGACTTAACTACCACGACGATATCCGTGTTCACACCTAAAGGCGAGCAAAAATCCATACAGAATGGTGCGACGGCCCTGGATTTTGCATATATGATTCATTCCGAAATAGGCAGCAAAGCTATTGCCGCCAAGGTGAACATGAAGCTGGCTCCTCTTTCATATGTTCTGAAGACTGGAGACCAGATCGAAATCATTTCTGCGGAAGATGCACATCCTAAAGTAGAATGGATGGAATTCCTCCAGACCAGGCATGCCAAAAACTTGGTCTTGGATTATTTCCGTCCTCAGAGGCAACACTTTATAGATTTAGGCGTACAGACATTGACAGTAACCCTCGGCAGCCTCGACAAGAAATACAGCGATACCGTCCTCCGAAAGCTCTCAGACTCGTTCAACATGAGCAATACGGACGAGTTTCTTTTCCGTTTCGGTATAGGATATTTCCGTCCGGAGGCGGTGCGCGAAATACTCGACGAGAAGGCGAAGCATTCTGCCGGTCAGGAATATGTGATCAATTCAGCTGACGGCCACAAATACGTAATCGCGTCATGTTGTAACCCTATTCCGGGCGATCCTGTTGTGGGTTTCCTGGCACCTGACGGCAGCATCACCGTACATAAAAAGACTTGCAGCGTGGCAGAGGACATAGCCACCAAACACGGCAACTGGATCGTTATGCCGAAGTGGGAATCCGCGACCGACCAGTCTTTCCTGGTACGCATTTCGCTCAAAGGAATCGACCGTATAGGTCTTCTGAATGACTTGACAGGTTGCATTTCCGTGTCTATGGGCGTAAATATGAGGCAGATACATTTGGCTGCCAACGACGGTATATTCGAGGGTTTCATAGACCTGCTCGTGCATAATAGAGTGATACTTGAGAAAGTGTTATCGAATATAATGAAGGTCAAAGGGCTACAGAACGTTATGAGAACGGATCTCTGATTTTTGTGAAGTGAGATGAAGATGAAAAAAATTACAAGCAAGTTAATTCCGGCCATACCGGTACTCGCGATATTGTGGTCCATGATGTTTTCGCCGTCTTGCGCGAACACCACGACGCCGCCGAGCGGAGGAAAAAAAGATACGATTCCGCCGCTGATTACCGATATCAGGCCTCTGCCGGGTACTGTCAATGTTCCTGTGCATAACGCGAAGATTACTATCACGTTCAATGAATATGTGACGGTAAAGGACCCGAAGGGTATCTTCCTGTCCCCACCTCTGGAGAAGACACCGAAATACAAGATCCGCGGAAAATCCGTAGTCGTTTATTTCGAGTCTGATTTACAGGAGAATACGACATATACCCTCGACCTCACAGGGGCCATAGCAGACAACAACGAGGGCAACATGTTCCCAGGCTATACGTTGATGTTCTCCACAGGAGAAAAGATAGATTCGATGGCGATGACCGGAGTAGTCCGCGATTGCAACACACTGCAGCCTATCAAAGGCGCTACCGTGATGCTGTACAAGGACTTGTCCGATTCGGCCGTGTTCAAGCAGCGTCCTGATGCAGCCGTAAAAACCGATGACTGGGGCTACTTCGCGTTAAGAAACATTGCGGACACTTTATATAGACTGTACGCCATAAAAGACGAGAGTTCCAACAATATTTACGACCCGGACAACGACCAGATTGCCTTCTGTGACAGCATAATACGACCAGTCATGATATCTTCCGACAAACTTCCGGAACTCATGAAGTACGATATGCTGGACACCCTTCACTGTATGGCGCGTAAAGCGGAGCATGAAATGGTGATGTTCCGCGAGCGCCCGTCCAAACAGATGATTGTCAATAAAGTACGTACAAGTCCAAGGTCCGCCTATATCACATTTATGGCGCCAGACACCAAGATCGATTCGATGTGGGTCCGCGGAATCCCGCAGAACAAGCTGATCGCCCAGTTCAATCCCCGCAAGGACAGTCTCGAGATTTGGGTCAATGACAGACGCCGTCAGCCAGACACATTGCACCTTTTCGTGGATTATCTCAAGACAGATACTTTGGGAGTACTTCAGCCGTTTACCGAACATGTGCGTCTTGCGATGGAAAAGACTGGCGGAAGATCCAAGAGTTCCAGAAGGAATATCAAGCATGAGGATACCACTTGTGTGATGAAAGTTACTGCTGAACCTGAAACCATCGAGCAGAATGGTTTTTCGGTGGAGTTCAACTACCCTATCATCTACGAGTCATTCGATTCCATATCATTGGTTTCCATAAATCCTAAACAGCAGGAATCTGCTATGAAATTCTCAGTATCGAGAGACACTCTCAACTTGAGAAAATATGTCCTGATGCCAGAGGGAAAATTGCTTTCAGGATACGAATACAAATTGAAGGTCCCTTATCGTAAGTTCCGTGATATCAATGGGTTCTATAACGACAGTACTGAGGTCAAAGTGTCTCTTCCCAAAGACGATAAGTTAAGTTCACTTACCCTGCATCTTACGGGAGTTTCTCACAAATATATTGTCGAACTTCTTAATGACAAGAGGGATAAGGTGCTGCGTAATTACATTATAGAAAAAGACAGAGACCTTGTGTTCCCTTATCTTAAAGAGGGCAAATACTCCATAAGAATCACCGAGGACAAGAACCGCAACGGCATCGTGGATACTGGTAATGTCCTGGAGCACAGACAGCCGGAGAAAGTGGTGTTCTATAAACTTCGTGACGGGTCTTATGTGCTCAGTATCAAGGAGTCTACCGATATGGAACAGAATATCGACATCAGTAAATTGTTTGGAAAATAATGAGACGGATAGTATATTTTACAGTCTTTTTGTCCTTCTTCGCGACTATAGCCAATGCGCAGACCACAGAAAAGGCTGACACACTGAGTTTACAGCAGAAGGTAGTTTCGGTAGCGTCAGCAGATTCTGTTGAGTACACCGATGCTTTCCTGGATACCTTGCAGCTTAACCGCAAGTTTCTGATCAATGATTATTCGATGATCGGTGTCCAGTATGGTTATACATTGAGCCAGACAATGTTCAATCCGACCAAAAAGCAGGGAATGCTGGAGCATCCTTTAAACTTCGGCGTCACATATACCAGATACGGCAAACTCTTCTCTTATATGCCTTATTTCGGTTTCCAAACAGGATTCTTCTATGGGCAGAGCGGATATATCTTTAAGAAAGACAAGAAGACAGGAGTTTATACAGAGTCTGTAGACGGAGCTACAAGTGCTACTTATTCATACTTGGAAGTTCCGCTTCTTGCTCATTTTCACGTGGATGTATGGCATCTTAAGCTCATCGCAAATGTCGGATTGTTCGGCAGTTGGCGATTCGATGTAGAGCGTGAAGGCGACAGAGTCCCTACAGAATATCTGAACAAATTCTATGACTATGAGCGCCGTATCGGTTATGGTATCAAAGGCGGAGTCGGCATAGGTTTCGTTTTCGATCCTGTAGAGTTCCATATTCAGGGAACATACAGATATTCTCTCGGCTCGCTGTACAAGCCTGATTACGCCAGTGAATATTATTACAGATTTGCCCATCCTGCGGATATCATCATTTCTGCCGGATTGCATTTCCAGCTGACCAAGCGTACAGGAAAGACTAGAAAACAACTTAAGAATATTGCAAAACAATCTGTATATGAACCAGTTGAAAACATTGACAGCAACAGTCGGTAATATAAAGATCGGCTCTGGCTACCCTATCGCCGTGCAGACGATGTGCAACACGCATACTTATGATGAAGATGCCACCGTGGCTCAATGTGTCAGGATGCACGAGGCCGGTGCGGATATCATAAGAATCACAGTTCCAGGACTTCAGGATGTGCCTCATATAAAGGCTATCAGGGAGCGTCTTAGATCCATGCAGATAGAGACCCCGATCGTTGCGGATATTCATTTTTCGTCCGAGACTGCTATCGCTGTAGCACCTTTCGTCGAGAAAGTGAGAATCAATCCCGGTAATTTCAATAAGGATTTTGATGAGGCTTCGCGCCAGCTTACCCGTCTTGTCAATGTCTGTTCGCAGTATGGGACAGCGATTCGTATAGGCTTGAATCACGGCTCTCTTGGAGACCGCATCACGAATCTTTACGGGAACACGCCTGATGCGATGGCGAAAGCTGCCATGGAGTGGCTCAGACTATGCGCTGCCAACAATTTCTATAACGTGGTAGTGTCTCTCAAGTCAAGTAACACTTATGTTATGGTAGAGGCTTATCGCTTGCTGGCCAAATACATGCAGGAAGAAAACATGGTATTTCCTCTCCATGTCGGTGTTACGGAAGCAGGTAACGGAGACTCCGGCCGCATCAAGTCTTGTGTAGGTATTTCATCACTCCTCTCTGAAGGAATCGGAAATACTATCCGTGTTTCACTGACTGAGGATCCTGTGAATGAGATTCCTGTTGGCCGTTATCTGGAACTTCGTTACGATGGAAAACTGACATCGACGATGATAGCCGTCAAGATTTCAGGGAAAACCGCGGAAGCGGTCTATGACTCCCCTTCCCGTGAGAGACTGATCTTGGATTTCTCATGTGATTTCGGCAAACGTCTCCTGGATAAGGAGTTGGATGAGGTTCACATATCCGGTACATATAAGGATGAAAACGGCAATCCTGTCTCTATCGAAGAGTCCGGCTTAGCCAAATATCTGGAGGATGAACTTCTCCAGGCTGCGAGAAGGCGTTTTTACAAGCCTGAATATATAGCATGTCCGGGTTGTGGACGTACGATGTATAACTTGCAGTCAGCGTTCGAGCAGGTAAAGGCGCGCACTGCGCATCTGAAGGATGTTGTGATCGCAGTCATGGGCTGCATCGTGAATGGTCCTGGTGAAATGGCAGATGCCGATTGGGGCTATGTCGGCGAAGGCAACGGTAAGGTGTCCATCTATCACAAGAAAGAGGCAGTTTTGCGCCACGTGCCCGAAGACGAAGCCGTCGACAAACTCGTCGCACTCATCGAGGGACAGAATCAGTAACGTTAATTAATAGACGACGCCCGCGCTGCTCTCAGTCTGGAGACTTCCGCGCTTCGCGCTCCATCCCGTGACGGAGTCCGTGACAGCCGCTCACGAGGCCGCGGCCGGCCACGGTCTCCAGACTGAGAGCAGCGTGGGCTCATGTATATAAACCAAGTTTCTTAGGATTGTATAAGATAACCGCTGCTCGTTGGACAGTAAGCACGGATGTCTCCAGACTGAGAGTAGCGCGGGATCATGTATATAAACCAAGTTTTTCAGGATTGTATAAGATAACCGCTGCTCGTGAGCCAGTCAGCGCGGAAGTCTCCAGCACGAGAGCTGCTATGGACCACGCAAAAAAAAATAACTCCCGCAGTGATAAATGATTCACTTGCGGGAGTTTATTATCTTGAATTAGCTATTTTGCCACGCTTTGCGAAGGATTTTCGAGGCTAGATTTCTCTCCGAAGAAGGAGAGTACTAGAGTAAAATACAAGCAAAGCCTACTTTAGGACGGCGACCACAGTCTCTGCAGCCTTAATCTCTTCACCGACCTTAACCTTAATGTCGGCATCCAGCGGCAAATACATGTCGAAGCGGGAACCGAACTTGATGATGCCGCACTGTGTACCACGCTCCTCTACAGAACCCTCTGTGGAGTAACATACAATCCTGCGGGCAAAAGTACCGGCAATCTGCTTGAAGAAGACCTCACCATGACCGGTATCGATCACCGTAGAAGCATGCTCATTCTCCTCTGCCGCCTTAGGCAGGAAAGCCAGCAAATATCTGCCTGGATGATACTTATAATAGGTAACATTACCAGATACAGGCCAGAAATTAGCATGCACATTAAAGAAATCCATGTAAACAGACACCTGCATACATTCTCTCTTCAAATACTCTTTTTCATATGCCTTTCTGACTATCACCACTCTACCATCAGCCCCAGAAGTAACTATCTTGTTATTATCAGCTTCCGGTGTATGACGGACAGGCACACGGTGAAACCATGTTACAAACAAAGCATACAACCCGAAAAGAGCAGTAACCGGATATACAATGGCCTTAACGTGTATATAGTGTCTGACCAAGAATATCACACCTGCACTAACTAACCAAGCACAAGCAATCGTTCCGTATGAGTTCTTGTCTAATTTCATTTTGTGGTATTTATTTTCCAAAGGTATGAAAAAAATATCAAATAATGTGCATCAAAAGCAGATACAATGCACCTACAGGCATCGCAAACAGCGTACTGTCGAATCTGTCAAGCATACCACCGTGCCCCGGGATGATAGTTCCGGAGTCCTTCACATCGTAATAACGCTTCCACTGAGACTCGAAAAGATCTCCGTAAACACCTGCCACATCCATGATAATTGCGAGTATAACAGCATGACCAAGAGTGATTTGCGGAATCATCACCAGTTTGATTACAATGGCAGAAAGAACCGAGCAGAACATTCCTCCCCAAAATCCAACCCAAGTTTTCTTAGGGGAAATGGCCGGAAATAATTTTTTGTCGAATTTCTTGCCAAGAGAACATCCGAAAACAAATCCACCGATATCAGAACTCCAGATGATAATGAAGAAACAGAGAAGTACGATACCATTAAACTTCTGATCGAAAAACACTACGAGATTTGACAATGCAAGCGGAATCGCAATGTAAAGCAGCCCCGTGTAGATATCCGAAAATTTACCAAAATCTGTTTTATCCTTCACATAAAGCGAATTCACCATCACCACCATAAGAGGAAGAATGGCAATACTCACATATCTTGCAGGAAGATCGTACGCGCATACGAGAAAAATCAGCACGAACAACGTTACCGATGCTAACATAGCCAAAATTCTCGAAAACTTATAGCGGTCTCTCATCGTAATCGTGTAAAACTCATGCATCATCACGACCATGATGAAAAGGACTAACCCTGCATACAGGAATTTGTTTACCAGAAGACCGGCCAACATCAAAATGATGAAGCCGGTTCCTGAGATAGTTCTCAACACTGTATTATTCATACGGTTTCAGTTTAGTACACTACACTCTACACATCAGCCTGATCTTCAGGAGTTTGTTCATCCTCCGCAGGCTTAACTATAGGTCCAAGTATTTTTTCTACATCATCGGCGAAGATAACTTCCTTCTCCAGAAGCAATGCTGCCATTTGAAGGAATCCCTCCTTATGTTCAGTGAGAATCTTCAATGTCCTCTCATGAATCATGGAAACGAGTTTCTTCACCTCCTCATCGATAAGCTCAGCAGTCTTTTCGCTGAATGGTTTAGTAAGATCATAACCACGGGCTCCTGTCGAATCATAGAATGACACAGCACCTACACTGTCGCTCATACCATAATACTTGATCATGCCATAAGCCATCTGAGTAAGCTTCTCAAGGTCATTCTGTGCACCCGTAGAAGGCTCTCCGTTTACAATTTCTTCAGCAACGCGGCCCCCTATCAATGAACACATTTCGTCGATCATCTGAGACTTGGTCCACAACTTTCTCTCCTCAGGAAGATACCATGCTGCACCCAAAGCCGAACCCCTAGGGATCAATGTCACCTTGAACAGCGGATTCGCATAAGGGAGCAACCAGCTCACAGTCGCATGTCCCGCCTCATGATGTGCGATCGACTTCTTCTCGCGAGGAGTTATGATGTCCGCCTTTCTCTCCAGACCGCCGATAATTCTGTCGACTGCATCCAAAAAGTCCTGACGGTCAATCTCTTTCTTATCTTTCCTGGCTGCTGTCAATGCCGCCTCATTGCAGACATTCGCAATATCGGCACCTGAGAATCCAGGTGTATGCTTAGCCATGAACTCGACATCGAAACCTTCCTCGACTTTCAAGCCCTTCAAATGCACATTGAAAATCTCGATTCTTTCCTTAAGTTCAGGAAGATCCACATGAATCTGTCTGTCGAATCTACCTGCTCTGAGCAATGCCTTGTCCAAAATGTCAGCCCTGTTGGTAGCAGCAAGAATGATGACACCTGAGTTCGTATCGAAACCATCCATCTCTGTAAGGAGCTGGTTCAATGTGTTTTCCCTCTCATCATTAGATGAGAAACCTACATTCTTTCCACGGGCACGACCCACAGCATCGATTTCATCGATAAACACGATACATGGAGCTTTCTCCTTCGCCTGACGGAACAGGTCACGCACTCTGGAAGCGCCCACTCCGACAAACATTTCCACGAAATCGGAACCTGATATGGAGAAGAAAGGAACATTAGCTTCACCTGCAACGGCCTTGGCCAGAAGGGTTTTACCCGTTCCCGGAGGGCCTACAAGGAGGGCTCCCTTAGGAATCTTTCCTCCCAATGCAGTATACTTGCCCGGTTTCTTCAGGAAATCAACGATTTCCATCACTTCTTCCTTAGCTCCATATAGACCGGCAACGTCCTTGAAGGTGACTTTTACCTGATCTTTGTCTGCAAGTTTTCCGGTAGACTTTCCTACGCTGAAAATACCGCCTGCTCCTGGACCGCCGCCTGCTCCCATGTTCTTGTTGAAACCTCTGAACATGAAAATCCACATCGCGATAAGAAGTATAGGGAACAAGAACCAGTTAAGTATCTGTCCCCAAATCTTCTCGTCATTTTCCATAATGACCTTGAAGTGGCTGTCTGCAGGAAGTGCAGCATTCAACTCTCCGAATTCTTCCTCAGGATTGAATGCACCTGAAACATAGAACCAGAAATGCGGTGAAGCAGAAGGAACTTTTCCGTTAAATCTGCTCTCATATTTGGCAAGACGGTCAGGCCGTATGGTGATGTCACCTTTGAAGTCATTGCGGACATATACGATATCCTTCACATCTCCGGCCTGAATCATGGTTTTTACATCTTCCCACTCCACTTTCTGCGGGTTCGCACCAGGATTACTGAAAAGCATCCAGATGATACCTGCAATCAAAAGTATATAAAGCCAAGACAATCCAATATTTATTCTGATGATCTTCTTTCTTGGCTGACTATTGTTTTTCTTATTTGCCATCTCTATTCTTTACACGTTTTGCTGAAGCCCTAACCTTGGATGCAGCCTTAGGCTTAACCCTCTTCTCTGATACGGTCTGCTCCACAACCGGCTCATCGGTATACTCAACCCTCTCGGCATCAGCCCAAAGGTCTTCAAGTCTGTAAAATTCACGATACTGGGTGAGGAACACATGCACTACGATATCACCATAATCCAGAATAATCCAGAAATCATTCTCCAATCCCTGCATTCTGAGCACCTTCCTGCCACATTTCTCTTCCATTCTGACGATAATGTTGTCAGCAATAGCCGCAACCGCTGTGGTAGAATCCGCATTACAAACAACGAAATAATCAGAAATTGCTGTACCGATAGATGAAAGATCCATTGAAACAACCTGCTGGCCTTTCTTCTCCAACATCGCGTCAGTTATAACTTTAAGAACATTTTTTTCCATTCAACAATGATTTTTTTAAATTTGTCATAAGAATACCATTCTGCGTATTCATGCAAATATAGTGAAAAGATGGCAAACTACATATCAAAATTCAGTCCAATGAGCAATGAAACCCCTATAATATGGTTTGAAAGCATAGATTCTACCAATCTTGAAGCAAGAAGGAACATGTCTGACATCGACAAAATGAGAGTCTATGCCGCAAAATTCCAGACCGCAGGCAGAGGACAGCGCGGAAACAAATGGCTCAGTTCCGCAGGAGAAAACCTCACATTTTCGATTGCCGTCAAACCGGACGACAAGATCTTGCCGGTGCTCCAGGCCAGTGAACAGTTCCTTATCAGCGTCATATCGACATTGACAATAGCCGATTATCTCGACAGCATCGGCATCAGGAGCGAAATCAAATGGCCGAACGACATCTATGTGAGAAACAAGAAAATCTGCGGGATGCTGATAGAAAACGGCATCGGCAGCCAAGGCCTTTGCTCGAGTATCATCGGCATTGGCTTGAACCTGAATCAGACAGAATTCTCACCAGAACTGATGAATCCGACATCTGTGCGCCTAATTTCCGGCCTTCATATTTCGCCGGAAGCCGCTCTGCCTGAGATAATTGCGCTCTTCTCGAAGCGCGCGTCCCAGCTTTTCTCGCCCGGCGGCAAGGAGGCTCTTGTCAATGATTTTGAGCACCGGATGTATCGTCGTGGACTGCAATGCAGATACCGCGACAATATTTCTGAAGAGGAGTTTGCAGGCACAATAAAAGGCATCTCCGAAGAGGGATTGCTCCTCATGGAAATGCCTGATAATAAGTTGCGTAAGTATTCGTTCAAAGAAGTGAGTTACATAATCTAGCGCATTGCTGAAATAACTTCTGAAGGGTCTTCTGCCTTGAAAACAGCGCTTCCGGCCACGAGAATCGATGCGCCGGCTTCGCCGAGTTTTTTCGCATTGGCAGGAGACACTCCCCCGTCCACTTCGATTTCGCAGTCCAGTCCGCGTCTGTCTATTTCAGCCTTTATGCAACGGACTTTCTCGTAAGTATCTTCTATGAATTTCTGCCCGCCGAATCCTGCGAATACTGACATTACCAAAATGAAGTCAGCATCCTCGAGATAAGGGAACACATCTTCAGCAGGGATATCCGGATTGATTGCCAGTCCGGCCTTCACACCGAGTGAACGTAATGTCCGCAGCATCTCTCCTGCATCCTTTCCTGCCAGACGAGCCGCTTCCAGATGGAAACTTATCATGGATGCACCCGTTTTCGCAAATCTTTCAAAATACTTGTCCGGATTCACAATCATCAAATGTATATCCATGGGTTTCACTGCTTTACGGGCAATAGCCTCGATAACAGGGAACCCATACGAAATGTTTGGAACCAATGTTCCGTCCATTACGTCGAGATGGAAAACGTCTGCAAAGTCATTCACCAACTGCACGTCCTTTCCGAGATTCAGGAAGTCCGCTGCCAAAATAGAAGGTGCTATTTTCATTATTTGAAGTTTGTTACGATGTCAGTAAGGAGTTTCACGAATTTCTCATTAGAAGCGAGATCAAGTTTCTCTCCAGGGGCATGAACACCTCTAAGTGTAGGTCCGAAGGATACCATATCGAGGTATGGGAACTTCTCGAGGAACAAACCGCATTCAAGTCCGGCATGGATAGCCTTGACCTCAGGATCTGTACCGAAAAGTCTCTTATATGACTCTACGGATTCTTTCAGAATATTGGAGTCCATGTTAGGAGCCCATCCTGGATAAGGGTCTGAGTGTGAAACTTCTGCGCCTGCAAGCAAGAACGCCGCCTCTACTTTGTCCGCCATAAATGTCTTTTCAGACTCTGTAGAACTTCTCTGGCTTGTAAGGATAGTAATCTTCTCATCGTCCATCTTCACAGCAGCAAGGTTGGAAGAAGTTTCCACGAGTCCCTGGATATCCTGACTCATTGCCAAGACTCCATGATTTACTGCTATCATGGACATAATCAGCCTCTTGGCAGTATCACAATCGATAGCCTTTCCGTCTATCTCACCAACAGTCGTTTCGAATACAAGTCCCGGATCAGTGTTGTGGAATTCGTTCTTTACAGCTGCTCCGAAAGCATTGAACCTGCTTATTACATCATTTACCTCATCGGCATTGACAAAAATGGTAGCCTCGGCATTTCTCGCGATAGCGTTTCTCTTGTTTCCGCCGCTGATGCGCGCGAGCTGGTACTTTCCGAGTTCGCTATAGAGGAAACGGACGAGAATCTGGACAGCATTCGCCCTTTCCTTGTTGATATCGTCTCCGCTATGTCCGCCGAGTGCGCCTGAAACGCTGAGAGTGAGCTTCTTAGTGTCAGGTTTAGCATCTGTCGCGGTGTAGTGGAATACAGCTGTGGTGTCGATTCCGCCTGCGCAACCGACGAAGAGCTGGCCCTCGTCCTCTGAATCGAGGTTAACGAGTGTCTTCGAAGTGAAGAATCCAGAACCCATTGCCATCGCTCCGTCCATGCCGGTCTCTTCAGAGATAGTAAACACGCCTTCGATTCTACCCATCGGCAGATCGCTTATAAGTAAGGCCAATGTTGCTGCGACACCGATACCGTCGTCTGCTCCGAGAGTGGTCTCTTTGGCGATCATCCATCCGTCTTCGATTACGTAATCGATAGGGTCGGTATCGAAGTTGTGAGTGCTTGTGGCGGTCTTTTCGCATACCATGTCCTGATGGCTCTGAAGAGCGAGTGAAGGAATGTTTTCCTTTCCTGCTGAAGCTTCACGGATGATGACAACGTTGCCGATTTCGTCTCTTTTGGCTTCGAGGTTATGTTTCTTGGCAAAATCAAGAAGATATTCGGTCATCTTTTCTTCATGACCAGACTCCCGCGGAATCTTGGTGATTTCGCGGAAAATTTCGAGTACTGAATCTGAGTTCATATCAAATATGTTTTTGAGTAATTATCTTGCAGGAACAAGCATTTTCTCGATATCAGTAACGTACTGTTTGAACATCTTGTCTGTGCTCATGAGATCCGCTACCGTAGAACATGCGTGCATCACTGTCGCATGGTCTTTGCCTCCAAGTTCCGCGCCAATCATGGATAACGAGCATCCGACTTTGCTGCGGCACATGTACATAGCTATCTGTCTTGCTTGGACAATTTGTCTTTTACGGGACTTTGAAATCAGAATTTCTTTCGAAAGATTAAAGTACTCGCAAACGGTTTTCTGAATTTTGCCTATAGTAATTTCGTTCTTGTCTTCACCGACGATCTTACCGGTAATTCTCTCGGCAAGTTCCACTGTCATCTCCTTGTGTATCAGAGTGGCATGCGCAATCAGTGATATAAGCGCTCCTTCCAATTCCCTGAAATTCGATTTAATTCTTGTAGCAAGGTACACGAGAACCTCCTCGCTGACGGTCACACCTTCCCTGAAACTGCGTGCCTTCAACATCTCAAGCCTGGTGGCATAAGACGGGTGCTGCAGTTCTACAGAAAGTCCCCATTTGAGTCTGGAAAGAAGTCTTTCCTCGAAGTTCTGGAGGTCCGCAGGTGCACGGTCTGATGTAAAAATCAGCTGTTTGCCGTTTTCATGGAGATGGTTGAACACATTGAAGAATGCGTTCTGTGAACCAGGACCGATCAAGTCCTGAATATCATCGACGATAAGCACGTCGATTTTCTGGTAGAATGCCATGAAATCGGTCAGCTTGTTGCGGACATTTACGGCATCCATATATTGTGTCTTGAATTCGTTGCCGGTTACATAAAGGACAACCAAGTCAGGATACTTTTCTTTAATGGATATTCCAATAGCCTGAGAAAGGTGAGTCTTGCCAAGACCCGGTCCTCCGAAAAGGAACAGCGGGTTGAAAGGGGTGTTCCCCGGAGCTGAAGAAATACTTTCTCCGGCGGTAATTCCCATCTTGTTGCACTCGCCCATCACAAGGTTGCTGAAGCAATATACTGGATTCAGTCTCGGATTCACGTTAATCTTACGGAGTCCAGGGAATACTAAAGGCCCGGGATTACCACCTGTCGGGTAGGCATTGACCGAAATGGACTTATTTACAGGAGTAGAGCCCGTAGCAGCCGGGAATGTCATAGGCGGCTGCACTCTGACCGGACGCGTCGTATATACGAGTTTGGCGTCTGGGCCGAGGACACGTTTCAATGTCTTTTTCAGGACATCGAGATAAACGTCTTCGAGATACTTCCTGTAGAAATCAGACGGCACTTCGATAGTAATCGTGCTGTCCTGAATAGAGATAGACTTCAATGGCTTAAACCACTGTTCGAACTTACGAGGCTCAACGACAGTCGCGATGATCCTCATACATTCATTCCATATTTCAGTGTGCTTAGCCTGTTCCATATTCGTCGAAAAAAGCACCGGAGCTTTATAAGATATCCTCTCTTCCGATGCTTGTGCAAAATTGGGGAAAAAATTTTTATAAAAAAACCCTTCACCCTATTGTATTTCTAATTTATTTTACATTTTATCCGTTTGTTGTTTTACAAAACGCGCTGTATTTAAATATCTGCTATTCAAATGTTTATAAATTCATTATTTGCTTAGAGTGTCATATAAAGCCGTTTGCAATTTATAATAATTATAATTTAAATACAAACGTTATTACGCATTGATTTTGAACAACTTTAGCCAAAAATCAAGCGCATTGTAAGCTAAAATACCTTGATTCGAATATACTTTTTAGGATTCTCCTCGATTTTGTTCACAAGCCTGTTTATATCTTTCACAAGAGCATCCAAAGACTCGTACATTTCATCATCATTGACCAGTCTTCCCACAGAACCGTCAGAAGAATTCAGGCTGTCGAGCAGCTTTTGCAGCGCGGTTGTCAGTTCAGTGATGTCTACCTTGCCGAGACCGTCAGCTGCAGCACCGATTCCGTCCATAGCCTTGTCAGCTTTTCCGCTTATGGAGACTAATCTTTCAGAGATTTCCTTGAATGCCACCAGAACGGAGTCAATATCTCCGCTTCTTTCAGCGAGGACACCGGAGAACTTATCAGCATTGGCAAGAACCGAATTCAGATGACGGACGGCTGAATAAACCTCCCGCTCGTCGATGGTGTTCGCGATTCTGTCGATGGATGCGCTCGCGGCTGTAAGACTGTCTATCGCATTCGAGACTTTTCCGATGAGCGGTCCGATCTGGTTTGTCAATGAACTTACCATATCCGGAGCATAAGACGGCTCCAACTCAGCTTTCCCCTTCACATATTCTTCAGATTTGCCATAATCGAGTCTGATACCCTTGCCGCCCATGAGGTCCACACTGTAAATGGTCATTTTAGTATCTACAGGAATCTTGAAGTCTTTATTCACACTGCATCTTACATCGAAAACGCCAGTCTCCGCATTATATTTCACTTCAGAAACGGAACCTGCCTTGAATCCCTGGATATAAACCGGATTCGAAACGACCAGTCCCTCGATGTTCCTATAATGAGAGTACAATTCCGTCTGGCGACCGAAAAGATCTTCGCCCCTCAAATAGTTAAGTGTGAAAAATCCTGCTATCAGGACTGCTGCTATGAATATACCTATTCTTGTTTCTCTACTGAATCTCATACTCTATTTAATTCTGGTTATAACATCTCCGTCCACTGCTACAATAAATGAGCCTGCAAACGATTTTCTTATTTTTCCGTATTCAACTTCGGTCTTCGATTTCGTGTCACTTACACCTATTATATATTTATATAGGGAACCGCTCTTTATCTTCATAGGTTTATAGCCTTTGAAGAACGGATCCGTGTCTTTCATGTCTTTCGCCGACGCAAGTACTTGAACACCATATACTTTTCCTGTCTTTACAGGCGCCTGCGCAACTTTCTCCGCAGTTCTGGGTGCAGGTTCCGCCTTAGTCACTGCGACCTCTTCCGGAGTACCGGCATTGACACTGCCGTCATACCTTTTCTTGAAGACTTTGAACGCATTATAGATGTCCTCAGCGATTTTGTTGCGGCCCTCTTCTGTGCGCAAAACCGCGAGATCACCGGCATTCGACATGAAACCCACTTCTATCAAAACAGCCGGCATGGAGGTCTTCCACAGCACAAAAAACGGGTCCTGCCAGATACCGCGGCTCTTTTTTATCGGTCCGGCATTCATGGCATGTTCCACATCCTGTGCAAAAAGGAGACTCTGCTCGAGGTGCGCGTTCTGCATCAGATTAAAGAAAATGAATGACTCCGGATCGCTCGGATCGAACCCCTGATACTTCTCTGAATAATCATCCTCGAGCATAATCACAGAGTTCTCTCGTCTGCATACATTCATATTATATGCGAACAAATCGCGGTCCTTATGTGACGACTGTCCCAGAACGTGAATCGAATAGCCGTTAGGAGACGTATTGCTGACCATATTCACATGAATAGAAATGAACAAGTTAGCATCATTCTTATTCGCGATTTCCGCCCTCTTGTCCAGAGGAATGAACACGTCCGTACTTCGCGTCATGACCACCTTGACCGAAGGATACCCCTCCGTTATCATCCGGTTCAGACGTTTCGAAATGTCCAGCGCGATCTTGCTTTCGTGAGTTTTCTTGTCCCTGCTGACGCACCCCGGGTCATTCCCGCCGTGGCCCGGATCGATACAGACGGTCCGTAAACCGCGCCTGCCGTTGTCCGCGCCGGTCGCCCATGCGGGTCCAGCCATGGTTAGGGTCAATGCCAATGTAACAACAATGTTGGCGATATGTGTTTGCGTATATTTCAAAATGGCGTTATATTTGTATTTTGCAAAAATAAGAAATTTAAACAGATTCTTAAAAAATTCTGAACATTGATACGTTCTGACAATAGACGCAAACAACTGTACGGAAGAGTGGGATTGGCAGTTGTCCTGCTTACGTTATTCATATCGGTTTCATGGCCGGGCATCTCACAAGATGGCCGTACGCGAAGACGTCTACCCAAGACAACTTTCAGTCAGGCAGTCGCTTACAATAAAGATAGTGTTCCTCCCCTGACGGATTCCGCAAGGGCAGTTTTGGATTCCATTCATCGTGCGGACTCCCTTTTCAAGATAGATTCGGCAGCACTTCAGACGAAAAGTTCGCTTAAACGTCCTGCATTTTCTACTGCGAAAGATTCAGTCGTGGAAGTTTTTTCCGACGGACAGAGGAAGATTTACTATTATGGTGACGTCTCCGTAAAGTACGATAATTTGGAACTTTCTGCAGATTATATGGAGTATGATATGAAGACCGGAACTGTTTATGCACGCGGTACTTTGGATACTCTTACAGGCGAATGGAAGGGACAACCGGTGATGAAAGAGGGCAAATCCACATATTCTATGGAGGAAGTCCGATATAACTTCAACACGCAGAAAGCCCGCATCACCAATATGATTACACAGCAGGAAGACGGACTTCTGCATGGTAAAAACATCAAGATGCTTCCTGACCGGTCTATCAATATCACTAAGGGACAGTATACGGTCTGCGATTTGGAGCATCCGCATTATTATCTGAAACTAACTGCTGCAAAGGTAATTACAAAGCCATCACAGAAGACGGTCTTCGGTCCGGCATACCCTGTAATCGAAGATGTTCCGCTTCCGATAGGCCTTCCTTTCGGATTTATTCCGAAGAGGCCTGACCGTGCTACGGGACTTCTCATGCCGACTTTCGGAGAGGAAAATGCCCGTGGTTTTTATCTGAAAGATTTAGGAATGTATTTCGTTTTCGGACAATATCTCGATTTGTCCGTAACAGGCGACATTTATACATTAGGCTCTTGGGCTCTCGATGTAAACTCCAGATATAAAGTAAATTACAAGTGCAACGGAAACTTCTCCCTGAATATTTCCAACGACCAGACAGGTGAAAAAGGAAGTACGGATTTCATGCAGACGAGAAACTTCGGACTCAAATGGTCGCACTCCCAGGATTCCAAAGCTCATCCTGGAAGTACGTTCAGTGCATCAGTGAACTTCTCCAGCCCTTCGAATAACAGGTATAACTCACACTCTGTATCTGACGCTCTCCAAAACCAGGCATCATCATCTATCTCATACTCCAAGAACTGGGGCGGAAAGTTTAATCTTTCCATAAATGCTTTGCATAGCCAGAATTCGCGAGACAGTTCATACGCCTTCACTTTGCCAAACGTCACATTCTCTGTATCAAGATTTTACCCGTTCAAGAGAAAGAATCGTGTAGGTAAGGAGAAGTTCTATGAGAAGTTCTCCCTCGGTTATAACACCACGTTGCAGAACAAGGTGAATTTCAAGGCCTCTGAATTTATGAAAGACGGATTCATGGACAAATTCCAGAACGGAATGACCCATAATTTCCAGATAGGACTACCGAATTTCACTATAGCCAAGTATTTGAATTTCACACCGAACGTAAGTTATGGTCAGAACTGGTTCTTCCGTAAGACTGAATACGAGTACAACCCTGAGACTGATCGCGTAGAGTCGCGTGATGCAGGACAGTTCAGTACATTCGGAATAAGCCAGACTTATTCAGGAGGCATCTCCATGAGTACCCGTCTATATGGTATGTTCAATTTCGGCAAGGCTCACAAGATCCAGGCTATCAGGCACGTAGTATCACCATCCATGTCATTCTCGTTTTCACCTGAGAAAGGAACACACTTAAACGGTTATAGGACATTGACCTATACAGACAAGAATGGTGAACTGAAGGATTACGATTACAACATTTACAGCGGTCAGCTTTATTCTCCTCCGGGAAAGGGGAAGTCAGCGACGATGAGCCTCTCTATCGGAAATAACGTCGAGGCTAAAGTGCGCGACCTGCGCGATACTACCGGAGCAGGCGTCAAGAAGATTAAACTTATCGATCAGCTTAATTTGAGTACAGGATATAATTTCTTGGCAGACTCATTGAAACTCAGCAATATAGGTATCACGATGTCTACTTCGGTATTCGAGAAAGTGGGTATCAGTGCCAATGTGAATTTCGACCCTTACGCTATCGATGAGAGAGGCCGTAAGATAAACAAGTTCAATTTCCAGACCCAAGGTTGGGGCAAGGCTCTTCGACTGACCAATGCCAGTGCTTCCCTTTCATATTCATTGTCCGGCAAGGGTGAAGTGATCGGAAATGACGGGTCCAAAACAGATGACGGAAGTGGTGGCGGTGAGGCCCCACAAAATTCTGCGGACTATTACAGGCGAATATATTATCATCCTGTCACCGGCGAGTATATTCCTGGAGGTTGGTTGTATTATACGAATCCGAGCGTGCCTTGGTCTCTTAATTTCAACTATTCGTTCTCATATAGCCGTTCATACCAATATACTAACGGACAGCTTATTACGAATAATAGGTACACGCAGACTCTCGGAGTTTCAGGTACTATAAAACTGACTCCGAAGATGAATCTTAATGCAACCACAGGTTTCGACTTGATGGCGATGAAGATGACCACGACGCAGCTCAGTGCCACTTATGATCTCCACTGCTTCAACATTGCAGTGTCGTGGGTTCCTACCGGACAGTGGCAGTCTTGGAGTTTCAGGATTGCGGCCAATGCGGCTGCACTTTCAGACCTTCTCAAGTTCAAGAAGAGTACAAGTTACTGGGACAGATAGCGACAGGCTAAAAATATTTTTAAGAAACGGCAAAAAACAAGTCCAGAATTTGATTTTTGCCGTTTTTTATGTACATTTGCATCATCCGACGCGGAAATATGGTTTTCTATTGTTTCCGTATTCAATCTAAGAATATTCATTGTTGTACTAATAGTACTTAAATCATTATCTTTATATGCCACATACTCTTAAAGAGTTGACATTAATGCCTGAAGAGCAGATCAGAGCTCTCGGTGCAGAACTGAATATCAAGAAATCCAAAGATTTGGAACTTATCGATCTCAGTTATGCTATTCTGGATGAAGAGGCTAAAATCGCTTCTAAAATTCCTGATCCGGAGCCTTTGAAGAAAAAGAGAGGCAGGCCTCGCAAATCAGACGTTGTGTCTACTGCGACTACTCCAGCTGCAGTAAAAGAAAACAAACAGGAGAACAAACCTGATAATAAACCTACTGTAAAGCCGGTTAAGAAACGGGATAATAATACAAAACCTGCAGTTGCAGAAGCGCCGGAAAAAGGTGCTGCAGAAGTCAAGCCTCAGCCCAAAAAGCGTGGCAGAAAACCTAAGGCTGAGAAATTAGAAGCTCAGGCTGAAGCTGTTACACCGGCATTGACCCAAACAGAAACCGCGGCATCGCAACCGGAGGTTAAAGCCGAGCCTAAGCAGGTAGAGAAGGCGCCGCAGGCAGCTTCTCAGAGTGGACCGCAGCAGCCGAAAGATGACGTTCCTTATGCTGACAGGAGAAAAATTGTTCTTCCTCCCCTGCCTCCTAAGGTTAAGAAGTTCAAGAACGGAAATAATCCTAACAACAATAATAATCAGGAGAATAAGCCGCAGCAAGTCGCTGAGAATAATCAGGTTATGCCACAGCAGCAGCCTGCACCGCAGCAGAATCAGCCACGTTTCGTGCCTAAGCCGAAGATCGAGTTCGAGGGTACTGTCCGCGCTACAGGTGTACTGGAGATAATGCCTGACGGTTATGGTTTCCTCCGTTCATCAGATTACAATTATCTCAATTCTCCTGACGATATTTACGTATCACAGGGTCAGATCAAGAATAATGCTCTGAAGAATGGTGATACTGTTACCGGAGAGATCAGACCTCCGAGAGATGGTGACAAGTATTTCCCGCTTGTAAAGATCGATTATATCAACGGTAGAAGTCCTGAGTTCATCAGGGACAGGGTTCCGTTTGATTTCTTGACTCCGCTTTTCCCGGATGAGAAGTTTAATCTTCTCGGACATGGTCATGAGCATGATTTGTCTTGCCGTATCGTGGATATGTTCACTCCTATCGGAAAGGGTCAGCGTGGTCTTATCGTGGCTCAGCCTAAGACTGGTAAAACTGTGTTGCTCAAGTCGATAGCAAATGCCATTGCAGATAATCACCCTGAGGTTTATGAGATCGTCCTTCTTATCGATGAGCGTCCTGAGGAGGTTACTGACATGAGCCGCAGCGTGAAGGCTGAAGTGGTGGCTTCTACTTTCGATGAGCCTGCTGAAAGGCACGTGAAGGTGGCCAATATGGTGTTGGAGAAGGCCCGCAGACTCGTAGAGTGCGGTCATGATGTGGTTATCCTTTTGGATTCCATCACCCGTCTCGCGAGGGCTTACAATACTGTCCAGCCTGCTTCCGGAAAGGTTCTCACCGGTGGTGTAGATGCCAATGCCCTTCAGCGTCCTAAGAGGTTCTTCGGTGCTGCACGTAATATCGAAGGCGGCGGTTCGTTGACTATTTTGGCTACGGCGTTGACTGATACCGGTTCGAAGATGGATGATGTGATTTTCGAGGAGTTCAAGGGTACCGGTAACATGGAGCTTCAGTTGGACAGGACGCTCGCGAACAGAAGAATTTTCCCTGCTGTGAATGTAGTATTGTCCAGCACGCGGCGTGATGATTTGCTTTATTCGCCTGATGAGGCGCAGAGGATTTGGATTTTGCGCAAGTTGTTGGCGGAGATGAATCCTACTGAGGCGATGAATTTCATGCTTCAGATTATGGATCAGTATCAGACGAATCAGGAGCTTTTGGATAATATGAATAAGGTGTCGCCTAAGGATGCCAAGAGTTACGATTATTAATCCAGGTTTCGCAAGTTGTCAAACTTGCTGAGCACAAGCGCTTATTTGAGGGTTATCACTCATTCGGAGGCTTTATTGCGTGCACGTTACCCTCACCCTAAATCCCTCCCCTC